>Ga0209181_10001247_pt1 | contig 45150 bp, 38 predicted proteins | sample MAT05_FD_187208 | JGI IMG/M metagenome (GOLD analysis project Ga0209181, IMG submission 187208) | Freshwater microbial communities from Lake Fryxell liftoff mats and glacier meltwater in Antarctica - MAT-05 (SPAdes) (version 2) | ecosystem: Environmental > Aquatic > Freshwater > Ice > Liftoff... | reverse complement strand
CCATGCCGGTCGGGATGGCGACGTCGCCTACCACGGTGTCGCGCAGCGCCTGCAGGCCGATCAGCGGCGCCACCGGCTTCAGCCGCATGGTCTCAAAGATGCAGGCCTCGACGAAGTCGAGCCCGGCCAGTTGCTCCAGGCTGGGCGCCAGGTCACCGGCGCCGTCCGGGGTGACGACCCGGCGCACCTCTTCGCTGGCGCGCGCCAGCGCCGCCGGGTGGCGCCACAGCAGGTCGATCATCCAGGCCAGCGTGTTGGCGGTGGTGTCTTCGCCGGCCAGCAGCATGGTCAGCACGTTGCCGGCGACCTGCCTGTCGTCGATGCCGCTGCCTTCTTCATCGGCCGCGGCCAGCATGGCTTCGAGCAGGTTCTGCGGCCGAAGGCGCAGTTCGGGATGAGCCCGCATCCGCTGGCGGGCCTGCGCGACGAAACCTTCGACGGCCTGATCGACCGCCGCCATGCTGCGCTCGACGGCGCGCACCGCTGGCGTGCGCAGCCAGCGCCAAGTGGGCAGCGGCGACATCATGCGGTTGAAGAGCGTGGGGAATATCTTGTCCAGGTGCTGCTGGATGACGTTGCCGTCGGACTCGAGCGTGTTCACCTCGGCGCCGAACGCCAGCCCGGCGATGGCGTCCACGGTGTAGCGCATCAGGTCGGCCTGCAGGTCGATGGTGGCGCCCGACTGCGCGGCGCGCGCCCAGCGCTTGCCCAGGCGACCCGCCACGACCACCAGCGCCGGGTGGTAACGCCGCACATGGGCGGGGTCGAAGCCGGCCATCACCATGCGGCGCTGGCGCTTCCAGGCATCGCCGTTGGCGGCGAAGAGCCCGGGCTTCAGCCCCATCTCGCCGCCTATCTCTTCCATGCGCGAGGTGCGCCTGAAGCCGTCGGGCCGGTCACGCAGCGCGGCGGCGGTGGCTTCGTGATCGCCCAACACCACGACGATTCTTGGCCCGAAGCGCAGCTTGAAGCAGGGACCGAACTGCTCGCCCCAGGCTTCGAACTGCTGGTGCATGCTGTCGGTGTCGATCTGCAGCAGGTTGCCCAGCACCGGCAGGCCGCGCGGGCCGGGCAGGTCCTGGGCGCGGCGCGTGCCGCGCGACGCTGTGGGCGGGGAAGCGTCCGTCGTGGCGGGGCGGTTCGTGGTGCCAGTGACCATGGGCTGCTTTCAAAGGGTGCCGTCAGCGCGTCGCGCGCTGCCGCACCGCCTCCAGATAGGCCATGCCATCGGGCGGCAGCCCGCTGCGCTGCGAGGCCCAGATCATCTCGCCCAGGCATTCCATCACTTCGTGGTGGGCGTCGTGCAGCGAGTTGCGGCGCGCCGCCAGCAGGCTGACCGCCTGGCGGATGCCGGTCGGCTGGTCGATGCTGCACTGCTCTTCGATCGACAGGTGCATCGACAGGTGCAGGAACGGGTTGCTGCGCCCTTCTTCCACCGTGTAGACGGCGGCCAGCGCAGCGGCTTCGTCGGCCAGTTCAGCGTGGTATTCGCGGTGCTCGTCGGTCCAGCGTGCGGCGATGGCCTCGATGGGCGTCAGCGGCACACGGTCGCGCTGCTTGGCAAAGGCGCCGCAGAAGAAACGGCGCACGTCGTTCTGGGAGGGCTGGAACATCGGAGAATTGTCGACCATCCACAGCATCCCTCTGCAACCCATGAACATCAGCACCGAACAGCTCTTCGACGACGCCCGCACGCAGAACGGTTATCTCGACCTGCCCTTGCCCGACGCCACACTGCACGCGCTGTACGAGTTGCTGAAATGGGGCCCGACCTCGGCCAACTGCAGCCCGGCGCGTTTTGTCTTCGTGCGCGGCGCCGAGGCGAAGGCGCAACTCGCCGCCTGCATGTCGCCGGGCAACGTGGCCAAAGTGCAGCAGGCGCCGGTGACGGTGATCATCGGCATGGACCTCGACTTCCCCGACACCTTGCCCAAGCTCTTCCCGCACGCCGACGCCCGTTCCTGGTTCACCGGCAAGCCGGCGCACATCGAGGCCACCGCGTTCCGCAATTCCAGCCTGCAGGGCGGCTATCTGATCATGGCGGCGCGCGCGCTCGGCCTGGGCTGCGGGCCGATGAGCGGTTTCGACGCCGCACGGGTCGACGCCGCCTTCTGGGCCGGCACGCAGGTGCGCAGCAACTTCATCTGCACTCTGGGCACCGGCGACCCGGCCAAGCTGTTCCCGCGCAGCCCCCGGCTGAGTTTCGAGGAAGCCTGCCGGCTCGCCTGACGGCGGATCAGCATGCCGGGCTTGTCGGAGTCCATCGAATATTCGATGCCGCGCCGCCGCGTGTCGACCAGCGCGTCGGGGTCGGTGGACTCGAGGATGTCCTTGTCCTCGCGCGTGATCACCTCGTCGAAGTCGATCAGCAGTTGCGCCGGGCAGTCGGCTTCGCTGTCGTTGCGGAACAGCCATTGGCAGAGCTGGATGTGGCCGTCGTCGATGATGACGTGGCGCACGCCGCCGGGGTATTCGATGTCCAGCCGGCGGCTGAAGGGCAGGCAGCAGGCGTTGCGCATGTGGCGCTGCGTGATCGGCTCGCGGCTGCCGCTGACGCGGTGGTAGGCCGGCGGGTTGCCGGCGTAGATCACCGTCTCGGCGTGGAAGCCCACGCCGCCGTCGTCGGCCCGCCCTTCCACCAGTTCGTAGCGGCTCGGTCTGGGCTGCGCCGCCACGTCGAAGGTGGCGCGGTGCACGAAGCTGAAGTGGGCGTTGTCGAAGCTGTTTTCCAGCGCGCGCAGCCGGCTCGTCGCCCACACCTCGTGGAACTGAAAGATGGTGCGCCAGCCGGCGGGGCCGAACTCGGGCACCTCGGGGATGGGAGCGATGGGTTCTTCGAGAGCGACCCAGGCGTAGCCGTGCCTGGCCGTGCAGCGGTAGGCGGGCGTGCAGTAGTCGGCCGGGATGGCGCGCCCGGGTTCGTATTGCGGAATGCGGATGACAAGGCCGGCCGCGTTGTAGGTCCAGCCGTGATAGCCGCATTGCAGCGCGCCATCGACGCAGCGGCCCTTGCTGAGCTGTGCGGTGCGGTGGCAGCAGCGGTCTTTCAGCGCGGCCGGCGCGCCTTGGCCGTCGAGGAAAAGCACGATCTTCTCGCCGAGCAGCGTCAACGGTCTGGGCTGGCCGCCTTCCAGCTGCGACAACGGCATGACGGCACTCCAGAACTTGCGGAAGACGGGTTGACGGGTGACGAGCATGAAGAGCCTCGCGAATGGATGGACCATCGGCCGTTCGCCGCACCGGAACCGTGAACGCCTCTGCTGGCTGGAGTCAAGGGCAGCAGGTGGCGTGCCATAGGCAGCCAGGCAGCCAGGCAGCCTGCATGCCTTCGCGCGGGCACCCACAATGCGCCAGCCCACGACATTCCCGATCATGACCATCCAGCAGTTCGAACCCCGCGGCGTCGTCGAAAGTCTGCTCGGCGGCCTGCTGCGCAAGACGCTGCAAGGCCTGCTGAAACCCGTCTTCTCGCCACGATTCTCCATCGCCTTCCAGCGCCGCTGGCTGGGCTGGATGTCGCGCCTGACGCTGCCGCCGCGCGGTGTGGTCTTCGAGCCCGCACAGAGCGGCGGCGTGGCAGGCGAATGGGTGCGGCTGAAGACCGGCTCGCCGCGCCATGGCACCCTGCTCTACCTGCATGGCGGCGCTTACTGCGTGGGCTCGCCGGCCACCCACCGCGCCATCACCGGGCGGCTGGCGCGGCTCACCGGCATGGCCGTCTTTTCGCTCGACTACCGGCTGGCGCCCGAGTTCCCGTACCCGGCCGCCGTCGACGACGCCGTGTCTGCCTGCCTGGCGCTGCAGGCCGCAGGCCCGGTGGTGATCGGCGGTGATTCAGCCGGCGGCGGGCTGGCGATGGCCACCGCGCTGGCGCTGCGCAGCGGCGGCCACGCCGGACCGGCCGCGCTGCTGCTCTTCTCGCCCTGGGTCGACATGACGCTGGCGCACGCGCCCGCCAGGCCGCCGGCAGGCGAGGCCATGCTCAGCTTCGAATGGGCCTCGGCCTGCGCGGCCCATTACCTGAACGGTGCGGGCGCCGGACAGCCCGGCACCTCGCCACTGCACGCCAGCCTGGCCGGCTTGCCGCCGACGCTGGTCCAGGCCGGCACCGACGAACTGCTGCATGGCGAGGCGCTGCGTCTGCACGGCGCCCTGCAGGCCGCCGGCGTGGCCGTGCGCTGCGAGATCACGGCGCGCCGCTGGCATGTCTTCCAGATGCACGGCGGCGCCCTGCGCAGCGCCGACGAGGCTCTGGAACGGGCGGCGGACTTCGTCGCCGCTCAGGTGGACGCCGCCACGGCGCCGGTTGCGGGCCAGGTCAGCGAGCACGAGGTCGTGATCCTCGGCGCCGGCATGTCGGGTCTGTGCATGGCGATCCAGCTGAAGGATGCCGGCATCCACGACTTCATCGTGCTGGAGAAGTCGGCCGGCCTCGGCGGCACCTGGTGGGACAACCGCTACCCCGGAGCGCATGTCGACGTGCCGGCGCCGCTCTACTCCTTCTCCTTCGCAGCGAACCCGAAATGGCAGCGCCGTTTCGCGTCGGCGGCCGAAATCCAGGCCTACATGCAGCGCTGCGCACGGCGCTTCGGCATCGGGCCGCACATCCGTTTCGGCCGGCGCATCGCAGACGCCGTGTTCGACGAGGCCAGTGGGCGCTGGACGCTGGGCGTGGAAGGCGGAGAGCGTTTCAGCGCGCGCTTCTTCGTCTGCAGCACCGGCCCGCTGAGCCAGGCGCGGCTGCCCGACATCCCCGGGCTGGCCGACTTCCAGGGCCGCGTGCTGCATTCGGCGCGCTGGGACGCCACAGCCGACCTGACGGGCCAGCGTGTGGCCGTCATCGGCACGGGTTCCACGGCCTCGCAGCTGGTCGCGCCGATCGCGCGGCAGGCCGCGCAGTTGCATGTCTTCCAGCGCACCGCCAACTGGGTGCTGCCGCGCATGGAACGGACGTACAACGGACTCGACCGAACACTGGCACACTTCCCGCCCTACGCGGCGCTGGTGCGCGGCTTCTGGTACCGCGTGCTCGAATGGGGCCGGCGCGGTTTCGAGGAAGGCACGCTGGCGCGGCGCGGCATGCTGAAGACGGCGGCCCTGCAGCTGAAACGCCAGGTGTCCGACCCAGCCTTGCGCGCGAAGCTGCAGCCGCCCTATCCGCTGGGCTGCAAGCGCCTGATCTACTCGAACGACTACCTGCCGGCGCTCAGCAGGCCGAACGTCGAGCTGGTCACCGAGGGCATCACGCGCTTCACGGCATCCGGCATCGTGACGGCGGACGGCCGTGAGCGACAGCTAGACACGCTGGTCTGCGCCACCGGCTTCGACACCGTGCACCTGCTGTCATCGCTGCGTGTCGAAGGCCGCGGCGGCCGCACGCTGGCCGAAGCCTGGGCTGGTGGCCCCGAGGCCTTCCACGGCATCACCGTGGCAGGATTCCCGAATCTCTTCCTGATGCTCGGGCCGAACACCGGCACCGGCCACACCTCGACGCTGCTGTACATCGAACCCGAGGTGGCCTACGCCATCGCCTGCATGCGCAAGCTGCGCGCCAGCGGCCAGCGTTCGATCGACCTGCGGCCCGAGGTGATGGCCGAGCACAACCGTGCGCTGCAAGCCAGGCTGCAGGGCTCGGTGTGGACGCAGTGCCGCAGCTGGTACCGCATGGACAGCGGCAAGGTGGTGGCGCTGTTCCCGGGTTACACGGGCGAATACGTGGCGGCGATCGCGCGGCCCGATTTTTCGCAGTACCGGCTGGACTGAAAGCGGGCGCGGCGCGGTTGCGGCGACGAAGTCGCCGGCGAAGGTCAGGCGCTGACCCGGAACACCGCCACCGCCTTCACCAGCATCTGTGCCTGCTGGCTGAGCCCTTCGGCGGCGGCCGCACTCTGCTCGACCATTGCGGCATTCTGCTGCGTGGCCTGGTCCATCAAGGACACGGCCTGGTTGACCTGGGCGACGCCGGTGCTCTGCTCGGCGCTGGCCGAACTGATCTCGGCCACGATGTCGGTGACGCGGCGGATCGCCTGCACGATCTCTTCCATCGTCTGCCCTGCACGGCCCACCAGTGCCGTGCCCCGCTCGACCCGTTCGACGCTGGCGTTGACCAGCGACTTCACCTCGCGTGCGGCCTCGGCACTGCGCTGCGCCAGGCTGCGCACCTCGCTCGCGACGACTGCGAAACCGCGGCCCTGCTCGCCGGCGCGCGCCGCTTCCACCGCCGCGTTCAGGGCCAGGATGTTGGTCTGGAAGGCGATGCCGTCGATGACGCCGATGATGTCGGCGATCTTGCGCGAGCTGTCGTTGATGCCCGACATCGTGCTCACCACCTGCACCATCACCTCGCCGCCCTGCACCGCCACGGCGGAGGCGCCGAGCGCCAGCTGATTGGCCTGCGCGGCGTTGTCGGCGTTGTTGCGCACCGTCGAACCGAGTTCGTCCATCGTGGCCGCCGTCTGCTCCAGTGAAGCCGCCTGCTGCTCGGTGCGGCCTGACAGATCCTGGTTGCCGTGGGCGATCTGCGCGCTGGTGCTCGCGACGTCGTCGGCGTTGCTCTGGACCTCACGCACGATGGCCGAAAATCGGGCCTGCATGTCGGCCAGGGCCTGCAGCAGCCGGGCCGTCTCCTCGTTGCCAGCGGGCACGATGCGGGACGTCAGGTCGCCTTGCGCCAGCCGGTCGGCCACCTCGACGGCATGCGCCATCGGCCGCGCCATGCCGCGCGCCAGGCTGAGCGCCGCCGCCGCCAGCGCCAGGGTGCCCAGCAGCAGCGCGCCGCCGATGGCCAGCCTGGCATCGCCGACACTCGCCTCGGCACGGCTGTTCAGCGCCTGGCCCTGTTTTTCGATCGCCTCGGACAGCGCCGCCATGCGGCCTTCGAGTTCGGAAAACGTCTTCTGCAGCAGCGGGGCGGCCTTGGCCACCGCCTCGGCATCGGCGCTGGCGGCCTTGACCACCGCTTCGGCGGACTCGATGTAAGCCTTGATCAGGGGCTGTGCCGCGGTCAGCGCGTCCTGGCTTTCCTTGCTCAGCGGCAGGCCCTGCAGCCTGGTCACGCTCTCATTGAAGGTGGCAGCGTGATCCTTCAGACCCTTGCCGGCCTCGACGACACGCCCGGGGCTGCCCTCCAGCGCGCCGAGCATCGCCAGCTGGGCGTCGCCGCGAATGGCGTCGTGCATCATGTCGGCCTGCTGGCTGGCCTGCAGGGCGTGGCCGGCGAGCACGGAAGCCTCGATGCCGGCGCCCATGCGCGACGAGGCCAGCAGGCCGATGCCGCCGACCAGACCGGCCACCAGAACACCGGCCAGGCCGAGCGCAACGATCTGTGTGCGAAGTTTCATGAGTGCCGTCCGGTCAGAAGGTCAGGCCGTACCAGCCGAAGCCGATCGTCCAGGAAGTGCCATTGCCGAAGCCGTTCTCACGGCTGGCGGTGAGATCGAGGCCGAATCGCTCCTTCACCACCCACCAGCGGCCGCCGGCGGTGTTGACCGTGCCGCCGAAGACGGCGCTGCGGCTGTTGGCCATGGTTTCGGCGAACAGCAGCGCGTCTTCACGCGGCGTCCACACTACCGCCAGGTTCAGCATCCCGGCGTTGCTGCCGCTGGCGCGGTCGCGCGCCGCGCCCAGGTTTGCGTGCAATGCCCAGTCGTCGGACGGCAGCAGGGTGGCAAGCGCCAGGGCGCCGTACTGGGAGGCGCGCCAGCTCTGGTCGGCCGGCCGCTCGAAGGCCGTGCCGAGCTTGACGCCGAAGGCCAGCGCACCGGCCACGGTTTTGACCTTCAGGGCATCGGGCACCCATTTGAATGCCAGACTGGCGGAAGAGCGCAGCACATCGCGCTGGCGCGGCAGGCTGATGTCGCCGCCGAAGTCCATCTGGCTGGCAATGCCGCAGGCCGAGCCCAGATGCAGCGCGCGTTCGCTGCTGCCATGTTCGAACCAGCTTTCCAGCGTGCAGGTTCCGGTCTCCACGGCGCCGGCGTCGTCGGTGGAGATCGGGCGGTCGGCCCAGGCAGCCAGCGGGGTGGCCGCAGCCAGCAGGAGCGCAAGGAACTTGTTGTTCATGGTCGAATTCCGCAGGTCGTCCGTGGGTTTCGGCATCGTCGGCCGGAAAGTGAATGCCCGAAGGGTCGAAAAGGCCGGTCAATGGCCCGTTTTCCGCCGCGGCGGCGGATGGACTGGCGCCACGTTTGCGGGTTGTGGCCTAATCGAGGGTTTGATCCTTCAGATATCGGAGCCGACGATGGCCAACAAAATCAGAACCGAAGCCGACCGCAAGGCCACCCCGCGCCCGCCCGCGCCCCCCGGCGTGACGGTCACCGTGCGGCTGGGCCAGAAGAACAGCCTGGAGCGGGGCGCGCACACGCGCAGCAAGAAGAACCCCGGCAAGCGCCCGAAGAAGGGCGGCTGAACGCCCGCGGGCCCCGCGCCCGCAAATCCCGCCATCATCGCCAGGCCCCTTGCGGGCCGGTGCCATCCAAGGTGCCGGCGCTCAGGGGCCTTCTTGTGTTTCGGGGTACAGATGCTGCGACTCACCGAACTGCGACTGCCGCTGGACCACGCCGAGCCCGCACTGCGCGCCGCCGTGCTGGCGAGGCTGGCGCTGCACGACGGGGACCTGCGTGACCTCACGGTCTTCAGGCGCGCCTGGGACGCGCGCAAGAAGTCGGCGGTGGTGCTGATCTACACGGTCGACTGCGAACTGAAGGACGTTGCCACCGAGCATGAGGTGCTCGCCCGACTTGCCGGCGATTCGCATGTGCGCAGGTCGCCCGACACCCGCTACCGCTTCGTCGGCCACGCCCCGGCCGACTTCCAGGCTGCGCCGCCGCTGCGGCCGGTGGTCGTCGGCTTCGGCCCCTGCGGCATCTTCGCGGCGCTGCTGCTGGCGCAGATGGGGTTGCGGCCCATCGTGCTGGAGCGCGGCAAGGAGGTGCGCCAGCGCACGAAAGACACCTGGGGCCTGTGGCGCCAAGGTGTGCTCGACCCCGAGTCGAACGTGCAGTTCGGCGAAGGCGGCGCCGGCACCTTCTCGGACGGCAAGCTGTGGAGCCAGATCAGCGACCCGCGCCATCTGACGCGCAAGGTGCTGGAGGAATTCATCAAGGCCGGCGCGCCCGAGGAGATCCGCTTCGTCGCCAAGCCGCACATCGGCACCTTCAGGCTGGTGGGTGTGGTCGAGAAGATGCGCGCCGAGATCGAGGCGCTGGGCGGCGAGGTGCGCTTTCGTCAGCATGTGACCGACCTGCGGGTCGATGACGGGCCGGCCGGCGCCGACGGGCGCACGCGCCATGTGCGCGGCGTGGTGATGGAGGGTGGCGAGGAACTGCGCGCCGACCATGTCGTGCTGGCGCTCGGGCACAGCGCGCGCGACACCTTCGCCATGCTGCACGGCCGCGGCGTCCACATGGAAGCCAAGCCCTTCTCGGTGGGCTTTCGGGTCGAACATCCGCAGAGCCTGATCGACCGCGCGCGGTTCGGCCCGAACGCCGGCAACCCGATCCTCGGCGCGGCCGATTACAAGCTCGTGCACCACGCGAAGAACGGCCGCGCGGTCTACAGCTTCTGCATGTGCCCGGGTGGCACCGTGGTGGCCGCCACCTCGGAAGTGGGCCGCGTGGTGACCAACGGCATGAGCCAGTATTCACGCAACGAGCGCAACGCGAATGCCGGCATCGTGGTCGGCATCACGCCGCAGGACTACCGGCAGGACGGCGGCAAGGACGGCGCCGTGAACCCGCTGGACGGCCTGGCTTTCCAGCGCCACTGGGAGAGCCGCGCCTTCGAACTCGGCGGCGGCGGTTATGCCGCGCCGGGGCAGCTGGTGGGCGACTTCATCAAGGGCCAGCGCAGCACGGCCTTCGGCAGCGTGCTGCCGTCCTACCACCCGGGCGTGCGCCCCACGCACCTGGCCGAACCCGGCCGCGAGAGCCTGCCTGGCTACGCGCTGGCCGCCATCCGCGAAGCGCTGCCCGCCTTCGAACGCCAGATTCCCGGCTTCGCGATGAACGACGCCGTGCTGACCGGCGTGGAGACACGCACCTCGTCACCGCTGCGCATCACGCGCGGGCGCGACCTGCAGAGCGTCAACGTGGGCGGCTTGTACCCGGCTGGCGAAGGCGCCGGATATGCCGGCGGCATCATGTCGGCAGGGGTGGACGGCATCGAGGTGGCGGAGGCGCTGGCGGCGTTGTTGCTGGATGTGGCCGAACCCACGGCACGGGCCGTCTCGTGATGACCCCGATCCCGATCCCGATCCCGATCCCGATCCCGATCCCGATCCCGATGCCGATGCCGATGCCGGGCAATCGCCCACTGCTTCTGGCTGATCGCCGGGTCTGGCGGTGACCTTCTGAAGCGCGGCGCTGCGCTCAGAAACTCGGTAGCGTCGACAAAGCCAGCCGGCCGGCGGCCGCGTCGGCCATGATCTGGTCCCGCTGTTCCCAGCCACGCAGCTTGCCGGGGTTCAACAGCCCCAACGGGTCAAAACGTTTCTTGGTCGCCACGACATCGGGGTTGACCTGGCCCTGCTTGCCGTCCTCGACGATGTAGACATGCGGGTTGGCGATGTAGACGCCGTGATCGCGGTGGATCTGCATGATCTGATCGAGCCGCTCTTCGGTTGAAAAGCGCACCAGTTGCAGGCCCGAGCAGGTCATCGCGCCTTCCTTGCTGCGGATGAACTCCAGGTGCACCAGCACCTCGTCGCCCAGCGCGCGGCGCAGGTCCTTGGCGAGTTGCACGTGCGGGCCCGCCGGGTAGCCGCTCTGGATGTAGGTCAGGCCCTTGTCGACCTTCATCGCGTGCAGCGTGGTGTGGTTCCAGGTGAATTCGACGATGGTGCGGTTGCTCTGCTTCACCTCGTCGGCCGTCTTGCGATAAGTGACGCCGCCGCCGAATTCGGCCACCATCTGCAGGAACGGCTGTTCGGAGAATTCGGCCACCAGCACAAAGACCGCGTGGCCTGCGGCCACCATCTGGCCGGCCAGCATCGGCACGGCGGCCATCAGCAAATCGGGGATGGGTGCGGCCATCAGCGTGACGCATTTCTTGACGACGCCGGGCGCGGCGGCCAGGGCGTCGGCGAACTCGATGGCGGCGTCGAAGCTGTCGAAGCAGACGATGGCTTCCAGCCAGGGATGGGCCGGCGCCAGGCCCACTTCCAGTTCCAGCACCAGGCCGTTGGTGCCGTAGACATGGTGCAGCAGCAGCGCCTCCGGGGCGCGCAGTTCCACCACCCTGGGCGCCGGCTCGATGCTCATCGCGCGCACGCCGAGCACGTTGCCGGTGGACGCCAGCGGGCCGAAGTTGATGCTGCCGACACCGCCGAAACCGCCGCCGTACAGGCCGCCCAGCGTGGCGCTGCGGAAGGTGCTGGGCACGCAGCGCAGCTCGAACCCCTCGCCTTGTGTCTGCCTGTCCATCTCCATCATGCGGATGCCGGCCTGCGCGCGGGCCACGCCGGGCTTTACCCAGAGCAGCCGGTTGTAGGCCGACAGGTCGAGGATGACGCCGCCGTGCAGCGGCATGCACTGGCCGTAGTTGCCGGTGCCGCTGCCGCGCGCGGTGATCGGCACGCCGGCGGCGGCGCAGGCGGCCACCACGGCGCGGATCTCGTCCTCGGTCTTCGGCCGCACCACGGCGTCGGCGCGCAGTTCGCTCAGCTGGCGCTTGAGCACCGGGCTGAACCAGTAGAAGTCCTGGCTCAGGCGCTCGACGCGGGCGTCGGTGATCCATTCCAGGGCGGGCAGGGCCTGCACCAGCGCGGCGGTACGCTGCCGGGTGATCGAATTGTCGAAAGTCATGAGGGGTTCACGCGTCGGAAGTTCGGTCGGAAGTTCGGTCAGAAGTTCATCCGGCCGACCAGCGCCGCAGCGTCGCGCCGCAGTTCGCCGAGGTCGAGCCCGGGAATCGTGTCGTGCTCGACGACCACGCGGCCGTTGCATACCAGCGCGCGCAGCGTCGGCCGGCCGCCGCTCGCCACCGGGCCTATCGCCATGTCGTGCAGGCCGAAGTAGCGCGGGCCGTCGAGGTCGTAGACGGCGAAGTCGGCCGCCATGCCCACGGCCAGCATGCCGACGCCGCCCAGGCCGAGCACGCGCGCGCCGCCGGCCGTGCCGATGTGCACGACATCTTCCACCGTCAGCGCCGCGGCGTGGCCGCCGGGCTGGCCGGCGCCGGCCACGGCCCGGCCGCCCGCCCGCGGGTCGGCCCTGTGCATGAGCCAGCAGGCGTGCGCCTCGCTGATCATGTCGGCGGCCTCGTTCGACGCCGCGCCGTCCACTGCCAGCCCCACCGGCACGCCGGCGGCCAGCATCTCGGGCACACGTGCGATGCCTGAACCGAGCCGGCCGTTGCTCTGCGGGCAATGCGCCACGCCGGTGCCGGTGCGCGCGCAGAACGCGATCTCGTCGTCGCTCAGGTGCACCATGTGGGCGAACCAGACGTCGCTGCCCACCCAGTCGTGGGCCTCGACGAACTGCAGCGGCGTGCTGCCGTGCACCTCACGCGCCCAGCGCACGTAGTCGAAGGTTTCCGACAGATGGCTGTGCAGGCGGATGCCCAGCCGGCGCGCCTCGCGCGCCATCAGCCGCAGCTCTTCGGGCCGGCAGCTCCAGTTCGGCGTGGTGATCGCGCTGACGATGCGCCGCATGGCCATGGGGCCGGGATCGTGGAACCGCCGCACGTCGGTTTCCACAGACTCCAGGAACATCTCGACCGTGACGGGTGCCACCTCGGGCGGCGCCTGGACGTCGGTCATGTCGCGCGCCATGGTCTGGCCGCCGCGCGCCAGCACCAGCCGCAGGCCGAGCTTGCCGGCTTCATCGAACAGCGCCTGCGAAGCGTCGTAGGGCATGCCGGGGTAGAAGTGGTACTGGTGGTCGCACACGGTGGTGCAGCCCGAGAGCATCAGCTCCACCAGCCCGACGCGCGCGGCCACGCGCAGCGCCTGTTCCTGGTCGAAGTAACGCCGATAAGGCACCGGCACCGCCGCCAGCCACTGCACCAGCGGCAGGTCGATGCCGGCCGGAATGCCCTTCAGCAGGCTCTGGAAGAGATGGTGGTGGGTGTTCACCCAGCCGGGGTAGAGGACGCAGCCGCTGGCGTCGATCACGCGTTCAGCGGGCTCGGGCGTCAGCGTGCCGATGGCGGTGATGACGCCGCCACGCACCCGCAGGTCGGTGCCGCCGGCGTGCCGCATGGCCGCGCCGCGCTCGCCCGTCCACAGGTGCGCTGCGCCATGCACCAGCAGGCCGCCGGCCGGGTTCTCATTCATGGTGCTGCTCGCTTTCGTGCCAGCTGCCGAGCGCCCAGTTCGACAGCATCGCCATCAGCGCGAACAGCAGCACACCGGTGACGGTGATCAGGATGAGTGCGGCGAACATGCGCGGAATGTTCAGCTGGTAGCCGGCCTGCAGGATCTGGTAGGCCAGCCCGGTGCCGGTGCCGCCGGTGCCCGCCACGAACTCTGCCACCACGGCGCCGATCAGCGCCAGCCCGCTGCTGATGCGCAGGCCGCCGAAGAAGTACGGCAAGGCCGACGGGATGCGCAGCCGCACCAGCGTCTGCCAGCGCGTGGCGCGGTTCAGTTTGAAATAACTCATCAGCCCCGGGTTCACGCTGCGCAGTCCCAGCGTGGTGTTGGCGATGATCGGGAACAGCGCTACCAGCGTGGCGCAGATCACCAGCGAGGCCGTCGGGTCCTTCACCCAGATGATGATCAGCGGCGCGATGGCGACGATCGGCGTCACCTGCAGCAGCACGGCGTAGGGGAACAGCGCGATCTCGACGACCCGGCTCTGCACGAAGGCGAACGCAATGGCCACGCCGAGCAGGGTGGCGCAGAAAAAGGCGAGCAGGGTGATCTTCAGCGTGACGAAGAGCGCAGCGAACAGCAGGCCGGCGTCGGCCACCATCACCTGGGCCACGCGCAGTGGCGAAGGCACAAGGAACACCGGCAGCTTGAACACGACCACCACGCCTTGCCACAGGCCGAGCAGCAGCACGGCCACCAGCAGCGGCCAGAAGACACGCTGCACCTGGGGTCGCGAGAGCAGCGGCGCTGCGGTAGAAACTGAAGCCGAAGCCGCAGAAGATGCGGCGGAAATGCTCACGCCAGAGCCTCGTCGGCGGGGCTGCCGCTGGCGCGCTGCAGGCTGTCCTGCAACTGCCTGGCGTAGCCGCTGAAGGCCGTGCTGACACGGAACGCCGCGCCGCGCGGAAAGGGTTCGTCGATGCGCAGTTCGTCGACCATGCGGCCCGGCCGCGCAGCCATCACCACCACGCGGGTCGAGAGATAAACCGCCTCGAAGATCGAATGGGTGACGAAGATGACGGTGAGCTTCTTGCGCTGCCACAGTTCGAGCAGGTCGCTGTCGAGCCTGTAGCGTGTGATCTCGTCGAGCGCGCCGAAGGGCTCGTCCATCAGCAGCAAGGTGGGCCGGGTGACCAGGCCGCGCGCGATCGACACGCGCATCTGCATGCCGCCGGACAGTTCGCGCGGCAGGTTGCCGGCGAACTTGTCGAGGCCGACCATCTGCAAGGCCTCGTGCACACGCTCGTCGGCTTCGGCACGCGGCACGCCGGCCAGGTCGAGCGGCAGCCGCACATTCGCCGCCACGCGTGCCCACGGCATCAGCGTGGCTTCCTGGAACACGAAGCTCAGGCGATGGCCCGAGGCCTCGGCCCGCGCCACCGGCTTGCGCCAGAGCAGGATGCGGCCGTCGCTCGGCGCCAGCAGTCCCGCCACCATCTTCAGCAGCGTGCTCTTGCCGCAGCCCGAGGGCCCGAGCAGCGTGACGAACTCGCCCTGCCGCACGGTCAGGTCGACCGGCAGCAGCGCCCGCGTGCCGTTCGGGTAGGTCTTCTCGGCCGACAGAACCTCGACGGCCGGGACGTCGCCGGACCCCGGCACCGCGGGCTCCGAAAACTCCGAAACCCCCGAAACCCCCGCCAGCCCCGTCACGGCATGATCTTCAGGTCTTTGACGAACTCGGTGGTGTAGGTCTTCTTCAGGTCGACCTTGGCGGGGTCGATCAGTTTCATGGCGACCATCATGTCGTAGGTCTTCTTCATGCGCTCGTCGGTGACGATGCCCACACCGAGCCTGGCCGCATCACCGCTGAAGACCATGCCGCTGGCCAGCAACTGGGCGCGGCCGTTGGCCAGCATCTCGTCGGTCATGTTGGGGTTGTCCTTCTTGATGAGGGCATTGGCGGCCGCGTTGTCGCCTTTCAGGTAATCCTTCCAGCCCTGCATGCTGGCCTTGACGAAGGCCGCCACGGCCTTGGGCTTCTTCTTGACCGTGTCTTCCATGCAGACGATGGTGGTCGCGTACGGCGGCCAGCCGTGGTCCGACAGGAGCATCACGGTCGGCTTGAACCTGGCCTCTTTCTCGATCGCGAAGGGCTCGCTAGACAGGTAGCCTTGCTGCACGACGTTCTTGTCGGCGACGAAGGGCTGGATGTTGAAGGTGTAGGGCCGCACCTGAGACTCGGACAGGCCGTAGGTGGACTGCAGCCAGGGCCAGTAGTTGCTGCGCGCATCGCCCGAGATCAGGATGGTCTTGCCCTTCAGGTCTTCCATCTTGTTGACCACGCCGGGGTGGCCGATCATCACCTGCGGGTCTTTCTGGAAGGCGGCGCCCACGGTCATGGCGTTGATGCCCTGCTCGCGTGCTTTCATCGTCTGCACGTCGTAGCCCATGAAGCAATCGGTCTGGCCGGCGGCCAGCAATTGCATGCCGTTGACCTGCGGGCCGCCCATCTTGATGGTGACGTCCAGACCCTCTTTCTTGTAGAGGCCGCTGGCCAGTGCCTGGTAGAAGCCGCCGTGCTCGGCCTGCGCATACCAGTTGCTCATGTAGGTGAACTTTTCCTGCGCCCAGGCCGGTGCGGCAACGGTGGTGGCTGCGGCGAGCGCGAGGGCGCGCCAGGCAAAGGTGGTCATCGGTACTCCTGGAGGGTTGGGGCTGGAAGGGACTCAGTGCAAACGGTATGCCATGCGCGGCCCTCCTTGAAGCGCCGCGTCATGACGCGAAGATATCTTCAGATTGGTGCGGCGGGGCACGGGGATTGTGCGGATGGTCTGAAATGGTGCGGACCTTCAGCACATGCCGCGCCGTGTCAACCCCTCAGCCTCTCAGTCCGGGCGCGCGCGCAGCGGCAGCCAGGCCGTGGCTTCCACCTCGATCAGGATGTCGGCGGTGGGCAGCATCGCGCTGACCTCCACCACCGTGGAGGCCGGCGGCTCGCCGCTGAAGAACAGCTTGCGTACCCGGCTGTAGTGCGGAAAGTGGTCGAGATTCCTGAAGTACTGCACCAGCTTGAACACGTCGCCCATCTCGCCACCGGCGGCTTCCACGGTGGCGCGGATGCGGTCGAGCACGTACCAGCTCTGCGCCAGGATCGGGCCTTCCTTGATGTCGGTGGAGAACTCGCCGGTCTCGCCTAGCAGCGCACGCGCGGCCGGCGGAATGTCGGCATAACCGCGCACGATGGTGGCGCTGGCCGGGTCCACCGCGATCACGCCCGACAGGAAGATGAAGTCGCCGGCGCGCCGCCAGGCCGCGTAGCGCGCCAGCGGCCGGGCGAAGCCGGCGGAGGATGCGGAAGACGCGGTCGGGGATGCAGGTTCGGTCACGGCGTTCGGTCCTTCGGGTGTGTCACAAGGGCAGCGCAGTCATTTCGCGCTTCACGCGCGCCAGGAAGCCTTCGCGGTCGGCGGCCGTCACGTGGTTCATGTTGAAGAGTTGCAGCCAGCGCATGCGGCAGCGCCTGGCATACAGCGGCCGCAATCCTTTCATGAACAGGCTGCGGCCGGGGTCGCCGATCACCTTCAGCCACCACCATGGCGAGCCCGAGGTGGTGATGCCGACGAAGAGCCTGATGTTGCCCAGTTCGCCGCCGATGGTGCGCTGCTTCGCGGTGGCGATGCGGAAGCTCACGCCGGGCAGCCACACACGCTCCAGCCAGCCCTTGAGCATGGCCGGCGCGCCGTAGAACCAGGTCGGGTAGATCACCACCCAGCCCTCGGCCCAGCGCAGCGCTTCCACATGGGTGGCCACGCCGGCGATGTTCTGCGCCGTGTCGGCCAGGTAGCTGCGTTTTTCAGCCAGGGTGAAAACGGGATCGAATCCGTCGGCATAGAGGTCTATTTCACGCAGATCGTGGCCGGCGGTGCGCAGGGCGTCGGCGGCGGTGCTGCGCAACGCGGCGCCGAAGCTGTCGGGGTCGGGGTGGCAGTGGACGAGCAACAGCCTCAAGGCAAAGCTCCAGGTGGACAGCGGGCAGGCATGGGTGATGCGCTTGCACGCTGTGTGCCATGACGGCTCGGAATCGCCGAACGCCCGGCCATGCGCCGGCATCGGCATCGGCATCGGCAGAGGTGAGTGTCTGCCGTCACCGACTCATCATCCTTGCAAGGACACACACACATAAATGTGCGAATAGCACATACTGTCTCCCGGCCGTTCTTCTGACGCAATTGTCGACGAGCTGGCGGTTCCCGCATCCACACACACCCGAGGAAAAATGACCCTGCCCAACCTGAACCTCAACGTCAACGGCCAGAACCACACGGTCAGCGTCAAGGACTCGAACATGCCCTTGTTGTGGGTGCTGCGCGACCTGATCGGCCTGACCGGCACCGAGTACGGCTGCGGCATCGAGGTGTGCGGCGCCCGCACCGTGATGATCGACGGCCGGCCCGAACATTCCTGCGTGTTCGACGTGTCGTCGGCGGTGGGCAAGAAGGTGATCACGATCGAAGGTCTGTCGCCCGACCGCAGCCACCCGGCAAAGAAGGCCTGGATCGCCAACCAGGTACCGCAGTGCGGCTATTGCCAGTCGGGCATGTTGATGAGCGTGGTCTGCGCGATGCGCGCGGGCCACCACGGCGCCGAGATCGCGAACGAGGTGAAGAACCTCTGCGTGTGCGGCACGTACCAGCGCGTCGAGCAAGCCGTCGCAGGCCTGTGAACCCGGAGAAGCACACCATGAACACCTCGATCAAGATGGACCGCCGCAGCTTCCTCAGCAGCACGATCAGCGGCACGATCGGCACCGCACTGGCCAGCGCCGGCAGCGGCCTCAGCGGCCTGACGCTGGGTTTCTTCCTGCCCGCCAGCGGCGGCCTGTCCGACGCCGAGGCCGCGGGTTAGGCCACCCAGGTCAACGCCTGGCTGAACATCGGCGTGGACGGTGGCGTCTCGCTCACCATCGGCGCCTCGGAGATGGACCAGGGCTCGTTTTCCGGCCTTGCGCAGGTGCTGGCCGAAGAACTGATGGTCGACTACGCCAAGGTCACGCTGCTGCAGGGCGGCCCGACGCTGGCCAACCCGGCGCCGATCGGCACCGCCATTTCCACCGTGGGCAGCGGCGTCACCCGCAACAACTTCTGGAAACTGCACGACGCCAGCGCCATCGCCCGCAAGACCCTCGTCAACGCCGCCATCGCACGCGTGGGCGACCCCGCGCGCGGCAACTACACGGTGACGGCCGGTGTCATCCGCCACAAGCCCAGCGGCACGCTGCTGACTTACGGTGACGTGGCCGCCGCCGCCGCGCTGCTGACGCCACCGGCCAGCGCGCCGCTGGTGCCCGACAGCCAGTCCCTCATCATCGGCAAGCCGCTGCAAAGGCCCGACATCCCGTTCAAGGTGGACGGCAGCGCCAGGTACGGCGTCGACGTGCGCGTGCCCGGCATGGTCTATGCCGTCATCAAGCACTGCCCGGCCTTCGGCGGCAAGCTCGCGGCCACGCCGGCCACCCCGGCCGGCATGATCGCCGTCGTGGCGACCGAGGTGAAGGCCGGCACGGCACGCGGACTGGAAGCCGTGGGCAACGTGAACGCGGTGGCCGTCGTCGGTCCGAACATCTGGGACACCTGGCAGGCCGCCAAGCGGCTGACGGTGCGCTGGACGCTGCCCTCCAACGCCGCCACGCTGAACAGCGCGCAGTTCCTCGCCGACGCGCAGACGCTGATGAGCGCCGCCGTGCCCTTCGTGGCGGGCGCCGCCAACCCGGCGGGCACGCTGTACACGGTGGAGCGCAGCACCGGTGACGCCAATGCGGCGATCGCCGCCGCCGCCACGGTGGTGGACGCCACCTATTCGCTGCCCTACGCGTCGCACGCCTGCATGGAAGTGCTGAACTGCACGGTCGACTACGTGGCCGCTGTGCGCTGCGAGGTCTGGGCGCCGACGCAGACCGCCAAGTCTGCGCTCAGCCTGATCGCCACGCTGACCGGGCTGCCGTCCGACAAGATCACCGTGCACACCACCTACCTCGGCGGTGGCCTGGGCCGCAAGGCCGAGCAGGACTTCATCAGCCAGGCCGTGCAGGTGGGCATGGCGCTGCAGCGGCCGGTGCAGCTGATGTGGCCACGCGAAGAGGACTTCACGCAAGACCAGTACCGCCCGATGGCGCTGATCCGCGTGCGCGCCGGTATGGACGCCAATGCCTGCATCGCCGGCTGGAGCTACCGCAACGTGTCGCCGTCGATCCTGGTGCAGCGCGGCACGGTGCTCGGGGCCACCGGCGACAGCCAGGGCTATGAAGCCTCGCAGAACCTGCCCTACACCTTCGGCAGCCGGCTCACCGAGTACGTGTCGCACCCCAGCCCGGTACCGGTGGGTTTCTGGCGCTCGGTGGGGGCGTCGCTCAACACCTTCGCGGTCGAATTTACGATCGACGAACTGGCCGCGAGCGCGAAGCAGGACCCGTCGCTGTTCCGCCGCGCCCGCCTGACCGACCCGCGCTGGCTTGCGGTGCTGGAAGCGGCGGCGACCGCCGGCAACTGGAGCAGCCGGGCGCCGGCCGGCAGTGCACGCGGCATCGCCATCGGCACCGCGTTCAACAGCATCGTGGCGCAGGTGGTGGAAATCGCCGGTGTCGGCACCAGCAGCATCCGCGTGACACGGGTGTCGGTGGCCATCGACTGCTACCTGCCGGTGAACCCGGCCTCGGTGGAAGCGCAGATCATCGGCGGCGTGGTGCTCGGCCTGAACGCCGCACTTTACGGCCGCCAGGGTTTCACCAATGGCGGGGCGACCAACAAGAACTTCAACAACAACCGGATGATCCGGCTGAACGAGATGCCGGCTGTGAAGGTGGTGATCATGCCCAGCCCGGCGGTGGCCGACCGGCTGGTGCCGATCGGCGGCGTGGGCGAACTCGGCGTGCCGACGCTTGCGCCGGCGCTGGCGAATGCCGTGTTCAAGCTGACCGGCGTGAGCCGCCGAGTGCGAAGCAGCGCGCCGTGATCCATGCCCACCCCGAACTCGGCGCCGCGCTGCCGCAGCCTGCAGGCGTCCAGGACGCCGACTGGCGCGAAGCCGTCGAGCAGCGCCATGAGCAGCCGGGTGGTGGCGGCTACCGGCACAGCGTCGCCACAGATGGCGGCACGCGAGCTGTTCCAGGGAGAGCAAGGCAGTTCTCTGGCGTCGACCGTAATCAAGACGATCGTCATGTACCCGCCAAGTGACCTGGTGCAACTCAAGAGTGGCGAGACAGGCGTCGTCACCCGGCGCAGCGCCGCGGACCATGGCGCGCTGGTGGCGACCCTGAGCGACCACCACGGCAAGCGCGCGCACGGCACGCAGCACCGCGACGCCGGCGATCCGGCGTATGCGATCGCCGCAGCGCTGGCCGACCACAGCGCGTTCCCGCGCGTGCTGCCCGAACGGGTCTACGGCGTGCTGCCGCCCTGAACACACCGAGGCGGCCCCGGAAGCCGCCTCGATGAAGCCCGCCCCGGCGAACCGGCGAAACAAAGTGGCGCCCAAACGCCCCTTCGTCCCGCCGGCAGAACCTCAGCCCGTGCCACGGAGGGCCCGGTCCTTCGCCAGCCACAAGGCCCCGCGCAGGCGGGCCCTTGTGCGCGGGCTCAATCCGCCTGCTTCCTCAAAAACGCCGGGATCTCGATCTCGTCCATGCCGTTGCTGGCCAGGGCGTCGACCTTGGCTGCCGCCTGCGCGCGGCCGCTGCGCCACACGCTGGGCGTGTTCAGGCCTTCGTAGCTGTGGTGCACCGGTGCGTGGCCGGCCTGGCCCTGCATGCCGGCCTGTGTGCCCGGTTGCGCCACCTGGTTGAGGATGGGCAGGTTGTCGGTGCCGGTGCGTTGCATCGGCATGTGCATCTGCGGCGTCTGCTGCACCACCATCAGCGGCGGCGTGTTGCCGCGCTCCGAGCGCCGCGCCACCGAGCTCAGGCCGGTGGCGATCACCGTCACGCGCAGCTTGTCGCCCAGGCTCTCGTCGTAGGCGGTGCCGAAGATCACGTGCGCTTCGTCGGCCGCATAACGGCGGATGGTGTTCATCGCATTGCGGCTTTCCGACAGCTTGAAGGTCTGCTTGCTGGCCGCGATCAGCACCAGCACACCGCGCGCGCCGCTGAGGTCGATGCCTTCCAGCAACGGGCATGCCACTGCCGCGTCTGCCGCCTTGGTGGCACGGTCGGGGCCGCTGGCGGTGGCCGTGCCCATCATGGCCTTGCCGGGCTCGCTCATCACGGTCTTCACGTCTTCGAAGTCGACATTCACCAGGCCCGGAATATGGATGATGTCGCTGATGCCGCCCACCGCGTTCTTCAGCACGTCGTTGGCATGCGCGAAGGCCTGCTCCTGCGTGACGTCGTCGCCCATCACTTCGAGCAGCTTCTCGTTGAGCACGACGATCAGGCTGTCGACATTCGCTTCCAGTTCGGACACGCCGTCGTCGGCCTGTTTGCCACGCCGCTTGCCTTCGAAGTCGAAGGGCTTGGTCACCACGCCCACGGTCAGGATGCCCATTTCCTTGGCCACGCGCGCGATCACCGGCGCCGCGCCGGTGCCGGTACCGCCGCCCATGCCGGCGGTGATGAAGAGCATGTGCGCGCCGGCGATCGACTCCTTGATGCGGTCGATCGCTTCCTCGGCGGCGTTGCGGCCGACATCGGGCTTCGAGCCCGCGCCCAGGCCGGTCACGCCGAGCTGCACCAGGGTGCGCGCGCCGCTGCGGTTCAGGGCTTGCGCGTCGGTGTTGGCGACGACGAAGTCGACGCCGGTGACACCGTCGGCAATCATGTGCTCGACCGCGTTGCCGCCGCCGCCGCCCACGCCGATCACCTTGATCTGCGTGCCCTGGTCAAACTCTTCGATCATTTCGATGGGCATGTGAGCCTCCTAGCTGATGTTGTGCAGTTGCAGAAATAGAGCCCCAAGACCGCCTCAAGCGACGGTCGTCCCCCGAGGGGAGCAAAAAAGCCTTGGGGCGGCCCGGCGGCTTTTTTGGTTCTGGTATGGCCGGGCTTCGTGGTGAGCCCCTCGCCTCAAAAACGAATTCGTGGATGCGGAAGTGCGTCATGGGTGGTGCTCAGAAGTTGCCGAGGAACCAGTCTTTCGCGCGGCCGATCACGGTCTTCACCGAGCCGGCCTGCGCCGCCGCCTTGTGGCCGCGCGCGCGCGCCGTGCGCGCTTCCTCCAGCAATCCCATCACGGTGGCCGAACGCGGGTTGGCCACCATGTCGTAGAGCGCGCCGTGATACATCGGCAGGCCCTTCCTGACCGGCTTGAGGAAGATGTCTTCGCCGAGTTCCACCATGCCCGGCATCACGCTGGAGCCGCCGGTGATGACGATGCCGCTCGACAGCAGTTCCTCGTAGCCGCTCTCGCGTATGACCTGGTGCACCAGCGAGAAAATCTCCTCGACCCGCGGCTCGATGACGCCGGCCAGCGCCTGGCGGCTCAGCATGCGCGGCGGACGGTCGCCGAGGCCCGGCACTTCCACCTGTTCGCTGGGGTCGGCCAGCAGCTGCTTGGCCACGCCGTACTCGACCTTGATCTCCTCGGCGTCTTTCGTCGGCGTGCGCAGCGCCATCGCGATGTCGCTGGTGATGAGGTCGCCGGCAATCGGGATCACCGCCGTGTGGCGCACGCTGCCGTCGGTGTAGATCTGCACGTCGGTGGTGCCGGCGCCGATGTCGACCACCGCCACGCCGAGCATCTTCTCGTCTTCCGACAGCACCGCGCTGGCGCTCGCGCTCGGGTTCAGCACCAGTCGCTCGACTTCCAGCCCGCAGCGCCGCACGCACTTGAGGATGTTCTCGGCCGCGCTCTGCGCGCCGGTCACGATATGCACCTTCACCTCGAGCCGGCTGCCGCTCATGCCGATCGGCTCCTTCACCTCGTGACCGTCGATCACGAACTCCTGCGGCTCCACCAGCAGCAGGCGCTGGTCGTTCGGGATGTTGATGGCCTTGGCGGTCTCGACCACGCGGCCGACGTCGACCGGCGTCACCTCGCGGTTGTCGCGCACGATCACCATGCCGGTGCTGTTCTGGCCTCGGATGTGGCTGCCGGTGATGCCGGTGTAGACGCGGTCGATCTTGCAGGCCGCCATCATCTCGGCCTCTTTCAGGGCCTGCTGAATGCTCTGCACGGTGGCGTCGATGTTGACCACCACGCCGCGTTTCAGCCCGTGCGTGCTCGCTACGCCGAGGCCGGCCACGCGCAGTTCGCCGTCGGGCATGACCTCGGCTGCCACCACCATCACCTTGGCGGTGCCGATGTCCAGACCGAACACCATGTCCTTGTAGTCCTTGGCCATGTCAGTTCTCCACAGCGCCCGGCGCCACCCGCGACACATGCAGCACGACGCTCACACCAAGCTTCCCGCCGCAGAACCGGCTTTGCCGGGCTGCAGGCGGACGACCCCCTCGGGGGGTAGCGAGCGAAAGCGAGCTTGGGGGCTTCATCTCTTTACCTTATGAATGTCTTTTTGCCGGCGGGCGGCGGTTCGGTGGTGGTGACGCCGCGCAGGCGCACCGCATAACCGTCGGTGTGGCGCAGGTCGGCGTACAGAAGGGGCTGGCGATAACGGCCCGTCACCTGGGTCAGCGTGCGGGCGAAGCGTTCAGTGCGTGCGAGCAGTTCGGGCTCAGTGCCGCGGCCGATCTCGACGCTGGCTCCGTTGTCCAGCGCCACCCGCCAGGAGCCGCGTTTGGACAGTTGCAGCGTGTCGATAGCCGCCTGCAGCGGCTGCAGGGCGGGCTGCAGACGGCGGTACATCGACAGCATCTCGGCGGCACGGCCGTCGGGCCCGGCGAAGGTGGGCAGGTTTTCATCCTCGACGTCGCCGAGGTTGGCCTCGAACACCTCGCCCTGCGCGTTCACCAGGCGGTCGTTGCCTTCTTCGCCCTGCCAGAGCGCGGCGGCGCGGTGCTCTTCGAGCCGCACCACCAGCCGATTCGGCCAGACGCGGCGCACCACCGCCTTGCGCACCCAGGGCACGGACTCGAACGCGGCGCGCGTGCGCTGCAAGTCGATGCTGAAGAAGTTGCCGGCCAGCCGGGGACCGGCGTTGGCGCGGATGGTGGCCACGCTGCTACGTTCCAGTTCACCTTCGAGCTGGACGCTGCGGATGTCGAACCAGGGCGCGCGCGTCAGCCAGAACAGCGCGCTGCCCAGCAGGCCGAGAACGATCAGCACAATCAACAGCCGCGCCACGCCGTTCATCAGGCGCACGTCGGCCGGCAGAACCAGCGGCGGCACGGGGGTGGGAGCGCGGCGTGCCATCGGCTCAGGCTCCCTGGGCCACCGCACCGGGGCGGGCGCTGTCCAGCGTGGCGGCGGCCAGCAACCTCAGGCAGAGCTGCTCGTAGCTGATGCCTGCGGCGCGCGCCGACATCGGCACCAGCGAGTGGCCGGTCATGCCCGGGCTGGTGTTCATCTCCAGCAGGAAGGGTTTGCGGTCGGGTTGGCTGCCGCCGGTGCGCAGCATCAGGTCGGCGCGGCCCCAGCCACGGCAGCCCAGGCTGCGGTAGGCAACCAGCGTCAGGCGCTGGATTTCGGCCTCTTCATCGCTCGGCAGACCGCTCGGGCACTGATAGCCGGTGTCGTCGGAAAAGTACTTGTGCTGGTAGTCGTAGTTGCCGTCGGGCGCCGAGATGCGCACCACCGGCAGGGCCTGCGCCGTCTCACCCTCGCCGATCACCGGGCAGGTGACTTCCATGCCCTCGATGAACTCCTCGCAGAGCACGTCGGCGTCGTAACGCGCGGCCAGCGCCACGGCGTCCTGCATCTGCGAATATCCCAGCACCTTGGTGATGCCGATCGACGAGCCTTCACGCGGCGGCTTCACGATCAGCGGCAGGCCCAGTTCGTCGGGCACGCGGATGACCCGCTCACGTGCCTGTTCGCCCGGCGCCAGCCAGCACCAGCGCGGCGTGGCCAGGCCTTCGGCGACCCACAGGCGCTTGGTCATGACCTTGTCCATCGCGATGGCGCTGGCCATCACGCCCGAGCCCGTGTAGGGCAGGCCCAGCAGTTCCAGCGCGCCCTGCACGGTGCCGTCTTCACCGTGGCGGCCATGCAGCGCGATGAAGACGCGTGCCACGCCTTCGCGCTTCAGTTCCGCCAGGTCACGCTCGGCGGGGTCGAAGGCGTGGCTGTCGACGCCGAGCGAGCGCAGCGCGGCCAGCACGCCGCCGCCCGACATCAGCGACACCTCACGCTCGGCGCTGCTGCCACCCATCAGCACGGCCACCTTGCCGAGCGCCCGGACATCGATCGTCATGCGGTGACTCCCAGCAGATCGACCACTTTCTGCGGCACCGCGCCGATCGTTCCGGCGCCCATCGCGATGACCACATCACCGCCACGCGCGAAGCCGGCGATCAGCACCGGCAGTTCCGCCACGTCGTCCTCGAACAGCGGGTCGACCTTGCCGGCGACGCGCAGCGCGCGCGCCAGTGAACGGCCGTCGGCCGCCACGATGGGCGCCTCGCCGGCGCTGTAGACCTCGGTCAGCAGCACGGCATCGGCGCTGCCCATGACCTTGACGAAGTCCTCGAAACAGTCGCGGGTGCGCGTGTAGCGGTGCGGCTGAAAGGCCAGCACCAGGCGGCGCCCCGGGAAGGCGCCACGCGCCGCGGCGATGACGGCAGCCATCTCGACCGGGTGGTGGCCGTAGTCGTCGATCAGGGTGAACGTGCCGCCGTCGTTGGCAGGAAGTTCGCCGTATCGCTGGAAGCGCCGGCCGACACCGCTGAAGCCAGCCAGCGCCTTCACGATGGGGGCGTCGGGCAATTCGAGTTCCGTGGCCACCGCGATGGCGGCCAGCGCGTTGCGCACGTTGTGCTCGCCGGGCAGGTTCAGAGTGATTTCCAGGTCGGGCATCACCGCGCCGTTGCGCCGCTGTGCGACGAACTGCATCTGCCCACCGGGCAGCGCCCGCACGTCCACCGCGCGAACTTGAACGTCTTCACCCAGGCCGTAGCTGACGACCGGGCGGGACACCATCGGAATGATGCTGCGCACGCCGGCGTCGTCGCCGCAGACGATGGCCGCGCCGTAGAACGGCATGCGGTGCAGAAAGTCGACGAAGGCGCCCTTCAGCTTCGACATGTCGTGGCCGTAGGTCTCCATGTGATCGGCATCGATGTTGGTCACCACGCTGAGCACCGGGCTCAGGTTGAGGAAGGAGGCGTCGCTCTCGTCGGCCTCGACGACGATGTAGTCACCCGAACCGAGCCGTGAATTGGCGCCCGCGCTGTTGAGGCGGCCGCCGATCACGAAGGTGGGGTCGACACCTGCCTCCGCCAGCACGCTTGTGACGAGCGAGGTGGTGGTCGTCTTGCCGTGGGTACCGGCAATCGCGATGCCGCGTTTCAGGCGCATCAGTTCGGCCAGCATCACGGCGCGCGGCACCACCGGAATGCGGTGTGCGCGGGCAGCGATCACCTCCGGGTTGTCGCCCTTCACCGCCGTAGATGTGACCACCGCCTGGGCGCCCGCGATGTGCGCGGCGTCGTGCCCGAGCGCCACGCGGATGCCCAGGCCGGCCAGCCGGCGCGTCGTGCTGCTGTCGCCCTGGTCGGAGCCCGACACCGTGTAGCCCAGGTTGTGCAGGATCTCGGCAATGCCGCTCATGCCGGCACCGCCGATGCCGACGAAGTGGATGTGCTTGACGGCGTGTTTCATCGCGCCGAACCTTCCACCAGCATTTCGATTTGATCCGCCACGCGGGCCGCCGCTTGAGGCCTGGCCAGTGCACGCGCCTTTTTCGCCATCGCCAACAGAGCCGCGCGGTCCAGCGACTTCAGGGTCGCGGCCAGCACCGCCGGCGTCAATCCGGCCTGAGGCAGGTGGATCGCCGCCCCCATGGCCGCCATGTGCTCGGCGTTGTCGCGCTGGTGCGAGGTGGTGCTGACGATCAGCGGCACCAGCAGCGCCGGCACGCCGGCCGCGCACAGTTCACTCACCGTGATGGCGCCGGCACGGCAGACCATCAGGTCGCAGTCGGCCAGGCGGCTGGCCATGTCGTCGATGAAGGGCAGCACTTCGGCGGTGATGCCGGCGTCGGCGTAGGCGGCTTGCACGGCTCCGAACATCGCTGTGCCGGTCTGGTGGGTGACGATCGGTCGCTGGTCCTGCGGCAGCGAGGCCAGGGCGGTCGGCATCAGCTGATTGAGCACCTGCGCGCCCAGGCTGCCGCCCACCACCAGCAACCGCAGCGGGCCGCTGCGGCCGGCGAAACGCTGGGCTGGCAGGGGCAGGGATTCGATCTCGGCGCGCACCGGGTTGCCGGTGACGACGGCGCCCTTCACGCGCGCCGCGGCCGCACCCTCGAAGCCGAACAGCACGCGGCCGGCCACCGGCAGCAGCGCCTTGTTGCTGAGCAGCAGCGCGGCGTCGGCGTTCACCAGCAGCAGCGGCCTGCGCAGCAACGCGGCCATCCAGCCGCCCGGAAAACACACGTAGCCGCCCATGCCCAGCACGGCATCGGCACCGCGCCGGCGCAAGATGCCGACACAGTCCCAGAAGGCCTTCACGAGGCGCAGGAAGCCCGTCACCATCTGCAGCACGCCCTTGCCGCGCAGGCCATTGAATACGATGGTGTCGAGCGGAATTCCACTCGCTGGCACCAGCCTGTTTTCCATGCCTGTGCGCGTGCCCAGCCAGCTGACGCTCCAGCCGCGCGACTGCATTTCCCGCGCAACGGCCAGGCCCGGGATGATGTGCCCACCCGTGCCCGCGGCCATGATGACGAGGTGGCTCATGTCAGCCCCCAGGTCGCTGCGCGCCCGCCCCCCGAGGGGGATGAGCTGCTTGGGGCGGCCCGGCGCCAGCTCATGTCAGCCCCCAGGTCGCTGCGCGCCCGCCCCCCGAGGGGGATGAGCTGCTTGGGGCGGCCCGGCGCCAGCTCATGTCAGCCCCCAGGTCGCTGCGCGCCCGTCCCCCCGAGGGGGATGAGCTGCTTGGGGCGGCCCGGCGCCAGCTCATGTCAGCCCCCCACGCATGAGTTGCCTGTTCTGGCTGGCGCGCGCGCGTGGCGCGCTTCACATCGCTGCGCGATGCGAGCCTTCGCCGGAGCAGGCGTGGCGCGGGCGCCTCCCGCCCGCGCGCGCTGTTCACGCTGCGCGCCAACAGCGCACTCATGCGCGACCTCCGCGCATGAGTTGCCTGTTCTCGATGTCGACGCGGACGACCATCGCGAGCGCCACCAGGTTCACCAGGATCGCCGAGCCGCCATAGCTCATCAGCGGCAGCGTCAGGCCCTTGGTCGGCAGCACGCCGAGGTTCACGCCCATGTTGATGAAGGCCTGGAAGCCCATCCAGATGCCGATGCCCTGCACCAGCAGGCCGGCGAAAATGCGGTCGAGTGCGATCGCCTGGCGGCCGATGCCGAAGATGCGCCGGGTCAGCCAGAAGAAAGCGACGATGACCACCGCGACCCCGACGAAGCCCAGTTCTTCGCCGATCACGGCGAGCAGGAAATCGGTGTGCGCCTCGGGCAGGTAGTGCAGCTTCTCGACGCTGCCGCCCAGGCCCTGGCCGAAGATCTCGCCGCGGCCGAAGGCGATCAGCGAGTGCGTCAGCTGGTATGCCTTGCCCTGCGCATACTTGACGTTCCAGGGGTCGAGATAGGCCAGGATGCGCTCGCGCCGCAGGTCGTCGAAGGCGATGATGGCGCCGAAGGTGGCGACGATGACCGCGGCGATGAGGAAGAACATGCGGCCGTTGACACCGCCCAGGAAGAGGATGCCCATCGCGATGGTGGCGATGACGATGAAGGCGCCCATGTCGGGCTGGCGCAGCAGCAGCACGCCCACCACGGCCACCGCCAGGACCATGGGCGTGACGGCGCGGAAGAAGTTCTCACGCGCGTCCATCTTGCGCACCATATAGCCTGCGGCGTACATCGCGATGGCCAGCTTGGCCAGTTCGGACGGCTGGAAGTTCATGATGCCCAGCGGAATCCAGCGACGCGAGTTGTTCACCACCTTGCCGACGAAGGGCAGCAACACCGCCACCAGCAGCGCCAGCGCGATGACGAAGACCCAGGGCGCGTTCTTCTCCCACCAGGCCATCGGCACCTGCACGACGGCCAGCGCCGTCACCAGCCCGATGGCGATCGACATGGCGTGGCGGGTCAGGAAGAAGGTGGACGCATAGCGCGCGAACTTCGGGTTGTCGGGCAGCGCCACCGAGGCCGAATAGACCATCACCAGGCCGAAGGCGAGCAGCGCGACGACGACGGTCATCAACGCCTGGTCGAAGCCCGCCAATTGCGCGGGGCGACTGGCGCCGCCGAGGTCGAGGCCGTCACGCACGGGCAGGCTGCCGCTGCGCTCGGCGCGATCGGCCCACCAGTGGCGCAGGGCGGCCAGGGAGGTCATGCCTGCCCGCCGTCGTTGGCCAGCGCCAGCACGGCAGCCACGAACACTTCGGCACGGTGGCCGTAATTGCGGAACATGTCCAGGCTGGCGCAGGCCGGGCTGAGCAGCACGGCGTCACCGGCTTGCGCCTGCTCGAACGCCCATGCGGTGGCTGCTTCCAGCGTGGCATGGCGGCGCAGCGGCACGCCGGTGGCGGCGATCGCGGCTTCGATGGCGCCGGCGTCGCGGCCGATGGTGGCCACGGCACGCGCATGGCGCAACACCGGGGCGGCCAGCGGGCCGAAGTCCTGGCCCTTGCCGTCGCCACCCAGGATGACGATCAGCCGGCCGGGCGCCTGGTCGGCGCCCAGCCCGTCGAGTGCCGCCACGGTGGCGCCGACGTTCGTGCCCTTGCTGTCGTCGTAGGCCTCGACACCGCCGACGCTGGCCACCCACTGCACGCGGTGCGGTTCACCGCGGTACTCACGCAGCGCATGCAGCAGCGGCGCCAGCGTGCAACCGATGGCGGTGGCGAGAGCCAAAGAAGCAAGTGCGTTGGCGGCGTTGTGACGGCCGCGCACGCGCAGCGCGTCGGCCGGCATCAGGCGCTGGATCAGCAGCGGCTCGGCTTTTTCGCCGCGTTTCTTCCTGATCGTCTCGTCGGCCGGCATCGCGCGCACCAGCCAGGCCATGCCGTTCTCGACCACGAGGCCGAAGTCACCGGGCCGGCGCGGCGCCGAGAGGCCGAAGCGCAGCACCTCGCGCGCCGGAGCCGCCTTCACCCGGCCCTTGGCGGGCGCGGTGGCCGGCGCGGTGGCCGGCGCGGTGGCCGGCATCACCGTGGAGACCAGCGCCTCGACCAGCGGATCGTCCTCGTTGATGACCATCGTGGCCGCGCTGCCGAAGATGCGCGCCTTGGCGGCGACGTACGCGGCCATCGAACCATGCCAGTCCAGGTGGTCCTGCGTGATGTTGAGTATCGCGGCGGCGTCCGGCTCGAAGCCCAGGATTCCGGTTCCGCCGCTGCCGCCACCTTCCAGCTGGAAGCTCGACAGCTCCAGCACCCAGACTTCGGGCAGCGCCTCCGGCACCTCGTCCAGCAATCTGGCCAGCGAGGCGAGCATCGTCGGCCCGATGTTGCCGGCCATGACGACGCTGCGGCCGGCGCGCTCGACGAGCATCGCGGTCATCGCGGTGGTGGTCGTCTTGCCGTTGGTGCCGGTGATGGCGAGCAGCCTGGGCGCGTAGCCGCGCTCGTCCTTCAGGTCGGCCAGCGCACGAGCGAACAGGTCGAGCTCGCCGAGCACCGCAATGCCGGTGGCGCGCGCCTGCTGCAGCAGCGGCAGGATGCGTGCGTCGTTCGGCGCCAGGCCGGGGCTCTTCAGCACGAGCTGCGTGCCGGCCAGTTGGTCGGCGGACAGTTCGCCAGACAGCAGCGTGGCAGCAGGCACGGCGATGGCCAGTGCCGCAGCGTGCGGCGGCGTCTCGCGGCTGTCCCACACGCTGACGCTGGCACCGCAGCGCGCGCACCAGGCAGCCATCGCCAGACCGGATTCACCCAGCCCGAGGACCAGCACGCTGATGCCGTGAAGAAATTTCATCGGAGCTTGAGGCTGGCCAGGCCGACGAGACAGAGCAGCATCGTGATGATCCAGAAACGCACGACGACCTGCGTTTCGGTCCAGCCCTTTTTCTCGAAGTGATGATGCAGCGGCGCCATCAGGAAGATGCGCCGGCCTTCGCCGTAGCGGCGCTTCGTGTACTTGAACCAGAGCACCTGGAGCATCACCGACAGCGCCTCGGCAACGAAGATGCCGCCCATGATGCCGAGCACGATCTCCTGCCGCGTGATGACCGCGATGGTGCCCAGCGCGCCGCCGAGCGAGAGCGCGCCGACATCGCCCATGAAGACCTGCGCCGGGTTGGCGTTGAACCAGAGAAAGGCCAGCCCGGCGCCGGCCATCGCGGCGCAGAACACCAGCAGTTCACCGGCGCCCGGGATGTGCGGGAACAGCAGGTAGCGCGAGAACACCGCGTTGCCGGTGACGTAGGCGAACACGCCGAGCGCCGAGCCGACCATCACGATGGGCATGATGGCCAGGCCGTCGAGGCCGTCGGTGAAGTTGACGGCGTTGCTGGCGCCGACGATGACGAACCAGGTCAAGGTGATGAAGCCGAACACGCCCAGCGGGTAGCTCACCGTCTTGAAGAAGGGCACCATCAGGTCGGCCTTCGGCGGCAGGTCGTTCGAGAAGCCGCTGCTCACCCAGCGCAGGAAGAGTTCGAGCACGCGCAGGTTCGAGGTCTCCGACACGCTGAACGCCAGGTAGAGCGCCGCGAGCAGGCCGATCACCGTCTGCCAGAAGAACTTCTCGCGCGAGCGCATGCCTTCCGGATCTTTCCGCACCACCTTGCGCCAATCGTCGGCCCAGCCGATGGCGCCGAAACCGAAGGTGACGATCATCACGATCCAGACGAAGCGGTTGCTCCAGTCGAACCAGAGCAGCGTGCTGACGCCGATGCCGATCAGCACCAGCACGCCGCCCATCGTGGGCGTGCCGCCTTTGGCGACATGCGCCTGCACGCCGTAGCCGCGGATCGGCTGGCCGATCTTCAGTTCGGTCAGGCGGCGGATCACCCAGGGCCCGAAGGCCAGGCCGATGAGCAGCGCGGTCATCGCGGCCATCACGGCGCGGAAGGTCAGGTACTGGAAGATGCGCAGGAAACCCAGCTCTTCCGGGTACAGCGTCAGCAGCCATTGCGACAGGGCGAGGATCACGCGCCGCCCCCCTGCAGGGCGTGCACGACACGCTCCATCTTCATGAAACGCGAGCCCTTGACGAGGATGGAGACCGAGGCCGGAGCCTCGCCCAGCGCGGCCAGAAGCTGATCGACGCCGTCGAAGTGATGCGCGCTGGGACCGTAGGCGCGCGCGGCGTCGGCGCAGGCCGGGCCGGCGGCCCAGAAGGCCTCGATGCCGCGCTCGCGGGCGCGGCCGCCGGCCTCGGCGTGGAACTCGGGGCTGCGGTCGCCGACCTCGCCCATGTCGCCCAGGATCAGCCAGCGCGGCGACGGCAGGCTGGCCAGCACCTCGATGGCGGCGAGCACCGAATCGGGGTTGGCGTTGTAGCTGTCGTCGACCAGCGTGACCGTCGCGCCGCCGCGCCGCAGCGTCAGCGCCCGCGAGCGGCCGGTCACCGGCTCGAAGGCCTGCAGCCCGCGGACGACCGCAGCCAGCGGCGCGCCGGCGGCCAATGCGCAAGCGGTGGCGGCGAGCGCGTTCTTCACGTTGTGGCGGCCGGCCACCCGCAGGTTGACGCTGGCCTGGCCGGCCGGCGTGCGCAACTCCACGGCCCAGTGATCCGACAGCCACTGTGCGCTGGCGGTCACGTCCGCCGGCCCGTCGACCGCGAAGGTGACGACGCGGCGCGCGCCCGCCGTCTCGCGCCACAGCGGCGTGTAGTCGTCGTCTGCCGGAAACACCGCCGTGCCGCTGGCGCCCAGCGCGCTGATGGCCGCCGCGTTCTCGCGCGCCACCGCGTCCACGCTCGACATGAATTCGAGGTGCTCGCGCTGCGCGTTGTTCACCAGCGCCACCGTCGGCGCGGCCAGCCGCGCCAGCAGTTCGATCTCGCCCGGGTGGTTCATGCCGAGTTCGACGACGGCGGCGCGGTGCCAGCAGACGTCGTCCTGGCGCAGACGCAGCAGCGTGAGCGGCACGCCGATGTGGTTGTTCAGGTTGCCGGCGGTGGCCAGCGCGCCCTCGCCCAGCCAGGCGCGCAGGATGCTCGCCACCATCTGGGTCACCGTCGTCTTGCCGTTGCTGCCGGTGACGGCGATCAGCGGCAGGTGCAGGTGCCGGCGCCAGGCGGCAGCGAGTTGTTGCAGTGCCTGCAGCGGGTCTTCGACCTGCAGGCCGGGCAGCCCGGCCTCGACCAGACCACGCGCGGCGATGGCCGCCACCGCGCCGGCGGCGCGCGCCTGCGGCAGGAAGTCGTGGGCGTCGAAAGACTCGCCGCGCAGTGCGACGAAGAGGTCGCCCTGGTGCAGCGAACGCGTGTCGCTGTGCACGCGTTTCACCCTCAGGCTGCCATCGCCCAGCCGCGTGGAGCCGGGCAACAGCGCATGTGCCTGGGCCAGGGTCAACATGCCGCGCCGCCCTCGGGTGCGGCGTCCGCCCGGCGGCGCAAGGCGGCAAGCGCCTCTGCTTCGTCGGAAAACGGCCGCTTGATGCCAGCCACTTCCTGGTACTGCTCGTGGCCCTTGCCGGCCAGCACGATGACGTCGGCAGGCGCGGCGTGGCGCACCGCATGGTCGATGGCTTCGCGGCGGTCTTCGATGACATCGACATCGTCGTGGCCCGGCACGCCGGCGAGGATCTGCGCCAGCACGACGGCCGGCGCCTCATCGCGCGGGTTGTCGCTGGTGATGACGACACGGTCGGCCAGGCGCACCGCGATGACGCCCATCATCGGCCGCTTGGCGGCGTCGCGGTTGCCGCCACAGCCGAAAACCACCCACAGCCGGCCACCACGCGTCGCGGCGAGCGGGCGCAGCGCCTGCAACACCTTGTCGAGCGCGTCCGGCGTGTGCGCATAGTCCACCACCACGGCCGGCTGGTGCGTCGATGCTTCACCCACCCGTTGCACACGTCCGGGCACCGGCGTCAGCCTCGGCACCACGGCCGCGGCGTCGGCCAGACTGACGCCCAGCGCGCGCAGGCCACCGATCACCACCAGCAGATTGCTGGCGTTGTAGTCGCCGATCAGCGTGCTGCGCACTGCCACCTGCTGCGTGCCTTCATGCAGATCGAAAGTCAGGCCGCCGTCGACGTAACGGAGGCCGTTGGCGCGCAGCCGGGCCGGAGCCTCGGTGGAGACGCTCCAGACGTCGAGCGTCTGGTTCGACGAGAGGTTCCGCAGCACCAGCCCTGCGGCCAGGTCGGCACCGCAGGCGTCATCGATGTTGATCGCCGCGGCGCGCAGGCCGGACCAGTCGAACAGCCTGCGTTTGGCCGCACCGTAGGCTTCCATCGTGCCGTGGTAGTCGAGATGGTCACGCGTGAAGTTGGTGAACAGCGCCACATCGATCTTCGTGCCGGCCAGCCGCTGCTCGACGAGGCCGATCGACGAGGCTTCCAGCGCGCAGGCACCGAGCCCTTCGTCGACGAAGCGGCGAAAGGCTTTTTGCAGGCGCACCGGGTCAGGCGTCGTCAGGCCGGTGAACTCCACCGTGCCGGTGGCCGGCGCCCCGGCGGCCAGCGGAGGCTCGCCGATGCCCAGCGTGCCGACCACGCCGCAGCGGCGGCCCAGCAGCGTGAGCGCCTGCGCCGTCCACCAGACCGTGGAAGTCTTGCCGTTGGTGCCGGTGGCGGCCACCACGTCGAGCCGCTCGCTGGGCGCTCCGAGAAAGGCGCTGGCGATCGGCCCGGTGGCTGCCTTCAGCCCGGGCAGCGTGGCGATGCGCGCATCATCGAAACCGAAGGCCTCGATGCCGTCGTCTTCCACCAGGCAGGTGGAGGCACCCGCCGCCAGCGCCTGCCGCACGAAGTGGCGGCCGTCGTTGGCGTAACCCGGCCAGGCGATGAAGGCGTCGCCTTCGCGCACCTCGCGGCTGTCGGTGCGCAGCGTGCCGCGCACCCATTCGCCGAGCCAGCGTGCGGCGGCTTCGGGAGACTTGAGACGGGTCAGCGGCACCGCGTCCTCCGCCGGGCAGCCGGGAGCGGGACTTGCGCCGCCACGAGGCGCAGCGAAGCAGTGAAGCCGACAGTTCGGGCGCTCATCTAGAAACTCTCCTGCTCGGAGGCGCCCGGCTTGGCCGTGATCTGCGCCTTGACGTCGATGTCGGGCGCCACGTTCATCAGCCTCAGCGACTGCTGCACGACCTGGCTGAACACCGGTGCCGCGACTTCACCGCCGTAGAAGGTGCCTTTGCTCGGCTCGTCGACCATCACCGCGACGACGATGCGCGGCTGGCTCACCGGCGCCAGGCCGACGAACCAGGCGCGGTACTTGTTGCCGTAGCTCTTGCCTTCCTGCTTGCGCGCGGTGCCCGTCTTGCCGCCGACCGAGTAACCGATGGCCTGCGCCTTCGGTGCGGTGCCGCCGGGGCCGGCGGCCAGACGCAGCATCTCGCGCACCGCCACGGCCGTCTCGGCCGACATCACGCGCACGCCCCCGGTGGGGTGCTCCTGCTTGAGCATCGAGACCGGGATCAGTTCGCCGTCGCGCGCGAACACGGTGTAGGCGCGGGCGAGTTGCAGCAGGCTCGCGGACAGACCGTAGCCATAGCTCATCGTCGCCTGTTCGATCGGCCGCCAGGTCTTGAAGGGCCGCAGGCGCCCGGTGACGGCGCCGGGAAAGTCGAGCTGCGGCTTCTGCCCGAGACCGACGCTGCTGTACATCTCCCACATCTCGCGCGGCTGCATCTGCATGGCCATCTTCACCGTGCCGACGTTGCTCGACTTCTGTATCACCTCGGCCACCGTCAGAACGCCGTGCGGGTGCGAGTCGGTGATGGTCGAGCCGGTGATGGTGATGCGGCCCGGCGAGGTGTCGATGCGCGTGGCCGGCGTCACGCGGCCGCTCTCCATGGCCAGCGCGGCGACGAAGGGCTTCATCGTCGAGCCGGGCTCGAAGATGTCGGTCAGCGCGCGGTTACGCATCTGCGCGCCGGAGAGGTTGCGCCGCACGCCGGGGTCGAAGCTCGGGTAGTTGGCCAGCGCCAGCACCTCGCCCGTCTGCACGTCGATGACGACCACGCTGCCGGCCTTGGCGCCGTGCTCGGCCACTGCCTCGCGCACGCGCTGGTAGGCGAAGAACTGCACCTTGGAATCGATCGACAGCGCGAGGTCGCTGCCGTTCACCGGGTCGGTCTGATCGCCGATGTCCTCGACCACGCGGCCCAGCCTGTCCTTCACCACCGCGCGGGAACCCACATGGCCCCGCAGCGCATCCTGAAACGCCAGTTCGATGCCTTCCTGGCCGCGTTCCTCGATGTTCGTGAAGCCGACCACGTGCGCCGCAGCTTCGCCTTCCGGGTACTTGCGCTTGTACTCGCGCACCTCGTATACACCCTTGATGGCCAGCGCCTTGACCTGATCGCCCACACCCTCGTCGACCTGCCGGCGCAGCCAGGCGAACTTCGGGTTGCGGGCCAGCTTGTCGTCGAGCTCGGCGGGTTTCATGCCGAGCAGACTGGCCAGGGCACGGCGCTGTTCGGCCGTGGCCACGACGTCGCGCGGGATCATCCAGATCGACGGCGAAGGCACCGAGGTGGCGAGCACCTGGCCGTTGCGGTCGAGGATGCGGCCGCGGCTGGCCGCCACTTCCAGCGTATGGGCATATCGCTTCTCGCCTTCACGCTGGTAGAAGTCGGTGCCGATGATCTGGATGTAGACGGCGCGCCCGATCAGCACCAGGAAGGCGAGGCCGACGAGTGCGACGACGAGCTTCGATCGCCAAGGCGGCGTCTTGCTGGCCAGCAGCGGACTGGTAGCGTAGTTGACGCTGCGCACGCTGGTGCCGCTGTTGCGGGCGGCGCGGCTCATTTCGCGGCCTCCGGCCTGACGACGCCGACTGCGGCTGCCGGGGCGGCAGCCAGGCCGTCGGTCACGTACTGCGTGACGGCCGGCGACGCGCTGCGCATCTGCAGCTTGTCACGCGCCACCTTGTCGACGCGCAGATTGGTGGCCTGCGCCTGGCGCTCGGCGTCCAGTCGCTTGAAGTCGGTGTCGAGCTCGATTTCGGCGTTCTTTGCCCGGTCGAGCGCGGTGAACAGGCGCCGTGCCTCGTAAGAAGTGTTCACGAGAAACATGGAACTGCCCAATACCGCCATCAGCAGCAGGAGATTGAGCTTCGTCACTGGGACCCTGGGGCAAATGCCACGTCGGTGCGCTCGGCCACCCGCATGATGGCCGAGCGTGAGCGCGGGTTCGCCGACACCTCGGCGTAGCCGGGCTTGATTCGCGCCAGCGCCTGCAGGCGCAGCGGCTTCGGCGGCGCAAAGGGCGCACGGCGATCCACCACGTCGCGGCTCTCACGGAGGATGAAGGTCTTGGCGATGCGGTCTTCCAGCGAGTGGAAGGCGATGACGACGAGCCGGCCGCCCGGCGCCAGCAGCTCCAGGGCCGCGTTCAGGCCCTGTTCGAGCGCTTCGAGTTCGGCGTTGACAAAAATCCGAAGAGCTTGAAACGTCCGCGTGGCGGGGTCCTGGCCCGGCTCACGGGACTTGACTGCACGAGCCACGAGCGCGGACAGCTCGCCTGTGGTTCGAACCGCGCCGCCGCCTTCCCGGCAAGCGACAAGCGCCTTTGCAATCGGTACAGCAAACCGCTCTTCGCCATAGTCGCGTATCACCTGTGAAATCAGGCCGACGTCGGCCCGCGCCAGAAAGTCCGCAGCGGTTTCGCCGCGGGTCGTGTCCATGCGCATGTCCAGCGGCGCGTCGAAACGGAAACTGAAACCGCGCTTCGGGTTGTCGATCTGCGGCGAACTGATGCCGAGGTCGAGCAGCACGCCGTCGACACGGCTGACGCCGAGCGCGGCCAGCTCTTCGCGCATCTCGCCGAAGCTCGCGTGCACGATGGTGAAACGCGGGTCGGCGATGCGCTCGGAGCCCTCGGATGCCGCCGCGATGGCTTCCAGGTCCTTGTCGAAAGCGATCAGCCGGCCACCCGGCGCCAGCCGTTCCAGCACCGCGCGCGCATGGCCGCCACGGCCGAAGGTGCCGTCGACGTAGATGCCGTCTTCGCGTGTGACGAGCGCGTCGGCGGCTTCGGTGAGCAGGACGGTGGTGTGCCGGAAGGAAGGAGATGCGCCAGCGCCCGCGCCTGCGTCCGGTTTCCCGCCGGAAGTCAGGCCGTTCATCGGATGACCATGTTGCGCAGCACTTCGGGCCGGCCGGCGGCGATCAGCTGGCCTTCGCCGGCTTCATATCGCACGGTATCCCACAATTCGAAGCTCGAGCCCACGCCCATGAACTTCACGTCACGCTCCAGACCGGCCCAGAGCCTCAGCTCGGGCGGCACCAGCACGCGTGACGCACCGTCGATCTCGACATCGGTGGCGCTGCCCACGTACAGCCGGCGCCAGCCTTCGAATTCCAGCGGCAGCTTCAGCAGATCGGCCTCGAACTGCTCCCACACCGGCAGCGGAAACAGCGACAGGCAACCGTCGGGGTTCTTCGCGATCACCATCTGGCTGTTCACGGTGGCAGCCAGCACGTCACGGTACCGGGCCGGGACGGTGATGCGCCCCTTCCCGTCCAACGTCAGCACCGGACCACCCCGAAACGCAAATGAAGACACGAAACCCCACAGAAATGCACTTTTCCCCACTTTAATGGAGGAGGCATCCGGGGTCAATGGTCGCGAGCGAAGAAAAATCAATCAAATCAAGGACTTAGACCAGCCCCTGCAGGTGGCTCATAAGTCAGAAAGTCGTTCAGAATGAAGGACTTGGATGGTTCAATGAAAGTCGTTTCTGAGCTGCGCGGCTGCTTTCGGCGGCGCGACTGCGCGGCTGCTTTCGGCGGCGCGACTGCGCGGCACCCTTTCCGCTGTACTTCCACCCAGCTGATGAGCGCCGGTGCGGCGGGCAGTGCGAAATTCAGGCAATCGCCACGAATTGCGGCTCAAGGCGGGTGGCAAGGGCGCCGAAACGACGCGGATGGGGCGCCATTCGATATCGAGACTCGCCGCGGTCTGGGCCGTGTCGCTGCTGGCCTGGCCGGCGGCCCAGGCGGCGGATCTGTCCGACATTGAACGCCGCTGGCTCGCGGGCCTGTGGCCGGTCATCGAGCACGCTCGCCAGAGTCACCTGCCTCTGGACATCGTCGTGCAGCCGCAGCCCACTCCGGGCCTGGCGCCCCTGGCGCTGGCCTTCGTCGGCGGCCGCTGCAAGCTGGTGCTGTCGATGCGCGGCAATGCCGAAGCCGCGGCCACACTGGAGCGCATCTCCCCTGACCTGATGGGCGCCACGCTGGAACTGATGGCAGCCCACGAACTGGGCCATTGCCGGCGCTACCTCGAGGGCGCCTGGCTGGCGGGGCCGGCCGGGTTTGCGGCGGACGCAGCGGCGAACCTGCCGCCCGCGCTTCGCAGCGCCTGGCTGGCCATGCAGGCGCAACGCCGCGAAGAAGGCTACGGCGACCTCGTCGGCCTGGCCTGGACGCGTCAGCGCCACCCGGCGCTGTACCCGCGCCTGCAGGCCTGGCTGCTGGCCGAACGCTCGCGCGACCGGGTGCCCGGCAGCTCGCACGACACGCTGGCCTGGGTGAAGCGCGCCGGGGCCGGCGCGGCGCTCGACCCATCGGCCGACGCGCCGACGATCTACGAAGCCGCAGCCCGGGTGTGGGAATCGGGGCTGGCCGACGACGAGTGAAGGCCCGTGTCGCGCCACAATCAGCGGCGATGATGGAGAACGACCCCCTCTGGAAGCTGCGCCACGCCCTCATCGGCCTGACGCTGGCGCTGTTTCTGTCGGTGTTGATCGCCGCCTACGCGGGCAGCTGGATCGCCGACTTGTTTGCCGACAGCTACGGCTTGCGCGTGGCCGTCTACAGCGGCCTCTTGCTGTATGTCGTGATCGGCGCCGTGGTGCTGTTCATGCGCGTGGCGCGGCATGAAACCCGGCCGCTCACCACCCGCCGGCTGGCGCTCTGGCTGGCCAGCTTGTGGCTGTGGCCGGCGCTGTTGCTGTCGTCCCCGAAAAAAGCGGCCGAGCCTCCCACGCCGCAGCCGTAGCCGCCGCCTAGTTCGATTGCTTGATCATGCGCCCCGCAGCCGACTGCACCGGCCGGGCGTTCATCGGGTACAGGCGCGAGAAGATGTCGATCTGCTCGGGCGAGATGGGCACAGGCTGGCGCATCACCAGCCAGAGCACGCCTTCGCTGCACGGCGGCGTGGTCAGCGAGCCCATGTAGGTGTAGTAGCGCCGGTCGGGCGGCAGCAGGTGGTTGAGGTCGACGACGGCACGCGTCGAGACTTCCTCGTTCTTTTCCAGCGGCAAATTGTTCCACACCGTCTGGATCAGCGGCTGCGCGCTGCCGCGGTCGAGCAGCACGGCCACCACGGCCAGCCGGCCTTCGGGATCCTTGTGCACGAGGTGGGCCACCATGTCGAACTGCCGACCGTCGATGCGCTCTTCGGACGGCCGGTGGAAGTGGAACTGCAGCAGGTCGTAGCGCCGGCCGCCGATCTGTATCGAGTTGCCGCCGCCCACATTGACCTGCACGGTGTGGCCGTTGTCGATGACGCTGAAGCCGCTGGCCCGGTAGTCGAAAGACACCGGTTCCAGATCGACCGCGATGCCGCCACGGATGTCGATCGGGCTTTGCCGGGTGCCGGTGGCGCAGGTGGAGAAAGACGGCTGCAGGCCGCCCCAGGCCTGCGGGCCGACTTCGCCGCCGTAAGCCCAGTGCGGTGCGTGCGCCGCCGCCGGCATATCCCTGCGGGCCGGCGCCTTGGCAGCGGCAGCGGGTGCGCTGCGCCGGGGCTTGGCCATCAGGTCGCCGTGCCCTTCGCCGCTCTCCGCCTTCGACACCACGCGCACGACGTTCGGGCCAGAGGCGTCTGGCGGTTTGGCGGCGCCGAGTTTTTCGGCCAGGCGCTCGCGCAGTTTGTCCAGCGACGCCGCCGCGGCAGGCGAAACACCGGCGGCCTGCGGCGGAGCGGCCATCCCCATCGGTGCTGCCGGTGCCACTTTGGCGGCAACCGACGGCTTGGGGCCGTCACGCGCCGCATCGGAAGCGACGGCGAGCCCGCTGGCGGCCCAGGCGGCCAGCAGAAGGCAGGGTGTGAAGGCAGTGCGGCGATATGTCATAGCGGGTTCTCCAGCCACGATATCGGCGCCGCGGCGCGGCGCTTGAGTCAGCAGCCCTCGTCAGCCGTCATGCGGGCTGGTGACCGGAAGACGCGGCTTGACCCAGATCCAGGCCAGCATGCCCACGCTCATCATGCCCAACGAGGTGAGGGCCAGCGCCAGCGGCGAATGCATGACCAGCGGCGCCACGATACCCGCCACCGCCGCGTTCGCCAGACTGCCGACACAGGCATGCACCGAAGACGCCATGCCGCGCCGCTCGGGCACCACGTCGAGCACCATCAGCGTGACCACCGGCACCATCAGGGACCAGCCGAACGAATAGACGGCGATCGGCAGCATCGCCCAGGCCGCCGTCGGCTCGAACAGCCAGTTGAGCACCACGTTGGCCAGCGACACCAGCAGCATGATCAGGAAACCGTGGCGCACCTGGTGGCGCGGCTTGATGCGGCCGGCCAGCCGCCCCGACAGCCAGGCGCCTGCCATGATGCCGCCGATGGTCAGCATGAAGAACCAGAAGAACTGCGTCGGCCCGAGCTTCAGGTGCTCACCGAGGAACACCGGCGCCGAAAGCACGTAGAGGAACATGCCGTTGAACGGCACGCCGCTGGCCAGCACGAGCATCATGAAGAGCGGGCTCCTGACCATCTGCCAGTAGCCGCGCATCAGATGCCGCGCCTCGAAGGGCTGCACCTGGCTGGAATGCAGTGACTCGGGCAGCGCGCGCCAGTTGGCGAACCAGAGCGCCGCACCGATGGCGGCCAGGAACCAGAAGATCGAATGCCAGTCGGCATGCACGAAGAGGAAGCCGCCGACCATCGGCGCCACCGCCGGCGCCACGCCGAAGTAGATCGTCACCTGCGACATCACGCGCTGAGCGTCGGCCGGCGGGAACATGTCGCGGATGATGGCGCGCGACACCACCACGCCGGCACCGGCCGACATGCCCTGCAGCGCGCGGAAGAACACGAGCCAGCCGATCGACGGCGACAGCGCGCAGCCCACCGAGGCCAGCGTGAACAGCGCCACGCCCCACAGCACCACGGGCCGACGGCCGAAACTGTCGGACAGCGCGCCGTGGAACAGGTTCATCAGCGCAAAGCCGAACAGGTAGCTCGACAGCGTCTGCTGCATCTGCACCGGCGTGGCACCGATGCTCTGCGCGATGCCGGCAAAAGCCGGCAGGTAGGTGTCGATCGAGAACGGCCCCAGCATGCCCAGACAAGCGAGCAGCACGGCAAGCGTCCAGCGCGGACCGCGCCAGAGTGTGCTGGCGTCAGGATTCATCGGGGTTGATCGGGGAAGGCGGGCTGCGGCCAGGACAGCGCTCATGGCTGGGAAGCGCAGTCTATCGGCCCGGCACGAAAAAGGCCCCCACCAAAAGGGCCCGGCGGACCCGTGGCAGGCTGCCGAAGCAACCTGCCGCGGGCCCGGCGGGCCCGCATCATCCACCGAACACGAAGTCGCCCGCGCCCACGGTGTGCGCGCCCTGCAGCATGGCCAGCAGGTTCAGTTCGGCCGCCGAGACCACGTTGTCATCGTCCAGCGCGACGAAGCGGTAGACCGCCGAGTCGATGCCGTCGTTGACGACGAACAACGCCGTGTCGCCCAGGCCGTACGCGCTGTCTGCGCTGCCGATCGCCGCTGCCGCACTGTCCTCGTTGATGCCGTCGTCGGCCGTGATGACCGTGCTCACGATGACCAGTTCGGCGCTGGCGGCAAACCCGCCCGGGCTGCCGATGGTCGTTGCACCATCGACCACCAGGTCGTCGTTGCCGATGGCCAGCGTCGCCTGGCTGACACGGAAAAAGTCGCTGCTGGTGGCAAAGTCGGTGATCACGTCCGAGCCGATGAGGCTGTCGAAGCTGAAGCTGTCGGCGCCGGCACCGCCGCTCAGCGTGTCACGGCCGTCACCGCCGCTCAGCAGGTTGGCACCCGCGTTGCCGGCCAGGGTGTTGGCCAGCGAATTGCCGGTGCCGGCCAGGTCGTCCGAGCCGCCCAGGGTCAGCGTCTCGATATTGGCGCTCAACGTGTAGTTGGCGGTGGCCACCACGCTGTCGGTGCCGGCGTCCAGTGCCTCGACGATGCTGTCGGCGCTGTCGTCGACGAGGTAACTGTCGTTGCCGGTGCCGCCTGTCATCAAGTCGGCGCCGCTGCCGCCGTCGATGGTGTCGTTGCCGTTGTTGCCGCTCAGCGTGTCGGCGTCGGCGCCTCCCTGCAGGCTGTCGTTGCCGGTGCCGCCGGTCATCGTGTCGGCACCGTTGCCGCCGTCCAGGCTGTCGTTGCCGCTGCCGCCCGACAGGCTGTCGGCCCCGGCCTCACCCGACAGGGTGTCGTTGCCGGTGTCGCCGCTCAGCGTGTTGTTGCCGGCGTTGCCGGTCAGGATGTTGGCCAGTGTGTTGCCGGTGCCGTTGATGTTGGCCGAGGCGGTCAGCAGAAGGTTCTCCAGCGTGGCGCCCAATGTGTACGAGGCGCTGGCCCACACCGAGTCGGAGCCCGCGTTGTCGGTGATGGCGTCGCTGCCCTCGTCGACGACGTAGAGGTCGTCGCCCGCGCCTCCGACCAGCGTATCGACGCCCGCGCCGCCGTCCAGCGTGTCGTTGCCGTCGTTGCCGGTCAGCGTGTTGGCCAGACCGTTGCCGGTCAGCGCCAGACCGTCGGTGCCGGTCACGCTGGCGTTCTCGACATTCGCCGTCAGGCTCAGCGAGACGCTGGTTGCCACGCTGTCGGTGCCGTTGCCCCCGGTCTCGGTGACGAGATCGGCGGCGTTGTCGACCACGTAGCTGTCGTTGCCCGCACCGCCTTCCATCGTGTCGGCGCCCGCGCCGCCGTCGAGCAGGTTGTTGCCGCTGTTGCCGGCCAGCAGATTGGCCGCCACATTGCCAGTGGCGGCGAAATTTCCGCTGCCGGTCAGAGTCAGGGTTTCGACATTGCCGCTCAGTGTGTAGCTGACGCCGGACTGAACGGTGTCCAAGCCCTCATCGCTCGCTTCGACCACGGTGTCGCCGGCGTTGTCGACCACGAACAGGTCGTCGCCGCTGCCGCCGGTCATCGCGTCGGCGCCACTGCCGCCGTCCAGCGTGTCGTTGCCCTCGGCACCGTCCAGCGCATTGGCGCCGGTGTTGCCGGTGAGCGCATTGGCCAGAGCGTTGCCGCTGCCGCTGACACCGGCAGAGCCTGTCAATTCCAGATTCTCGACGTTCGCACCCAGCGTGAAGCCGAGATCGGTGCGCACGGTGTCGGTGCCACTGTCGGCGTTCTCGGTCACCACGTCGCCGGCTGTGTCGACCAGATACAGGTCGTTGCCCGTGCCGCCGACCAACTCGTCGTCGCCGGTGCCGCCGTCCAGGCTGTCGTTGCCGGCGCCGCCAATCAATGTGTCTGCGCCGTCCAGGCCGGACAGCGCGTTGGCGCCGCTGTTGCCGGCCAGATCGTTGTCCAGCGCATTGCCGGTGCCCGACAAGGCGGACAAGTCCGTCAGCACCAGATTCTCGACATGGTCTGTCAGCGTGTAGCTGACCCCAGCGCTGACGTTGTCGATACCTTCGCCGCCGGCCTCGACCACCAGGTCGCCTGCGTCGTCGACGACGTAGCTGTCGTTACCCGCGCCGCCGGTCATCGAATCGGCGCCCGTGCCGCCGTCCAGCGTGTCGTTGCCGTCGCCGCCGATCAGCATGTCGGCGCCATCCAGGCCC
>Ga0209181_10001246_pt1 | contig 45164 bp, 36 predicted proteins | sample MAT05_FD_187208 | JGI IMG/M metagenome (GOLD analysis project Ga0209181, IMG submission 187208) | Freshwater microbial communities from Lake Fryxell liftoff mats and glacier meltwater in Antarctica - MAT-05 (SPAdes) (version 2) | ecosystem: Environmental > Aquatic > Freshwater > Ice > Liftoff... | reverse complement strand
GAAGATCTTCTTCTCCTTCGCGCCGCTGAACCCGAGCGTGCCGGTGGCGCCGTCCTTCCAGCTGAAGCCCAAGTTGCCGCCAAACTCGGGCAGGACGCCGGCCGAGATGGTCTGACCTTCCATCTTGGGCCGCTTCTTTTTCGCGTTCTCGGCGGCCGGATCAGCCGGAGCCGGGGCCGGGGCCGCCGGGGCCGCATCGCGGGCCAGCGACGGGGCCATCCCGCCGACCGAGGCGGGGGCGCCGCTCACCATCGCATCAGCGGCGCGGTCGGCCTCGATCTCGGCGGAGTCGCCGGGCGTCGAGACCTCGAGCTTGTGCTGGCGCCGCTGGGCGCCGCCCGACTGCTGGACGGTGTGGGCGACCTCGTGGGCGATGAGGTGCATGCCGAACGGATCGTCGGGCTGGTACTGCCCAGCCCCGAAGTGGATGTCATTGCCGACGGTGTAGGCCTTGGCGCCGACCGCCGCGCTGGCCGCCTGCGAGTCGGCCCCGGTGTGGACGCGCACGCCCGACAGATCGGCGCCCAGCGACGACTCGAAGCGCTCCCGCACGTCGGCGCGCAGCGGCGATCCCGACGAGCCGCGGGCCACCTCGACCGCCTGCTCGGCATGGCCGGCCACGCCGTTGCCGTCGCGCTGGCCGGCCGCCGCGCCGTTGCCGTCGCGCTCACGCTGCACCGAGACCCCACGCAACGCGCCGCCGAGCGCGCGTGCGGTCTCAGGATCGGCGACCCGGAGCACCAAGCTCGGTCCGCTCAGCCTCGAGGTCAGGGTCGACTTGCCGGGTACGCCAAGGCCGGTCGGCGGCACAACGAACGACTCGAGATCCTGAGCACCATGGAAGGCTTGATCGAGCGACATCGGAGATGCTGGGCCACCCCCGCGCCGATGTGACCAAGACTTCGGGCTACGGCAGCAGCTGGTGCTTGCGGGCGAGCTCCTGCAGCTCGCGCTTGAGCCGCTCGTAGCGCTTGCGCAGGGCCGCGACCTCGCGGGTCGAGGGCGCCGGCGCGTCCTCGCCAGCCAGGACCCGGGCGATGTCGTTCCAGGCCATCGCCCCTTCCAGGCGGAGCTGCAGCAGCAGCTGATCGTCGGCCTCGAGAGTCTCGCGCAGCTTGGCGAACTCGTCCTTCACCTCGGTGCGCAGGTGGATCGCGGTGGTCGACCGGATCGACTGCACCAGCTGCGAGAGCGGCGCGTCGGACAGCGCCACCGCGCGGTTGCGTCGGTCGCGGTCGCGGGCCCAGTGCAAGAAGTGGTGGCGGGCGATCGCGTAGCACCACACCCGGCACGAGCTCTCCCAGCGAAACGCCGGCAGCCCGCGCCAGATCTTCTCGCACGCGCCCGAGAACAGCTCGGAGGCGACATCGGCATCGCGGGCGAGCCCGACCAGGAACCCGAACAGCTCCGGGCCATAGGCGCGGATCGCGGCGGTCGCGGTGCCTTGTAGGTCGCCGACCTCGAAGCTGCGCCGCAGCTCGCGCTCCAGCGCCTCGCGCTCGTCGGCGTCCATCGGATGTGAGGGTAGCATCGGATCCGCGCTATCTTCGACCAGCATGACGCGCCCGCGGCCTATCGCCGATACCGCGACAGCGACGACCGTCAGCGGACTGGGCGGACGCGAGGGCGACCCTCGCGAGCACGATAGCGTCGCGCGCGAGGCCGACAGCAACGACGACACCGCCGGCGACGCCTTCATCCGCCGCGTGATGGCGGCGCCTCGCCACGCGCTGCCGGTGACGCTGCTGCCCGACAGCGACGTCGGCGGCACCTACCGCGTGATCCGACGGCTCGGCGCCGGCGGCATGGGCGTGGTCTATCTCGCCCACGATCGCCGGCTCAAGCGCGACGTCGCGCTCAAGCTGCACGGCGCCGCCACCGGCGAGCGCCTGGCCCGCGAGGCCACCGCGATCGCGCAGCTGGTCCACCCCAACGTCGTCACCGTCTACCAGATCGGCCCTCACGACGGCGCGACCTACGTCGCGATGGAGTACGTCGACGGCGGCACCGCGCGCACCTGGCTGACCGAGCGGCCGCGAACCTGGCGCGAGGTGCTGGCGGTCTACCTCGGCGCGGCGCGCGGCCTGGGCGCCGCCCACGCCGCCGGCATGGTGCATCGCGACTTCAAGCCCGAGAACCTGCTCATCGGGCTCGATGGCCGGGTGCGGGTCGCCGATTTCGGCCTGGCCCGCGACGTCGGCGAGCGCGACGCTGTCGGCGAGCCCACCGTCGATCGCCTGAGCCCGCTCACCGCGACCGGCGCGATCATGGGCACGCCGGCGTACATGGCGCCCGAGCAATTCCTCGGCGGTGCGGTCGGCGCCGCCGCCGATCAGTTCGCGCTGTGCGCGTCGCTGTGGGAGGCGCTCTATGGCCAGCGCCCGTTCGCGGGCGAGGACGCCGCGGCGGTGGTCGGCGGCGCGGTGGCTGGTCGCATCCGCCCACCCGCCGACGAGCGCGGCGTGCCCCGCTCGATCCGGCGCGCCCTCGAGCGCGGCCTGTCCGCCCAGCCCGCGCAGCGCTTCCCGTCGATGGCGGCGCTGGCCAGCGCGCTGACTCCGCCGCGGTCGCGTGCGCTGGTGCTCGCGGCGGCCGGCGCGGTGATCCTGGGCGGCGCTGGGGTCGCCTACGCCATGTGGCCCGCGACCGTCGTCGACCCGTGTCGCGACGCTCAGGCCGCCATCGATCGCGAGCTGCCGCCCCCGCTCATCGCCCAGGTCAGGGGCGCCCTCGCCAAGGCGACCCAGGCCGGCGACGTGGTGGCGCGCCTCGACGCCCGCCTCGGCAAGCTGTCGGCCCACTTCGGCGACACCCGCCGCAAGGTGTGCCGGGCCGCGCAGGTCGAGCGCACGCTGGCGCCATCGCTCCTCGAGCGCGCCTACGCGTGCGTGACGATGCGGGCCCGCGCCACCGCGCTCATCCTCGACGATCTCGCCCTGGCCGAGAGTGACCCGGCGAGCTATGTGACCCGGATCAGCGCGATCCCGCCGATCCAGCCGTGTACCGACGTGGTCGCGCTGTCGGCCAGCACCCCCCGCGTCGACGACGCCGCGATCCGGACCCGCGCCTATTCCTGGGCCGCCGATGCCGAGCTCGAGGGCGGGCGCGACTTGGTCGCCCAGGTGATGATGCGCAAGGCCGAGCTGGCGCTCGCCGCCGACGACGCCGGTGGCCGGGCCCTGGTGATGAGCGCTCAGGCCCGCCTGGAGCTGGCGTCGGGGCACTACGAGGAGGCCGGTAAGCTCCTCGCCGACGCGTTCTACGCCGGCCAGGCCATCGACGACGCCAGCGTGTACCTGTACTCGCTGGCGTCGCTCCTGATGCTCTACGCGGATGCGCAGCCCGACGCCGAGCAGCTCAAGCCTTGGCTGCGCACCGCGCAGTCGGTGCTGCAGCGCGATCGCGAGCGCGCGCCCGCCGAGGTCGGCACGCTCCTGCAGGCGCTGGTCGCGGTGGCCGACCGCACCGGCAACAGCGCCGCGGCTCTGAAGTACGCCGAGCAGCTGGGTCCGGTGGTCGCAAGAGTGAGCGACCCGGTGGAGTCGGCCCACGCCGAGCTGTCGCGCGGTCACGCCCTGGCCTCGGCCGGCCGCACCGACGAGGCCATCGTCGCGTACCGGCGTGCGCTCGCGCTCTTCGAGGAAGCCTTGGGCGCCGACCACGAGCGCAGCTACGGCACGCTGGCCGCCCTCGGTCTGGTGATGCACGACGCCGGCCGCACCGACGAGGTGGCGCCGGTCGCTGCCCAGCTGGAGGCCACGCTGTCGCACACCAGCGGTGCGAAGCTGACGCGCGCCAACGCACTGCTCAACCTGGGCGTCATGCTCAGCGACGCGCCCGGCGCCGAGGCGCGCAGCGAGGCCGCCTACCGCGAGGCGCTCGCGATCTTCGTCAAGCGCCAGGGTGCCGACCATCCCGACGCGCTCCTGTGCGAGCTCAACCTGGCCGTCATCGCCAACGTTCGCGGCGATCATGCCGGCGCGATCGCGACCTATGAGCGCGTGCTGGCCGCGCAGATCAAGACGCTCGGCCCCGATCACTACGACGTCGGGGCGACCCAGTACAACCTCGCCGCCGCCGCGATCGCCGCCGGAGACGTCGCCCGCGCCGACGCCGCCAGCACCCGGGCCCTCGCCATCATGTCGATCGAGGAGCGCGACTCGATGCGCCACCTGCTCGCGCTGTCGACGCGCGCCCGCGTGCTGGTGCTCTTGGGCCGCGGGCGCGAGGCGCTGGCGATGGCGCTCGACGCCGAGGCGATGGCCAAGACCTTGCCCGACGTGGAGAGTGGCGGGCCCGGCGCCTCGATCGAGGTGGCGCGCGCCGCGCTGGCTCTGGGGCGCGACCTCGACGACGCTCGACGCCGCCTCGCCGAGGCCCGGGTCTTTTTCGCGGAGATGCCGGACCGGATCGCCGACATCGACGCGCTGCTGGCGACGATCAAGTAGTCGGGCGCGCGATGCGGCCGGGTCGGGCCGCGGTCAGCACGCCGTCGCGGGCGATGACCTCGCCGCGCACCAGGGTCGCGCGATAGCCGGTCGCGCGCTGGAGGAAGCGCTTGCCGTTGGCCGGCAGGTCGCGCAGCAGCTCGGGGCGGTGCAGCGTCAGCGCGGCCAGATCGATCACGTTGACGTCGGCGCGCCGCCCGACCTGCAGCGCGCCGCGATCGCCGAAGCCGAGCCAGGCCGCCGGCTCGCCGGTCAGCTTGTGGATCGCGCTCTCGACCGACAGCGCGCCGCGGTCGCGCACCCAGTGGGTCAGCAGGAACGTCGAGAAGCTGACGTCGCAGATCGTGCCGACGTGAGCGCCGCCGTCGCCGAGCCCGAGGATCGCCTGGGGGTGGCGCAGCATCTCGCCGACCTCGGCCAGCGAGCCCGACGCGTAGTTGTAGATCGGAAAGTAGAGCAGCTGGCGGCCACCATCTTCGAGGAGCGCGTCGTAGGTGACCTCGAGCGGCTTCTTGCCAGCGCGCATCGCCTCGCCAAACAGCGACGAGGCCCGGGCCGGCTCGTAGTCGGGGTGGTCGCCGAGCCGGAACAGGCTCATCGCGACCAGCTCGAACGCCGACAGCAGCTTGTCGACCAGCGGCGGCACCGCGCTGCCATCACCGGCCACCGGCTCCGACTTCTCGCCGAGGATGCGGGCCCGCACCTCGGGCTTTTGCAGCTCGCGCACCCGCTCGGCCAGCGGCAGGTGGGCCAGCGCCTTGTAGGTCGGGAAGCCGATGAACGGGTGGAACGTGGCCTCGAGCCCGAGGATGACGCCGATGCCGCGGGTCGCGACCTGGGCGCGGATGGTCAGGCCCGCCGCGTTGGCGCGCTCGATGCGCTCGAGGACGCGACGCCATTGATCGGTCGCGCCCACTCGCTGCAGCAGCGAGATCGACAGCCGCCGGCCCGAGACCCGCACCATGTCCTCGAGGAGGTCCCACTCCGGCTCGAAGCGATCGGGCGAGACGAACATGTCGAAGTCGCTCACCGCCTGCAGCACGCCGTGGGCCGCGCCGCGCAAGCCGCGCGCGATCACCGCGAGCTCGCGGGCCGCGGCGTCGGCGGCCGGGGTGGTCCGTCCGTCGGCGTTGCGGTGGTTGTCGCTGCGGCCGGTCGAGAAGCCGACCGCGCCGTCGTCGACCGCCTGGCGCACGACCTCCGCCATGCGTCGCAGATCGTCGTCGGTGGCCAGCTCGCCGTCGAGGGCGCGCTCGCCCATGACGAACACGCGCACCGCGTCGTGCGGTACGTGGCACGCGAGGTCGATGGTGTGACGGCGCCGGTCGAGCACCTGCATGTACTCGCCAAAGCTCTCCCAGCCCCAGGTCATGCCCTCGGCGAGCGCGCTGCCCGGGATGTCCTCGACGCCTTCCATCAGCGCGACCAGGCGCTCGCGATCCTCGACGCGACAGGGCGCGAAGCCGACGCCGCAGCTGCCCATCGCGACGGTGGTGGCGCCGTGGATGCTCGACGGCGTCATCTCCTCGTCCCAGCTGGCCTGGCCGTCGTAGTGGCTGTGGACGTCGACGAACCCGGGCGTCACCAGCGCGCCCCCGGCGTCGAGCGTCGCGCGGGCCTCGCCCAGGTCGTGGCCGATCGCGACGATGCGGCCGTCGTGGATCGCGACATCGGCGGCCCGGCCCGGCGCGCCAGTGCCGTCGATGACCGTGCCGCCGCGGATGATCAGGTCGTGCATGGGCGCGATGCTACCAGCTGCGGGCCAGCAGGACCGCGCCAGTGCCGAGCAGCAGGAGCGCGACCAGCCAGCGAAAGCCCCGCTCGCTGACCTTGCGGTGGACCAGCTCGCCGAGCACCAACGCGACGACGAGCGTGGGCGCGATCGCGGCGGAGAGTGTCAGTGTGGCGGCGCTGAGATCGCCATTGGCAACCAGGCGAGCCAGCACGATCAGATTGAGTGAGATCCACAAGACGGCCAGCGTGGCGCGCAGCTCGGCCTTGGCCGCAATGACGCGCTGCGCGACCGCGACCACCAGCGGCCCGCCGGTGGCGTAGAGCCCGTGGACCAGGCCGGCCACGACCAGCACCGTCGCCTGCACCGCGGCCGGCAGGGGCGCAGGCGGAGTGGCGGTCGGGCGGGCCAGGCGCACCAGCTCGCGCAGCGCGAGGCCGACCACCAGCGCCGCGAAGCCGAGCTTGGCGCGCTCGGCGTCGACGGCCAGCGCGAGGGCGGTGCCGGCGGCGAGCCCGATCAGCATCGACGGCACGATCCGCGTCGCGAGCAGGCGACCCTGGACCGCGCCGCGATGGCGCACCGCCAGGTAGGTCGACAGCGCCAGGTTGAGCGGCAAGAACACCGCCAGGACGTGGGCGATCGACGCGTAGGTCGCGCCCAGCGAGACCGCGACCACGGTGCCGCCGAAGCCGGCGACCGCCTCGACGAAGAAGCCGGCGCCCAGCATCGCCGACAGGATCGCCAGCTCGATCACGGATGACGATCTTGCCAGGCGATGGCCTCGGCCAGCCACGTCACGCACAGCCTGCGGTAGGTGACGTCGATGCTGCGCTCGGAGTTCTCGTCGCGGCCCCTGGCGAAGTCGCGGATCGCGTCGCCGATCAGGCTGCGGGCGCGGTCGCGGTCGCGGTCGCCGCCGGTCGCCCACAGCGCGCGCGCGAGGGTGAACGCGACGAGGGCGCGGCGGATCACCGGCGCTTCGGGGTCGGCGTCAAGAGCGCGCATCACCGGCTCGAGGAGCGCGGGAACCTCGTCGGGGCCGCCGGTCGCCACCAGCGCGCGTGCCAGCAAGACGCTCACGCGCGCGACGCGCTCAGCATCGGCGCCCGCGCGCGAGATTGCCATCGCCTCCCGTGCCGGTGCCAGCGCGGCTCGTGGGTCGTCGAGGATCAGCTCCATGCGCGCGATGCCCTCGAGAGACTCGACCAACCACTCGTCAGGCCTCGCGCGGCCGTCTCGCACCCCCAGCGCGTAGGTATCGCGCGCGGAGCTCCATTCGCCGATGATCTCGTAGGTCTGCGCGAGGCGCACCCAAGTATGGCTGGCGTCGGCGGGGGCGAGCTCGGTGCTCAGCGACACCACGACCCGTGCGAGCTGGCTGGCGCGCTCGAAGTCACCGTCCGCAAAGGCCTGTTCGATCGCGTTGTTCATCCGGAGCTCCGTGGCGTCCTGGTCGTGCGGATCGAGCTGCAACGTGCGCTCGATGCGCGCGAAGATCTTCGCCGCCTCGGGCGCCTTGCCGGCCCGCACGTAAGCGTCCCAGAGCTCGGTCTCCGCGCTCAGGACGCTGCGGCTGTCATCGGCGCGCCGGCGCCGCGCCTCGTCCATCACCCACCGTCGCGTCGTGAGCTCGCCGGCGGCGTCGCCATCGGCGCGGCTCACGCTCGCGCGCGCGTTTCCCAGGACGATCCCGATCTCCCAGTCGCCGCCGGCTCGCGCCAGCGCGGCGGTGGCTTGCCCCAGCTGACTCCTCGCTTCGACGCCGCGATTGAGCCGCAGCAGCGCGACGGTGAGCAACCCACCGGCATGGGCGCGGCCCAGGTCGTCGCGCAGCCGGTCGGCGGTGACCAGCGCCCGCCTCGCCGCGGCTTCGCCACGTTCCCACTCGCTGCGGTCGAGGGCGGCCGTCGCCTCGAGCAGCAGCGCGTCGAGCAAGAGCGCCGGATCGCCGAGCGGCTCGAGCTGCGCGCGCACCGCCGTCGCATCGTCGAGCCGATCGTCGTCGCGCGCGGCGACCTCGGCGAACCGCACCCGCGCCTCGACGAGCGCGGTCGACTCTGCCACCGCGGCCACCTCGATCGCGTTCGCGCATCGGTCCACCGTCGGGAGGGCCTCGACGCCGTGGGTCGCGCGCAACGGTGGCAGTTCCTTGGCCCCGATCAGGAAGTCGAGCGTCGCTCGCAGCGCCCGGGCGCGCTGATCCAGACACGCGACCCGGCTCGCCAGCAGGTCGGGTCGGCGCGCATCGGTCGCGAGGCAGACCTGGCGCCGCATCACGCGCCACTCCGACGCGTAGGCATCGACCGTCGCCAGCACGCGCGCTCGCTCCCCGGGCGCGGTCACCGCACGCTCGACGGCGGCGCGGCGGGTCGGGTTCCAGCTCGCACCGAGCAACGCTTCGGTCCCCACACAGCGTGTCGTGGTATCCGGCAGGGTGCCGCGCCCGCGCAGCAGCACCGTCGCTGCCGCCGCGCTGCCCAGCCCGCCGATCGCCAGCGCCACCCAGCGCCAGCGGCCCGCCGGCGGCGGCGGCGGCGGCGTCATCGCGGCCAAGAGCGCGTCCACCGACGGAAACCGCGCCGAGGGATCAGCTGCCAGCCCGCGGACCAGCGCGCGCTGCACCGCCGACGGCACGCCGGCCTCGGCTCGCGGCTTGCCGATGCGCCCGGCCCGCACCGCGGTCTGGATCTCCGCGAAGGTCTGTCCGGCATACGGACGCTCGCCGTAGAGGGTCTCCCACGCCGTCACGCACAGGCCGAACTGATCGGACGCCGCGGTCGCCTCGCCCTCGGCCTGCTCGGGGGCCATGTACGCCGGCGTGCCCAGCACCACGCCGGTCATGGTCAGCTCGAGGGGCGCCTCGCCGATCGCTCCCGACGCGCCGACCTCTCCGACCGCGCGGGCCAGCCCGAAGTCGCCGACCAGCGCGTGGCCGTCGTCGGAGATGAAGACGTTGTCGGGCTTGAGATCGCGATGGACCAGCCCGGCGGCGTGGGCCGCCGCCAGCCCGCGCCCGGCCGCGAGCAGGTGGCGCAGACGCTCGGCCACCGGCCGCGGGGTGCCCAGCCACTGCCGCAGGTTCGAGCCCGCGACCAGCGCCATCGCGACGAAGATCTGGCCGTCGTGGACGCCGACGTCATGCACCGCGACCACGTTGGGATGCGATAGCCGCGCCAGCGCTTGGGCCTCGCGCTTGAGGCGTTCGTCGTCGGTGCCGACCCGCAGGAGCTTGACCGCGACCCGTCGGCCCAGATCGGGATCGCGGGCCGCGTACACCACACCCATGCCGCCGGCGCCGAGCACCGCCTCGATGACGTAGCGGTCGACGTGATCGCCGGCGACGAGTCGCATCGGGTTGCGCGCGCCGCCCGCGGTCACGACTTGCCAGCCCATCAGCGCCGAGATCACGTGGTGGCAGCTCGGGCACGACGCCGCGTGGTTGGCGATGGCCGCGCGTTCGGGGACGGGCGGCCCGTCGGCGAAGGCCGTAGCCAGGGTGTCGGCGTCGGGGCACTCCAAGGCGGTCGCTATGACGTACGCGGTCCGGGAGGCCTTGTCCATCCACCGGAGGAGGGGCTTCGTGGCGGATGTCGCACCGACCCTTGTCGGCGGTGTGGGATGCTGCGCGCGATGGCGCCGCTCACCGCGTTCCTCGCCGCGCTGACCGACGTCGCGCGCCCGCGCTTCGACGACGACGCCGCGCTCGCCGCGGTGCTCGACCGCCTCCTCACCACCGCCCGCGCTGCCTATCCCGACGTCGCGGTGGCCGATGCCCACTTCGACGCCGAGCTGGCCCGCCGCCTCGGCGACGACGCCAGCCCCGAGCTGCTGGCGCGGGTCCGCGGCGATCACGTCTACCTCGCGACCGCGTGCGCGGCCGGCGACGATGGCGCGCTGCGTCGCCTCGACGCCGAGTTTCTCGACGAGGTCGAGCAGTGCGCGGCCCGGCTGCGCGCCACGCCCGACCAGGCCGCCGAGACCCGCAGCCACCTGCGCCGCATCCTGTTCGTCAGCGAGCCGGGCCGCCCCGCCGCCGCGCACAGCTACTCCGGCAAGGGCGATCTGCGGGCCTACGTCCGGGTCATCGCGACCCGCGAGCTGGTCCGGGTCGTCAACAAGGGCCGGCGCGAGGTCGGCGTCGAGGACGACGTGCTCGATCTGCTGTCGCCGGCCCACGATCCCGAGCTGATCTACCTGCGCGAGCTCTACCGCGCCGACGTCGACGCCGCGATGCGCGCCGCGCTGGTCGGCCTCGGCGATCAGTCGCGCGCGCTGTTGCGCTACCACCTGCTCGATGGCTGGAGCATCGATCGCATCGGCGCGCTCTACGGCGTGCACCGCGCCACCGCCGCGCGCTGGATCGCGGCCGCGCGTCAGGAGCTGGGCGAGGGCATCCGCGCCGAGGTCGCGCGCCGCCTCGCGATCTCCGTCGACGACGTCGCCTCGATCGTCCGCCTGGTCCAGAGCCGCATCGACGTGTCGCTGGCCCGCCTGCTGGCCTGATTCGCGGCGGCCCGCGCGCTGCGGTCCGCGCCGCGTGGCATCCTGCGCGCGATGACCTCGTCAGACGATCGCGTGCGCGTCGCCGTCATCGGCGCCTCGGGCTACACCGGGGCCGAGCTGCTCCGCATCCTGTTGGGCCACCCCCGCGTCACCATCGCGATGGTCATGGCCCGCCGCGCCGCCGGTCAGCGCATCGACGCCGTCTTCCCGCACCTCACCGGCCGCCTCGCGCTTCCCGTGGAGGTCTTCGACGCCGACGCGGTCGCCGCCGGCGCCGAGGTCGCGTTCTGCGCGCTGCCGCACGGCGAGTCGGCGCTGGTGGTCGCGGCCCTGCGCGCGCGCGGCGTGACCACGCTCGATCTGTCGGCCGATTTCCGGCTGCACGACGCCGCCACGTGGTCGCAGTGGTACGGCAGCGCCGAGCATGCCCACCACCCCGCGGCCGAGCTGCTCGCCGGCGCGGTCTACGGGTTGCCCGAGCGTCACCGGGCCCGCCTCCGCGGCGCCGAGCTGATCGCCGTGCCCGGCTGCTATCCGACCGCGACCACGTTGGCGATCGCGCCGCTGCTCGACGCCGGCTTGGTCCGCGCCACCGGCCTCGTCGTCGACGGCAAGAGCGGCGCGTCGGGCGTCGGTCGCACGCCCGGCCTGTCGACACACCTGCCAGAATCAGCCGAGGGCATCCGCGCCTACAAGGTCGGCGGCACCCACCGCCACACGCCCGAGATGGAGCAGGAGCTGTCGCTGGCGGCCAACGCGCCGGTCCGCCTCCTGTTCACGCCCCACCTCGTCCCCATGTCGCGCGGCATCCTGGCCTGCGTCTACGCCGAGCCCACCGATCCATCTCGGCCCGCCGCCGCCTACCGCGACGCCCTCGTCGCCGCCTATCGCGACGAGCCCTTCGTCGACGTCCTGGCGCCCGGCCTGACCCCCGACACCGCCTTCGTGCGCGGCTCCAACCGCTGCCACGTCACCGCGGTCTACGATCCCCGGGCGCAGCGCGTCCTCGCCCTGTCCGCCATCGACAACCTCGTGAAAGGCGCCGCGGGCCAGGCCGTACAGTGCCTCAACGTCGCGCGCGGCTGGCCCGAGACGATGGGGCTGGACACCGTCGCGCTCTTCCCCTGATCGGCCGGCTCACGACGCCTTGCGCAGCGACTTGCAGATCCGCGCCGCCTTCTCGCGCTCTTCCTTGCTGCTGGCGTTGGTGCCGCAGTCCCAGGGCTTGCCGTCGATGACGGTGCGCACCGCGATACCGTAGATCACGCTGCCGGTGATCGAGTCGGCGTCCCACTCGAGGTACCACCCGGTCGCGGTCTTCTCGTCCTTGGAGAACGCCTTGAACTTGCCGGCGTCCTTCTGGATGTCGGCCTTGGCCTCCTCGAGGGTGTCCTTGATCATGTCGAGATCGTCGGGGCCGGAGTCGCCGTTGAGGAACGTCGTCGGGCTGGCCCAGATCGTCGCGGCCGGTGCGCCGGCGCCCGCGGTGTTGTCGTCGATGTTGGCGTCGGCCGGCACCTCGACCTCGACGCCGAGCCCGCCGGCCTTCTTCCACTCCCAGGTCTCGGCGGCAGCTGCGGCCTTGGCGCCACCGCCCTCCGACGGCTTGGCGGCGTTGTCACCGCCGGCCTCGGTCTTCTTCCCGCAGGCGGTGGTGGCGAGGGTGAGCGAGAGCGCGGCGACGATGAAGGTCTTCATGATGCATCGACCCCTATCACGCGGCGTGCCAGCGCCAGCGACGCGGAGGTGGACCTGCACGGTCGAGAATGGGTCCGTGCCAGCCCACGTCTGGGTCGCCGCCGACCCGCGCTACTCCATGCGGCCGCTGTTGGACAGCTTGCCGAGCTCGCGGTACTCGAGGGCGATCGCACGCAAGAGGTGCTCTTGTGACAGCGCCCGGTTCTCCTGGGCCGCGAGGAAGGCCGCGCGCAGGGTCGAGTTGCGGATGTAGCCGCCCGACAGCGGAAACCGTCGCGCCAGGTCCTTGAAGTCGAAGTCACCGGCGACCGGCGCCTCGGCCGGGATGTGGGCCGCCCACAGCCGCGTGCGCATGTCCTCGTCGGGAAACGGGAACTGCAAGCGCAGCGACATGCGGCGCTTGAAGGCCGGATCGATCGAGCCCTCGATGTTCGTGGTCAGCACCGCGACGCCCTCGAAGGTGTCGAGGCGCTGCAGCAGGTAGTTGGTCTCGAGGTTGGCGTAGCGGTCCACCGACGACTTCACCTCGGTGCGCTTGGCGAACAGCGAGTCGGCCTCGTCGAACAGCACCACGACCTGGCCGTCCTCGGCCGCATCGAAGATCTCTGCCAGATTCTTTTCGGTCTCGCCGATCCACTTCGACACGATGCGCGCCAGATCGACCCGGTACAGGTCGAGGCCCAACTCGCGGGCGATCAGGCCGGCCACCATCGACTTGCCGGTGCCGGGCGGGCCGTAGAACAGCGCCGTCAAGCCGCGCGAGGTCGACATCTTGGCGTCGAAGCCCCACTTCTCGTAGACGGTCTTGCGGTGGCTGATGCGGCCGATGAACTCTCGGATGCTGTCGTGGACGTCGTCGGGCAGAGCGACCTGCTCCCACTTGGCGAGGCGGGTCACGTGAGTCGCGATGTGGGCCAGGCGGGTCGCGATGTGCTGGCGCGCGACCTCCTCGAGCATCGGCCCGGCGTCGGCCGCTTCGCCCTCGGCGGTCGTGCCCTCGTGGAGCTGGCGCGCGACCGCCTGTTGGATGACGTGCGAGATCACGCCGGGGCCGACCCGGTAGCGCGCGGCCAGCCCGTCGGCGTCCTTGCAGGCCAGCCCGGCCTCGACGAGCGCGACCCGCCAGAACTCGCCGCGCTCGCTCTCCGACAGCGGCGGCAGGCGCAAGGTCACGTAGCCGGGATCGAGCGGGATCGAGGCCTCGGGCGCGGCGCGGATGATGACCGGGCCTGGGTGCGCGCGCAGCGCCTGCTTGATCAGGTCCTGGCCCTCGGCGTCGGCGGGGTCGGCGGCCTCGAGGCCGCTCACCACCGGCACCGCGCCGCGCAGGAGCGCGCGGAACAGCTCCTGCCGCAGCCCCATCGCCATCATCTTGCCGGCGCGGGGCAGGCGATGACAGTCGATGCCGGCCACGGTGCGGCCGACCTTGGCGGCCATGGTCGCGATCACGGTGTGGCGACCAGCGCCGCGACGACCGCGTAGCACCAGGCGCAGCGGGTTGTCGGCGGTGCGGGGCGCCGCGAGCGCGAGCACGAGGTCGCGCTTGACCTGCTGCGGGATGTGCAGCTGGTCGAGGCTGCGCGTGCCCGATCGGATCGTCGAGGTCTCGGTCGTCGACAGCTCGGCGGGTCGGCCCCGGATGCGCTCGACCAGCACCGGATCGACGGTGATCGCGCCGAACAACGCGAGGCCGCGCTCGCCGCCCGAGACCCGGAGCAGGCCGAAGCGGAACAGCGGCGCGTCGTCGGCCAGCTCGCGCGCGATCGCCGCGCGCAGCGTGTGCTCCTGACCGGCGATCACGTTTTCGATCAGGAAGCGGTCGAGGATCGGCCGGTTCTCGTCGTTGCCGAGGATGCCGAACAGGCGCGCGATCTCGCCGCGGATCGACGGCGCGATCGCCACCATCAGCACGTGGGCCGCGATCGACGACAGGCCGAACTCGCGGCACAGCTCGATGAAGGGCATGCGCAGGCCCTTGGCCATCGCCGAGCGGGCACGCCCGGCGGTGCGCGCCGTGATCTGGGCGAGGCGGGCGTCGGCGTCGCCGATCAGATCGTTGGCGTAGCCGCCGACGTGGCCGAGGATCGCCTTCACCTCGCGCTCGAACGGTCGGCCATCCTCCGATGGCACGCTCAGGCGCCCGCTGTTCCAGTTGTCGGCGATCGCCTTGGCGGCGCGGGCCGCCACCAGGTCGAGCAGCTCGTCGAGGTGCTCGCGCGGCGAGTTGTAGGCCGGCCACTCGGCCACCGCCTCGACGCGGACCGGCTCGAGCGGCGCGCCCAGGGCGAGCGGCAGCAGATCGGGCACCACGACCGGCGGCGTCGGCGGCGCGTCGTCGTCCACGGTCGGCGGCAGCGGCTCGCTGTCGGCGGCGTCGATCGACGCGTCGAGCACCAGGGCCGAGGTCGACAGCACCTGACCGATCGGCTCGTCGGGCACCGCGACCAGGGTCGGGCGCGGCGCGGTGCGCACCGGCTCGGACGGCGTGACGTCGTCGTCGTCGTCGTCGTCGGGTTCGCGGCGCGCCGGGACCACCCGTGGGGTCGGGCTGTTGACCGCAGCCTGCATCGCGGTGCGGCGCGCGGTCGCCGACGCGCTGAACAGATCGGTGTAGGGCACGTGGAGCACCGGCGGCAGGCCGCCGTCGGTCGGCGCGCTGGCCAGCGCCACGTATTGCCCATCGGAATCGACGTCGAGATCGGCGACCGGCATCGGCGCTTGGGCCTCGGCCTGCACGCGGCCGTACCGCAGATCGACCACGACCAGCTCGTGCTCCCCGGCGCACAGCATCGCGACGCCGCGGTTCTCGGCGATCGCCCAACGCTCGGCGGCCGGCACGTTGATGCGGTGGATGAGCGCGCCGGTGGACTTGAACACCCAGAACACGTCGCCGGCCGAGCCGCGGTGCAGGATCGCCATCGCCTGCCCGGCGAACAGCGCGGTCGCGAGCAGGACCTCGCCGGTCTCGCTGGCGAGCAGCCGGCTGATCTCGCCGCGCCCCAGATCGACGACGCGCACCCCATCGGCGCCGGCCAGCGCGAGGCGGCGGCCGTGTAGCGCGAAGACCCGGGCCTCGCCGGCCTCGATCAGCTCGGCGTTCACCCGATCGTAGAGGCCGTGGGCCAGCATCGGCCGGGCGCCCAGCACGAGCGCGTTGTGGGCGTTGTCGCCGACCGCGGTCTCGATGCTGATGCCAGGGTGCGGCAGCTCGATCGCGGGCTCGATCGGGCGCGCCGAGTCGAGCGACAGGCGGCGGATGCGGGTGCCCTCGAGCAGCCACAGCATCGAGCCCACGCACGCGAAGTCGTCGACGTGCTCGGCGACCACCGGCGCGCGGGGCGCGGTGCCGAGCGCATCGACCAGCTCGATCGTCGCGCGCCCGCGCAGCGCGACGAACCGTCCACTTCGAGACATCGCGACGAGTCGGGGCCACGGCCGCCCCAGTCGAAGAGCCATGCGCGACGATCGCATCGCGGCGCCCTTTGCTCAAGCCCCCAGGTCGGCTCGGAGCAGCTCGAAGCGCGCGTCGAAGGTCTCGTCGGTGAAGGCCGACGCCGCGTCGCCCTGCAGATCGAAGTACGTGCGGAGCTGCTCCTGCCCGGGTCGGTCGACGTGGGCGAACAGGAACGTCAGCGTGGCGTCGAGCTCCTCGCGGTCGTCGGTCGTCTCGTGGCGCAGCGCGAGCCGCGTCCGCAGGCAGAAGCCGACGTGCTGCACCGTCATCGCATCCTCGCCGGCGCGCTCCCCGACGGTGAGGAACTTGGCCTCGCCCTCCATCACGATGGCGTCGACGATCGTGTCGGCGATCTGCTCGCGCAGCCCGTGCTCGACCTCGCGTCGCACCACGGCGAGCGGGTCGTCGAGGATCTCGAAGATGTGCTCTTGGCCGGTGAGCCCGGCGAAGCGGTCCCGAGGATCGGCGGGCATGGCGCGATGATACCGTACTCGCTTGTTCCGGCCGCGGGCGACGATCTTGGTCAAGCTGCTCGGCGCGTTCGCGGTGCCCACGCTCGCGCTGTTCGCGCTGTTCGCGATCATCACCCTCGAGGTGACCCGCCGCGATCTCGACGCCGAGCTCGGCCATCGCCTGGAGGCCGTCGGCGCCTCGGCCGCGACCCAGATCCGCGGCAAGTACCTCGTCGAGCTGGCGGTCGGCGAGACCGAGGACCGCGCCTACAAGAACGTGCAGGTCAAGCTCGACGCCGTCGCGCTGGCTACCGGCGCGCACCTCTACGTCGTCGATCGCCAGTTCGTCCTGCGCGCCGACACCGACCCGGCGGCGGTCATCGGGTCGCGCCACTACCGAGCCCAGCTCGATCGCGTCGAGCTCGAGCGGGTCTTCGCCGGCGCCACCGCGTCGTCGGTCACGTTCGAGGCGGCCAGCGGGGGCACCTACAAGGCCGGCTACGCGCCGATCCACGCCTCGGAGACCGAGCCCGACGTGGTGCTGGTGCTCGGGGTCGAGGCGCCGGCGGCGTACTTCGCGCGTCTCGACGATCTCACGCGGAGCTTGCTGCGCTGGGGGGCCGGCCTGGGCGCGGTCGTGGCCGCCGCCACGTTCTTGGCCGCGCTGCTCATCACGCGGCCGGTCCGCAAGCTGGCCGCCGCCGCCGCTCGCATCGGCGCTGGCGATCTGACCGTGCCGATCGAGCGGGTGTCGCGCGACGAGCTGGGCACGCTCGCGCAGACCATGGAGGCGATGCGACGCCAGCTCGCCGAGCGTGACGCGCACATGCAGCAGATGTTGGCCGGCATCGCCCACGAGGTCCGCAACCCGCTCGGCGGCATCCAGCTCTATGCCGGCATCCTGCGCGACGAGCTGGCCGGCGACGAGCGCGCGGCCCACGCCGCCAAGATCGATCGTGAGGTCGGATATCTCGACAAGGTCGTGCGCGACTTCCTCGAGTTCGCGCGCCGGCCCGCGGCCGAGCTGGCGCCGGTCGACCTGGCCGCGCTGTGCGCCGAGGTCGCCGAGCTGGCTGCGCCCGAGGCTGGGCCCCACGGGCTCGAGGTCGAGGTCGAGGTCGCCGCCGGGCTCGGGCTGCGCGCCGACGCCGGGCAGCTGCGCCGCGCGCTGCTCAACCTGGTGCGCAACGCGATCGCCGCGGCCGCCGAGGTCGGCGAGCGGGGTGCCGCGGTCAAGCTGTCGGCCTCGACCCGGGCCGGTGCGCTCGTGCTCGAGGTCTGGAACCGCGGCCCCACCATCTCGGCCGAGGTGCGGGGCCGCCTGTTCGAGCCGTTCTTCACCACGCGCGAGAAGGGCACCGGCCTGGGCCTGGCCTTCGTCGCCGAGATCGTGCGCGCTCACGGCGGCACGGTCGAGGTCGAGTCGGAGCGCGGCCAGACCAGGTTTCGTGTGATGCTCCCGATCAGCTGATGGCCGCGATCCTCATCATCGACGACAACGAGACGATCCGCGACGGCCTCGCCCACACCGTCAAGAAGCTCGGCCACGAGCCGGTCACCGCGGCGTCGGGCGCCGCCGGCGTCACCGCTTGGAAGACCCGCCACGCCGCCGGGGCCTCCCGCATCGAGTTCGTCATCACCGATCTGAAGATGGACGGTCTCACCGGCGTCGACGTGCTGCGCCAGATCTCGGCCCTCGATCCCGACGTGCCGATCATGATCGTCACCGGCTTCGGCTCGGTCGAGACCGCGGTCGAGGCGATGAAGCTGGGCGCCTTCGACTTCCTGACCAAGCCGTTCGCCCCCGAGGTGGTGCGGCTCAAGGTCGAGCGCGCCCTCGAGCTGGGTGGCGCTCGTCGAGCCCGCCGCAAGCTCGAGGCCGAGAACGCGTACCTGCGGGCCGAGTCGGGCGGGCGTTTCCGCGAGATCATCGGCACTTCGGACAAGGTCACGTCGGTGCTGCGCGCGGTCGAGAAGGTCGCCGCCGCCGACACCACCGTGTTCGTCAACGGCGAGAGCGGCACCGGCAAGGAGCTGGTCGCCCGCGCGATCCATCGGCTGTCGAAGCGTGCCAATGGCCCGTTCGTGAAGGTCAACTGCGGCGCGCTCACCGAGACCCTGCTCGAGAGCGAGCTGTTCGGCCACGAGAAGGGCGCGTTCACCGGCGCCATCAAGCAGAAGCTCGGCCGCTTCGAGCTGGCCGACGGTGGCACCCTGTTTCTCGACGAGGTCGGCGACATCCCGCCCTCGATGCAGGTCAAGCTCCTGCGCGCGCTGCAGGAGCAGGAGTTCGAGCGGGTCGGGGGCGAGGTGCCCATCAAGGTCGACGTCCGCGTGCTGTCGGCGACCAACAAGGACCTCGATCGCGAGGTCGCCGAGGGCCGTTTCCGGCAGGACCTGTACTATCGCCTGCACGTCGTGCCGGTGCGACTGCCACCCTTGCGCGAGCGCCGCGAGGACATTCCGCTGCTGGCCCAGCATTTTGTCGACAAGCTTGGCCCCAAGACCAATCCCCGCATTCAATCGGTGTCGGACGCCGCCCTGGGCCGCCTCATGGCCTATCACTGGCCAGGTAACGTCCGCGAGCTCGAGAATGCCATCGAGCAAGCGCTGGTGTTCGCCGAGGGCGTCGAGATCGGCGTCGCGGCGCTGCCGGTCTTCTTGCAGGGCACCACGCCGACCGACGTGGATCGCCTCGACGTGCCGCGCCAGCTCGGCCTGCCCGACATCCTCGACGATCTCGAACGCCAGCTCATCCTGAAGGCCTACGACAAGGCCAAGGGCGTGAAGACCGAGACCGCGCGCCTGCTCGGCATCAAGACCAGCGCGCTGTACTACAAGCTCGAGAAGTACGGCATCAGCTAGTCTTCGCGGCGCGAGCGCCCGCCGTCACGTCGATCGGAACAGGCGCTGCTGCGCCGCCTCGTGGGCCAGCAGCCACTGCTTGGCCGGTCGTCCGCCGCCAAAGCCAGTCAGTGAGCCACTGGCACCGATCACGCGATGGCAGGGCACGATGATCGAGATGGGATTGGCCCCGTTGGCCGCGCCCACCGCCCGCGATGCGCGGGGCCGACCGATGCGCACCGCCTGCTCGCCATAGCTGCGCGTCTCGGCATACGGAATGTCGCGCAGCGCCTGCCAAGCCGCGAGCTGGAACGGCGTCCCGGCCGGCGCCAAGGGCACCGTGAAGGCGCGCAGTCGCCCCGCGAAGTACGCGGTCAGCTCCTGCGTGGTCTGCGCCAGGATCGCGTGCCCGGCGTCCTCGCCGGCCGCGACGCTCGGCCCGCGCTCAGGAAAATACAGCCCGATCAGCGCGTCGGCCGACGCGATCAGGGTCAGTGGCCCGAGGGGCGACGGCACGATCGTCGACGTCGGCATCTCAGCCGCCTCCCTGCGCGTTGGCCCACAGATGCATCGCCGCGTAGGCCCGCCAGGGGCGCCACGCCGCCGACGCCGCCTCGGCGGCGCGGTCGGTGCTCGCCGTCAGCGCGCGCCGGATGACCAGGTCGCCGGCCGGAAAGCCATCGGGCCAGCGCAGCACGCGCATCGCCAGGTAGCTCGCGGTCCAGGGCCCGATGCCGGGCAGCTTCAGCAGCGCCGCCATCGCGGCTCCCGGGTCGGTAGTCGGTTCCAAGGTGACCGCGCCCGTGAGCACCGCCTCGGCGAGTGTCCGGATCGCGGAGGCCCGGGCCGACGGCAAGCCGAGCGCGGCCAGCGCAGTGGTCGAGGTTGCGGCGACGAGCTCGGGCGTCGGGAACAGCCGGTCGAGCCCGGCCCACGGCGTCGCGATCGGCACGCCGAGCTGCGCGACCAGCCGCGCGCACAAGGTCGTCGCCGCCGCCACCGAGACCTGCTGGCCCAAGATGGTGCGGACCGCGACCTCGAAGCCGTCGAAGGCGCCCGGCACCCGACGGCCCGGCTCGCGCGCCACCAGCGCCTGGAGCTGCGGTGCAGCGCCGAGGTGGGCCGCGATCACGGCGGGCTGCGCGTCGAGGTCAAACAGCGCGCGGATCCGATCGACCACGGCGATCAGCCGCGGCGCCAGGCTCGCGCTGACCGTCAGGCGGAGGCCGGGCCGGGGGGCCTCGTCGACGACCCGGGCCACCAGCGTGCCGCGATGCCCGTCGACGAGCGCGGTGCGCCGGTACTCGGCCCCGTCGATCTGCTCGACACCCGCGATCGCGCGCGCAGCCAAAAAGCCCAGCAGCGCGCGGCCCGCGAACGGCGGTCGGGCGTCGAGTCGCAAGACCAGCGCCGGCTCGGCGCGCCCGCCCGCGCCCGCCCGCGCCCGCCGAAAGCTCGACGGCGTGGTCGCGAACTGCGCGCGGAAGGCGGCGTTCCAGCGTCGGACGCTGCCGAAGCCGGCGGCCAGACCCACCTCGGCCAGGCCCACCGACGAATCGTGGAGCAGCTGCTTGGCGATCGCGAAGCGTCGGGTCCGGTCGAGCTGGACCGGCGTGATGCCCAGCTCCTCGACGACCGCCCGGCGCAGGTGGCGCGCCGTCACGCCGAGGCTGGCCGCCAGGTCGTCTTGCGAGCGCTCGACCAAGCCGCCGCGATCGATGGCGGCCACCGCGGCCCGCACCAGCAGCGCGCGGGCGTCGACGTCGCTGGCGTGCAAGCGCGAGCCGCCCGGCGCGACCTCGGGACGACACCGCAGGCACGCTCGAAAGCCCGCGGCCTCGGCCTGCGCCGCGTGGACGAAGTACGCGCAACGATCGGCGCGTGGAGCTCGCGCCGGGCACACCGGTCGGCAGTAGATGCCCGTCGTGCTCACCGCGACGAAGAACACGCCATCGAAGCGAGCGTCGCGAGCGAGCAGCGCGGCGCGACACACCGTGGCGTCGAGGATCATGGCGAGGTTGTAGCGAGGTCGCGGCGCGCTGTCTGGCCGTTTCCGGACACCGCAGCGTGGTCGATCCCGACCCAGCCGCGGGCTCCTCGGTTGCCTCGAGCCTCAGTTTTCCGTCTCGCCCATCGCGGTGCGTCAGCCTTTTGTGAGCCGCGCGAGGCTCGGGCCCGTGTGCTTCTCCGAGGTTGCTCGTGGCACACCGGCTGCTTAGACTCGTACCGATGCGTTGGCTCCTGGCCTTGGCCCTCGTCGCCTTCCTGGGTGGCCGCGCCGTGGCTGGACCGCGAGTGGCGCTTGGCGGCGGGCCCCGCGGCGCCGAGCGGGTCGCCCAGGTGCCCAGCAAGGTCGACGTCGCGATCGCGACCGTCGCTCGCGCCCAGAAGATCCATGGCGCGCTGATGGCCGAGCGCGCGGCGACCACCCGCCGCTACGAAGCCGAGCTGGCCGAGGTCGACCAGCTCAAGCGCCAGCAGGCGTCGTGGCGCCGCGATCGCACGCTGCGCAGCAAGCTCGCCTCGTCGCTCGAGATCGCCCACCAGCTCACCGCGCTCGCCGACAAGCTGCGCCGCGCCGAGCGCGAGGTCGTGCGCCACAAGGCCTCCGCGGTGCTCGTCATCGACGCCGCGCTGCGCACCGCCACGGGCCTCCGCAAGACCGAGCTGAGCCGCCGCCGCGTGGCCTGGGCTGCGCCGGTGCTGACCAAAAAGAAGATCGTCTTGCCCGACGCGGCCCTCGATCCGCTCGCCGATCCCGAGGAGCTCGACGAGCAGGCGGCCGCGCTGCGGGAGGCCGAGGCCGCCCTCGCCGGTGAGGTCGCGCGACTCGAGCAGCGCACCACGCGCTTCGACGACATGGCCCAGCTCCGTCGTCAGCACGATCGCGCCGAGTCGATGGCGCGCACCGATGGTGACGACATCCGGCGGGTCGCGGTCCGCTCGGGCAGCGCCGAGAGCGACGACGTCAGCAGCGCCGGCTCGCCACCGCCCTCCGAAGACGGGGCCGTCGAAGGCCCCGGCAACCGCGACGTCGCGACCGTGCTGTCCGACGTGGTCGACGCCCGCACCGTCGACGTGCTCCGTCTCTCCGACCGCTCAGCCGATCCGACCGCGTGGGCGGCCGCCTCGCGTCAGGCCCGCGACGCCGTGGCCGATCGCCTGGCCAAGCTGCGCAAGCAGCGCGCCGCGATCGAGTCGCGTGCCCGCGAGCTCCGTCGCCCGTGAGCCGTCGCGCCGCGCTGATCGCCGCGGCGATCGCGCTGCCCGTGACGGGTGCCCACGCCGACCCCTGGCAGGGCGAGACCGAGGCCGGCGTCGAGTACGACAGCAACGTCCATCGCGTCGAGGAGCGCAACCAGCCGGTGGCGGCGCCGCTGCTGCGCGTCGCGGCGCGCCTCGAGGCCCGCGGCGGCGAGCCTGACACCTTGCGCTGGGGCGTGACGCTCGGCGGCGGCGCGCGCACGGTCCTGACCGGTATCGACGGCGAGGACGCCTTCACCGGCGCCGCCGATCTCACCGCGACGCGGCGCGCCGGCCAGCACCTCGCGCTGGCCGCCCGCGCGACTCACTACGAGGTCTGGCCGGTCGCCGGCGATCTGACGGTGCGCGCCTTCGCGTCGAGCGGCGCCGACGTCTCGATCGCCTCCGACGACGATCGGGGCCGCCGCGCCGCGATCTCGGTGGGCGCGCGGCGGGTGATCTACAAGCCCGACGCCGACTTCGACTGGACCGGCCCGACGATCGCGGTCCTCCTGGAGAGTCCGCTGTGGCGCGGCGCCGACGATCGCGCGGTCGATCTGGCCGCCGGCTATCGGCTCGAGCGCCGCACCTACCAGGGCCTCGGCTACCACAACGGCTGCGCGCCCAGCGACCAGACCACGCCGATCGCCGAGTGCTTCGTGCCCGGCGATCGGGTGCGCGCCGATCTGGTGCAGGTGGCCAGCGCGCGCGCGACCTACACCGGCGCCCGCGTCGCGTCGGTCGGCTACGAGCTCACCGTCGACGACTCGACCAGCTTTGGCAGCTCGCTGGTGCGCCAGCGCTTGACCCTGTCGGTCACCACGCCGCTGCCCGGCGCGCTGTTCGCGACCGCCACCGTCACCGGCCAGCTCGATCACTTTCCCGATCCGCCGGCGGTCGCTCGCGACCTCGCCACGCTCGACTTCACGTCGCTCGACGACGAGTCGCGCAGCGGCGCCGCGGTCCGGATCGCGCGCGCGCTCGGCCCGGCCTGGCAGCTCGAGGCGCGCTGGGCCATCCAGGCCACCGCCTTCGCCGACGACGTCACGTCGTTCCGTCGCCAGGTCGCCTACGCGGGCGTGACGTGGGAGCGCTGACCGTGCTACGTCACGCTCCATGATCCGGTCCGTCGTCATCGCGATCGTCCTCGTCCTCGCCGGCTCGGGCTGCAAGCGGCCGTCGTCGCAAGCGTGCGAAGAGGCGCTGCGCAACTACGCGACGCTGATGTACTGGGAGAAGGTCGAGGCCGAGCTCGCCGCCGCGCCGCCCAGCGAGCGCGACGCGCTCCGCGCCACCAAGATCACCCAGCGCGACCAGCTGATCGACGAGGGGCTGGTCATGGCCATCTCGCAGTGCCGCGCCGCTCGCGACTTCGACGGCGTGAAGTGCATGAAGGAAGCCCACTCCGCCACCCAGGCTCGCGCCTGCCGAAAGCCCTGGAACTGATTCTAGCGGTGATCCTGCGTGCGCGGTCGCGGGGCCGGGCGCGGGGCCGGCACGATCACGACGGGCGGGACGACGACGGTGGCGCCACCGCCGACGGTGACGGTCACGCCGCCGACCGAGGCGCCGACGGTGACCCCAGCGCTGGTCGGCCCTGACGGCGGCGGCGGGGGCACGACGACCGTGGCGGTCGTGGTCTGGACGCGGGTGTCGATCGCGATGCCGGGGCCATTGCCCGAGCCGAGCCACGAGCCCTGCATCCAGCGCCAGTCGCCGCCGAGCCACTGCCACTCGCCGCTGACCCAGGTGTAGCCGGGCAGGGGCGGCTCGCCCGGCATCTCGTCGACCGGCATTGGCATCGGCGAGCGCACGCGCGCGCCGCGGCTGGTGAGCTGGGCGGACAGCGACGCGCGGATGCCGAACGCCATCTGGGCGCGTCGATCGCGCTCGTCCTGGCCGCGCTGCCACGCCGCCAGGTCGGCCGCGGCCTGGGCATCGGCCATCGCAGCGCGACGCGCGCGCTCAGCCCGAGCGTCGGCCTCCAGGCGCGCCGACAGCGCTGGATCGGCGCCGTGGCCGATGAGCTGGCCGCGTAGCCGCAGGCGGATGTCGATCGCGAACTGCCAGCGCGCCTGCTGGGCCAAGTACTCGGCCCGCTCGCGCCGCTCCTGCTCGGCGACCCGGATCGAGATCGAGCGCTGACGAGCGGCGTACGCCGCGCTGCGCCGGACCTCGAGCTCCGCAGCGATGCGAGCGCGGCGGCCGGGATCGGCGCCGCGCCGCGCGAGGTAGCCGGCGATCGACTGCCGGGCCGAGCTCGCTCGGGCCTCGATCGACCGCGACACCTGCAACTCGGCATGGCGCGTCGCCGTCGAGACTCGGAGCTCCTCGGCGACGCCGACCTCGCGCGCCTCGAGCGAGGCCACCGCCTGCTTGCGGCGCCAGTCGACGTCGCCACCGCGCGCGACCAAGGTGGCCCGGAGCTCGGCGCGCAGCGCCAGCGACTGCTTGCGAGCGTTGACCGCCTGCCAGTGGGCGCTGTCGTCGAGGCGCGCGACCTCGAACGTGCCGGTGAGATAGGCCAGCCCGGCAGCATCGACGGTCTCGCGCGGCGCCAGCTCGACGGCGCAGGTGCCGGGGTTGGCCTCGGCGACCATCAGCCGCGCCGAGCCGGTGCGGTAGCCCTGCCCGAGATCGCCGTTGGCCAGCGCGACGTCGGTCGACACCAGGGACGCGCCCACCGCCGCGCCGGCGGCCTGGCCGTCGACCGCGACCGTGGCCTGCCCCTCCGCGGTTGGCGTCGCGACCGCCGCGGTCGCCTGCTGCTGGCCGACCACCGCGCCACCGACCAGCGAGCCGACCGCCGCCGCGGTGCGCTGCCGATCGGCCTGCATGCGCCGCAGCTCGACCAAGCGCCGCTCGCGGTACGCCTCGAAGGTCTCACCGATGCTGCCGATGCTGGTCGCGGCGCCGCACCGTACCGTGTAGTCGACCTCCATCGCGCGGGGCAGCCACACCGAGAAGTCGACCTTGTACGTCGAGTCGGTGTGGTCCGACGGCAGCGCGACCGCGGCGGTCATGCCGGCGGTCGCGCCAGCACCCGGCCCGGCGGCCTCGGGGGCGCCGACCACCACGGTGCGCCCGGCGCCGATGGCCTGGTAGCGGGCCCCCGCGCCACACGCCGCGGTCAGCATCACGAGCGAGATCGACGCGAGTCGAAGCGAAGGCATCGTCGGCGAGGGCATCGTCGGCTCCTTGTGCAATGCACCGGCCAGCATGAGTGGCGAACGATCATCACGGCTGGCGCACGACTTGCGAAGGGCTACGGCACAATGTCGCTCATGATGCCGCGTCTCGCCTCGACTTCGCCCACGATCCCGCCCACTTGCCTGGCCCCGACGGTCGCTGACTGTGAACGGCTGGTGACGGCTCGACTCACCACACTGACTCGCATGGGCCTCGCCGGGCTCCTCGCCATCGCCCTCGCGGCCTGTGGCGGCGGCAAGCACACCGACAGCTACAGCGCCGCCACCGACAAGCAGACCGCGTGCTGTGAGCAGGTCGCCGGCGACGTCCGCTCGCAGTGCCTCGCCGAGATCGTGCGCGTCGACGACGCCAACGTGGCCCAGGCGACCGCCAACCAGCGCACCTACGCGTGCGTCGAGCGCCACTTCCAGTGCGACGCCTCGACCGGCCGCGCCACCGCCGAGTCCAACCAGGCCCAACTCGACTGCATTCAAGATCTGGGAGAATGAGCTACGCTTCACACATGTCCGCCGAGGTCATGCGTCGTCGCGCCGAGTTCATCGCCGAGCACCGCTGGGGCCTGGCTTTCTTCGTGGCGATCATGGCCACGTTCGTGGTGTTGCCGCTCCGGCCGCCCGACGCGTCGCTCGCCTACGATCTCCTGCCGGCGCTGGCCCTCGGCGCGGTCTGGATCGGTGCCGGCGTCGTGCTCCGCCTGGTCGCCCGCCACTGGCTGGCCCGCGCCTCCGCCGACCACCTCCCGGTCGCCCGCATCGCGTAGCCCATAGCTGCCGAAAACGACGGACGCCGGCCTTTACCAGCCGGCGTTGTTTGGTTCCGACGCCGGCCTTGCCAGCGGGCGTCGCGTCGTTTCGGGTCTCGGCGTTGGGCTTCAGGTGCCCGTCGACGGAACCCGCCCGATCACTGCGCCGGTTGTCGCGCGCAACGCACCGGGCTCTCAGAGGTTCAGAAGTCCATGCCGCCCATGCCGCCCATGCCGCCCATGCCGCCCATGCCGCCGCCGCCGCCGCCGCCAGCAGGAGCCTTCTCCTCCTTCTTGGGACGCTCGGCGATCATCGCCTCGGTGGTCAGGAGCAGCGCCGAGACCGACGCCGCGTTCTGCAGCGCGGTGCGCACGACCTTGGTCGGGTCGATCACGCCAGCGGCGAGCAGGTCCTCGTAGGCCAGCGTCGCGGCGTTGAAGCCGAAGCCGCCGGTGCCGTCGCGGACCTTGCTAACCACGATCGAGCCATCGACGCCGGAGTTCGCCGAGATCTGACGAAGCGGCTCCTCGATGGCGCGGCGGATGATGCTGACGCCGAACTGCTGCTCCTCGCTGAGCTTCAGCTCGTCGAGCGCCTTGCCGGCGCGAAGCAGGGCCACGCCGCCGCCGGGGACGATGCCCTCTTCGACGGCCGCGCGGGTCGCGTGCATCGCGTCCTCGACGCGGGCCTTCTTCTCCTTGAGCTCGACCTCGGTGGCGGCCCCGACGCGGATGACCGCGACGCCGCCGACCAGCTTGGCCACGCGCTCCTGGAGCTTCTCGCGATCGTAGTCGGAGGTGGTGTCCTCCATCTGCTTGCGCATGACCTTCACGCGGGCCTCGATGTCGGCCTTCTTGCCGGCGCCATCGATGATCGTCGTGTTGTCCTTGGTGATCGTCACGCGCTTGGCGGTGCCGAGATCAGCGAGGGTGATGTTCTCGAGCTTGATGCCGAGATCCTCGGTGATCGCCTGGCCGCCGGTCATGACGGCGATGTCCTTGAGCGTCTCCTTGCGGCGATCACCAAAGCCGGGCGCCTTGATCGCGGCGATCTGTAGCGTGCCACGCAGCTTGTTGACGACCAGGGTCGCCAGGGCCTCGCCCTCGATGTCGTCGGCGACGACCAGCAGCGGACGACCCGCCTTGGCGACCTGCTCGAGGATCGGGAGCAGCTCCTTCATGTTGCTGATGCGCTTCTCGTGCAGCAACAGGAACGGGTTCTCGAGCGACACTTCCATGCGCTCGCTGTCGGTCACGAAGTACGGCGACAGGTAGCCGCGGTCGAACTGCATGCCCTCGACGACGTCGAGCTCGCTCTCCATCGTGCGGGCCTGCTCGACGGTGATGACGCCTTCCTTGCCGACCTTCTCCATCGCCTCGGCGATCATGTCGCCGATCGCGGAGTCACCGTTGGCGGAGATGGTGCCGACCTGGGCGATCTCCTTGTGGTTCTTGGTCTCCTTGGACTGACCCTTGAGGTGCGCGACGATCGCGGCCACGGCCGCGTCGATGCCACGCTTGATCTCCATCGGGTTGTGGCCCGCGGCGACGAGCTTGGAGCCCTCGCGGAAGATCGACTGCGCCAGCACGGTCGCGGTGGTGGTGCCGTCGCCGGCGTTGTCGGAGGTCTTGGACGCGACCTCCTTCACCATCTGGGCGCCCATGTTCTCGAACTTGTTCTCGAGCTCGATCTCCTTGGCGACGGTGACGCCGTCCTTGGTGACCGTGGGCGAGCCCCAGCTCTTCTCGATCACGACGTTGCGACCGCGTGGGCCCAGGGTGACCTTCACGGCGTTGGCGAGGGCGTCGACGCCCCGACCGACGGCGGCGCGGGCCTTCTCGTCGAAGATGATATCTTTGGCAGACATGGTGTAGGCCCTTGGCTCAGCTGACGACGCCGAGGACTTCGTCCTCGGACAGGATGATGTGCTCGACGCCGTCGAGGTGGATCTCGGTACCGGCGTACTTGCCGAAGAGGATCTGATCGCCCTCCTTCACGTCGAGAGCCTGGATCGAGCCGTCCTCGAGGCGCTTGCCCGCGCCGACCGCGATCACGTGGCCCACCAAGGGGCGCTCCTTGGCGGAGTCAGGGATGAAGAGGCCCCCACGGGTCTTCTGCTCTTCCTCGACACGGCGAATCAGCAGGCGGTCCTGCAGCGGGCGAACGTTCATAACTTCCTCGGTGCTTTCAGGGTTGAGGCGAACTTTGTTAGCACTCACCGGAGGCGAGTGCTAACGGCGCGCATACTAAGCCGCGAGGTGGGACGCGCAACCCCCCAATGGTTCGATTTCGTTGGATCGGCCGCCGACGCGAGTCCCTACAACGGCTTACACATCCCTCGGGGCTGAAGCCGCCTTCGCGGCCTCGGCGGCGCGCGGCGAACTTGCACGGCGCCGCCGGTGGCCGATAACTAGATCATGGACGCTGTAAAACCTGCTGCTTCGGTGGATGGGTACTTCTATGAGGTCCTGTCCGAGTCTCTCGAGGCGGTTCACGTCGAGGCCACCGAGCCCGCCGGCTGGTACCTGGTCTCGCTCTTGGGCGACTTCACCCGGGCCCGGCTGCCCGACGAGCCGCTGGCGCTGCGCCTGGCCGAGGCCCAGCACGCGTCGCCGGCCGAGCGCGTGAAGACCCTCAAGGAGGTCGGCGACACCTCGCTCTACATCGCCGGCTTCTTCGCCGAGTCGCTGTCGCGCAAGCTGGTCGACGCCGACTACTACATCGGCCTGGGTCGCGGCGCCTATGCCGCGCTGGCCGGCCAGCTGTCGGGCTCATTGACCGACGTCTATGGCGAGCTCGCCGAGAAGTTCCCGGCCTTCGTCGACGTGCTCGGCGAGATCCGCCGCCGGGTCGACTTCGCCGGCGCCGACCTGCTCACGCTCTACACGCAGTGGCTCCGCACCCGGGATGCCTGGATCGAGAAGAAGCTGCGCGCGCTCGGCGTCATGGTCGACGCGTCCGAGGTGACGATCCTCCAGTGAGCGACGTGCTCACGCGGCTGCAGCAGGGCCTCGAGACGCTGTATCGGGTCGCCACGGGCTTGCCGGTCGAGCGCTTTCTCCTCGACGCCGCGGGCCGCGACTCGCTGGGCCTGGCCCGCGCACCTCGCGAGCAGCTGGTCGCGGTCGAGGGCGATGACGGCCTCGATCTCGGGCTCTTCGTCGACGCCGCGGTGCTGACGCGGCTGGCGCTCCACGATCCCGGCGCTCGCCTGGACGACCACAACACCGGCGCGTTCTTGTACGCGGTCGAGGGGGTCTCCCACTTCGTCTACGCCGCGGTGTGCGCGCAGCGCGACCGCACGGTGTCGGCCCTCGAGCTCGAGCTGCAGGCCGAGATCGACAAGTACGTGACCTGTCTGCTGGCCGGCGAGGCCGGGACCGCGACCAGCGCGGCCTGGCGCCAGCGGCTCTTTGACGACTGCGTCTTCGACGACGACCTCGACGCCGACGAGCGCGATCGGTACCGCGTCGCCAACCACAACGCGCGCCGCTACACCGCCTCGCTCGAGCGGCGGTTCGTCGCGCCCCGCCGCATCGGCGCGATGCTCGACGAGCTCCGCCGGTTCTACCGGCTCACGCTGGGCGGCAAGCTCGACGCGATTCACCGCGCCGCGTAGTCGAGCGCGCCGCCGGCTGCGAAACCCTCGTAGCTCGACGGGCCCGATCATTTCCGGCGAAGATCGGCAACCGAACCTGTCACAGGTGGTGGCCCGTGGGCTCTGTCCCGGCATGACGACGAACCAAGGCTATGTGCAAACTCGCTGCCCCCGCTGCGGCGCGGGCGCCTGGGCGCTCCCCACTCAAGCCGTGCCCTGCCAGAGCTGCGGCACGCCGGTCGGTCCGCTCGGAGCCGAGGCTCCGGCCGCGCCCGCATACCAGGCTCCGATCGCCGCCGCGGCCTACCAGGCTCCGGCCCAAGGCTACCAGCCCCAAGGCAGCTATGGCGGCGCGCCCGGGTACCCGGGCGGTGCCCCGGCGCCCATGCCGGCCGCGTCGTCGGCCGCTCCGCCAGTCGCGCCCGCGCCCAACGGCGGTCACAACTTCGGCGTCAACGTCGGCGGCTTCAAGATCCCGTTCAAGGTCGGCGGCGGCGCCGGCGGCGTCTCGAAGTTCAAGATCATCGGGGGCGTCGTGCTCGCCATCGTGCTCGCGATCGGCGGCGTCATCTTCAAGATGAAGTTCGGTACCACCGCCAAGGGCAACCTGTCGTACTCGTCGCTCGGCGTCGACCGCAAGCACCCCGACGCCGACGGGCTCATCGCCGCGCTCGAGAAGCCGGCCAAGAAGTGGCGGCGCGACGCGATCTGGTACTCGGCGAACTTCCTGTCGGTCGATGCCGACGGCAAGATCGACTACTCGAAGGGCGCCGAGGTCGTCTACATCTCGGAGAACGGCGTGCAGTCGGGCTCGAAAGCGACCCGCAAGGACTCGATCAAGAAGTTCAGCCCGGGCTCGGCTGGCGTCTCGCACAAGGGCATCTGGGGCGCCACCGATCCCTGGACCGGCGTCGCGAAGATCGAGACGCCCGGGTGCAAGATCAAGGACGTCATGGCCATCGTCGGCAAGACGCTCCCCAAGGGCAAGAGCGTGCGCGTGACCTTCGACCCGAAGTTCGCCGACTACTACGCTTGGCGCGTGCTGTCCGACAATCCGAAGCTCGACGTTCAGTACTCGTTCGAAGACTGCTCGGTCATCGAGAAGTAGGCGCGAGGACGCGGTTGTCGATCAGCCGCGTCGAGCCCACGAACACCGCCATCGCGAGCACGGCCGGCCCTTCGAGCCGGCCGATCGGCGTGAGGTCCGCGGCGTCGCGCAGCTCGAGGTAGTCGATCCGGGCCTCGGGCTGCGCCGCGATGGGGGCCCGAGCCGCGGCGAGGATGGCGGCGGAATCGCGCTCGCCCGCGGCCACCGCAGCCTCGGCCGCGGCCAGCCCAGCCGACAGCGCGAGGGCCTGGCGACGCTGGTCGGCCTCGAGGTACGCGTTGCGCGAGCTCATGGCCAGACCGTCCGGTTCCCGGACAATCGGGTGGCCGACGATCTCGACGTCGAGGTCGAGGTCGAGGGCCAAGCGGCGGATGATCGCGAGCTGCTGGTAGTCCTTCTCGCCGAAGAACGCGACATGGGGCTGGGTGATCGCGAACAGCTTGGTGACGACGGTGGCGACGCCCGTGAAGTGCCCCGGGCGCTTCTCGCCGCACATCGGCTGCTCGAGCTCGCGCACCGAGACGAAGGTCTGGCTGCCCGGCGGGTACATCGCGGCGACGTCGGGCACGAACGCCAGATCGACGCCGCAGGCCGCGGCCTTGGCGAGATCGCCGGCCTCGTCGCGCGGGTAGCGGCCGAGATCTTCGTTGGGGCCGAACTGGGTCGGGTTGACGAACAGGGTCAGCACGACGACATCGGCGCGAGCCCGGGCCGCGCGCAGCAGCGCGAGGTGACCGTCGTGAAGGAAGCCCATCGTCGGCACAACCGCGATGATGCGGCCGTCGCGGCGCAGATCCTCGACCCGGGCCCGCATCGCCCGCGGATCGCGCACGACCTCGAACGGCAGACGCGAGGCGACCGCGTCGGCCAGGTGCGCCGTCACGGCTTGCGGCCGCCCGAGTAGAGCGGCGTGACGCTCGGCTCGCGCTCGCCCGCGAAGCTCTCCGCTTCCGACGGGAAGCTGGCGTCCTTCACGTCGGCGATGTAGCGCTGGCAGGCGTCCTTGATCGTCGCCGCTAGGTCGGCGTAGCGCCGCACGAACTTGGGCTTGAATCGTTCGTCGAGCCCGAGCAGGTCGTAGATCACCAGCACCTGGCCGTCGCAGCCAGCGCCGGCGCCGATGCCGATGGTCGGGATGGCGAGCGCGGCGGTCACGTCGGTGGCGACGGCGGCCGGGATGCCCTCGAGGACGATGGCGTAGGCGCCGGCCGCCTCGAGCGCCTTGGCGTCGGCGATGAGCCGCTGCGTGGCGCCGGGATCGCGGCCCTGGACCTTGAAGCCGCCGAACTGGTGGAACGACTGCGGGGTCAGGCCGAGGTGGCCCATCACCGGGATGCCGATCGAGGTCAGTCGCGTCACGAGCTCGGCGTACTGCGCGCCACCCTCGAGCTTGACGGCGTGGCAGCCGCCTTCCTTGATCAGGCGTCCGGCGTGGCGCACGCCTTGCTCGACGCTCTCCTGGTACGACATGAAGGGCATGTCGCCGACGATCTGCGCGCGCTGGGTCCCGCGCGCGACGGCGCGGCAGTGATAGATCATCTCGTCGAGGGTGACCGGCAGGGTGGTGTCATGGCCCTGGATCACCATGCCGAGCGAATCACCGACGAGGAGGATGTCGGCGCCGGCACCGTCGAGGAGGCGGGCAAAGGTGGCGTCGTAGGCGGTCAGCATGGCGATCTTGTCGCCCCTGACTTTTTGCGCCCGCAGAGACTGAATGGTCACACGTGCGGTCATCGTGGCTCCGGGTCGCCGTCCGTGGAGTGGATCGACGCCTCGTTGGCTTGTACCATGCGTGCTCAGCGCGCGATCACGGGAAACCGGACGCGTACGGTACCGGCCGCGACCGCGGGCAGGTGCAACCCGGCGGCGACCCGCTCGACGCAGTCCTCGGCGAGGCCGTTGGCGGCGGCGTCGTCCCCGATGCGCAGCGGCAGCGGCAGCGCGTTGACCGCGATGGTCGTGGTGACGCGCGGCGGCGCGGTGGCCCGCGACGGCTTGACGGGGCGGGGCGGCTTGGCGGCGCGGGACGGCTTGGCGGCGCGCGACGGCTGGGCCGGGCGTGAGGCTGGCCCGGTGCGGGTCGAGAACGGATCGATGCGGACGTTGCGCGGCGACGGCCCCGGCCATGGCATCGCCTTGAGCACGATCACCGACGAGGTCGTGATCGAGACCTCCTGGAGACGCGTCGGCACCGGCGCCATGCAGGCGACCAGCGCCGGCCTCACCTTCCGGATCGCGGCCAGGATCGCCGCGCGATCGACGCTCGCCGCGCCGTCGCCCTCGATGGTCACCCGGCTCATCAGATCGACCTGCTCGAGGACGGCGAGGTGCTCGGCGGTCCGGCCCAGCCACGGGCTGTCGCCGGGGGCCGAGCTTTGATATCGGCGGAAATACGCCAAGGCGAACTCGGGACGGCCGGCGTTCAGCTCGGCGATCCCGAGCAGGTAGTCGTTGTCGCCGGGCACCAGCGGCAAGAGCGACCAACCCGCGCTGCCGGCCCGCGCGTCGTAGCGCTGCGCGACCTCGGCGGCGGCCTCGGCGACCCCGTCGCGGCGCGCTCGATCGGCGGCGACCGCGAGCAGCCAGCGCGCGCCACTGTCGTTGCCGGCGCGCTCGAAGGCGGCGATGGCGTCGTCGAGCCGGCCTTGCGCCATCGCGACCTCGCCGGTGCGCAGCCACAGCTCGCCGCTCGAGTCGCCGCGCGCGATCGCGGCCGACAGCGTCGCCGCCGCCCCGGTCAGGTCGCCGGCCCGGCCTTGGCAGTACGCCACCGACAGCGCGAGCGGCCGCGTCACGCCCTTGAGCCGGCTCACCCGCGACTCGAGGCGGCTCGGGCGCCAGGCCGGATCGAGGCGATACAGCGCGGCGTAGGCGGCGGCGCACTGCGACCAGCGGCGCAGGGTCTCGGCGCTGATCGCGAGGTAGCCCAGCGCGTCGGCCTGGTCGGGTTGCTCACGGGTGACCGTCGCGAGCAGGTCGATCGCGACGCCCAGATCGCCGGTGCTGTTGCGCATCAGGCGGAGCGCGTCGTCGACGCGCGCGCGGTTGAGCGCGGTGCCGGGACGAGTCAGCTCGCCCCACAGCTCGCTGTGGGACTCGGCGGCGGCGTCGGCATCAGGACGGTCGCGCCGGCCCGGACCCGCCTCGGCGGCGCCCCCGGCTCCACCGACGACGATCGCGGCCAGCGCGAGGGCCGCGACCCGGGTCACCGCACCCAGCCGGCGCGATCACGGCCGCGCAACCGCAGCGGCTTGGCCTTGAGCCGGGCGATGTTGGTCCGGGCCCGCAGCGCAAACCGCGGGTGCGCCTTCGAGACGAGGAAGGCCTCGTAGTGCTCGATCGCCGCGACGTCGTCGCCGCTCCACTCGGCGCCCAGCGCCAGGTAGTACTCGGCCTCGCCCTCGGGCACGAAGAAGACCCGGCGCGAGACGATGTCGCGCACCAGATCGCCGAGCGCGTCGCCGCCTTGTAGCTGGAGCACGCGCCACGCCTCGGCGCGCTGCTCGTCGCGATCGAGCGCGACCGCGAGCCCGAACATGCGGCTGGTGTCGGGATCGAAGCGGAGCGACGCGCGGTAGGTCTCGATCGCGCGATCCAGATCGCCGAGCATCATGTAGGTTTCGGCGAGGTTGCCGAGCACCATCGCGCGCCGGCCCCGCATCGAGAAGATCGCGTCGGTGCGCGCGTCGTCGCGCATGCGATGCAGCACCTCCTCGTAGTCGGCGGTCGCGGCGATCCAGTGCGCCTCGGTCGCGAGCTTGGTGTGCAGGATGGCGCGATCGAGCAGCACCTCGTCGGTGACGCGGGGATCGAGCGGCGCCAGCCGCGTGAAGGCATCCCAGTGCGCGATGATGCGCTCGCCGACGTCGCGCCCGACCTCGCTGTCGTCGCGGCACAGCGGGGCCTCGTCGCGGCGGCAGTCGACGAGGAACGCGTCGAGCACGGCGGCCGCGCGGAAGTGGGGCTCGGCGGCGGCGGGCCGGGCCCGGCTCGCGGTCTCGTAGGACGCCGCGGCGCGCTCGACCATGCGGCGGCGGGTCTGCATCCCGCGCTCCTTCACCGCGAGCGAGACGTGGTCGTCGCCCGCCAGCATGGCCTCGTCATAGCTCACGCGCGCCAGCTCGTCGTCGGCCGACTCCGAGGCTTGGGCCCAGACGCCGCCGGGCGCCGGGTTGGCAGCTGCCGCGCGGATGCCGAGCACACAGGCCAGCGCGACCGCGAGGCGCTTCACGGCGTCCTCCGCGCTGGGCGCCGCGGCTTGGGCGCCGGTCGGCGATCGCGGGCCAGCTCGCGGTCGAGGGCGATCCGATGGTCGTGGGCCCGGGCGCCGGCGCCGGTCGCGCCGGCTGCCCGCTCGAAGGCGAACCACTCGGCGCGGGCCTCGGTCGGATTGACCGTCGTCGTCTCGTAGGCGAGCGCGCGGTAATAGTGCAGGTCGGCGGCGACCGGCGGCGGATAGAGTCGCACTGCGTCCTCGGCCCAGCGGTTGTAGTCGTTGTCGAGCGCGTTCTTGAGCCGCAGGATCACGTCGAAGGCCGCGGTGACCTGCTCGTCGCGGTCGTAGAGGACCGCGAGCGCGAGGTAGCCGATGACCGTCGCGGGATCGCCGTCGATGGGCACGTTGTCATCGAGCTCGCGCATCACCGCGATCGCCGCGCCGACATCGCCGGTCGCCTCGAGGGCGTGGGCCAAGGCGATGTGGGCCTTGACCGAGGTCATGCGCTCGGCGACCTGGGCGACCGAACGGCGCAGCGCGACGATGGCGTCGCGGGTCCGATGTTGGCGCAGCGCGATCCGGCCGACGCGGAGCAGCGCGTCGGCGCGCAGCACGCCCACCGGCGCGCGCGCCAGATAGTCGTCGAGGACGCGCTGGGCCTCGGTGGCGCGCCCGGCCTCGTCGGCGAAGGCGCCCGTGTAGTAGAGCGCGTCGAGGTCGCCGGGGTCGAGCACCAGCGCGTAGCGGGCCATGCGCAGCCCGGACTGCACCTGTTCGCCGCGGTTGCCCTCGCCGTAAGGGTCGTCGATCGAGCGCAGGGTCAGCGCCAGGTTGCGCTGCAGCTCGCCCACCTCGTCGGCGTGGGGATGGACCACGTCGCGCCAGAAGTCGTCGGGATCGGCCGGCGCCGCGTAGGGACGATCGGGCATGCGGTCGGCGTGGGCTCGCGCCGGCACGGCGATCGCCGCGAGCGTGAGGACGACACTAGCGCGACGCAACACCGGTCGAGTATGCAGCGCGCCGGGTGGGGAGGCCAGGCCTCGAACTGGGGCTGGTGACGCCGGACCGCGGTCGCCAGAAGCGCACCAGCCGCGTCGCGACCTGGCCAGTGACTTGCTTTGCCCCGGCATGTGGACTCCCCCGCCGTGCTGCGCGCCGCGCTCGAGCTGTTCCACGCCCGGCATTTCCCGGTCGTGGTCGCGGCTTGCACCGACGCGCTGCTCGAGTTGCGACCCGACGACGCCAGCGTGGGGCCGCTCCGGCTGCTGGCCGCGCGCAGCCTGCTGGCGCTGCGCCGCGACGCCGAGGCCCAGGCCGAGATTCGCGAATGCTTGCGCCTCGATCCCCAGTGCGCCGCGGCGTACCGGCTCCTCGGCGAGTTGGCGACTCGCGCCGACGAGCTGGAGTCGGCCAAGATCTTCCTGCGCGAGGCGGTGCGGCTGGCGCCCGACGATCGCGAGGCCCATGAGTGGCTCGATCTCGTCGAGAAAATGGCTCGACCAACGCAGCCAGTGACCTTCAAGCCGAGCGCCAGCTTTCCACACGGGGCGCCCCAGCCGCCGCTGCCACGGACACCGGCGCCGCGGGTCGCTCCACTTCCACGCGCTCGCGGCACGGCGCCCCCGCCACCACGCGCGCTGTCGACCGCATCGACGGTCGAGCCCCACGACGCCAACCTGCCGGTCGCCTCGGGTTTCGGCCACTATCTCGTCGAGTGCGGGCTCCTGTCGTCGGTGCAGCTCAGGGCCGCGCTGGCCTACAAGCGCTCGACTGGCGTGCGCCTGGGCGCGGCCGCGGTGGCGCTCGGGCTGGTGTCCGAGCCCAAGGTCGAGTGGGCCTCGCTCGCCTATCACGGTCGCCACCGTCGCGCTGAGTGACGAACGGCGGTTCGCCGCACCTCGGAATCGACCAAATAGGGTCGCGCAGGTAGTATCCGGCCCACGTGATCGAGTCGGGCGCGGTCGTCGCCGAGAAATACCAGATCGAACGGGTCCTCGGGCGCGGTGGCATGGGCGTGGTCGTCTCCGCGATCCACCTCCAGCTCGGGCAGCGCGTCGCGCTCAAGTTCTTGCGGCGCGACGCCGTGCGCGATGACGAGCTGGTCGCGCGGTTCCTGCGCGAGGCACGGGCGGCGGTGCAGCTGCGCGGCGAGCACGTCGGCAAGGTCGTCGACGTCGGCACGCGCATGCCGGTCCCCCTCGCCACCGACTATGTCTTGCAGGCCTGCGTCGGGCTCGCCGAGGCCCATCGCGCTGGCATCGTGCATCGCGACCTCAAGCCGGCGAACCTATTTTTGACCCAGCGCCCCGACGGCAGCGCGCTCGTGAAGGTCATGGACTTCGGCATCGCCAAGGCCATCGGGCGCATGGACGGCGCGCTCACCGACTCGGCGGCGGTGATGGGCTCGCCTGGGTACATGTCGCCCGAGCAGCTGCGCTCGGCCCGCGACGTCGACGCTCGCGCCGACCTGTGGTCCCTCGGCGTGGTGCTGTACGAGCTCACTAGCGGACGTCGACCCTACGCCGCCAACACGATCACCGAGCTGGCGATGCTGGTGGCGACCGAGCCAGTACCGCCGCTGCCCGCGAGCTTGCCGCGCAGCTTCTCGGCGGTGGTGATGCGCTGCCTCGAGAAGGACGCCTCCCGGCGCTTCGCCGACGTGGCGGCGCTGGCCGCAGCGCTGGCGCCCCATGGGACGGCGCCGGGCGCGGCGGCGGTCGCGCGCGTGAAGGCCGGCGCGGCGCCCCTGCCTTCGGTCGGAGACGAGGTCGATGCTTTGATGAACGCGACGACGCTGTCGGGCGCGACCTCGGTCCGCGCGCTGGCGGCGGCTGGCGGCCGACCCCGACCCAGGCTCCGTCGTTGGTGGCCGGTGCTGGCGCTCGCGGTGATCGCCGCCGGATGGCGGTCGCGCTGGTCGCGGGCGGCGGAGCGGCCACCAACGGGGCCGACGGGTCCGCTGACGGATCGACCGACGCCGGCGTGCCTTCGGCCGCGGTCACGCCGATCGCGCTCGACGGCGGGCTCGGGCCTGACGCGCCACTGGCGGCAGCGACCATGGATGCCGACGTCGCGCCGGTCGCCACAGGTCGCGGTTCCGGCGCTGGCTCCTCGAGCGGCCCGCGCGCCGGTGGCAGCGGCCGCCGTCGGATCGGCGCTGGAGGCGCTTCGGTTACTGCCAAGACGCCAGCCGGTCCCGCGCCCGCGCCTGGCTCCCCACCGACGACGGGCCCAGGCTCCGCCGCGACCGTGCCCCCGCGTCCGCAGATCCCTGGCGACACCAACGGCGACGGCATTCCCGACATTCGCTGACCGATCCGCAACTCCCCGCCGCCAGCTCCGATAGCCGCCCCCACGATGTCGCCGCCTCGAACCCGGACCCGCCAATGAGCCGACATACGGTGCATTCGATCCAGGGCACACAAGGTGCAAATAGGAAGCAAGCCAGTCCGGACGGCGTCGACGACGCGCCCCCGATGCACGCCGTTCGCATGTCGTTCGAGCACGCGGTCAAAGGGCTCGAGGACGGCATCGCCGCACGCGACTACTTCGCGGCCAACTACTGGGCCGGCCGCGCCCAGTTCAATCAGCTCGCGGTCGCGCCGCACCTCGGCGTCGGTGTCGCCGGCTCCACCGAAGAACAGGCCGAGCTCGAGCAGCTGCGAGCGCTCCAGCGTCGCTTCGAGCGCAGCAAGGCCATCGCCCCCGACGGGGGCGAGCCCTCCAAGGCTGGCAAGGATGCCTGGCTCGCGCAGATGGGTGGCGGCGAGCAGTCGACGCCCGCAGCGGCTGAGTCGACGCCCAACCCGTTTCCGTTCCGGGTCGAGAACCTCGACGCCGGTCCGTCGGCGTTCAGCGTCGGGACCGCGCTGCTCATCGGCCCCCTCGGGACGCTGTGGATCGAGCAGGAACGACGGAGTCACGATCCCATTCAACGCCACCTCGGCGAGTTTGCTCACGACCTCACCCAGCAGCCCGAGTTTCTCATCAGCTTCATCGGCGGCAATGGCAAGGGGATGCAGCGGGCGATCCTCGACTTCGTGAGCGCGGTTCCCGACGCGATCCGGTTCATGGCCGATGTCGAGGGCGCGATGCTGACGCGGGGCGGGTTCGGCCTGGCGATGAAGCTGTTCCACGAGATCGAGAAGCTCGTCGGCGCGGTTCCGGGCTTGGTCCGCGCGGCGCCCGCTCTCGGCGCGTGGTTCGTCGGCAAGTGGAACGCGCTCGACCTCGAGGCCCGCGGCGAGTTCCGGGGCGAGGTCGTCGGCTACGGCATCACGATGGTCAGTCTGGCGATCATCGCGGCCTATGCCGGCCAGCTCGCCCCGCTCGCCGGCGAGTTTGCCGTCGTCATCCGCCTCATCGAGGCCATCGACATGGCCGGCGACATCACGACCCTCCTGCGGCCCCTCGGCCTCGTCGGCAAGGGCGCCCACGCCGCCGGCCAAGCCGCCAAGGGTGCCCACGCAGCCCGCGACGGCGCCCGGACCGCCGGCGAGGTCGCCCACCTCGCCGGTGAAGCGGCCCACGACGCCGCCATCGTCGGTCGCGCCGCCCACCGCGCCGACTCGGTCAGCGAGCTCGCCACCACCGCCGCCCACTCCCTCGACCGCGCCACCCCCGACGTCCACGCCCTCGATCACTCGGTCGCCGCCACGCCCGTCGAGCTTTCCGCCCCAGCCGCCCACGCTGGCGATCATTCCGGCCCAGCCGCCCACGCTGGCGATCATTCCGGCCCAGCAGCCCACACCGCTGAGCAAGCCGCGCCTGACGCGCCCGCACTCCACGCTGGCACACCGGATGTCTCTCGCCTCGACACGCTCGCCGCCCAGCTCCCCTCCGATCTCCGCCACCGCGTCCCGATCGTCGAGAACCCCGACCTCCCCGGCACCACCGTCCACGTCGTCTACCGCGACGGCACCGTCCGCATCGAGGTCGGCCCCGACGCCCAACCCCGCCACGTCGGCTACCACGTCGCCACCGCCCGATCATTGCTCCGCTACGAAGGCGTGCTCGGCCGCCTCCGCCGTTTGCTCGACGCCGTCCTCTCGAGGCTGCGCGTACGACCTGGTCACGGCACGCTCGGCTTCGAGTCGCGCCTGGAGCTCGAAAAGCTCTCTGCTATGCAGGGCGATCTCGAAGCGATCCAAGCCCGCCTCACCTCGCGCCTTGCCAGCGGCGCCGACAACCTCCACGCCGATCAGATCGAGCGAGAGCTCGCCGCCGTTGAGTCCCAACTCGTCCACCATGAGCGGACCGTCGCCTCCTTCGACGACGGCGCCGGCCACATCGCCGCCGACGACCTGGAGACTCCTCCGCTCACGAAGCCGTCGAAAGAACCCGACCTGGCGGCGCGCCCAGCCGGTCCGCCCAAGAAGACGCGGCCTAAGGAAGCAGCGGAGAATCGTCGTGCGGACGGCTACGAGAACAGCACAGCAGCGTTGTTCGCGAAGAACGGCTACGACATCGAGCAGAATCCTCGCGTGGAAGGCGTGAAGAGACCCGACTATCGGATCGAAGGCCAGATTTTCGATAATATATCTCCCACGACAGCTAGACTCCGCAATATTTGGGACACCCTTCAAGGGAAGGTGGCTGAGCGCCAGGCGTTGCGATTTGTGATCACGTTGGACGAATCGTCTCCAGTTACCTTCGCTCAGCTTCGGACGCAGTTCGCGACGTATGAAATTTCCGGGCTGGAGCAAGTCTTCGCGGTGAAGGGCTCCACCATCGCGCAGATCTGGCCGTGAGGAGGCACTATGAGTCGAACGTACTTGTTCTATGTCCAAACTGTCCTGTCCGAAGATGCGATTGCTTCGTTCGTCGAACCGGATGCCCCGTTTGTGGACGGTTGGCGGCAGTCTCGCGATATGCAGTTCGTGGTTCGACGCATGAATGAAGTCAGCATTGCCATTTGCGCAGAGTCGTATGGCGTCTCGACTAATCTTCGGGTTCACTTCGATATGAATTCTGATGATTTCCTAGCAGGCCGAACGAGCATGCTCGCGGCAGTGTGGCGCATCGTCGCTGCTACACACGGCGACCTGCTGCTGACCGCCCCGGACGGCGGCGCAATGCTGTGGCGCTACAAGGGTGTCGGAGTGATAAACGCCGACGTGGTAGGTGACTCCAGCGTCGGACACGTGGCGGACGGCTGGATCCGAGGCGGTGCTGCAGACGTACCACCGTCAGTCCCGTTTCCGGCAGAACTCACGTGACGCGGCACCATGCGGCGCCCCCGCCGCCAGCTCCGATAGCCGCCCCCACGATGTCGCCGCCTCGAACCCGGACCCGCCAATGAGCCGACATACGGTGCATTCGATCCAGGGCACACAAGGTGCAAATAGGAAGCAAGCCAGTCCGGACGGCGTCGACGACGCGCCCCCGATGCACGCCGTTCGCATGTCGTTCGAGCACGCGGTCAAAGGGCTCGAGGACGGCATCGCCGCACGCGACTACTTCGCGGCCAACTACTGGGCCGGCCGCGCCCAGTTCAATCAGCTCGCGGTCGCGCCGCACCTCGGCGTCGGTGTCGCCGGCTCCACCGAAGAACAGGCCGAGCTCGAGCAGCTGCGAGCGCTCCAGCGTCGCTTCGAGCGCAGCAAGGCCATCGCCCCCGACGGGGGCGAGCCCTCCAAGGCTGGCAAGGATGCCTGGCTCGCGCAGATGGGTGGCGGCGAGCAGTCGACGCCCGCAGCGGCTGAGTCGACGCCCAACCCGTTTCCGTTCCGGGTCGAGAACCTCGACGCCGGTCCGTCGGCGTTCAGCGTCGGGACCGCGCTGCTCATCGGCCCCCTCGGGACGCTGTGGATCGAGCAGGAACGACGGAGTCACGATCCCATTCAACGCCACCTCGGCGAGTTTGCTCACGACCTCACCCAGCAGCCCGAGTTTCTCATCAGCTTCATCGGCGGCAATGGCAAGGGGATGCAGCGGGCGATCCTCGACTTCGTGAGCGCGGTTCCCGACGCGATCCGGTTCATGGCCGATGTCGAGGGCGCGATGCTGACGCGGGGCGGGTTCGGCCTGGCGATGAAGCTGTTCCACGAGATCGAGAAGCTCGTCGGCGCGGTTCCGGGCTTGGTCCGCGCGGCGCCCGCTCTCGGCGCGTGGTTCGTCGGCAAGTGGAACGCGCTCGACCTCGAGGCCCGCGGCGAGTTCCGGGGCGAGGTCGTCGGCTACGGCATCACGATGGTCAGTCTGGCGATCATCGCGGCCTATGCCGGCCAGCTCGCCCCGCTCGCCGGCGAGTTTGCCGTCGTCATCCGCCTCATCGAGGCCATCGACATGGCCGGCGACATCACGACCCTCCTGCGGCCCCTCGGCCTCGTCGGCAAGGGCGCCCACGCCGCCGGCCAAGCCGCCAAGGGTGCCCACGCAGCCCGCGACGGCGCCCGGACCGCCGGCGAGGTCGCCCACCTCGCCGGTGAAGCGGCCCACGACGCCGCCATCGTCGGTCGCGCCGCCCACCGCGCCGACTCGGTCAGCGAGCTCGCCACCACCGCCGCCCACTCCCTCGACCGCGCCACCCCCGACGTCCACGCCCTCGATCACTCGGTCGCCGCCACGCCCGTCGAGCTTTCCGCCCCAGCCGCCCACGCTGGCGATCATTCCGGCCCAGCCGCCCACGCTGGCGATCATTCCGGCCCAGCAGCCCACACCGCTGAGCAAGCCGCGCCTGACGCGCCCGCACTCCACGCTGGCACACCGGATGTCTCTCGCCTCGACACGCTCGCCGCCCAGCTCCCCTCCGATCTCCGCCACCGCGTCCCGATCGTCGAGAACCCCGACCTCCCCGGCACCACCGTCCACGTCGTCTACCGCGACGGCACCGTCCGCATCGAGGTCGGCCCCGACGCCCAACCCCGCCACGTCGGCTACCACGTCGCCACCGCCCGCCTCGCGACGCGTTACCAGGGTCCCCTCGGCTACGCGCGCCGACTCCTCGACGCCATTCTCACCAAGTTGCGCCTGACTCCGGGCTTTGGCACCGAGGGCTTCGAAGCGCGCGCCGAGGTCAAGAAGCTCCGCGCCATGCAGCGCGACCTCGAAGGCCTTCGTGGGCAGCTCGGCGCGCAGGTCGACGCCCTCTCGTCGACGCACACCGACGCTGCCACGGTCGAGCGCGAGCTGGTCGACGTCCAGGACCAGCTCGATCGCCACGCCGTCGCCCTCGACAGCTACGAGCCCGGTCGCGGCTTCATCGCCGCCGAAGATCTGACCGAGGTGACCGTCCGCAAGGCCGACCTGCGCATGGTCGTCGAAGAAGGCGGCGACAACATCTTCCTCCGCTTCCAGGCCACCGACGACGCGCCGCTGCGAGATCAACTGGGAAGTGCCCGTATCCCGCTCGACGAGGCGGGGCTGCCGACTGACGGTCCGCATCTCTCGCTCGACAACCGTGTAGGAGACACGCGCGTGAAGATCCTTGGCGACGACGGCCGCGAGGTTTCGCTTACTGGACACGCCCTGGACCGATCCATTGACTTCTTCAGTCGCCGGTTCGGGCACCCGCCTGACACACTGCCGGGCAATTTGGCGTGGAAGAATCTGGAGAACTTCCAGCGCGAATTCTCGGTCCTCCGAGCACGTGGTATGCCTAGCAACGAGGCCGCGCAGGAGGCGATTCGCGCCATTTCGTTCGGTCGTCACCGCGTTGCGCGTGGGTACGGGAACATCCGTGTTCGGATAGGACGGCCTCTCGATGTCACGCTTCCGGATGGAACGGTTCTCATTGACGTGCCGGGCGATGTGGAAGTCATCGCCAGTCGACTCTGAAAGGACAACAAGATGAAAGACTGGCGATTGCTACGGGAGAAGCTGGTGGCCCCGCTCGATCCGGCGCTTGAGGACTCGGTTGCGGATCTGAACGAGATGCCCCAGGCCGTTCTCGAGCAAGCCGCAACGCTGGTCAAACGATATGGTCGCATGGCCGGTTTCGACTACTTGTCTTACGTTGCGACTGATAGCAACTGGAACTACCTCGCCAATTTCCTGGAGGACGTCGTTCAGAAGGAGGAGAGCGCGGCAGCCTGGCGGATTGATATTGCATTCTGCTATTTGCCTAGTGAGAGTCTTTTGGATGTGCTGCGGATCAGTCCCTCCCATTGGGCGCGGCTTCTCGGTCCGGCTGATGACCATGACATCTTTTTTTACGACACAGCCGGATGCCACAGAGACGACAACTTCAATGGCGCTCCCGGCGTGGTAGTTGCGCCCACGTCGTATCGCTGGAAACGCCCTGCTGGCGTCGAGGCCATCGTGGGCGACGCGAAACGGGTCAAGCGCTCTCTGTTGCCTGTAGCCGACATCTCACTGTCGCTCGCTCGCTGGATGGCACTTCGGATTGCATCGCTTTCGGGCAGTCAAGAGTTTGCGTCGCAAGACGAATTGCTTGACGGTCAGGGCGTCCTCGCCGCCGAGGTCAGCGACGTCGCGAAGTCCGCGATTCGCGGACTGCTCAGGGAACAGGCAGAAATCAAGGCCGCAGACGCTCCGCCAGGATTTCGCGGTCCTGACGAGTGGTTTGTCAGCCCCGACGAGACTGGTCGGTAGGCGCGGTGTGGCGACCGGCAGAACGTCTTCGAGGCATGCATCCCCGCGGCTGCGGCCGTGCTCGCCAACGAACCCGTCGCCTTCTTCGACGAAGGCACCGGCCACATCGCCGCCGACGACCAGCCCGTGATTCCTCCGCTCACGAGGCGTCGAAGGAACACGCAGCTCAGCGCGCCGGTCCGCCCAAGAAAACGAGCGCACGGGAGCCTGCCGAGAATCGGCGTGCTGACTGCTACGAAAATGCATCCGCTGCACGAACCGCAGCCTTCCGGGCCGACGCGAGCGGTGGCAGGTTGAGGGGGTGACGGCGATCAGGTCAGCGCGCAGCCGGCTGCTCGGACGAGGGCGGCGGCGGGA
>Ga0209181_10001245_pt1 | contig 45178 bp, 36 predicted proteins | sample MAT05_FD_187208 | JGI IMG/M metagenome (GOLD analysis project Ga0209181, IMG submission 187208) | Freshwater microbial communities from Lake Fryxell liftoff mats and glacier meltwater in Antarctica - MAT-05 (SPAdes) (version 2) | ecosystem: Environmental > Aquatic > Freshwater > Ice > Liftoff... | reverse complement strand
GACGAAGGTAACGTAGTCATACGCGGCCTCACGCAGACCACGTACTCGGGCGAAGCCCGTACCGGGCACTGGCTCGTGCACGATGCGCAGCGGCAAATCGGGATGACCACTTAGTGCGCGCCGGGCAACTGTGCAGTTATCGTCCGTCGAGGCGTTGTTTCGACGATGAGCACCTCGCGGCTCACGGCGCCGCGAAACCGCGTCGCCGCCAAGTGCTCCATGTCGCGGGGAGTCTTGGAGCACCGTTGCGCGTGCAGATGACGAAGCTGATTCCCGCTACCATGGCGCCCTCTCCGCGGTCCGTAGCTCACTCACTAGAAGCCAGGCACGCCCGCCGAAGCACGAAGCGAGACCGTTCAATGACGGTCGAGCAAGTGACTTCGATGGGCGTGTGCTCAGGCATCGACCAGGTCATCGCGATCAGGGGTAGCAGACCGCGCGCCCCATTGAGCGTTGGCTTCCAGGCGACCGCATGGGTTTCGCCAGACATTGCGTGATACTACCGCTGCGACCTCCCCAATTGTTGTCGACTGCGAGGCCGACGCTGCTGTGGAGTCCGCGAGAGTGCCGAGTGTTTTTATTTCGTTCATAGATTACAGGCTAGACGCTAAAAGCGGAGGCAGCGACAAACGCCCACAGAGAACCGAGACTGCCAATCCCGTCGGTGACGTCCCCGTTGTCATTGATGTCGTTGCGCACATGAGTGACATTCGCCGCGAATGGCTGGGTGTCGTCGAACAAGAAGGGCTTGGCCGACCACCTGCCCGTTGTTGGGACCAGTCGCGCCGTTGCCCGCAGTGGGCAGCCCGTTCGTGAAGCCACCATTGTTGTCGGCGGTGGCCGCCAGGGACACGGAACTGCGCCAAGCGTGTGGGTAGGAAGAAACCCTCTTGGTGCCGTTCGCGTCATCCGTCGCCGCGGACGATTCGCGACCGCAGGGTTCAGCTGCGCGCTAGCGTCGCGAACACCCGCCACGAGTTGCCCCACGGCAGCTCCGGGCCGAGCGGATTGGCTGCCGAGCCGAAGATCTCGGTGGCGTCGATTGGGTGCACGAAGAAGCGATCGGTGTGGCGCACGGCGACCGTCACCTCGTGGCCACGGCCGCGCTCGAGGCGGATGCGCACGAGCAGCGCGAACAGCATTGCGAGTCCGAAGCGCAAGTCGCGGTGGTGGAGATAGAAGACCGGCGCGAAGAGGCGATGGAGGAGGTAACGCATGACGAAGGCGTCGGCGTCGAAGCCCTCGGGATGCCTGAACTCGTAGTCCTGCGGACGCATCAGCGACAACCACCAGCCGAGCTCGTGGGTCGCCTCGCCGGCCGCTCGCGAGAGCTCGCGTGACACCGCCATGTCCCACGATGCGCGTGACCAGAAGTCGTCCGGTAGCTCTATCGCAGGCGGCGCCGCCTCACCCGTCTCGGCCTCGGCGAAGGCGATGAGGCGTTGCAACGGGTCGCGCTCCTGGCGTGCTTCGAAGCGTGCGGCCATAGCGCGATGGAGCCGCCAGAAGTCGCTCACGGTGACGGGCTCGCCCTGGAGATCGAAAAACGTCTCGTCGGTCGAGCCGAGGAAGCTGACCTGATCGGTGGGTGGCTCGCCGTCGGGCTCGACCAGCACCGCGAAGCGCTCAGAGTGGGCCAGCAGCTCGAGCGCGGTCGGGCACTGGAACGAGAGGCTCGCGATGAGGCGGTCATCGGTGAGCATGACGATGTAGGGAAAGGTCGCGCAGGCGTTGGGCACGGAGGTGCCGCCGAAGCGCTTGTGCAGGCCGCAGAGGCGGTCTTCGAGGAAGACACAGGCGCCGTCCTTACGTGGCAACTGCAGCCATCCGTCGACTATCTCGAAGGGCCCGGTCTGTATCAGCTCGGCCCGCTCATCGCCGATCTCGCCAAGGCGGCGTGCGATGCGCTTTCGCTTCGTCTCGCTGATCGAGATGCTGAGCCCCTTGCAGCACAGCCCGCGCTTGCGACACTGCCATGCGCGAACGAGTGGGGTCAGGTGCAGCGGCAATGATTCCGTATCCATGACGGGAGCTTAGTCGCTATACGCCACACCGCAACCTCGGAGCCGCTGCCGTCGCAGAGCTAGTGCCGTGACCGAGGCATGGTGAACCATGCCTCGCCGCTGTCCTTCGGACGTCGACCGCTTCGCGAGTCCGGCTCTAGCCCGATTGGACGTCCTGGTCGCGGCCCTAGCGGATAAACGTCTCGAGCTCGAGGCGGGCGCGCCCGCTGAGCGGACCATCAGCGCGCGGCACCGCGAACACGACCACGTTGTTCAGCGCGGTGTTGCCGCCGCCACCGAAGCCACCTGACGCAGGGTCTGAAACAGCAGCGGGGCATCGCTGTCGCCCGACTTCGCGAGCTCGGCGATGACACCCCTGTCGTAGAACTGGCCGTCCTCGCGCACGAGCACCACGCGCGGGCCCTCGCCGAAGTCGAAGAGGCCACCGTAGGCGCGGCCGTCGGCGACGGTGAACGACAGGAGGCCGGACAAGACGCTCGGGGTGGCATCCTGTGCGAGCGGGACCATCAGGAGGTCGATGTCGGGGACGATCTCGCCGCTGCCGTCGTCACCACCGACCAGCGTCAACACGAGCGCCGGCCCCTGCCCTTTCGACAGCGGGCTACCTGGTGGAGGCAGGCGCCGAGACCGGGTGAGCCGCCGGCACCTACGGCGCGCCTGGTGGAGGCAGGCGCCGAGACCGGGTGAGCCGCCGGCACCTACGGCGCGCCTGGCGCAAATGCAAGCCTCGGCTGGTGCAGTTCGGCGGCGCGAACGCCTTCGCTTTCGCGACCTTCAGCTGGATGCCTAATAGCCGCCGAGGCTGGCCCAGCGATCGCGGTGATAGGCACCGTCACCAAAGGTGGTCGCCGCGACGCGAGCCCGTTTGAAGTAGAGACCGATGTCGTGCTCGTCGGTCATGCCGATGCCGCCGTGCAGCTGCACCGCTTCGTCGGCGACCAGCAGCGCCGTGTCGCTCATGCGCGCCTTGGCCAGCGACACCGTCTGCGCGACCGCGACGGGGTCCATCCCGGCCGGCTCGCCGCGCGCTTGCGCATCCAACAGGCGGGCGGCGGTCATCACCGCGGAGCGCGCCAGCTCGAGCGCGATGTAGAGCTTCGCGGCCCGATGCCGGAGCGCCTGGAAGGTGCCGATGGCGACACCGAACTGCTCACGCTCACGCAGGTACGCGACCGTCATCTCGAAGGCCGCGCTCGCGGTGCCGAGCAGCTCTGCCGAGAGCACCACCGTCGCCCGATCCAGCGCGGCCGCGAGCACCTTCGCGCCATTGCCGACCGCGCCACCCGCTAGCCGATCGGCGGCCCTGACGACGACCCCATCGAGCGCGACGCGCGCCGAGGGCAGGCTGTCGATGCGCTGCTGCGGCGTGACGCGCATGCCGGGCGCCTTCGGGTCGACGACGAACAGCTCGAGCTCGGACGTCGCGCTGTTCTTTGCCGACACGATCACGAGGCCCGCTTCTGCGCCGGCCAGCACGTCTTGCTTGGCGCCGATCAACACGAAGTGATCGCCTTCCGGATGGCCTTCGCTCGCGGTCTTGGCGATGTTGCCGCGCATTCCACGCTCGTCCCAGGCCACCGTGCCCACCACCTCGCCGCTCGCAAGGCGCGGTAGCCAAAGCGCTTTCTGCGCGTCACTGGCGCCCATCACGAGGGCGTCATTGGCCAACACCGCCGAGCTGACCAGCGGCTCCGGCGCGAGCACGCGCCCGGCCGCCTCGGCCACCAGGCACAGCTCGGCCAGGCCGAGACCGAGCCCACCGAGCGCCTCGGGTGTTGTCATCGCGAGCCAGCCGAGGCCGGCGATCTCGTTCCACACATCATTGTTCGGGGCGACCTTGCCGTCGCGCAGCGCGCGCAAGCGTCCGACCCCACCGCGGTCGCGGAAGAGCTGGGTCGCGCTGTCGCGGATGAGCTTCTGTTCGTTGCTGAGCACGAGGTCCATGATTTCTCCAATGCTCAGGGCAGGCCGAGCGTGTGCTTCGCGATGATGTCGAGCTGGATCTCGCTCGTGCCGCCTTCAATCGTATTGCCGCGCGAACGCAACCACTCGCGCGTCGCGCTCAGCGTGCTCGCGGGGTAGTCGGGCCCGTCCCAACCAAGCCCGTCGGAGCCGGCGATGGTCACCGCCAGCGCACGCCGACGCTGGTTGAGCTCGGTGCCGTACACCTTCAGGATCGAGCTCTCGGGGCCCGGTCGCTGGTCGGCCTTGGCGGTGTCCTTGATGCGCTTCACCGTCAACATGAACGCGCGCTCGTCCATCGCGACCTGGGCCACGCGGTCGCGGATGAGCGCGTCGGCGAGCTTGGTGTTCTTCACGCCGAGGTAGTGGCGCGCGGCCTCGACGAGCTCGCTCTCGCCGCCGACGACCGACTGCGCGAACACCTCGCCGACCATCGTGCGCTCATGTCCAAGCAGCGCCTTGGCGACCGTCCAGCCGTGGTCGATGCCGGCCACCACGTTGCGCTCGTGCGCGACGACGTCGCTGAAGAACACCTCGCAAAACGGCGACGCCCCGCTGATGAGGCCGATGGGCCGCGTCTCGATGCCTGGGGTCGCCATGTCGATGAGGATGAACGAGATGCCCGCCTGCTTCTGCACCTGGGTGTTGGTGCGCACGAGGCAGAAGATCCAGTCGGACTTCTCCGCGTACGAGGTCCACACCTTCTGACCATTGATGATGAAGCGCGTTGGGTCGGCCGGGTCCCGGACGGCTGACGTCTTGAGCGACGCGAGGTCCGAGCCCGAGCCCGGCTCGGAGTAGCCCTGGCACCAGCGGACCTCGCCGCGCACGATCGGCGGCAGGTGCTCCGCTTTTTGCGCCTCTGTCCCGAACTCGAGCAGCGTCGGCCCGATCATCACCAGGCCAAAGCCGATGAGCGGCGGCGGCAGGCGCATGCGGCGCAGCTCCGACTTCAGGATCTCGTCCTCTTGGCGAGACAGACCACCACCGCCGTACTGGGTCGGCCACATCGGCGCGGTCCAGCCTTTGGCGGCCATCGCGTGCAGCCAACGCTCGTGGTCCTCGCTCTCGAAGTGGGGTTTACGCCCGCCCCAAGTGCCCTGCAGGAAGCCCGCGGGGGCGCCGATCAGCGAGAGCGGCGCGTTGGCCTCGAGCCACGCGCGGACTTCGCCCCTGAATGCCTGATTTCGATCGTCCATCAACGCGCTCCGCTGTCGACCCGAGCTTCCAGCGAGCCGGTCGACGGCGCGGATGCTACACGCACGTCGCCGGCTGGCAAGCATTGCCGGAGGCGCGTGGGTTTGCGATGGTCGCGCGCTATGGCCGACGACCTCCCGCTGTTCTCCGCGCCACCGAAGTTTCCGCAGCCCGCCGACAAGGCGGCCGCGGACATGACCGTGGAGGAACTCGCGGCGGCGGTGCGCTACCACAACTGGCGCTACTTCGAGCTGGCCGATCCACAGATCTCCGACTACGCGTTCGATGTGCTCACGCGCCGCCTGAAGGCGGTTGCCCCGGAGCATCCCGCGCTGGCGGAGCTGGTCGCGAGCGGCAGCGACGAGCGGCTTTTTCACGATGAGCCGATGCTGTCACTCGACAAGGCCTACGACGCGGCGACGGTCTTGAAGTGGGCGGCCAGCTTCGAAGGCAACCTCATCGAGGCACCCAAGATCGATGGCCTCGCGGCGTCCTTGAAGTACGACGAGCGCGGCGTGCTGGTGCACGCGGTCACGCGCGGCGATGGCGTGCGCGGCGAGCTGTTCACGAAGAACGCGATGTACATCGCCGCTATCCCGAAGACCGTGCCGCCGACCGGCAAGCCGTTCGAGGTGCGTGGCGAGGTGTTCCTGCCGGTGAGCGTCTTCAAGAGCCGCTTCGCGGGCACGTTCGCGAGCCCGCGCAACACCTGCGCTGGCGCCATCAAGCAGAAGGACCCGGCGCGCACCGCCGACTACGCGCTCTCGTTCTTTACGTATGGAGTTCGCGGTCGCGACGACGCGACGCTGTCCGAAGGGCTCGCGTTCGCGGCGTCGATCGGCTTTCCCATCGTGCCGTTCGCGCAGCGCACGCGCGACGAGATCCAGGCCGGCTACGATGCATGGTTGGCCGCCCGCGACACGGTCGACTACGAGCTCGATGGCGTGGTCTACACCGCCGACTCGCTGGCGGAGCAACGCCGCCTCGGCGAGACCGCGCACCATCCGCGCTGGGCCATCGCGTTCAAGTTCCAGGGCGAGAGCGGGACATCCACGATCGTGGACATCGAGTGGTCGGTCTCGCGCTCGGGCTACATCACGCCGGTCGCGGTGATCGAGCCCGTGACCTTGTCCGGCGCCAGCGTCACGCGCTGCTCGCTGCACAACCTGCAGATCCTGCGCAACCTCGGCGCGAACATCGGCGCCAAGGTCGTCGCGATGCGCCGCGGCGGCGTGATCCCGCACATCGAGTCGGTGCTGGAGCCCGGGCCCGAGCCGGTCGTCATCCCCGACCGCTGCCCGGCGTCCGGTCATCCGACCGTGGTGCACGGCGACTTCCTCGCGTGCTCCGAGCCGCATCACTGCTCAGCCGCGCGCCTCGGCACGCTCGAGCACTGGCTCAAGGCGGTCGACATCGAGGGCTTCGGCCCGAAGATCATCGCGCAGGTGGTCGAGCGCGGCTGGGTCGACAAACCCGGTGACGTCTATCGCTTGAAGCTCGAAGACCTCGAGTCGCTCGACCGCCTCGGCCGCAAGTCCGCGGAGAACCTCATCCATGCGGTCCGGGCGCGCAAGCGCATCCCGCTCGGGACGTTCCTCGTCGCCCTCGGCGCCGACGGACTCGGCTGGGTCGCGGCCAAGAAGGTCGCCGAGACGTTCGGCAGCCTCGCGCGGGTGATGGCCGCCACCGAAGATGAGATCGCGGCGATCTATGGGCTTGGCGAGATCACCGCGAAGCTCATCCGCGACGGTATCCAGGTGCGCTCCGACATCATCGCGGACCTCTTGAGTGTGGTCGTCGTCGAGGACGCCGCGCCCCCTGCCCCGGCCGCCGTGATCGTCGACCTCGACCCCAACGACCCGGTGCGCGGCCGCTCGTTCGTGTTCACCGGCAAGATGGCGACGATGAAGCGCGAGGACGCGCAGGCCGCGGTCGTGGGGCGTGGCGGCACCGCCCCCGACGACGTGTCGAAGAAGCTCGACTACCTCGTTATCGGCGACGAGGCCTCAGCGCTGACCGGCGGCGGCGACAAGTCCTCCAAGCACAAGAAGGCCGACAAGCTGGTCAAGGGCGGCGCGGCCTTGAAGATCATCTCCGAGGCGGACTTCCGCGTGCTGCTCGGGCTGTTGTGATGGCCTCGCGCGGCCAGCGCGCAACCTGACGAGTTGGTTCGCCTTCGACTCAGCGAACGTCGCCAGGTCGACGCGCTGACACTCGCGCTCGGAAGCCTACTTGCCCTCGAACTTCGGCGTCTGTTTCAGGAAGAACGCCTGGGTTGCGAGCGCCGCGTCCTTGGTGAAGGCGCAGACGAGCTGGGCTTCGGACTCTCGGTGCAGCGCGTCTGCCATCGTGCCGCCGCCCGCGCCCGCGCGCAGGTTCGCCTTGCCGAGCCGGAACGCGACCGGCGGGCCGCTGGCGAGGCGCCTGGCCCAGTCGTCCGCGAGCGCCACGAGCTCGTCCACCGGCACCGCGCGATTGACGATACCCAAGCGCAAGGCCTCGTGGCCATCGAAGCGCTCGGCCAGCAGCATCAGCTCCATCGCCTTGCCGAGGCCGACCAGGCGCGGCAGCGTGAAGCTCGAGCCACCATCGGGCACGAGGCCGATCTTGGTAAAGACCTGACCGAAGTTCGACTCGTGCGCGGCGACTCGCAGGTCACAGGCCAAAGCCAGGTCGAAGCCGAAGCCGACGGCGGCGCCGCGGATCACTGCCAGCGTCGGCTTCGGACACTCGAACACGGCGCGCAGGGCTGCGTGATAGCCTTCGCTGAGGCCGCGGCGCAGCCCCTCTGGGCCACTCGCGAGCACCGCGCCGATCGAGCGAAGGTCAGCACCCGCACAGAAGTGCTCACCCGCGCCGCGGAGCACGATGCAGCGGATGTCGGGGTCGTCGACGCCCTTCTGCACAGCGGCGGCGAGCTCGCCGGCGTGGGCGTGGCTGATGCCGTTGCGCGCTTGCGGGTTGTCGATGATGACGTGCCACTGGCGCGGGTCGGCGGCGGGGATCTCGGTGCGAATGATCGGAGTCGTCATGGCTCGGTCGTATGGCCGTCATCGCCAAATGACAAGCCGGACGCGGTCCGCAAAGCTCGCGAGCCCGGGGCTCGAAACGCAGGCGATACGGGCCGCGCCGTCAATGACCGCCCGGGTTTCATGCCTCACTACCCAAGTTCGATCGTGGATGTTATCCCCGACGCGATGTTGTTCTCGACCGAGGTCCAGCACATCCTGCGAGCCGCGCAGGAGTACGCCGATGGCGCCGGGCAGGCGCTCACGACCGGGCATATCCTGCTCGGGATGTTGACCCAGACCTCGCGTGCGGGCCGCGTCCTGAAAGAGCTGCGGCTCGACCCCGAGAAGGTCCTGCACTCGCTCTCGCAAGTGAAGCGGGCCGACCGTCGCCTCGAGGAGTCGGACGAGCTCATCACGGCGATCGAAGCACACATGGTCGAGGCCGCGAACCGATCGAGCTCGGCCCTGGTGTCGAGCCTGCACCTGCTGCTCGCGGTCACCCGCGAGAAGCACTCAATCGCCTACAAAGCCTTCATTTTCATGAGCATTCCGCCGGTGCAGGTGCGCACGCTGGCGCTCGGCGGGATCAACGGTCCGGTGCCGCGCACCATCGAGCGCCACCAGCACCCCGAGGCGGCGCGGGCCTTCAAGGACGAGCCAGCCGCCAGCGTCGCGTTCGCCGAGCCGGCAGCGCAGCGCACGCAGAAAGCGGCATCGCCAGCGAACTCTGACACCCGGCACGTCGCCGCGCGCGCCGAGCAGTTCGAGACCAATCCCCGTGTCCTGCAGGAACGCCCACCACCGTGGGAGCCCGACCCCGAGGACCCGGGTGGTCCCTGGCTGCTCGACCCCGAGCTGTTCCCGGTCTTGACCGGCCTTGGTCGCAACCTCACCGCCGAAGCCGCGCGCGGACGCATCGACCCGGTGATCGGCCGCGCCAAGATCATCGACACCGTGCTCGACGTGCTGCACAAGCGGCGCGCCAACAACCCGTGTCTCGTCGGCGAGCCGGGCGTCGGCAAGACCGCCATCGTCGAGGGTCTGGCCCTCGAGATGTTGGGTGAGCCCGGCTCGGACAACAGCACGCCCCCAAGCGGCAAGGACACCGCCGCGCAGGCGCTACGCGAGAAGGTCGTGATAGCCCTCGACGTCGGCTCGTTGGTCGCCGGCACCGAGCTGCGCGGCGCCTTCTCGCGCCGCATGGCGAAGCTGAAGGACGAGGTGCGCGCGGCCGAGGGTCGCGTCATCGTCTTCATCGACGAGCTCCACACCCTGGTCGGCGCCGGCAGCGGCGAGGGCGCGCTCGACGCCGCCAACGACCTCAAGGCAGCGCTCGCGCGTGGCGAGTTCCCGTGCATCGGCGCGACCACCCCGCAGGAGTACCACCGCTACATCGAGAAGGACCCTGCGCTCGAGCGCCGCTTCCAGCCGATCGAGGTGCCCGAGCCCTCCGAGGACGACGCGCTCGCCATCCTGCAAGGCGTCATCGAGAAGTACGAGAACCATCACGGCGTGCTGTTCCAGCCCGACTCGTTGAACGCTGCCGTGCGGATGAGCCGCCGCTACATCGTCGAGCGGCGCCTGCCCGACAAGGCCTTCAACCTGGTCGACACCGCCGCCGCGCGCGTTGTGCGCCAGGGCAAGGAGGTCGTCGAGGCGAGCGACGTCGCGTCGGTCGTGAGCGAACTCACGAAGATCCCGATCGAACGCCTGATGATGACCGACGCCGAGCGCATGCTGCAGCTCCGCGACTTCCTCGGTGAGCGCGTCATCGGCCACGACGACGTGCTCGACGCGGTGTCCGACGTCATCCAGCGCAACTCCGCCGGCTTTGCATCGAAGCGGCCGATTGGCTCCTTCCTGTTCCTCGGCCCGTCCGGCGTCGGCAAGACCGAGACCGCCAAGGTGCTCGCCGACTTCTTGTTCTGCTCGAAAGACGCGATGACGCGCATCGACATGAGCGAGCTGATGGAACGCCACTCAGTCTCGCGCCTCCTCGGCGCGGCGCCCGGCTATGTCGGCCACGAAGAGGCCGGCCAGCTGACCGCGGCCCTCGCCCGAAGACCCTATCAAATCGTGCTGTTCGACGAAGTCGAGAAGGCCCATCCCGACGTCTTGAACCTGCTCCTGCAGGTGCTCGACGAAGGCCGCCTCACGGACGCGAAGGGGCGCGCACTGTCGTTCCAGAACACGGTCATCATCATGACCTCGAACCTCGGCGCCGAGGTCATCCGCCAGCGCTCGCGCAAGATCGGCTTTGGCGGCAAGTCGGCGGCGGGCGGCGAAGGCCACATCGAAGTCCGTATCGATCAGGCCGATATCGACGCTGTGCTGAAGTCGGCTTCGAAGGTGCTGCCACCCGAGCTCTGGGGTCGCGTCGACGAGAAGTGCGTGTTCGCGCCGCTCGGTCGCGACGAGCTGTTCCGAATCTGCCTGCTGCTGGTCGAGGAGTCGTCGAGCCAGCTCGCGAAGGAACGCGAGATCACCTACGAGGTCACGCCCGAGGTCATAGAGCTCTTGCTCGAGCGCGGCGGCAGCGACCCGACCCTCGGCGCGCGGCCACTGCGACGCGCAGTGCAGCGCACCTGTGAGACCGCCATCGCGCGTGCCGTCCTGCGCGGCGAAGCTCAGCGTGGCGACCACCTGCAGCTCCAGCTCTGGGAAGGCGAGCTCACGGTCGTCCCGGCCGTTTAAGTCAGAAAGGCCGATGCATCACTGCATCGGCCTTTGCGTTGATCGGACTGTCTTATGAGCGGGCACGCCGAATCATGATGCGCCCCTCGCGCTCGAGCGACTCGCCGCGCAGGATGAGGCGCTGTGCGTGACGTGCCATCGACATCGAGCGGTTCCAGCGGGCGCGCTGGAGCAGGTTCTCTCCGCGCGCCTGGAGCGCCCTGCCGTTGGCGATCTTGGCCTGGCCTAGTCGGAAGAGCCTGCGTTCATGGCGATCGTAGCGGTCGTTGCGGTCATTGAGCCAACCCTCGTTCCAGTTGTGGTCCTGGTGGCCGCGCTGGCGCTCGTAGAGGCCGGCGCTGTCGTTCTGCCCGTACCTGGGGCCCGGGCCGGCGGCGATTGCCGAACCGCCGAGCGAAAGACCCACTGCCACCACCACAGCCTTCATCCAGTTCATCGCGTTCATGGTCTTCCATCCTTCTGTTTGTTCGTCGGCCGTCGGCCGATGGTCCACTGACGGTACCCGGAGCCGAATCGTCGTGAGCATGCGTCAGGTTGTGTAAGGCTCGCCTTACCGACGCATGTGCCCGACTTCATGCACGAATCCGGCGCAGTATCGAGCGACCCTCACGCTCGACCGACTCACCCGCCGCAATCAAGCGCTGCGCTTCGCGCCCCATGGCGATCGAGTTGCCGTGCTGCGCCCGCTCCCGCAGCGCCTCGCCGCGTGCTCGCAACGCTCGTCCCTCGCTGATCTTCGCCTTCGCGAGCTCGAACGCGCGCCCGCCATTGTCACCATGCAGGTCGCGCTGCTCGCGAATGCGCGCGGACAGGCCCTGCCCCGGGCGCGCCGGACCGGCCGCCAGCGACGTACCGCCGAGCGTTGCGAGCGACAGCGCCACCACCAACCTCTTCAACCAGCTCCGCTTGCTCATGTGCATCCCTCGTTTTGAGTGCCCGCCTGCCTCTGGCCGACGCACGCTCTACGCTGGAGCACACGTGGATCGTCACGCGCACATGTCAGGGTTTGTAGCCCTACTGCGAGACGACCATGCTGTTGATGCACAGCACCGGGCGCTGGGCCGGGTAGAAGTAGCCGACGGCCATGCACATCTCGTCGGTCTGCGCGCTCGGGCCGGTGCGCACCGGGTCGGCCAGGTCGTTCTTGTAGTCGCAGCGATACGTGAGGTTGCCGCCGAACGTGTAGCCCGGGTCATCCCACAGCTTCGAGCCCGGGTGCTCCCAGTCGTTGCTCGTGAAGACGACGCCTTCGCCATCGAGCACGGTTGTGGTCACGGTGCGGCGATGAGCATGGGTCGAGAGCGCGAAGAAGCTGATGCCCGGCTTCACGCGGCAGCTGCCCTCGGCGCTGGCGGTCTGGCCGATGCCGCCGGGGATCTGGATGTTGGTGTTGTAAGTCACGAACGCCGCGGCCTTCACGTACTCTTCGTTGGGCGCGAACGTCTCGCCGTTGACCGTGATCTGCACCTCGAGCGGCTCGAGTGTCGGGTTGAGGTAGTGCATCTGCACGTAGCCATGCTGCTGCTTGCCGAGCGTCATGCCGACGCCGGGCGGCATCACCGTCTCGCCGGTGCGCGTCTGCGACGAGTAGGTCCACACCGGCACGTTCGAGATGCCGCCGCCGAAGCCATCACAGTCCGGAGTGACGGTGCCATCGGGCGCGTCGGCCTCGGCCGTGAGGTACACGATGAGGTGGTGACTGCCAGCGGTCATCCGCGATTCCCAGCGCTTCACGCCGACCGCCTCTTCGAGCGGCAGGGTGAAGTAGTAGCAGTAGGTCTCTTCGGTGGCGGGCGCGACCGTGATGGGCGGCGACTTGATCTGGAAGCCCTGCGCCGGCGGCAACAGATCGGTCGACGGGGTGGTCGTCTCGGCGGCGACCTCGGTCGTCGCATCCGGGCTCGTCTCACCAACGGACTCGTAGCCGTCGGGGTCGGTCACGTCGGGCGTGTTCGAGACCTCGCCGACCTGGGTCGTGTCGGGGGCGACGGCGGCACCTTCGTCACAGGCCGCGAGCACACCACCACCGAGCATTGCGAGCGCCAATGACACAAGCTTCAAACGGTCACGCATCTGGCTTCCTCCCCACGAGTCGGCGGATGATGACGACTCCGAATCGAGAAGTCATGCATGTTCGGCGTGAGTTGCCGCGGCTCGAGCACGGCCCTATGGTCCGCGCCATGTTGCCGAACGAGGATGCAGCGACCCGAGACATGGCGATTCGTACCGAGGCGGAGCGTATTCGCCGCCTGTTCGTCGGGCAGGACGCGCAGCTCGTGCTCTACATCGCGAGCCAGCTCTCGACGATCAAGACCTATGCGCAGGTGCTGGTCGGCCTGTGCGGCCTGACCATCACCGTGACCGGATTCTCGGGCGCGCACATGATCCGCGCGGGATCCCTGTCCGCGATACTCATGGTCAGCGGCATCGCGTTGGTGCTGGTCGGCCTGGTGCTGTGTCTGCGTACGCTGACGGCGCTGCGCTGGGTTAGCCAGGAGCTGCGCGATGATCTGGTCGAGACCGCGGTCGTGGTCATCGGACGCCGTAACCATCAACAGCGACAGGTCAGCATCGCCGGCTTCTTCATCGCCGGCGGCCTTGCCTTCTATCTCGCCGCGGTGTCCGCCGCCGCACTGGTGAGCGGCAACCTCACACCCTGACGCGAGACCAGCTCAGTGGCTCTTGCCGTCGTAGTTCTGGATGGGGGACTGCGCCATGTCGAAGCCGTCGAGGCAACGTGCGTTGATCGCCGCCATCTCGCTGCCATCAGGTCCGACGCCGCGCGCGAACGAGCGCACGCCGCAGGTGTTGCAGAACAGGTGATGGATGACCTGTCGATTGAACTGGTAGTCGGTCAGCGCCTCTTCACCCGAGAGCAGCTTGAACGACGACGCTGGCACGAACGTGAGCAGCGTGCCCGTCTTGGCGCAGATCGAGCAGTTGCACGCGATCACCCGCCTATCTTGGCGTCGACCTCGTAGCGCGCCTCGCCGCAATGACATCCACCCGTGTACTTCGCCATGACTCACCTGCGACGCGAGCCTTACCCCGCGCGCACGGCCTGGTCAGTCCCAGCGGCTGGTGATCTCGAGCGCGAAGCGCTCGATGGTGCCGGCCTGGCCCGACTTGGAATCGACCGCCTTCAGAGTCCACGCGCCGTTGACCGACTCGTCGCCCGAGAAGCCGGTGAGTGGCTTATTGCGCAGGTAGATCTCGGTCGCGGCCGGGGCGGTCGCGCCATCGTACACGAGCACCTCGTTGCCGGCCGGGTTGGTCAACGTGACGCGCAGGTCCTTCATGCGCGGGTGCGCGATGAAGAGGGTGAGCTTTACGTCCATGTCGACGGTCGCAAGCCCATACGCGAGCAGCTGGGCGCTGGCTCCAGTCGCACGATTGTCGGGAATGGCGAGCGCCGGTTCGCTAGCGAAGGCGCCGCGCATCCATGCCGGCAGGCACATGCCGCTGCCGTCGAGGCCCGCGCCTGCGCACACGAGACCCGCGCCGCCCGCGCACGTCGAGGCATTGGCGCCGCTCGTCGTCAGGGTGCAGTCGCTGCCTTCGTTCGGGTTGGTGTCCAGCGCGGCGGCGATGCAGCGGCCCATGGGTGCTGCCTCAGATGTGCCGACGCAACGCGCCCCACCCTCGCACTGGGCGTCGGCCGTGCAGCGACGACGCTCGGGACCCCAGGTGACCTTGCAGTCGTACCAGTCGCCGTCGTTGTTGCGCGCGACCCGGGTCGTCGTGCCGTACGCAAAGATCATCCCGAATGAGTTGTCGCCGGCGCCGACCTCGTAGACCGTGTAGGCCTTGCGGTTGCTCGCGTCCCACAGGTCCTGCTGGTTGACCTCGTTGTCGTCGACGGCCGCGAACGCCTCGTCGATCGTGTCGGCGTCGTCGTAAGCGGTCGCCTTCACGGCGGCCACGATCTGCTCGACCTCGAGCGCGCTGAGCGGGCTCGAGGCGGTCAGGCGGCGCTCGCCCAGCACCACGATCGCCTCGGCGCGGTCGCCGAGGTCGCGGTACCTCTCGCCGAACACGCAGGCGCCATCGAGGTACGCGCCGATCGCCTCGGCGCGGCAGCCGGCGAGGTACTGGAGGCCAAACGTCTCGATGTCGAGCGCGCACAGGGCTTCGGCGCTGGCATCGCCCGAATCGCAGAGGCGGTCCCGCACAGCGGCCATCGGCTCGACATCGGCGCACTCGCTGATGAGGTCCTCGCGGGACCGAGTGCTCGGGTCGAAGTCGCTATCGGCGAGCCAGCCGGCAACGCAGCTCTGGATCCCTGCGGCGATCGCCGGATGGCAGCTTCCCGTTGGCACGACAACCGGCGCGCACTCACCGCTCTCGCAGGTCGCCTCGATGCGATAGGCGCCGCGGCCGCGGCCATTGCGCGTGCCGACCACAAGCAACCACTCGCCACCAGCGAGCTGCTGCTTCTTCAGGCGCGACAGGCGACCCCAACCGGCGTCGTCATCGAACGCGGTCGCGGTCGAGCCGTAGCCTCCCTGGGCGTTCTTCGGGCCATAGAGGTAGAGGGTCGTGTCGAGCGAGCGCGACGAGCCCTTCTGTGTGACCTCGAGCGAGACGAGCGCGTCGGGGCGCACCGCGAACGTGTAGCCGTGCCACTCGAGGTCTTCGACGAACGCACCGGCGACCGCGCCCGGCGCGCCGAAGCCGATCGCGCCGAGGGTGTGCACGCGGTCGCTCGCGTCGGCCTTGCCGTCGACCACGGCCGGCTCGATCAAGTTGTCACGTTCTTCATCGGCGCAGGCGCCCAAGCTCGTAGCGAGCGTCGTCAACGCGGTCGTCAGCACCATCGCGGTCAGCGTCTTCATCGGGTCCTCGCTCGGCATCGTGGTAGCGGCCGCGGCGTGTAGCGCATGGGCTCTATCGATGTCCACAGCCGGGCCTCAATCTTTTGGTAGTGCCCTCGGCACAGGACGTTACAGAGCGTTGCTCGTGCCCGTTGTCGCATCGCGAATCTCGTGCGATTCCCCAGCTCGGGACCTCGACTCGCACCTCAAGACACTCCCGGAGATCACGATGAACCTCTTTGCATTTATGGCTCAAGCCACACCCGCTGCGGCCCCGGCTGCCGTCGCCGTGCCCGTCGCGGCGCGCACCAGCACCGGTCAGACCATCCTCGAAATCATCGCCGAGCGCGGCATCGACATCGGCCTGAAGGTCCTGGCGGCGGTCATCGCGTGGATCATCGGGGCGTGGGTGATCCGCATGGTCGGGCGCGTCGCCGACCGGGGCATGAGCGCTCGCAAGGTCGACGCCACGCTGGCGCGCTACATGTCGGCGTCGCTCGGCGTCGTCCTGAAAGTGCTCCTGATCGTCGCCATCCTCGGTATCTTCGGCATCGAGACGACCTCGTTCGCAGCCTTCTTCGCGGCCGCCGGCGTCGCCATCGGCATGGCCTGGTCGGGGCTCCTCGCGAACTTCGCGGCCGGCATCTTCATGATGTTCCTACGCCCCATCAAGGTCGGCGACTTCGTGACGATCGGCGGCGTGACCGGCCACGTGCGCGAGATCGGCCTGTTCGTGACCGCCGTCGACACGCCCGACAACGTCAAGACGATGATCGGCAACGCCAAGATCTTCGGCGACACGATGTCGAACTACTCGGCCAACCCCTATCGCCGAGTCGACCTCGTCGCGCAGCTCGCCCACGGCGTCGACTACCGCGTCGCAATCAACCTCCTGCGTCAGCGCCTGCCGAGCCTGCCGCACGTCACCAACGCAGCCGCCCCGACGGTCGAGATCATCGAGTTCAACGCGATGGGCCCGGTGCTCTGCGTGCGCCCCTACACCAACACCGAGACCTACTGGGACGTCTACTTCGCGACCAACGCCCTCATCAAGGACACGTTCGGCGAAGCCGGCTTCCCCGTGCCTGAGACGCATTACCGGGTCCTCCACAAGGGCGTCCCAACCGTCTGATCGGTGACCAAGCTGCCAGCCTCGCGCCAGCGCACGAAGTAGCGACCGGTGCCGAGCGACAAGCGGGTGGAGGCACCTGGGCTCGAGACCTCGGCCGCGAAAGGTCCCTCCTTGCGGCCGACGTGGAAGATGAAGTGGCCGGCGCCGGGCAGCGCGATCCGACCTCGCGTGCGGGTCGGCGCGAAGCGCGTGAGGATCACGTTGCCGCGGCCCTTCAGCGGGTAGCGGAAGGTAGGATGCTGAACGCCGATGGTGGCAAGACGATCGTGCCGAGGTGCAGCGAGCGCTCGTCGGCGTGGCCCGAGTAGTAGACCAGCAGCGTCGTCGCGCGACCGGCTTGCGTTCGCCACGCAGGCGCGCGGTCATGCGAGCGAACGCATCGCGGGTCGCGTCGACGTCGACCAGCGTCACGACGTTGTCAGGAATGAAGCCGCCGAGCTCGACCAGGACCTCGGCCGTCTTCTTGGCGTCGTAGCAGACAGCGATCGTCCCGAGTTCGTCGTCGACGACCGCCAGCGCGCGCCCGAGGTCGAGGCGTGCGTCACGGGCGGCGGTGGTGTTCGCAACTTCGGGCACCAGCTCGGGCAGCTCACGATCGATGAGACTCGTGCGCCGCTTGCGATCGCGGATGATGTTCAGCGCGCTCGTGGTCGCGGCGCGATACAGGAAGGCGGCCGGAACGTCCGGCGTCTGGCCGATCTTCAGGCGATCGAACAAGAGGATGCACGCCTCGTGGGTGAATCTTCGGCCAGCGCCGGATCGCCCAGCTCACGGCGTGTTCGTTCACGGATCATGGTCACGTAGCGCCGACAACTGAGGGACGCGAGCTCGGCCTCCGGCGTCTGCACCGCAGCCGCAGCCATTGGAGTCATCGCGTCGTCGGACCTGTGCGGGGCCATAGGCACCCTCGCGTACCGCACCCCTACTGGACGTTCCAACCGGACTCCATGGATTGACCCCCGAGCACGCCGCGGTGGACGCGATTTTTGGCGGCGGGAGACGATTCACCTCCGATGCATGAGTGGTGCATGCGGGACCGCTGCGATGCGATTTGGGCCGACCGATTACCGTAGCCGAACGGCTCGAGCTACGGTTGTAGAGGCGCCGACTGCGGTCGGTTGGCGAGCGCGCATGGGCTTCCCAGGCCAGTCTTCGTGTGCGGAACGCGAGTGCGGCACGGCACTTGCTCAGGGGCTACTGCGGAGGTGGTCATGCACGCAGTTTTCGTCGTCCTCGCTTCGCTCATCTCGAATTCGACGCCCATTCCGGCGCTCACGCAGGGGCCGATGGTGCTCGATGGGTGCTCGACGCAGTCGGCGATCCGTACGGCCGAGATCTGCCTCATGCCGATCGACCACCCGCGCACCCGCGAGTTCATCGGCGAGCTCCTCGGTAAGGACGACGGCGCCATCTGCATGATGGAGTCGTCGCTGCTTGTCGACCTGCACCGCGCCAAGAACAACGGGCCGCTGGTCGCCCGCGCCCTGGCCTGGAACCTCGCGTCGGGCAAGCCGCACCTCATCGACCGGGCCCACGAGCTCGTCGCCCAGATTGGCAAGTCGGAGCCCACCGGCTTCGGCAAGCTGCTGCGTCGGATCGAGATCAATCGGAGTCTGATCGGCCCGAAGCTCGCGCAGCGCGAGGACGTCGTACGCTCGGAGTAGCCTGCGGCTGCCGTCGCATGGCTTGCACCCAAGCGGGGATCGGCTATCGATGAACGATGTCGGATGCCATCGCTCCCCTTCGCTTCGCTGCTTATGACCTCCCGCTCCGCGATGATGTGCGCATCCTCGGGAGCCTGCTCGGCGAAGTGCTCGCGGTCCAGAGTGGCCGCACGTTGTTCGAGCGCGTCGAGTCGGTGCGCACCACGGCACGCCGTCGTCGCACCGGTGATGCAACCGCCGCGGAGCTCGACGCGCGGCTCGCGAACCTGACGCCGCGCGAGGCGACGTTGGTCGTGCGAGCGTTCTCGACCTTGTGTGCGCTGACCAACCTCGCGGAGCGGGTGCATCGCTTGCGACGACGGCGCGAGCTGACGTTCGAGGACGGTCCCGCTAGCAGCGCCCAGGTCGGAACCTTCGAGAGCGCGCTGCGGGTGCTCGCAAAGTCGCTGCCGGTCGACCAGGTGCAGCGCATCGTCGATCGTATGCAGGTCGTGCCTGTGCTGACCGCGCACCCGACCGAGGCGACGCGGCGCACGGTGCTCGGCAAGGAGCTGCGCATGGCCCAGGCGCTCTTGTCGCGCGTACGGGCCGGGCGCCTCACGCGCACCGAGGAGCACGCGTTGCTCGCTTCGATCCGGCGCGAGATTGCGATCACCTGGCAGACCGACGAGCACCTCGCTGAGCGACCGACGGTCGCGGACGAGGTCGAGCACGCGCTCTTCTACCTGACGACCGGGATCGTGCCGGCGCTGCCGGCGCTCAGCGAGGCCTTCGATGACGCGGTCGCGCGCGTGTATGGCTATCGCGCGGTGACGTTGCGGCAGCCGCTCGTGCGCTTCGCGTCGTGGGTCGGCGGCGACATGGATGGCAATCCGAATGTCGGTGCCGCGACGATTCGCGAGACGGTGTCGCGCCATCATGCGCAGGCTCTGGCGATCTGGCGCGACGAGGTGCGCGCGCTCTTTGGGCAGCTCTCGCACAGCCTCTCGCGCGTCGCGGTCGAGCCAGCCGTGCTTGAGACGATCGAGCGCTACAAGACGCTCATGCCCGAGGCGGCGCGCACCATCCCGCGCCGCTACGCAGGCATGCCCTATCGGGTCTTCTTGTGGCTCATCTGGGCTCGCCTTGGCGGGGCGGAAGGCCAGACAGCAAGTCAAGCTGTTGGCGACAAGGCACAGGCTGTCGGTCTCTATCCTGGGCCCGATGGTCTGCTCGCGGATCTGGGTCTCATCGCTGACAGCCTGCGCTTGAACCGTGGGGAGCATGCGGGCCTCGACCTCGTGACGCGGCTCATCGGCCTGGTCGAGGCGTGCGGCTTTCATCTGGCGACGCTCGATGTGCGGCAGGACGCGCTCGTGCACCGCAACGTGCTCGATCGGATAGCGACGGCGCTGGCGTTGCCGATCCCCTCGGAGCACAGCGCCAGCGGGCGGGTCGCGCTGTTCGAGGCGCTCGTGAAGAGGCCGCCCGAGCTGCCCCAGGGATTGGATGAAGAGGCCGGTGTGAAGGACACGCTCGAGGTGTTCCGAGCCATCGACCAGGCGCGCAAGGCGTACGGATCGCGGTCGGTGGGCAACTACATCATCAGCATGGCGCGGGGTCCCGACGATGTGCTCGCGGTGCTGGCGCTGGCGCGCATGGCGACCCGGGTTGCGACGCCACACCTCGATATCGCGCCGCTGTTCGAGACTGTCGACGACCTCGAGCAGGCCGAGGCGACGCTCGACGCGATGCTCTCGGATGCGACCTACCGCGCGCACCTGAAGTCGCGCGGCGACGAGCAGCTGGTGATGCTCGGCTACTCCGACTCGAACAAGGACGCAGGGATCGCCGCGTCGCGCTGGGCGCTGCAGAGAGCGCAGGCCCGCCTCGTGCGCGTGGCGGACAGCCATCAGGTGCGTCTGTTGCTGTTTCATGGTCGTGGTGGAACGGTGTCGCGTGGCGGTGGCTCGCCGCGCGCCGGTGTGCTGGCGGCGCCGCCGGGTGCCGTGCGCGGGCGCCTGCGTGTCACCGAGCAGGGTGAGATCGTGCACGCGAAGTACGGCATCCCCGAGCTCGCCACGTGGACGCTCGAGTCGATGGCGGCGGCGGTGCTCGAGGCGACCGGGCTCGATGTGGGCGCGGCCGTTGGTCAGGGGGCGCAAGCAGCGCCGAACGGCGAGCCCAAGGCGACGTTCACGCGCGCGATGGAGACGCTCGCGAGCGCGAGTCGGGTCGCCTATCGTGCGCTGGTCGAGGCGCCGGAGTTCATCGCGTACTTCCGCAGCGCGACGCCGATTGATGTTATCGAGCGCATGACGCTCGGCTCGCGACCGGCGCGACGACGCAGCGGCACACCGTCACTGTCGGACCTGCGGGCGATCCCGTGGGTGTTCGCGTGGACCCAGTCGCGCCAGATAGCGCCCGGTTGGTATGGCGTCGGGGCGGGGCTGGAAGCCGCGATCGCGGCGCACGGGATCGACCTCGTGCGCACGATGGCGAAGGAGTGGCCGTTCTTCCAGGCGTTGCTCTCCGACGTCGAGATGGTGCTCGCCAAGGTCGACCTCGACATGGGTGCGCGCTACGCGGCGCTCGCGGCGCCGGAACAGCAGGTCGTGTTCGCGATGATCGAGAGCGAGCACGCACGCACGTTGAAGAACGTGCTGGCGATCCGCGAGGCGAGCGAGCTGCTGGCCCACGACCAGGACCTCGCCCGCGCCATTCGCCTACGCGAGCCCTACATCGATCCGATGAGTGTCCTGCAGATCGACATGCTCGCGCGGTGGCGCGCCGCCGACCGCAACGACCCCGCCCTCGAGCAGGCGTTGGTCGCTAGCGTGATCGGCGTCGCGCGCGGGATGCAGAACACGGGCTAGTCAGGCCTCCGCAACAAGTTGGGGGCGACGTAAAAAGGGCCTCCAGAGACTTTGACGCCGTGGCACAAGGTTGGCTTCGGTGGCGAACGGCGACGCGCAAGCCAAGCGCGCGAGCCGCGATCGACCGCGGGCCATTGACCGCGAGGCGCTGTAGAGGGAGCCTCGGGTCTCAGCACGCCCCGCGCAAGGAGCCTCATGAAGAACATCCTGGTCGGCCGCCCCTCGTTCAATGACTGGGCCCAGGCCATCGACAAGATCGCCAGCCGCTCCGGCGGCCGTATCCACGTGCACGACTTCGACGACGTCGACGAGGTCCTGAGCTACGCACGCCGCTTCCGCATGCAGGGTGTCGTGCCGATGACCTATCCGCAGATGAAGCTCATCGCGAAGCACCGCAACCGCTTCCAAGCGGTCGGCATCAAGGCCGTCGTCAGTGACAGCTACGACCTCGTCCAGCTCTTCGACGACAAGGTGCGTTTCATCCGCTTCATGGAGGAGCAGGACCTGATGCACCTCCTCCCCGACGTCTACGTCATCAACCACGACGGCCAGCGCCAGGACTACGCGCCAGTCGAATACCCCTGCATCTTCAAGCTCGCCGTGACCTTTGGTGGCACCGGCGCGCAGGTACACCTCAACGCGGGCAAGCCACTCGAGCTCGACAAGGTCGCCCGCGGCAGCTCGTACATCGTGCAGGAGTTCATCCCGGGCAACGTCGAGTACGGCGGCCACTTCTACATCGAGGGCGGCGCGATCCGCCGTCAGCTCTTCTATCGCGGCACGCGCGACGCCTCGATCACGGTGCAGCGCGGTCACATGCCGAGCTATGACCGCTTCGAGGAGCTCGACGAGGCCGCCGAGCTCGAGTCGATGTTCGGCGCCATCAACTACACCGGGTTTGCCTGCGTCGACTTCAAGGTCTCGCCCAAGGGCATCAAGATCTTCGAGGTCAACCCGCGCCTCGGCGGCAGCCTCATCCACAACGAGTCCGATCTCCTCAGCTATTTCGATTCCGCGCTCGACGATTGAGGCGGGCTGAGGATCGACAGAGTCACGCCCAGGAGGCGCAACCCCTACAGTCGTAATGGCCGAACAGGTTGCACGTCCGCGCAGGCTCGGAGTTGGCAGCAGGCATGGGAGCAGCCGCATTCGACTCGGTGCTGGCGGCACACGCGCCAATAAGGGGTCAGCCCTGTGATGAGCGACAGGCGCAACGTCATGAGTCCGACCTCCGAAGAGGCATCCTCCACGTCCGAAGGTCTGCCTGCTCTCCAATACGGGTGGCCACGGCCGAAGTCTCCGCGCACGCCGTGCATGTCAGACCGGCGCGCGACTCGAAGGCCCGAGGTGAATCAGCCCAGATCACCGAGCGAGACGGCGAGCAGCCGCACGCGTCCGGTGGCGACGATGCGATCCTTGTCATCGCGCACGCTCGCTTCCCACACCTGGGTCGTGCGCCCGCGTGTGATCGGTGTCGCCTTGCAGCGCAGCACAGCCCCGAGGCGGACCGCGCGGATGAAGCTCGTGTGGTTCTCGAGCCCGACCACACCGCCGCCATGCCCGCGCGCCTTGGCCGCGAGCGCCGCACCGTAAGAGCACACCGTCTCGATGAGACCGCAGTGAACGCCGCCGTGGACGACGCCATACGGCTGCAGGTGGTGGCGCGCGACGGTCAGCTCGACCTCGACCGCGTCCGCCGATGCGGCAATCACCCGCACCCCAGTGGCGGTCATCCAGTCGTCAGCGGGTTGGGGCGCGGCCGTCGGAGGTGCGTCGTTGTTCGAGTCATCCATCGCGCGATGTTACTCCCTGGCGGCGCGGCAGGCCACGAGGCCCGCGCGTGATGGGCGACGTCGCCCTCTCGGTCGCGAGACTCGATATCCCGTTCTTCCCAACGTAGAGAACGCGCTCGGCCATCATCCTGGAGGTCATCCTCACGATGCGGCTTGGCGTGCCGGTGGCGGCCTGTCAGGTTCGCCGCCCATGCGTGACATCCTCGTCGCAACCCCGGTGCTGGTCTTGTTCCTCGTCGCCGCCGCCGGCCAACTGCTCGGCCGGCTGCGCGTTGGATCGTTCCGCCTCGGCGTGGCCGGCGTGCTCTTTGCCGGAATCGTCGCCGGCGTGCTCGAGCCGGCGCTGGCGCTGCCACCCATCGTGCTCGACCTCGGGCTGGCGTTGTTCGTCTATACGCTCGGGCTCGCCGCGGGCCCGACGCTGGTCGTGACGCTCAGGACGCGCTGGCGCGAGCTCGCGTTGGTGGTCGCGGTGGTCGTCGTCGCAGCCGCGCTCGTGTGGGCGATCGCCGCCGGACTGGATCTATCCCGGGTCCAGCGCGCTGGCCTCTTCACGGGCAGCCTCACCAACACGCCCGCGCTGGCCTCGGTGGTAGAGACTGCCCGCGCGCAGGGGGCCGACGCGCCGTCCGCGGTGGTCGCCTATACGCTCGCGTATCCGGGCAGTGTGTTGGCCTCACTGCTGATCCTGGCCTGGCTGCGAAAGGCGCGGCACGCGATCCCCACCGAATCGGACCCAACGGATGAGGGCGAGGTCGGGGTGATGATGCGCGCGGCGCGCGTGCACCAGCGCGTCGCGCTAAGCGAGCTCGACGCGGCACTCGCTCGGCGCGTCTTGGTCGGTCGCATCGTGCGCGGCGGCGAGCAGCACGTCGCGCGCCCCGACAGCGTGCTCTTGCCGGGTGACGTCGTCAGCCTCGTCGGCAACCCGCACGACATCGAGCGCGCGCTGGCCTTCCTCGGTGATTCGGTCGGCGACGCGGTCGCGACTGGGCTCGTGCACGATCGGCGCTCGCTCGACTATCGCCGCATCGTCGTCTCGAGCGGCAAGCTCGCCGGTCGCACGATCGGCTCGTTGACGCTGCCGGAACGCTTCGGGGCGCTCATCACGCGCGTGCGCCGCGGCGACACCGAGCTCGTCGGTCATCCCGCGTTGGCGCTCGAGCTCGGGGACCGCGTGCGCGTGCTGGCGCCGCCCGATCGGCTGGCGGAGCTGTCGCACTACTTCGGCGATTCGTATCGCGCGCTGGGCGAGGTCGACGTGCTGACGTTCAGCCTCGGGCTGGCGCTCGGACTGCTGATCGGGGCGGTCCCGATTCCGCTCCCCGGCGGTAGCTTCTCGCTCGGGCAGGCGGGTGGGCCGCTCATCGTGGGGCTCTTCCTCGGCGCGCGTGCGCACTCCGGTCGCCTTGTCTGGCAGCTCCCGCATGGGGCCAGCGCGACGTTGCGCCAGCTCGGCCTGGTGCTGTTCTTCGCCGCCGTCGGCACCCGCGCGGGCGAGCGCTTCGCGGCGACCGTCACTTCGACCGAAGGGCTCGCGCTCGCGCTGGCCGGCACGACCACGAGCCTCGTCGTCGCGGGCGTCATCGCGTTCAGCGCGAGCCGCTTCTTCAAGCTCGACCGCGCCGCAACCGGGGGTCTCGTCGCTGGCGCCCTCACGCAGCCCGCGACGCTTGCCGCCGCTTGCGAACATGCCCGCTCGGATACACCAGAGGCGACCTACGCGGCGATCGTGCCGTTCGCGATCGTCCTGAAGATCCTGCTCGCCCAGCTGCTGCTGCTGCCGTGACCGACGAGCGTCACAGTCACCGGAGCGACATGGTAGGCCTCACGGCCGCGCGGAATTCGTAGCGATGAAGCGCACGTCGATCGTGAGCTCGAAGTCGGTCGTCGCGCGCGCCACTCGGGGGCGAGGCTCGCGCTCAGGCGCTGCCATTCGTAGTGCGTCGCGGCACCTTCGCTGCCCTCGCTGGCGACCCCGATCGCGGCGTCGAAGACGCGTGCGCCCGGGAGCTCGGCCGGGCTCCATGCTTCGAGCGCACCCGCCAGCGTCGCGCTCGCAGCGCCGCGCACGACGACGAGATCCAGCCCGGCGCCGACGCTCAGCGCGCCCGACACGACCTGCAGCTCGCTGTCCGACAGGACGACGAAGGCGCTCACAGCGACCCCGCCGATCGTCACCGCGGTCACCGGCTCGGCGTCGAAGCCACGGCCGCGCACCAACAGCTGCGAGGGCACGAGCGGGTCGACGACCCCGGGCTCGACCGACTCGAGCGCGAGCTCAGCGGCGACTTCAGCCCCGTCCGCTGCGACCAGCGCTTCCGCTTCCGTGGCTGCGGAGCGTAGCCGCTCTGCCGTCTCAGGTGAAGGGCCACTCCGCGACGACCGCGACGCCGTCCTCGGGCAGGCGCGTTCCAGTCACCCACGCCCACCGCGGGCTCGCGGCGGTCCACTCGGACAAACCACCTTGACGCGCCCGAACCGCCGCCCTCGTCGCGCGACCCGTGCACCCCGACCATTGACAGCAGGGCCACCCTTACCTGAACCATCCGGTCAGGCATGGGTAGGAACCCATCCGCGCGCTTCGGGAAGTGCGCCTTTCACTTGTCGCCAGGATGGCCGAGCCCGCTTGCGCTCGTCGACGCCAGGGCGTCATGCTCAAACATTCCGTTGGCTTGCGCGCTGTGCAGGGGCACACGAGCCACGACGGACAGGTGCGGAACCGCGATGACGAATATCATGCTACGCCTCGTGGCCTGGCCACCCTCGCCACGGCCTGCAGCAACCCTGTGAACGCCCCCGACGGAGCCGCCGTCGAGGTCGCGATCGCCCCGCTGAAGCTGAGCGGCGTCGCGAACGCCTGTTATCGGCTCACAGTCACCAACGCCGCGGCCCAGACGGTGTGGCGAGAGGCCGGGATCTGCGCCGACCAGCGACGACCTGGCCCGCCCACCTCTGGAAGGATCTCGTGACCGGTGAGCTGCGCGCCGCCCTGACCACGCCGCTCGGCATGGACGCTGGGTTGCGCAACGCCAACTCGGTCCTCGCAGGCGACGGCCGCCGCACCCTGCACATCGGACCGGAGGAGGTCCTCCGGACCGACGGTGTGCGTCACGAGGACTACGAACACACGCAGGCCTTCGTGCGACAGCAGGTCCCGTGAGTTGCACCAGCTAGAGACCCGTGGGAGCGGCAGCAGCGGCGACCGGGTGCTCGGGGTGGAGGTCAGCGACACACCCGCCACCCCTGGAGTCACCTGAACGTCGGCGACGACAGGCGACCTCGGCGCGAGCCTCGACTGCGAGCATCGCAGCGACATCGCCCGACGACACCCAGGCCGCGATCACGCCTGGCCGGTGTGCCTTCAGGCCGTGCCCCCCCGATCTCCCTCTCGGCAACGCGCAGACCGGCAGCGGCAGGGCGTTCGGGGCTGGGCGCTTCGGACGATTACAAGTTTTCAGTGCCTCGCCCTTGACCCAGCGCGGCACGCCCCACAGACCGTCCGCTGCGAGACTCGAATGCGCTATGCGGAGCGCGTGAGCCTTTGGCCATCGAGCCGTTCTTCGTTCGCGCACCGGCAGCGCGCCCGAGGACCGGGGTCTCTGTTCGTTCCGAGGTTCACGATGAGCGCAAGCGTCCAGCCGGTCTGTCGTGCCCTCGCCCTGGGTACCCTCTTCATCGCGCTCGGCGCCTGCGCCCGTGATGGGTCCGGTCCACGCTTCGAGGTCGACGTGGCAGCCCTCGGGCTCGCCGACGTCGGCGACGTCGTGTGGGATATCGAGGTCCTGAACGGGGCCGCGACCCCGGCCGTCGTGTGGCGCCAGCGCGTCACGTCGACCCAGTATGGCAACGGCGCCGGCTCGGTCAGCTACGTCGGCCCGTGCGACGCGAGCGAACCGTCGCACACCGTGCGCTTGTGGTTGGTCGGCCTCTACGCGGCGCCCATCGCCGCGCCGGGTGTGTTTGCCGCTGGCTCCGCCACGGCCATCGCCGCGTCGCCGCTCGACGTCGCGAGCCCGACCACCACCGCCCCCCTCGTCCGCACCGTCGACTGCGTGGAGAACGCCGACACCGAAGTCCGCTTCGACGTGACCGTGATGCGCCCGGCCAGGCAGGGCTTCTTCGATATCGCGGTCGCGTTCAACGACATCTTCTGCTCGGCCAAGCTCGACTGCTGCGACGATCGCGACGGCAACGGCTGCGCCGCAGACCACTCGGAAGACCTGCTGTTGCTCCACGACGAGACCGGCACCCGCGCCCGCACCCTCGTGATGGGCTTCGCGTGCACGGCCGGCGCGGGTCAGGGCGTGGTCACCGACCTGTACCTCGACGCGCTCGAACTCGACTGCGACGTCGGCTCCGACTTGAGCACGTTCGCGCCCGACCTGACGATCGACCCCGCGGCGCCCGAGCCCGGCAACCTCTGCACGGCCGGCGCGGTCGCCGCGTGCCCGTCGGTGTACGCAGGCCCTGGCGTCGACGCCGACCAGTTCCTCTACCAGGTCGCGGTCTTCCGCGACGTTCAGAGCCAGGGTCCGGCGGGCGCGCAGGTCGTCTCGTGGAATACCACCCTCGGGGTGCGACCGGGCATCGCGGGCTGTCACTTGCGCGTGCGCGGCACCGCCGACGACGCGGCCGACGCGAGCGACCATGTCAGCGACGGCACCATCGCCGCGGGAATCGTCTATCCGGTCATCGACTGGGACGTCGACCTCGGCACGTGCGGCTCGGAGGCGCTCTCGTTCGCACCAGATGCGCCCGTCGCCATCACGTACAGCGCTGGCGACGGGCCAGCCATCGGCTTCGCCTACCACTTTGGCGCCGGCATCCCGGCCGCTCCGTTCTGTGTACCCGCGTGCGACGCAGGCGACGTGTGCGTCGCCGGCACCTGCGTAACACCGGACCGCGTAGCGCCCGACCCGGTCGCCCTGAGCGAGCCCGCAGCGACGCCGTTCGCGTCGAGCGACGACAGCGTCACGATCAGCGGGAGCTGCGAGGACGGCGCGACGGTCGTGCTCACGGGGGCCGACAGCGTGGCTGGGACCTGCGTCGGCGGCGTGTTCACGTTCACGCCTGGGCACACCTCCGACGGCGTCTACGTGTACTCGATCGCCCAGCGCGACGCCGCCGGCAACACGTCGACCCCGACCACGCTGACGTGGATCCGCGATACGACGACGACGCCCGCGCCGACCATTACCTCACCGGCCTCGCCCCACGTCGGCAACGTGGCCAACATCGTGCTGAACGGCGACTGCACGACCGGTGCCCGCGTCGAGCTCGTGGGCAGCCGCTCTGCGGCCTTCGCGAGCGAGCTCGACGGCGTGCCCGCGGAGATCCTCTGCAGCACCGGCGGCTACGCGTTCCCGCTGACGGCGACCTCCGACGGCACGCGCAGCTACACGGTCACCCAGACCAACCTCAACAACGGCTTCACCTCGGCCGCGACCACGTTCGAGTGGACGCTCGACACCGCCACGCCCGCCGCCGTCACCATCGACTCGCCGAACAATCCGTTCGCATCCGGCTTCGACGCGGTCCAGATCGGCGGCCGCTGCGAGGCCGGCGCAACCGTGACGCTCGGCGGCGACGGCACGTCGCGCTCGGTCCCCTGCGACGCGGGCTGGACCTTCACGATCGCGCGCGCCAGCAATGGCACCTTCGTATTCGACATCGCGCAGGTCGATCCGGCCGGCAATACGTCGCCCAGCGCGAGCTTCAGCTGGACGCGCGACGACACCGTGCCGTCGCCCCCCGTCGTCGTGTCACCCGCTCCGAGCGCCTGGCTCTCGAGCGGCTCGGCGCTGACGCTCATCGGCACATGCTCGGACGACGCCACGATGACGCTCGCGCTCGGCGACAGCGGCGCCGGCGCGCAATCGATGACCTGTGTCGGCGGCCAATTCTCATTCGTGCTCGGCCAGGCGACGGACGGCAGCCAAGTCTACACGATCGCCGCGACCAACCCGCGCAACGGCTCATCGTCAGCGCCCGCCACGTTCACCTGGACCCGTGACTCCGCCGCGCCCCCAGCCCCTGTCGTCACCTCGCCGACCATCGACCCCTACTGGTCGGGCGGCTCGCAGCTCGCCCTCGCCGGCACCTGTGAGCTCGGCGCCACGGTGGCGCTCGCCGGGGCCGACGACGGCACGACCATCTGCGCCGGCGACGGCACGTTCCTGTTCTCGATCGAGAAGTCGGGCGACGCGACGTACGACTTTGCGCTTACACAAACCGACGCAGCCGGCAACACCTCCGCCAGCGCGACGTTCAGCTGGGTCCGCGACACGACCATCCCGGCCGCGGTCCAGGTGCTCGACCCGGCCGTCTCGCCGGTCTACAGCGCGGCGTCGACGCTCGCTATCGACGGCAGCTGCGCCCCCGGCTATCGCGTCTACCTCCAGGGCGCGAGCACGCAGCTCCTCACCTGCGCCAGCGACGGCACGTTCGGGTTCGACGTCGCGGCCACCGCCGATGGCGCCTACCCATTCACGCTCTTCCAGGAGCACCCCAACACGCGCGCCCAGTCCTCGCTGACGAGCCTCACCTGGAACCGCGACACGACCGCGCCCGCGCTGGTGCAGGTGGTCTCGCCAGCCGTGAGCCCCTACACGTCGAGCGACGACAGCATCACCATCGTCGGCGTCTGCGAGTCGGGCGCGACCGTCGCGCTGACCGGCGCCATGACGACCTCGGTACCGTGCGTCGAGGGCGCGTTCGTGATCCCGGTCACGCGCACCTCGAACGCGACCTACAACTTCCACCTCGCGCAGACCGATCGCGCCGGCAACGCCTCGATCGCGATCCTGTTCCAGTGGGTGCGCGACAACACCATCCCGGCGACCCCGGTCCTGACCGCGCCGACGAGCTCGCCGTACTACGCCGCTGGTACGTCGCTGACGATCGCCGGCACCTGCACGAGCGGCTTGTCGGTGAAGCTCACCGGGGCCAGCACCGCGATGCAGAGCTGCGGCGGTGGCGTGTTCTCGTTCCAGGTCTCGCCAGCCAGCGACGGCAGCTTCGACTACGCGATCAAGCAGCAGAACCCGAGCACCTCCATCAGCTCCGGCGCTGTCACGCTGACCTGGGTGCGCGACAACGTCGCACCGGCGGCGGTCGTCATCACCTCGCCGAGCGTCAACCCGTACGCCTCGGGGGATACGCTGTTCACGCTCAGCGGCACGTGCGAGACGGCCGCCAGCGTGACGCTCGCGGGCGCGCAGAGCGGCGCCGCGACGTGCATGAACGGCACCTTCCAGTTCGACATCGGCAAGTCGCAGAACGGCACCTATGACTACACGCTCGCCCAGCGCGACCGCGCCGGCAACACGTCGCTGCCGCGTGCGTTCCGGTGGCAACGCGACGCCTCGATCCCGCCGACGCCGGTGCTCTCGTCGCCGCTCGTGAACCCCTACATCGCGAGCGGCTCGAACCTCACCGTCGCGGGTAGCTGCACGGGCACGAACCCGGTGCGCATCCGTGGCGACGCGGTCGCCGATGCGACGTGCGCCAGCGGCGCGTTCTCGATGAGTATCACCGCGGCGAGCGACGGAACCTACGCGTTCCAGGTCACCCAGGTCAGCGCCGTCAACGGCTCCTCGTCGGCCGCCGTGTCGCTCATCTGGACCCGCGACAGCGCCGCGCCCGCCGCGCCCTCGCTGACGAGCGTCACCCCGCGCTCGCCGTCGTCGGATGGGTTCCCGAAGGTCTTCGGCGCGGCGCCTCCCGACGCGAGCGCCATCAACCTCTATCAGTCGGCCGACTGCTCGGGCGCCATCGCAGCGACCGGCTCGCCCGCGTCACTCGCGAGCGGCGGCCTCCCGCTGGCCGTCACACGCCAGACCACGACGGCGCTCTCCGCCAGAGCGATCGACCTCGCCGGCAACGCCTCGGCCTGCTCGAGCACGCCGCTCACGTACACCCATCGCGCGGCCGAGCTGGTGATGGACATCAACACCGCCGGCAACGGCGACTCGACGCCGACGCAGCTCACGACCATCGGCAACAAGGTCTACTTCCGCGCGACCAACGGCATCGTCGGCCAGGAGCTGTGGGTCAGCGACGGCACGACCGCCGGCACCCGCATGGTGAAGGACATCAGCACCATCGACAGCTCGAACCCGTCGTCCTTCGGCGCGCTCGACGGCGTCACCTACTTCAGCGCCACCGACAACGAGCACGCGGCCGAGCTGTGGCGCACCGACGGCAGCGAAAACGGCACCTACATGGTGAAGGACATCAGCCCCGGGGCGTTCGGATCGAACCCGGCCAACTTCCTCCTGGCCGGTGGCTTCCTCTACTTCACCGCCGACGGCGGCAACGAAGGCCAGGAGCTCTGGCGCACCGACGGCAGCGCGACCGGCACCTCGCTCGTGAAGGACATCAACCCCGGCGCCGCGGCCAGCACGCCGACCCAGCTCACGCGCGTGCCCAGCGTCGACCCAGCTTCGCCGCTCATCGTGTTCCGCGCGACGACCGCCAGCAACGGCACGGAGGTGTGGCGCTCCGACGGCACCGACGCGGGCACCTTCGCGCTCGAGATCTACTCCGGCACGAGCAACGGGGACCCGAACTACCTGACGGCGTTCAATGGCTACGTCTACTTCGCGGGCACCGGTACGACCAGCGGCGCCACCCAGCCGTTCGGCACCTTCATCGGCACCGAGCTGTTCAGGACCGATGGCACCCTACTCGGCACGACGCTGGTCCAGAACATCAACACCAACGGCACCGGCGGCGCCTCGAACTCGACGCCCGCATACCTCACGGTGGCCGGCTCGACGTTGTTCTTCTCGGCGCTCGGTCCGACCCCGAGCTCCGCCGGCACCGAGCTCTGGAAGATCGGCACGAGCGGCTCGGCGAGCCTGGTCGCCGACATCGAGCCCGGCAGCCCCTCCTCGTTGCCCGCGTTCATCACCGCCATCAGCGACACGAAGGTCGTCTTCCGCGCGACCACGGTCGGCTACGGCTTCGAGCCGTGGGTGAGCGACGGCAGCGCTGTCGGCACGTTCCGCCTGGCCGACATCAACCCGAACGCCGGCGACAGCGCGATGGTCCAGTCGGTCGTCGCGGGCGGCAGGGCCTACTTCAGCGCGCAGACCGGCGCCGATGTCGAGCTGTGGTCGACCGACGGCACGATCGCCGGCACCCAGCGCTACGACATCAACCCCGGCCTGCAGAGCTCGAACCCATCGTCGCTCGTGGCGTTCGGATCGAGCGTCGTCTTCTCGGCGACGAACGCGACGACCGGAACCGAGCCGTGGATCGCGGACGCTAACGGTGCGCAGCTCCTCGCCGACTGCAACGTGCAGCCGTCGTCGACCCCGGCTTCGTTCGCGCAGCTCGGCGCGCGCGCCTTGTTCGCGGCCGACGACGGTGTGCACGGCCGCGAGCTGTGGGTCACCGACGGCAGCGCCGCGGGCACCAGGATGCTCGCCGACATCGCGGCGACGAGCGGTGCCAGCTCCAACCCGACGCAGCTCATCACCGTCGGCGCCTACGTCTTCTTCCGCGCCGAAGACGGCACGAACGGCGGCGAGGTGTGGCGGACCGACGGCACCACGGCCGGCACCCAGCTCGTGACCGACATCTGCCCAGGCGGCACGACGTCGAACCCCATCAACTTCTACGCCTTCGGCGCCACGCTCTACTTCTCCGCGAACAACTGCACCAAGGGTATCGAGCCTTGGACCATCACTGGCGCCGGGCCGGCGACGCTGCTGAGCGACATCAACCTCAACGGCGCCAACTCGAACCCCGCCAACTTCACGGCGATGAACGGGCTTGTCTACTTCCGCGCGTTCGACAACGCGACGGCCAACGAGCTGTGGGTGACGAACGGCACGACGGCCGGCACATCAATGGTCAAGGACATCCGCCCCGGCGGCAACTCGTCGAGCCCAGGGGGCAGCGCGACCCTGAGCACGGCGGGCAGCATCGCGGTCGTCGGCGGCAAGCTCTTCTTCCCGGCGACGACCGACGCCGCCGGCAACGAGCTGTGGGTCAGCGACGGCACTGCGATCGGCACCGTGCTGGTGGCGGACATCTACCCGGGCGTGAACTCGAGCAGTCCGAACAACATCCGCGACGTGAACGGCATCGCCGTCTTTACCGCGACGACGTTGGCCACCGGGCGCGAGCTCTTCGCCGCGGCGCCCGACGGTGCCGGCGGCTTCGCGGTGACGCTCTTGAAGGACATCCGCCCCGGCGACAAAAACAGCAACCCGGCACTGGGGCTGGTGTTCGGCGCTGTCTCGATCTTCAACGCCGCGGACGAGACCGTCGGCAACGAGCTGTGGCTCACCGATGGCACCTCGGCGGCCCTCCTCGTCGACGCGCGCCCCGGCACCGGCGGCTCGGTCGCGAACAACTTCAACGCCATCGGCCCGTCCGAGATGTGGTACACGGCCAACGACGGCATCAACGGCACCGAGCCCTGGCGCACCGACCTCAGCGCAGGCGGCACGTACATGATCCAGGACATCAACCCGTACGGCCCGTCCTATGGCGGCGCCGCTGTCGCGGTAAACGGGGTCGTCTACTTCGCGGCTACCGACGGTGTGCGCGGCTTCGAGCTGTGGCGCTACTGAGATCGGCCGCGCGCAGCACGCTGGGGACAGGCGACCCGATGGCTGCGGAGGCCTGTCGCGCGGCCATCATGACGGTCTGGCGCTTGTCGGATGACCCGAAGGAGATCGTGCTGGTGAACACGATGTCGCAACAGGCGTGTGCCGCACGCGACAACGACGGGTGCCACCGCGCATCGGTCAACGCGTGGTTCGGGTACGGCGCGCCCGTCGACGTGGTGGCGAGCATCGGCTGGCGGCAACGCGATGCGGCGCGGCGCCGGCGTGCGGCTGGAGTCCGTGGGTCCTCGCAGATCGTGTCTTTCCCGAGGTCGACGCCGAGACGCGACACGCCCGGATCGAGAAGCTGGTCGCCATCGGGGCGCAGACCGCGGCTGCTGAGGTGATAACGGACGAGAGCCAGGGCGCAACACGAAGAGCGAGGACCGAAAGAAAAAACGAACGGGAGAAGTGACCGGATAGTTCACAGCCTTTCGCCCCAACTCGTCCCGCGACCTGCGGTCGACAACAGAATAAACGCACTCAGCCGCCTCCGTGCACCAAACGCATTTGATCAATGGCCCCCTCTTTTCGAATAAAAACTCCCTGCCAAATGCCTCCAGGTGCATCGTCGAGCCCGCCAGAACCCGCATGCTATAAGCACTTCATGCCGTTCACCCGTCCCATCAGGCTCACTGCCATCGACCTGGACCACCACGACAATCGCATCGCGACCCTGGGCCGCGGCCTCGGGGCCTTGCGTCTCGCGTTGGGCGAAGGCCTCTTGCGACTCTCGACCGGCGATATCCAGGATTTCGGGTTTCCCACCTTCGAGAGCTATGTGCGCGAAGCGCTCGGACGGACGCGTCGTTGGGGCTCGGATGTCCGTTGCCTGGCGCGTCGCCTTCGGGACTTGCCGCGCTTGCGTATAGCACTTGCGTCTGGCCGCCTGTCGTTGTCAGTCGTCGAGCTGGTCGCGCGCCTCGCGACGCCGGACGATGAGGCCGAGTGGGTCGACCTTGTGACGGTGCGCGGCATGAACGTCCGGCAGCTACGCGCCGAACTCGAGGAGCGGAAGCTCGAGGTCTGCGACGCCGCGACGCCGCCACGGGTGTCGATCGCCATGACCGTCGACAAGGTCGATACGTGGGCCTTCGAGTAGGCCCGCCTCATGGTCGAGGCGGTCGGCGCGCGGCGAGGTGACGAAGCGATCGAAGCGATGCTCGCCGAAGGGCTCGGCGCGCTCCTGGCGAGTCACCCGGACATCGACTTGTCGGCGACGCTCGGCGGCGCGCTCGATGTTGACGGGGCTGAGGCTCGGGCTTTTCGTCTGGAGTTCGCGGCCCTGCGCGAGCGCGCCGAGGCGGCGGTCGAGGCGCCTGCGGAGATCGACCGCCAGCTTCGTTGCCTCGCGGCGTCTCTGGCAATGCGCGACATCGAGCTCGGCGAGCTCGCATGTGCCATCGTCGACCATGAGGCTTGGCGCACATTCGGCTATGCGTCGTTCGACCACTACTGCCGCGAGCGCATCGGCCTCGCGCCAAGCAGCGTCGCCACCCGCGTCGCTCTCACCCGCCGCTTCGGGAGCGAGGTCCGCACGGCGCTGGGTGCGGGTCGCATCTGTTACGAGGCCGCCGCGCTCATCGCACGCATCTGCGGCCCCATGAACGTGCATGCGTGGATTGAGCGCGCGACCCAACGCACGGTGAAGCAGCTCCGCGAGGACGTCGATGCCACAGAGCTGCTGGCGCGCCTCGAAGGGCGCAGCCCGACCAAGCGCGACCCACCCGATGACGACACCCGCGACGCCGTCGACGACATCGAGCGCGCGGTCATCGCCGCGGTCACTGGCCAGGCGTCCGAGCTGATATTGGAACCGATGTCCGGGACCGCCCCGGAGGCAGGACCGACGACCCTTCACCTGTCATTGACCGAGGCCACCGGGCACTTGATGGCTTCGCGCGGTCATCGCCCAACCAGGCGAGTTGGTTCGCCTTCGACTCACCGAACAGCGCCGATGCTCCATTGCGCGCGTGCTCGCCGGCGCTCGGCCTGTCGTCGACCGTCGCGGGCTTCGTCGGCGAGATGGATCGGCGGACTCTCCCGGGGTGCCATCGCCGCATCGCCGGATCGCCGCGCAGCTCGCGTCGGGGCTCGCGCCAGGACGCGTGCTCGTCACCCTCAGTCGAGGTTCGGGCTGGCGCCACAGGGGATCTTATCGAAGGCGCGGATGGTCGCCGAGAGCGTCTTGGGTAGCGGCTCGATCTCGACGACGTGGTCGTGCGACTCGCAGACGCAGCCCTCGAAATCCACGTCGACGGCGCACTGCGCCTTGACAGTGATGCGGCCGAACTGCACGCCGACGGCGCACTCGAAGCCCTCTTCGTTCCCGCCGGTGAAGAGATCCTCGTCGACCGCCAGGACGACATGGGCCCGTCGTCGCTGGAGGTGCGTCTTTGTTGGAGTCGACTGGCGCGCGATGCTAGTCCCAGGCGGCGCGGCAAGCACGAGGTCGGCCCCGCACTGGAGGCACGCATGGTCGGCGTCTTCGACGAGCGCATCGCGGTCATCGGCAGCGGCATGGCAGGCCTCACGGTCGCATGGGCGCTGCGCGAGACCGGCCGCCGTGTCACCCTGTTCGAAGGCCTGCCACGCCGCGGCATGGACGCCCACGCGACCGCGGTTGCCGGCGGTGGCCACGTCGACGCACCGCTGCGCGTGATGTCACCGGATGCGTGGACCTGCTTCTTCGGGTTGTGTGCGCGCCTCGGTGTCGAGACGTTCGCGGTCGACACCGGCCTCTCGTTCTCGCAACGCGACGGGCGCACGACGCTCTCGACGGGGCGCTTCGAACTCGCGGGCATGCAGCTCCCGGGCGCTCTACGCCTCATCGCCCGGCGCCACGGACGGATCCGCTATGGGCTCGCGAAGCTCGCGTTCGAGACCAAGCGTGGCCTGCCGCCCGACAGCGTTTCACTCGGCGAGCTGATGGCGGCGCGCGACTTCGATCGCGAGTTCGTCGACGGGTTCCTGCTGCCGGTGCTGTCGACGATCTGCACCTGCGACGCGGCGGTGCTGCGCCGCTGGCCCGCGCGCAACATCCTGCCGCTGCTGCACACGATCCTGTACGGCCGGCGCTCGCAGCGGGTGCGCGGTGGCGTTCGCAGCCTGGTCGACAAGCTCGTCGCGGACGTCGCCGCCCACGCGAATCCGGTCGAGCTACGCGCAGGCGAGCCGGTGCTCACGGTCGTGCCCGACGACACCGGCGTGCGCGTCGCGACCGCCTCGCACAGCGATCACTTCGACCGCGTCGTGGTCGCGACCCAGGCCAACCAGACGCGCTTTCTCGACGGCACCGCCTACGGTCGCGAGCACGCCCTGCTGGCGCGCTTTCCCTATGTCGAAGGCGAGCTCGTCACGCACCACGACCGGCGCTTCATGCCCACGCGACGCGCCGACTGGGCGCCGATCAACTACCTGCGCGGCCACCGCGAGGATGCGACCCACGACAGCGACACGATGTGGACCGTCTGGCTCAACCCGGTCGAGCCGAGCCTTGCTCACTCGCCCGCAACATTTCAGTCGTGGCAGCCACTGTTCGCACCACTGCCCGAGTCGGTCGTGGCGCGCGTCACGCTCCAGCGCGCGGTCGTCACGAGCGACAGCCTGCGAGCCCTGCTCGCGCTGTTCGATCTGCACGGCGAAGCCGATCGACGGGTCTTCTTCTGCGGCTCGTACGCGGCGCCCGGCGTGCCGCTGCTCGAGTCCGCCGTGCGCTCGGCGATCTCGGTGGCGCATCGCGTCGCGCCCCTTCATCGCTCGTGAGCCTGCGGCTGCCGAAGCTGCGCCTGCGGCTGCCGAAGCTGCGCTTCGCGAACGCGACCGACCTCCTCGCCGATGACGCGGGCGGCTGGTCGAACCTCGGCGACTGGTCCTCTGTCACGGACTCATCCGGCAACGCCTATGCAAGCGCCTGCCGTGCGCTTGCGGAGCGTGTCGGCCACGCGGCTGGCATTTCACCCGACACGCGCGTGCTCGACCTCGGCTGCGGCGCCGGCGCGAGCCTCGCGCTGTGGCGTGAGCGCTTCGGCGCACGGCACAGCGATGCCATCGAAGCCCAACCCGCGCAGGCCGCGCGCGCGTCTCGCCTGGGCTCGAAGGTCCACGTTGGCTTCGTGAGTGACGTGCTACCAACGATCGCGGCGCGCTACGACGCCATCGTCTCGGTGGACGCCGCCTATCACTTCGGACCGCTCGTCCCGCTGGTTCGCGCGCTCGCCGGCCGCCTCGCACCAGGGGGCGCGCTCGCGTTCACGACCCTCGCGCACGCTTCGAACAGCTCGTGGCTCAGGCGCACGGCACTCAGGGCCGCGTCGATCGACCCCGCGGCCTGCATCCCACTGCCGCGTCTCGAAGGCGTCCTCGCCGCCGCGGGCTTCAGCGACAGCGACATCACCATCCTCGATCGAGGAGTCCTCACGGGCTTCGCGGACTTCGTCGCGCGCCGCGGCCGCGAGCTGCCGATGGTGGCCCGCGTCTCACCCGGCTGGCTCAAGATTGCGCTCACCGCGCGCGCCTGTCGGGCCCTTGTCACCAACGGCGCCGCCCACTACGTCCTCGTCCGCGCAACCCGCGCGCGCTGATCAGCCGCCGAGCACGCGCGCGAGCTCGAGAGCTGCGCGACTACGGTCTGGCGATTCCGTCACGAGCCAACCTGCCCTCGCTGAGCGCCCGCGCCCTGGGAACGATCGGCCCCGCGCAGATCGAGCAGCTCGTCCCCCTCCCTCATAGTTTGCTCGGCCGCTTCCGCAGTCGCCGATCGCAGCTCGGCCAGCTCCCGCTCCTGGATCGCCCGCGCCTGCGCGAGCGTCTGGAGCTGGGCGTCGGTCTGGGCGAGCGCGAGGGCGGCCTTTTGCTCGCGTAGCTGCGCGTTCGCCGTCGCCAACGCGCTGGCACGCCGCTCCGCGTTCTCCTTCTCCCAGCGCAGCGTGCCCATCAGCACCTCGCCGCCCGCGGCGTAGACGTCGGCGAGCTCCACGCCGGCGTCCGACAGGCGCAGCTCGCGCACCTGATTCGAGTGCCCGGTGCCGCGCGACTTGATGATCGTGAGGGCGCGATTCCGTTCACCCGACTGAATCACGTAGGAGACGTGCATCCACGTGTCGGCGATGGTCGAGACGTTGAGCGGGGTATGTTCGCCAAACGGCGCGGAGTTGCCGAGGAGCGACGTACTGAGGATGGTGATGCCTGCGCACTTGGCGATCTCGATGACGCGGAGCGCGGCCACTTCGCCATCGGCCTCGCAACCCGGCTGCTCGAAGGCCGAGAGCGGGTCCACGACGAGGTTCTGCGGCGCGAACTCTCGGATAAGTGTCCGGATATGCGTGGCGTGCCCCTCTGCACTCTCTGAGCGGCCGCGCAGCGCCTGCAGGACGAGCAGCCCCGACTCGACGTAAGGGCGGAGCTGGATGCCGATCGAGGCGGCGTTGCGCACGATCTGATCGGGCGCCTCGTCGAAGCTCACATAGACCGTGCGCTCCCCCCGCGCGACGGCAGCGCACGCGAACGCTACGGAGAGACTCGTCTTGGCGGTCCCCGGCGCGCCCGTGATGATCACCGAGCTGCCGCGGTAGTATCCGCCGGCCAGCATCGAGTCGAGTCGGTCGACGCCCGTGGATATGCGCTCGGTGGACGCCGGGTAGTTGACCTGGCCGACCGCGCTGGCGACCTCGATGCCGTGGCGGTTGATCGCGAACGGGAACTCGTTCGCGGAGTGCCGCGCGCCGCGGTACTTGGCGACGCGCAGGAAGCGCAGCGCGGTGTTGCCGCTGAGGCGGTGGCTCAGCGTGACCACGCAGTCGGCGAGGAACTGCAAGAAGCCGTACTCGCCCGAGATAGTCGCGTCGGCGACGTCGCCTTTCGCGGTGACGATCGCGGTCAGGCCGGTGGCGTGCACCCACTCGCGCAGCCGAAAGATCTCTTGCCGGAGGAGGGCTGGGATGTCGCGAAGGTAGCCCAACAGAACGTCGATGCCGTCGAACACCACCGACCGCGCCCCGCTGGCGGTCGCCTGCGCCGCGACCATTGCGAGCAGCGCGCCCAAGTCGAACTCACCGGACTGCGCGACCGATTGCGAGAGGCGCGCGTCGACGATCGCGACCCCGCCGCCCCAAAGTAAGGCGTGGCCCCAGTCGAAGCCGCTCACGTTGTCGGCGATCTTCTCGGGGTTTTCCTCGAAAGCCACCAGGATCCCGTGCTCGCCGCGCGCCAACGCGCCTTCGGCGAGGAACTGCGCACCGAAGATGGTCTTGCCCGCGCCCGCGCCGCCGAACACCACGGTGATGCCGTGGCGCGGTAGGCCGCCGTCGGCGACATCATCCAGGCCTTCCACCCCAGAGGCGACCCTGCGGGCCGCGTGGCCCCCTGTCTTTTCGTTCGTTACTGATTCACGCATGTTCGCCCTCTAGCACAGGGTGGTTCAGCGCGGGCAGGTTGAGCTGTCAAGGGTCGGATAGCCCGCAGGCCGGGTTGACGACGGCGGGGCGTAGCGCGACCCTGACGCCTCGACGAACGACCTGTGGGAGCGCGGATCGCGTTGATCCGTGCCTTGATGGAGCCTTTCGTCGCCATCGCGAGGGGTGCATATGGGACAGGTGGTGAGCTCGGACAGTGGCCGCGACACGATCGTCGCTGACGTGAAGGCAACGCTCGTCAGCGCGACGGCACGCGGCGGCGCGCTGAAGGCCGATGCGGAGGCGGGCCTGGGCGACACGCTGGCGCTCTGGGAGGTAGCCGAGGGCGAGGCGAAGGCGGAGAGCGCAGCGGCGGCGGCGGCGCGAGCCGAGCGAGCGGTCGCCAATGACGTGGCGGACGCCGTGGTCGTGGAGGTGCTCGATGAACTATTCGAGGCGGGCGGCCGCAAGCGCAACGACCCGTTCCTGGCGATCGCCGCGCCGGGCGGTGCGAGCCCGATCGTCAACGCGGGCCTCGAGACGCAGCCGACGCGCATGCGCCTCGCGGCCAAGGTGCTCGGCAAGGTGAAGCATCCGCGGATCCCGAAGGAGACGCTCGTCGCCGCAGCAGAGCGGATTGCGGCCGCAGCCAAGCCGCTGGCCAAGGTCATCGCCGAGACCTCCGAGGTTATCCTGGCCGCGGACGTCTCCGACCAGACGCTCACGGCACTGGCGAAGCTGATGCGCGCCGATCTGATGGCGTTGAAGCGCAAGTGGATCGGGCAGCAGATGAGCGAGTCGGAGGTCCACCAGATCATCCCCGACCGCCCGGACGCGCCGACGAAGAAGAAGGACGCCGAGACCTGACTCGCGTGACGGCGGTTGGTAGCGGTGTGCGGGCACCGCCTTTCGCCCAGGGTGAGGAATTCGCCGAGCAGGCGAAGGCGAGGCGAGGCGAGAGCAACCAGAAATTCGCGGACAGCCTGGCTTCGGCAGGCATTAACTCACGAGTTTCCGAAGACCGGAGGGCTCCGGTCGCCCCGAGCGAAGGCAAGCGGCCCTACCGGAGTGGGCCGGTCACACGAATCTCGGAACTTTGCGCGGGGCGACGGAGCCCGGGACGACCGAACGAGCTGCGTCACTCTACACGGGGCACTCCGGCTCAGCGAAACGACCAAGGTCGGAGGGTGTGATCGACATTCAGGGGCACGGCCCTGGAAGCCGTAGGGTCCTTATCAGCCGACCGCTGGCGCTGCACTTCCAAGGCCATCTTCAGAGATAGCCGGCCTGCGAGAGAGCGTGGCGAGCTGTCGCGCGTCTCATCCGACCCGCGACGGCGCTCTCGGCAAGTGCCCCCTCGTCCTGACTCGCACCCAAGGTCGGTCGACCCGGGCGGCACTGCGGGGGTGCTTCGAGCGTGCCGGAGGCGACAACCGGCACTTCGAACCGGCGCCCACCTACAACCGCTCGTTCTTGCGCTGCCCTCTCAGTCGAGCTCGCACACGACCGGCACCGCCGAGTCGCAGAACAGATCGTTCCAAGGCCGCTCGCCGCCCCAGGGCAGGGTCTGCACGCAGTCCTCCGACGCGAGGTAGTCGTCGGGCTGGCCATCCATGAAGCCGCCGACCCCTGCGACGATCTCGCCGCCCGTGACCCAGCGAAAGACGCCTTCCTCTTCCAGGTCGGTGAGGCCTATCCAGGCGGTGCCCATTCCGCGCGCGTCGATGGCTGCGTCGATGGCGGCGACCTCGGCGGCGCTGTCCATCACAACCAGGTGGCCGCCGGCTTCTTCGCACAGGGTCGTCGCGTCGGCGAAGGTGCGCTCGTGCCAGCAGAACCGATAAGCCGTGCCGTCGACCACCTCGTCGCTGCAGTCCGGGCAGTCATCGGCGTCGTCCGCGCGGCCACTGCAGTCCTGGTCGATGCCGTCACCGCAGATGTCGCGGGCGCCGGAGTAGCGCGCGGGGTCGCCTTCGTCGCAGTCTTCGTCACAGATGTGGCCGTCGCCATCGATGTCGGCGGCGGGATCGCGGCTGCATGACAGCACGTCGTCCAGGTGGTCTGCGCGATATGCGAGGAAGTCCCACGCCCCCTGCAGGCCCGACTTCGCATCGCCGCCGTCTTCGCGCGGCTCCTCGTCGATATACGGCTGGATGCGCTCGGCCAGCGCATCCGCCCAGCCGAGATAGCCGTCGCTGCGAACGACCGCCGCCACCTCGAGCAGCGTGTCCTCCCAGCGGACGCGGCACGCGGGGTCGTCGACGCAGCCGCGCAGCAAGAGGCCGGCGCCTTCGTAAAAGCCGAGGTCATCGGCGAAGGTCTGGTCGAGGCCCCACGGGAGCATGCGCACCCTGCCGGCCTCGTCGACGTGCAGGAGATAGTTGTTGCGGGTCGACGCGTAGCCGTCCCAGTGCCCGATGAAGACCTCGGTCGCCATGAAGCGCAGCACCTCGTCCCAGTCGAGGAAGGCCGCCAGCGCGTCCATGAAGCCTTCCCGCGGGGCGCGCTCGATCGCGTCGACCAAGGCCGCCAGCGGCAGGCGCGCGGCCTCGTCGCCACCATCGAGATCGAAGTAGAACGCCGACCCTGGAAACAGGTCGTCGCCATATTCGCCCTCGAACATGCCGAGCGTCGTCTCGAAGTGGCGCGCGCGCCAGCGGCCGTCGAGCGCCTCGAGATTCAGATACAATCCGAAATCCTCGCCATTTACCTTCAATTTGACATAGCTCGCGCGCGGCACCGCGATCCTCATGCGGCGGAAGAGGTCGTAGGCCAGCACCTCGTTCACGTGGTTGTAGTCCTGGACCATGTTGTTGAGCGTCATCTCTTGCAGGCCGTGGAACTCGGCGCCTGGCCAGAAGCGCTCGAAGTCGAGCTTGAAGGCGGTCTTGCCGTTCAGGTCGCGGTAGCTGCCGATCTTGCCTTTGACCCGCACGGCGACCGGCTGCGCTATGGCGATCGGGTTCGTCGCGCCGGGCTCGAACCAAGCGAATGTCGCCGGCATCCAGGTGTACGGGTCATTCGCCAGCGAACCGTACGACGAGTCGGGCAACGTCAGCTCGATGGTGGCGACCGGACGCAGCGGTCCGAACAAGTCACCCGCCGGGTCGAACGGGTCGGCTGCGGGAACGCGATTGACGACGCCGCGGGTCGGCTCGGTGACGACGAACGCGTTTGCCTCGGACGACGTGCTCGCATCGGGAAAGCGGCCATACGTATAGCCCTCCGGCGCATTGCCGGGCGGCGCCTCAGCGACGATGAGGTCGCCGCGCCACAGCACCGGGCCCTCTTCGCCGCACGCGAGCCCGAAGCCGGTCAGGTCGAAGGCGACATGGCCGCCGGCGACCAGCACGCCGGACAACGCGAGGCGATGCACGCCGTCGCTGCCGTCGCTGAGCTGCAGCGTATCCAGTGCAATCGGCGCGGCGCCGGGCCCACCGACATGCGCGAGCTCGACCCAGTCGGCGCGGCAGTCGAGCTCGTTGATGACGACCTGAGGCGCGGGCTCGACGACCTCGACCTCGACCTCTTCCGCGGGCGCATCGACCTCAGCGACCTCAGCGACCTCTGCGAAATCGGGCGCGGTCTCGGCGCTGTCATCGACCTCCGCGACAGCAGTATCGACCTCGACCGACGCGGCGCGCTCGCCATCGCCGCACGCGCCGAACCCCATCCCCACGACCAGCCCGCACACGAAACGTCTCATCGTCCTCACGCGCTCTCCCACTCGGCATACGCAGCCGAGCAGGCACGCTAGACAGCGCCGCCATCTGACGCAAGCACGCTCACACCAGCGTTCGCAGGAGGCGCGTCAACATCTGGTGGGTCAGCCCCCAGACGATGTCGCCATCGAGGTCCCATGCGGGCGCGGCCCAGGGCACGCCGGCAAACCGCCAGGGCCGGGTCGTCCGTCGCCGCGGGTCGCGCAGCGCAGCGAGCGGCACCCAACGCACGGCCGTCACCTCGGGGCTCAGCGCCCATTCGATCGGCGCGCGCGTGAGCAACACGAACGGCCGCACGATCATCGGCAGCGCTGTCAATCCAAGCGGCGCACTACGCGCCGGCGCGACCGTGAACACGGGCGCCAGGCTGCCCAGCGACAGCTCACGCGTGAGCTGCACGCCGACCTCTTCATGCGTCTCGCGCAGCGCGGTCGCGAGCAGGTCGGCGTCGTGTGGTGCGCGCCGCCCACCCGGCAACGCCATGTGACCCGACCATGGGTCACCCGCCTTCAGCGCCCGCCGGACGAGCAGCACATCGGCCTTCGCGGCGCTCGTCCCTCGCAGGACGACCGCGACCGCGGCTTCTTGAATCAACTCACTCCGCAGCCTCGAGAACACGTCCGAGCGAGAGCCAGCCAGCTTCAAGCGACGCGCGACGCGCGACTACGAACTTCTGGTTGCTCTCGCCTCGCCACGGCTTCGCCTGCTCGGCGAGTCTGACGCTCGGCGTACTCCGACCAGCGACGCAGCACCTTCGGCAACACCACCGCCGAGAGCGTGTTGATGAAGCTGTTGGGGATCCACAGCTTGGCGCCGAGCTCGTTCTCGTAGGTGACGCGGGTCTGCGTCTCGGACAGCGCCTCGAGCTGCCACGAGCCGCGATTCTGGGACAGCGTCGACGAGGACACGATGGTCCACGCCATGCCGTAGTTGATCGGGTCCTCGACCATGCGCACGGTGTAGTCGAAGCCCTTGAGCAGCACCTTGGCGGTGAACGTGACGATGGCCACGTTGCCCTCGCGCGACACGATCCGCGCGCTCTTCACCTCGTCGGTGATCTGCGGGTACGCAAGATAGTCGACGACGGTCGCGTAGAAGTCGGCGATGGGCACATTGGCGACGATGGACTTTCGGGCTGCGTGAGACATCGACACTCCGGGTTGGGCGGCACGGCAGCCGCAGGCGATACGGCGGCTGCGCGAGCAACGGCAGCCGCAGGCGATACGGCGGCTGCGCGAGCAACGGCAGCCGCAGGCGATACGGCGGCTGCGCGAGCGGGCCTCGCGAGGTCGG
>Ga0209181_10001244_pt1 | contig 45210 bp, 40 predicted proteins | sample MAT05_FD_187208 | JGI IMG/M metagenome (GOLD analysis project Ga0209181, IMG submission 187208) | Freshwater microbial communities from Lake Fryxell liftoff mats and glacier meltwater in Antarctica - MAT-05 (SPAdes) (version 2) | ecosystem: Environmental > Aquatic > Freshwater > Ice > Liftoff... | reverse complement strand
CACGGCGATCCAACCGGCGGCGGCGTCCTCACCGCTTACGGGCGCGCCCAGGGGGATCTGCTCCTGCGGACACACTACAGCACGCCGAAGGAGGGCGAAGAGGCGGAGGATCCTTCGCCGACGGCCGGGTTCCTCTGGGGGGCGTGGGAGCCGCCGGAGTGGCTGCTCGCAGGCGGGAGCTTCCGCGCCGCGACGCTGGTCAAGAAGGCCGCGAGCAACCCAGCGGACGTGCGCTTCATCCAGATGCAGGCCGACCTCCGCGCCATCATCCGCCCGTCGTTTTTCCGGGCCGGCGGCGCGATCGGCTTCGTCCACGACGGCGGCCTCGCTGCGGCGGTCACGTCAATGGACAAGAACAACATCGTCTCGCGCGAGCACTGGGCCGGCGTCGCCTTCAAAGACGACCAGTTTTTGCTCCGAGCTGGCCGAATCAGCTTGCCCTTTGGCATCCGGAACATCGACCACACGCTCTGGGTGCGGAAGGATACGCGCACCGAAATCAACACCGGCCAGCAACACGGCGTGGCCTTTTCGTACAACGGCGACACGCTGCGCGCCGAGGTGATGGGCATCGCCGGGAACTTCCAGATCCACCCCGACGCGTACCGCGAGCGGGGCGCGGTGGGCTACCTCGAGTACACGATCTCGCCCCATTACACCGCCGGGGTGAGCGGGCTCTTCACGAGCGCGCAGCTCGACACCACCACCAGCACGAAGATGAAACGCGGCATCGCCGGACTCTTCATGCGGGCCAGCCCGACGCGACCGCTCGTGCTGATGGCCGAGGGCAACGCCCTCTTCAACGCGGCCGAAGGGGCGAGCCTGGCGGTGGGCATGGTGGGCATGCTGCAAGCGGATTTCGAGCCGAAGCAGGGCATCCACGTCCTCGGCACGGGAGAGGTTCGCGTCGACCCCACGGGCGTCTCTGCGGGCGGCTGGCTCGGCGCGGCCTGGTTCTTCCTCCCGCACGCCGACGTTCGCGTGGATGGCATCGTTCAGAGCGTGGCGGGGAGCGCAGAGAGCACGCTCGTCACCTCTTTCCTTGGGCAGCTCCATTTTTTCCTCTGAGGCCGCGATGATGCGCTGGTTCGCAAGCACGGCTCTGGTCGCCGGTTCTCTTCTTTTTGCTGGAGCGACTTCGGCGTCGCCTGACTACCCGGCCACCGTTCAGAGCCACCTGTCGCTGAAGAGCACGCCGGCCTGCACGCTCTGTCACACCGGGACGCCGGGCATCGGCACCGCCACGACGCCCTTTGGGACGACCGCGCACAAGACGAGAGGCCTCAATGCAGGCGACAAAGCCGCGCTGGAGACGACGCTCGACAAGATGAAGACCGCCGCCGACGACAGCGACGGCGACGGCGACACCGACATCGACGAGCTGATCGCTGGAACGGATCCGAACAAAGCCGGCGGCGGCGTGGTCGTGACGAAGCCGACGCTGACCTACGGCTGCGTGGCGACGCTGGCGCCGGAGCATCCTGCGCCGTCGTCCGGCGCGGCGTTCGGGCTCGCCCTCGTCGCAGCGGTGGCCTGGGCAAGGCGGCGGCGCATCCGGCTCCCGTGATCACCGGATGGAGCGTCGGGATCGAGGTGACTCGGCTCCAGGCGCTTCGAGCGAGAGGGGAAACAGCACGTAGACCCTCTCGAATCTCTTGACAGAGTGGGCGGTTTACTCCAATTTCCCGCCCCCCGACCCCACCCCCTCGCCCAACAGGCCTCGGCCGCTGAGCCGGGACCTCGGGGTCGATCGTAACGCGAGGACGTCATGGCCAAGAGCGACATCACGGGGAAGCGCAAGCTGCTTGCCCAAAACGTTTCCCACTCGAACATCAAGACGAAGCGCTGGCAGAACATCAACATCCAAACACGACGCGTGTGGGTGCCTGAGCTCGGCCGCTTCGTCACGCTGCGCCTGACGACGCGCGATATCCGCACGATCGACAAGGTCGGCGTGACGGCCTACGCGAAGCGCTACGGCGTGTCGTTGTAGGACGGGCGGCCCTCGCACGAGCGGGGGCCTCGCAGGCGAGCCGCGGCACGAAAGCGCGGCCCGCACGAAGACGAGGCGCAAAGGATTCTTCCTTTGCGCCTCGAGCCTTTTGTCCTGTCGGGCGGCCTCGGGGCGCCGCGAGTTCGCAGCCTCTCAGCCTTCGCTGACGGCGCTGCGGCCGAGGCGCTCGTCGCTCGTCGCGATGACTGCGGCGCGGGCGTCTTCCTGCGCGCGGAGCTCGGCCAGGGCGGTCTCGATGGCCTGGCCGCTCGCGAGGCCGTCCAGCGCCTCGGGGCGGAGGCGGGCGAGGCCCGTGAGGCCGATCGACGCCCAGAAGCCCTTGCGACCGAGGATGGCGATCGGCGCCGGGGCGGCGAGCGGGGTGCCCGGCGTCACGCGCGTGATCCCGCGGAGCACCGGGACGGCGTCGCTGGCGAGGGAGATCCCGAGCTCGGGCACGAGGAGGCCGCTGCCCGTGGGCGCGTAGGCGATCGCCGCGACGATGCCGCGCCCGTCACAGGCGACGATCGCCTCGGCGCCGCCGGCGGACGCTTCGGGCGGCGACCACGGCACGGTGAACGCGCTGGCGCCCGACGCGAGCGCGGTGGTGAACGCTTCGGCCTCGGCGGGGCGAGACTCTTCCAGATCGCGCTCCGTGAGCAGGCCGCCGGCCACCGGCCCCGCGGCGGCGAGCAGCGGGCGCGCGACCTCGGAGGCCCGGAGCGCGAGCACACCGGCGGCGCCGACCCGACGAATCAACCCGGCGCGGGCCTTTTCGCCCTGCGCTTCGGCGGCGGCGATGCCGTCGCGGGCGAGGACTGAGAGCGAGGTGCGGCCGCGGTGGCCGTGGAGCAGGACCAGCATCACGATCGATCGCGGCGCGGCGGCGTAGGCGGCCTCGGGGATGGGGGCGCCGGCGACGAAGCCGCGCGGGCGCGCCACGCCGAGGCCCGGCTGAGCGGAGCGCCCGTCGTAGGCGCGGGCGCCCGCTCCGGTGCCCGCCACGAGCGCGACCGCGGGCGCGAGCAGCACGCCCGGCCGCTCGCCCGCCGCGGCGAGGAAGCCGGCGATCACCGCGTCGACCGCGGTCCCTCCGGCCTCGATGATCGCCGCCGCCGCAGCGCGGGCGGCGGCCGAGCTCGCAGAGGAAGCGGCGGCGCGGATCACTGCTCTTCGTCCTCGGCGACGAGCGTCGGCAGCGAGGGGCGCACCACGAGCGGGCCCGCGGAGCGAACGCCCTTCTTCACCAGAGCGGCGGTGAGGGCCGTCTTCACGCGCTGCGCCTCGCCGGCGGCGCCGTCGACCACGACGAACGCTTCGCGCCGCTTGCGTAGCCGCTCCGCCACCTTGTCGAGCGTGGCCGAGCCGAGCGCGGCCGATTTGCCGAGCGCGCGGAGGCGCGTGTAGGCGATCGGGCCCGGCGGCAGCGCGTCGCGCGCGGCGTCGAGCACCGGGAGCACGCCGGCCGCGCGGGCCGTCTCGAGCGCGTCTTCGCGCTCCCACATGCCCTGGGCTTCCCAGCAGCGGACGATCCCTTCCGGAGCGATCCGCTCGAACAGCGCGGCGATGCGCTTGCGGTTGGCCGCGGTCGGCCGCACCGAGGCCGGCGTTTGCAGGACGATGCAGCGGGCCTCGACGGCGGCCGCGATCTCCAGCGACTCGGCGAGGGCCGCGTCGAGCGCGGGGCCGGACGCGAGCTCGCTGACCACGCGCGGGAGCACGACGCTGAAGACGAAGCCGGGGCCCACGAGCTTTCTCCACTTTCGCAGCGTCCCGGGGCGGGGCACGGTCGTGTCCACCGGCCGGAGCTCGAGCAGGTCGAAGCGGGTTTTGTACTTTTCGAGATCGCCCTGGAGGGCGGGGAGTCCGACGAGGAGGCGGGCCATCGCGGGTCTCTTTACTCGAAGTGGAACCACTGCGTGGGGTTGTTGCGCACGAAGATTTCCATCTCGCTCATCACCTTCCGGGCAGCCCCATCGAGATCGGCCTCCGCCGGGCGGCGGGGGAGGTGGATCGGCTCGCCAATCTCCACCTCGTACTCCATGTAATCAAGGCGTCGTGTGAAAACGGGGACGATCGGCGCGCCGCTCACCGACGCGAGGCGGAGGGGACCTTCGGGCACTTCGAAGGGTGATCCAAAGAGCTCCACCTTGCGGCCGCGCATGCCCCGTGGAAGCCGATCCATCTGGACGGCGACGACGGCCCCTTTGCGCAGGTGCGCGAGCAGCGGGAGCGCGTCGAGCGGATCGTCGCCGATGTGGATCACGCGGGTGCCGGAGCGCGCGCGCGCCCCGTCTTGCAGCGCCTGCGCCTTCGCGTCGCGCTCGCGGCGCATCACCACAAGGAGCTCCGCGTCGTGCCCGGAGTGGAGCACCGGGCCCGCGACCTGCCAGCCGCCGGTGTGCGCGGTCGCCAGGATCACGCCCTTGCCCGCGGCCAACGCGTCGACGAAGCGCTCGTCGTGCACGCACACGCCCTTGACCCGCTCGCCGCTGTCTTCCCCGACGAGGAAGGCCTCGGTGAGGCAGCTCGCGTAGGTGGCGAAAACACGGGCGACGTCCAGCGCCTCGACGGCGGCGCTGCGCTTCCCGAGCGCGAGGCGGAGGTTCCGCAGCACCGCGCGGCGGTAGCGCGGGAGCAGCGCCGCGAAGACCACGCCGAACGCGGGCGGGCTGTACCGCACGAAGGCGCGCGGCCCGTGGGCGACGCCGGCGTTCATGGCGCGCCGCCATAAGTGGGAGTCGTGGCGGCGCAGTTCGTCGAAAAAATCCCGGAGCATACGCGCGCCCCGGGCCATGCGGGGCTTCGCCGCGCGCGTCAATACGGCAAGGGAGCGGCCCTTCTTTTCGAGGTCGACGCGGCGCGGGCGATCCACCTCATCGCTTCGCGTCGTCGGGCGGGCGCGAAGCGACGAGCTCCCGCACCATCGGATCGTCGTGCTCGTGGGCGCGATCGACGGCGCGGCGGGCCTCGACGTCCGCGGGATCGCGGCGGAGGCGGCTCGCCGCGACCAGGACCGCGTTGCGCGCCATCCCCGCGCGGGTAGCCCGGTGGATCGGCGTCCCCAGCGCCGCCTCGGTCCAGCCCGCCTCGTCGAGGCCCACGAGATCGTCGAGCCCGATCCCGCTCCAGCGCGGGTGCGGCGCGAACGGCGCCGTCTTCTCGGGCGACGGCGGCGCGGCGCGGTTGAACGGGCACACGTCCTGGCAGTCGTCGCACCCGAAGAGATGCTCCCCGATCGCCTCGCGCAGATCCTCGGGCGGAGCCTCGCGCTGCTCGATGGTCAGGTAGGCGATGCAGCGGCGCGGATCGAGCACGAAGGGCGCGACGAAGGCCGACGTCGGGCAGGCGTCGAGGCAGCGCGTGCACGAGCCGCAGCGCTCCGCGAGCGGCGTGCCCGGGACCAGCGAGAGCGTCGTCACCACCTCGCCGAGGAGCTGGTAGCTCCCCTGCCCCGGCGTGATCAGGAGCCCGTGCTTGCCCACGAAGCCGAGCCCCGCGCGCGAGGCCCAGGCGCGCTCCAGCACCGGCGCGGCGTCGACGAGCGGCCGCGCCTCGATCCCCGGGCCGAGGCGCCGCACGAACGCCGCGAGCTGGCGCAGGCGTTTGCGCAGGAACACGTGGTAGTCCTGCCCGCGCGCGTAGCGGGCGATGCCGCGCGCGAGCGGCGGATCGTCGGCCTCGGCCTCAGCGCTGCGCCCGTAGCGACGGCCCACGCAGATCACGCTCTTCGCGCCGGCGAGGATGTCGTCCGTGTCGAGGCGCCGACGCACCTCGACGTTCTCCGCGAGGTACTCCATCGACCCATGCCGCCCCTGCGCCAGGTACTCGCGGTAGCGATCGTGCTCCACCCCGAGCGGCTCGTCGGCGCGCGCCACGCCGACCACATCGAAGCCGAGCGCCAGCGCCTTCTCGTGGACGAGGCGATCGATGCTGGGCAGCGAGGACGAGGGCGGAGCGAGCATGAACCTCTTCGGGGAGAGCACATACGCGGACCACGCCGCGCTGATCTTGACCTTGGCGGCCGGGACCGGGTTCCTTTAGCGTAGTTCGAGATCTCGCCCGCGCGCGACGGCCGGGCCGGTCCTCCCCAACGTCTTCCATGGCGGCACTCGGCGAGCCCGAGCCGCCCCCTCGAAACTCAGGTGGCATGATGCGGCACGCATTCCTTCGTAGTCTCGTTCTCCCGCTCGGCGGCCTCGCCGCGCTCTTCACGTTCAGCTGCGGAAGCGACCCCGCCGCCCCCACCGGCGGCGGCACCACCACCGGCGGCGACAGCGGCCCGCCGTGCCCCGACAACCTGATCAAGGCGCCGGGCTCCGAGTTCTGCGCGACCGGCGCGCCCGCGGTCAACTGCACCCTCGTCACGGGCGCCCACAAGAACGTGGTCTGCGGCGTCCCGCTGCCCGATCCGATCGCGGACCTCAAGCGGGCCTCGCCCGCGAACGTGAAGGAGTACGCCGGCACCGGCTCGGTCAAGGCCGACTGCTTCACGCCCGCCGGCTACCCCGTGAAGGCGGACCCGGCCAACTCCAAGACCGTGCAGATCAGCGGCACGGTGAAGATCTTCGCGAACGGCTGCGAGTCGAAGCTCGTGAAGATCGAGGTCTTCGAGGTCGGCGAAGACGGCGCGCTCGGGGCGGCGGCGGGCACCGCGCTGACGACGGCGGCCGACTGCAAGAGCAACGGCGTCGCCACCGACACCAAGGAGTGCGGCACCCGCTACGAGTGCAACTACATCTACGGCGGCGTGCCCACCGAGAAAGAGCTCGTGGTCCGCACCTCGGGCGTCAACTGGACCGACTTCTACGACTACAGCGTCTTCGTTCCCAACAGCGAGATCATGAACGGCGAGTGGAAGCACGACCTGCGCGCCCTCGCTTCGACCGACTACAACGCCATCGCCCAGGCGGCGATCGGCGGGCCGCTCAGCGCGGGCAACGGCGCCCTCGCCGGCGAGGTCCACGACTGCGGCGACGTGCGCCTCCAGAACGCGACCGTCAACATCGATCAGCCGAACAAGTTCCTCACGTATTTCACGAGCAACGAGGCCGACCCGCTCCCCGATACGGCGGCCCAGGGCACGAGCGTGCTCGGGATCTACGCGGCGCTCGACGTCGCGCCTGGCCCGGTGTCGGTCGCCGCGCTGGGCACGGTCGATGGCAAGGTGACGACGCTCGGCCACTACCGCGCCCGGGTCTTCCCGAACTCGGTGTCGATCGTGACCTTCCGCGGCCTCAAGCCGTTCCAGGTGCCGTAGATCGCGGCGCTTCTGCGGGTCGCCGCCTGCGCCTCGAGCGCCGGCGGTTGCCCGCAAATCGTTCAGCCGAGGAGCCGATCGAGCGTGATCGCGCAGGCGGCGCGGACGCTGAGGTGATTGAACCCCGTCGGCGCGCGCGCGTGGATCGGCTCGATCCGCAGATCGGCCGAGTCGACGAGCGGGCGCGTCAGGCCCCACCCGGTGCCGAAGAGGATCAGCACCGGGCGCGTCTCGCCTTCGAGCTTGGCGCGCGCCTCGGCGTAGGTGGCGAGGTCTCCCCCGCGGGACGACGCCGCCGTCGTCCACACCGCGATCGCCGCGCGGCCGCCGAGCGCGGTGTAGACGTCGTCGAGCGAAGGGACGACGCGGAGCACCTCCATCGCGACGGCGCGATCGGGGATCCGCTTCTTGCCCGATCCCTCGACCCAGTGGCTCTTGATCCGGTCGGCGAGCGCGCGCTGCGCCTCGATCGGGTGCACGACGTAGAGCTCGTCGACGCCGTAGGTGCGCGCGCTCCGCGCCATGTCGTGGAGATCGAGGTTGGTGATCGCCGTCGTCACCGTCTCGCCGGCGCGATCGAGGACGGGGTGATGAACGAGGGCGAGGGTGAGTCGGATCATTTCTTCTGGCCGCCGCCGGCGCTCCTGCGCGCCCAGAGATCGGGGCGGCGCTCCTGGGTGCGGCGCTCGGCCTCGGCGCGGCGGTAAGCGGCGATCGCCGCGTGGTTCCCGTTCTGCAACACCTCGGGTACCCGCGCGCCGCGGAACTCGACCGGGCGCGTGTACTGCGGGTACTCCAGCAGCCCGTCCAGCGTCGGGCTGTGCGACTCGCTCACCGACGACTCCGCGTTGCCGAGGACGCCGGGCAGGAGCCGTGAGCACGCGTCGATGACGGCCATCGCCGCGATCTCCCCGCCGGTGAGGATGAAGTCCCCGAGGCTCACCTCTTCGTCGACGTGGGCGCGCACGCGCTCGTCGAAGCCCTCGTAGCGCCCGCAGATCAAGGCGACGCGTGGGCGCGCCGCGATCTCTTGAACGCGGGCCTGCCCGAGCGGCGCGCCCTGCGGCGTCATCAGGATGCGGTGCGCGCGCGGAGGCGCCTCCGCCGCGACGAGCTCGCCTTCCCCCGCCTCCGCGTCGGCTCCGCCCGCAGCCTCGACATCGAAGGCCTCCAGGCAGCTGACGATGCAGTCCACCCGCATCACCATCCCCGAGCCGCCGCCGTAGGGCGTGTCGTCGACGTTGCGGTGACGCCCAATGCCGAACTCCCGCGGGCTCTTGCAGCGGACGCGCAGGGCCTGCGAAGCGACGGCACGCCCGACGATGCTCGTCGCGAGAAATCCGTCGAACAGCTCGGGAAAGAGCGTGACGACTTCGAATCGCATGGTCCGGACGATTCGAAGCTAGGCGAGCCCTTCGATCGTCACCAGCTCGATCACGCCGCCGGCCACGTCGACCGAGGCCACGTACGTGTCGACGAGCGGGACCTCGATCGAGGTGCCTTCGTGGTTCACCACCAGGACGTCGCACGTCGGGTAGCTGTGCAGCTCGGTGACGATGCCGACCTGCTTGCCCCCGACCATCGCGCGCGCGCCCTCGATGTCGCAGGCGTAGAACTCGCCCTCCTCGAGCGGAGGGAACGCGTCGCGCGGGACGAGGATCACCGCGCCCCGCAGGGCCTCGGCGCCGTTGCAATCGGCCACGCCCTCGAACTTCGCGAGGAGCGCTTTGTTGGTGCTGCGCGCGCTGGTGATCGTGAGCGGCTGCTCCTCCCCGGAGGGAAGGCGCAGCTTGAGGGGGACCGCAACAGCACGCCCGCGCGGACCGCGAGCGATCTCCGTCAGCAGCTCGGATCCCTCGTTGTAGAGCTTGAGGCGAAGCTCGCCCTGGATGCCGTGCGGGCGAGCCACCTCGGCGACGGGGACGAACCGACGCGCTTCAGGCGCGCCGGTGGTCTTCGCCGCCTCGGGAGCCAGGGCCGCTTTCGGCTCCGTCTTCGAGTCAGGTGACATGGGAGGAACGAGGACGATCAGTCGAGGATGTCGAGGTGAGCACGCCGGCCCGCCTTGCTGGCGGCGGCGTTGAGCAAGGTCCGGATCGACTGCGCGGTGCGCCCATCTTTTCCGATGACCTTGCCGATGTCTTCCCGCGCGACCGTGAGCTCGATCCGCGGGAAGCGGTCGCCCTGAACCTCACGCACCTCGACCCGGTCGGGCTGGTCGACCAGCGACCGGGCGATGAGCGAGATCAAGTCGACGAGAGGTGATGACGACGCGACCATGGCGCTACTTCGCGGCGGGCGCGGCCGGCTCGATGGGGGCGAGCACGTTCGGCTGCTTCAGGAGCAGGGCGACCGTGTCCGAGGGCTGGGCGCCCTTCGAGAGCCAGTGCTTGATGCGGGCAGCGTCGACCCGGATCTCCGGACGGCGCGGATCGTACGTGCCGACGCGCTCGATGAAGCGACCGCCGCGCGGGCTGCGCTGGTCGGCGACGACGATGCGGTAGAACGGCGTCTTGGTGGTACCCGCGCGGGCGAGACGAATGTGAACGGCCATCAGCGTTTGTCCTCGAGGTGCAGCGCCCTCAAAATCTTCGGGCGCAGGAACGGGGCGCGAAAACTAGGCGATGCCTCAGCGCTGGTCAACCCGCTTCGCCACTTATTCGCTGTTCGCCTGCTCCCCTATCCATGCGCTTGGACCGCATGGAGCGGGCGCGTGACTTCTCCGGAGGGCCGGCGGCGCCCGAACTCGCGCGCAGGAGCGCGCTCAAACAACGGGCGACGCCGGCCCCCCTCCGAAGCCACGCGCCCGCTCCATGCGGTCGTGCTGCTTCCGTAACCACACGCTTCGCAGGGGCGAAGGAAAGCGCGCAACGATCAGATCCCGATTTGGAAGAGGATGACCCCAAGAAGGGAACGCTCGAAAATGGCGCGGGGGTTGAGGTCGTTCGCCGCCCCGACAAGAACGAGGGCCGCGCGTCGCTTCGACAAAAGAAGGCGCGCAAGGCGCGCCGTGGGGTTTGAGGGCCGCTTGCGGCCCCATCGTTAGCTCAGGCCAGGTCGAGGATGATGACCCCACGGTTCGGATCGTCTTCCTCCAGCTCAGGTCTTCGTGAGGGCGCGGGGAAACGGTCGTCGAGGGGCAGCTCCAGCCGCGGCTGGTTGTCTTCCCGACGGGCACGCTCTTTCTCCTCGCGTTGCCGAATCTGCTCGATGATGAACGGAGGTAGCATCGGAAGCCCTCCAGCTTCGCGGTGTTTCGGTTCTCAGCCGACCTCGCCGACGAACGAGGACGGCCAAGACCCCGTTCACTCGATCGAATCTAGCAATGCGAGTAGTGGGGTCAAGGTTATCCCCGCCGCCGACAATGATATGTTCCCCAGCCGGATGACGCGGGACGGCGAAGCAACGAGCCTATTCTTAGGGCAAAAGAGCGAAACGACAAGCCGTTCCCCGACGGGGGCGACGTCTCGTGTTCCCTGGAAATGGCCTGCGATCCGGGCTCACCTGGGCCTCGCGATCCTGGTGGGGGCGGCGACGATCCTCGCTTCGTCCGACGCCCGCGCCGGGGCGTTCGATGTCAATGACACGGGGTGGGAGGGCGCGTCGGAGCTGCTCGAGATCGCTCGCAACGAGCTCGGGGCGCCCCGCATCCAGGCGGTCGCGGTGCTCAACTGGGACGAGGTCCAGCCGGAGGACGGGGTCCTCGCGATCCATCCGCTCCAGCCGATGGACGCGGAGGAGACCACCGCGTTCATGAAGGCCGGGGGGCGGCTCGCCATCCTCGATGACTACGGCGTCGGCGACGAGACCTTGAAGCGTTTTCACATCGAGCGCATCGCCGGGCCGACGCGCCCGGTCGCCGCCCTGCGCAACAAGGCCGCCCTCGCGATCGCCGAGCCGGTGATCGACGTCGTCGCAGGCCACAGCCAGGGGCCGCACCCCGTCGCCGCGCACGTGCAGCAGCTCGTCACCAACCACCCGACCGGGCTCCGGCACCCCAACCTCTCCCCGGTGCTGAAGATCCGATCGATCGGGGAGCCCGACACGATCATCGCCGTCGCCGGCCAGGTCGGAAAGGGTCGCTTGTTCGCGATGAGCGATCCCTCGGCGGCGATCAACCAGATGCTTCGTTATCCGGGCAACCGCGCCTTCGTCGCCGGCCTCGCGCGCTACCTCGTCGACGATGACGGCGCGACCCGCCGGCAAGGGCGGCTCTTCCTGGTCGTCAACAAATTCGGCGAAGAGGGATCGTTCGGGGGCAAGGCGTCGCTGCGGAAAGACCTTGAATCCCAGCTCCGCGCGATCGCCAACGCGCTCGCCGAGGCGCGGCGTGATGGCTTCCCCGGGTGGGCCCACATCGCCCTGGCGGCCATCGCCGCGCTGGTGCTGGCGCTGTGGGTCGGGCGGACCACGGCGCGGCCGTACAAGGGTCCGCTCCCGCGTTACGCCCGCGCGGTGCCCCTGGTCGCGCAAGGCGGCGTCGCCGGGCGCTTTGCTGTCCTCGCGGCGCCCTCGTCGCCGCGCAGCCTCGCGCTGCTCGAGCTCAAGAGCGCGCTCTCCGAGGCCCTCGTCCACAAGCTCTCGCTCGGGGCGGATCCCGGGCCTGACGCGCTCGCAAAAATTGCCCGCAAGGCGGGAGCGCTTGACGACAGCGCCTACACGTCCTTGATGGACGTCTTGGCCTTGATGCAAGCCACCGAAGCCGCGGTCGTCGCCGGGAGGCCGAGCCGGATCTCGCGCGCCGCGCTCGGGCGCGCCGCCTCGGTGGTCCACGCCGTGCTCGCCGCGTGCGGCGCGGACGGCGGCGGTGATCCGCGACGACGCAGCTTCGGATCCAGCGACGACGCGGCGCCTCTCCCTCCCTCTGATCCCGCTGCCCAGAACCCGAACGCAGGAGCGAACGCCGGATGACGCAGGCCGTTGCCGTGGAAGAGATCGCCGCCGCCAAGGAGCGCATCGACGCCCTCCGGCGCGAGGTGATGCGCGTGTACATCGGTGCGCCGCGCACGCTGGACTTGATGATCACCGCGCTGCTCGCGCACGGCCACGTGCTCCTCGAAGGCGTGCCCGGCGTGGCCAAGACGACGCTGGTGAAGGCCTACGCCGCCGCCCTCGGCGCCACGGTGCGGCGCATCCAGTTCACGCCGGATCTCCTGCCCGCCGACATCACCGGCACCTACGTCCTCTCGCCGAAGGAGGGCACGTTCTCGCTCCGCGCCGGCCCGGTCTTCGCGAACATCGTCCTCGCCGACGAGATCAACCGCGCGCCCGCGAAGACACAGTCCGCGCTGCTCGAGGCCATGCAAGAGCACCAGGTCACGATCGAGGGCGATCGCTTCGAGCTGCCCGCGCCCTTCATGGTGCTCGCGACGCAGAACCCGATCGATCTCGAGGGCACCTACCCGCTGCCCGAGGCCCAGATCGATCGGTTTCTTGTTCGCATCCCCGTCGGCTACCCCAGCCACAAGGACGAGGTCGCGATGCTCCGCGCCCACAACCTCGACGCCCCCAAGGCGCGGTCGGTGCTTGACACCGCGGCGCTGCTCGCGTTGCAAGACGTGGCCAAGCGCATCCACGTGGAGGACGACGTCTACGAGTACGCCGTCGGCCTCACCACCTTCACGCGCACCCACCCGCGGGTGCTGCTCGGCGCCTCGCCGCGCGGGACGCTCGGGCTGGTCCAGGCCGCCAAGGCTGCCGCGGTGATCGGCGGCCGCCCCTTCGTCACGCCCGACGACGTGCGCGGCGTCGCTGCCGCGGTCCTCTCGCACCGCCTCGTCCTCGTGCCCGACGCCGAGGGCGACGCCAAGGCGCGCGACGCGGTCGTCGACGAGGCGATCCAGCGCGTCGCCTACCGGCGCGCTGTGCGCCCGGTCTAGCGACCATGCAGCTCTACCCCACCCGCACCGCCGCCCACCTCGCCATCGCCGGCGTCGTCATGGTCGGCGTCGGCACCGCCGCGCGCGAGCCGGCGATCGTGGCCTGGGGCGGGGCGATCCTCCTCGCGGTGGCGATCGCGCGGGCGGTCACGCTCGTCTCGGTGTCGCGCATCCGCGCCGCGGGGTTCGAGATGCTCTGGAGCGGGCCAAAGCGCATGGTCCGCGCCGCGCGCGGGACCACGATCGAGATCGAGGCCGAGGTCCGCAACCGCGACAACCTCGCCGCGCGCTACGTCAAGCTGCGCGCCATCGCCTCGTCGCAGCTCGAGGTGACGATCGAGCCCGCGGCGGGCGAGGTCCCCGCGGCGGGGCGGCTCAAGGTCATCGTCAAGGTCAAGGCCCCGCGCGTCGGCCACCACGGCGTCCACGGCCTCGCGCTCGAGGTCCACGGCGCGTCGGGCCTCTTCGAGGTGCCGCTGACCTTCGCCAACCCCTACGGGATCGAGGTCCTCCCCCGCCCCTTCGCCACGTACTTGATGCAGCCGCGCGGCGGGCGCAGCCACCTCGTCGCCTCGTCGGGGAGGCCCGGTCGCCAGCGCGGCGAAGGGAGCGAGCTCCGCGAGCTCCGCGAGCACCAGCCCGGCGATCCCTTCCGACGCATCGCCTGGAAAGCGAGCGCGCGCCGCGGGCAGCTCCTCGTCCGCGACTTCGAACGCGAAGAGCGCGACGTGGTCTGGCTCGTCCTCGAAGCCTCGGTCGATCAGTGGGCGGGCCCGGTCGGCCGCGCCCCGCTCGATCTCGCCATCGACGAGGTCTCGTCGGTGGCGACGCGGCACCTCGCGCGCGGCGATCGCGTCGGCCTGATCATCGTCGCCGCGGGCCTGCGCCTCGCGATCCCGCCGGATCAAGGGCCGGCGCAGGCCTCCAAGATCGCCCACGCGCTCACCGTCGGCTGCGCGACCTACGACGCCGAGCGCAGCGATCTCGACGAGTCCGACGTCGCGGTGCGCGTCTTAGAGCACCTCCGCCCGCTCGATCCCCGCGGCCTCTCCGACGTCCGCCGCGGCGATCTCGATCGCCTCGCCGCCCGCGCCGACGCGATGCGCGCGCGCGCCCCCTTCAGCGCCCTCATGCCCCTGGGCCGCTCGCTCCGTGACCGCACCCTGCGCCGCTACCTCGCGAGCTTCGGCATCGACTCGCCGCCGCGGATCGAGGCCGATCGCCGCGACGCTGGCTCCGCGCTGGTCGAGGCGCTCACCCACATCGCGCGCACCAAGCCGCGCGCCAGCCTCGTCCACGTCGTCGCCTCGCCGCCCGACGAGCGGCAAGCGCAGACGCTCGGCGAAGCCTTCCAGCGGGTCAAGCGCAGCGGCGCCGCGCTCACCTGGTCGTCGCCGTCGATCGAGCCCGCGTTGAGCCCGCCCTGGGACGATCCGATGAAGCTCCCCCCCGACGACGAGGATCCCTTCGCCCCCGCGCACGTGCCGCCGAGCGCCCCGAGCGCTCAACGCGCTCAACGCGCTCAACGCGCTCAACGCGCTCAGAGCCGCTGGGACGAGCTCGCGCCCATCGCCGCCGAGGCCGTCCGCGTGCGCGCCCGCGTCTCGCTCTCGCGCCGCGAAGCCGTGCTGCGCAAGCTCGGGATCAAGATCGTCCGTCTCCGTCACGCCACGAACCCGGTCACGCCCATAGCGTCGTCCGAGAAAGCCCCCGGCTGAGTGTCCCTAGGTGATCGTCTCCGCGCGCATGGGTTCTCCCCGAAGAAGCGCTTCGGCCAGAACTTCCTCACCGATGTCCACGCCTCGCGCGCGATCGCCGAGGCGGCCACGACGCCGACCGGTGGGAGCGTTCTGGAGATCGGGCCCGGCCTCGGCGCATTGACGAAGCACCTGGTCGAGCGCGCTACAAAAGTCGTCGCTGTCGAGTACGACCGCGAGATCATCCCGCTGCTTACCGAAGAGCTTCCCGAACCGCTCGCGGATGGCCGCCTCGCGATCGTCGAAGCCGACGCGCTCACCATCGACTGGCTCGCGCCGATCAAGGACGGCCCGCGCCCCCACGCCATCGCCGGCAACCTCCCGTACCTGATCACCGGGCGCCTGATCGAGCGCGCCACGCAGCTCGCCGATGAGATCGATCGCGCGGTGTTCATGGTCCAGCTCGAGGTCGCCGAGCGCCTGATCGCCGGCCCGGGGACCGACGCGTATGGAGCGCTCTCGGTCTTCGTGCAGGCCGCGTTCGAGGTGAAGAAGGTGATCACCGTGCGCGGCGGCGCCTTCTTCCCGCGCCCCAACGTCGACTCGGCGGTGGTGCTCTTGGTGCCGCATCGGCCGCGGCGCGCGGTGGAGACGAAGGCGTTTCAGACCGTGGTGAAGGCGGCCTTCGGGATGCGACGGAAGACGCTGCGGAACACCTGGAAGGGGATATTCGGCTGGTCGAAGGAGGAGCTTTCAGCGAACGCGGTGAGTGCGGGGATTTCGCTGGATGCTCGGGGGGAGACGCTGGGGGTGGAGGCGTTTGCGCGGATGGCGGCGCTGGCGGGAGAACGGGGAGGATCGCCTGCGGAGGAGCCGCCCGCGGTAGAGTGACGGCGATTTGAGTTGCCCGGATCGAGCTGAAGGAGATCGGCCCATTTGAGGACGCGGTGCTGGAGATCCCGGCGCCCGCGGAGGGGCAGCGCGGCGAGCTGGTGATTTTTGAAGGGCACAACGGGAGCGGGAAGACGACGATCGCCGAGATGATCGCCTGCGCCGCGGAGAGGCTGCTGCCGTATTTCGGCTTTGGGTTGACTCAAGGTGGCGGACGGATGGCCCCTCTGCTCGGCCGCATCCGCACACTGACCAGCGCGGGCAGCGTCTTTGTGGCGAACGGAGGCGGGTCTTTGAAAGCGTGGAGCTGCTCGGCCCATGGGCACGCGGCCTCACGGCAGCGGATGATCGACACGATCGCGCGCGCCCTGTCCGACGTGCTGCTTCGCGCCGTGACGATCGAGTTCCAGTTCGGTCGGCAGGCTCCGGTCGTCCTGCTCGACAGCGAGCCGATCCCGTTCGAACTCCTCGGCGAAGGCCTGCGCAGCACGCTCGCGTGGCTCTCCGATCTCCTCGTACGCCTCCACCGGATCGCCTGGGCCAACCCGGAGATCTCCCCGCTGGAGCAAGACTTCTGGCTGATCCTCGACGAGATCGACGAGAGCCTCCACCCCACGATGCAGATGCGGATCCTCCCCGCGCTGCGTCGCCTCTTCCCCAACGCGCGGATGTACGTGACGACGCACTCGCCGTTCGTCGTCGCCTCCGCGGCCGAGGGTTACCCGATTTTTTGCGCCTTTGCGTCTCCGCGCCTTTGCGTTGAAATCTGGGCATTCAACCTGTTCGGTGCTCTAGAGTGAGCCACCTTGCTCGGTTGGCGCGCTCTCGGCGGCCGAAAGGGCGCGATCCGGTTTTGCAGGTCCACTCTCGGCAGCCGAGAGTGACGTGAGCAAGTCTGAAACCGGCCACTTACCGGCCGAAGGCCCTCACGTAGGCTTGGCGGGCGCGGCTTCGGCGGGCAAGTCGCCGTCGGACACTCCTGCGGCCCGGTGGACCTCGGCCAGATCGTCGAAAACCTCGGAGAGCAGCGCGGTCCTGTCCTGGTAGCGGAGCACCGCTTCGACGATCAGCTTCGACGCCCCATACACCTTGAACCAGGTCGCACGCGCCGCAGCGATCTCCGGCGTCGCCTCGCGCCGCTCGGTGCGGCTCAGGCGAACCGAGGTGTTGAGCGAGTCGATGGCGCTCTTGGCGGCGCTGAGCGACGCCGTCCACTGGGCATGCTCGGGGAGCGCAGAGGCATGCTTGGCGATGGCGTCGAGAGCGTGCCCGAGCGCGCCTGCGAGCTTGGCGGGGCGACGGCGGACAACGGTGCTCAGCGCCTCACCGGCGAGGATGTCTTTGACGATGGCCGCGCCGCCTGCGCGCGAGTCGGCGTAGCTGACGCAGCGGCGGAGCTCGGCGCGCGCGTGGGCGATAGGATCGGGGGCGCCTTCCGCCGTCTTGTAGGTGACGACGGTGATCTGACCGGCCTTGGTGAGCGCGGCGCGCATGGCCTCGTTCGCGTCGGCGAGGCGGGTGGTCGCGAGGGAGAGAGTGTCGTTGAAGGCGGGGTCGAGGCCGACGACGAGGGCCTGGATTTGGTCCACGGCGAAGGGGCCGTAGGAGAGGGTTTCGAGGTTGCTGATGTAGTCGTCGGCCATGGCGACAGAACAGCGGAGCGCGCACGGAAGCGCAAGCCGAAAGCGTGACCCGCGTCGCTCGGCGACTTGACAGGGGCCGCGGTTGTCCCGAGGCTCCCCGCGTGATCAAGTCCGTGACCATCAAGAACCTGCGCGGCACCCGCGAGGGCGAGCTTTCGGAGCTGACGCCGCTCGTCAAAAGCGCACGCGCCATCGTCACGGCGGTTCGTCGCGGAGTGCAGGTCCTCCTCTTCGACCCACAGCCTGGAGTTGATTGACGCGCTTGTCGCCGAGCTGAAGGACGATGAGCTGTCGCTGCTGTCGCTTTACCGACTCAACCTCACCGAGGGGGTCCTCAACCAAAGCCGCCTTGAGGGGTCCGAGGTGCTCCTCTCGCGCGGCGAGGTCGGAGACGACCTCCGATGAGCGCCGCCACAGAGTCGGTCATTCTCTGTGAAGGCTTCCACGATCGCGCGTTCTGGGCGGGGCTACTCGAACGGAAGCTCCAGTGTAGGGACGCTCGTCCGAGGCTCGCTCGGGCCGTGTCATCCACGCGGGGGAGATTCGCTCGCCGCGCCAACCTGAAACACGTCCGTGTAAACCCGGTCCACCTCAATCACGCACTCGATCGACGCCAGCACCGCGCGCTCGCCGGGCCCATAAATCCGGAGCACCCAGCTCCCATCCGCCTGCCTGGCGAACACTTCGAGCTTCGGCTCCTTCTGCGAGGCGAGCACGTACTCCTCGAGTGACGCCACCGATCGGTACTGGGCAAATTTGTCCCCGCGATCGTACGCCTCGGTGGAGTCCGAGAGCACCTCGATGATCAGGCGCGGGTTGAGAAGGGTGTCGCGCTTCTCGTCGACGAACTCGGGGCGCGCACAGACGACAGAGGCGTCCGGATACACGTAGCGACCTGTCGCCGGGATCTTGATCCTCATGTCGGAGGTGAGCACGCGGCACCCTCGACCGAGCAGCCCGCTCCGGAGCTCGCTGATGACATTCGCGGCGACGGCGCTGTGCTCCATCGTGCCGCCGGACATCGCGAAGATCTCGCCGTCCGCGTACTCGTGACGGATCGGCGACGAGCGTTCGAATTCCAGGTAGTCCTGCTCGGAGAGACCGGTGCGCATGGCTGCTTGTCCCAAGACGGGCAGTGTCGTCGATCCCGGGGGGAGCGTCCACGAAGCCGTCGTCCGCGGATCGCCCGCTTGCTCCCTGCCCCGCCTCGCCTCTACCTTCCCGCCCCATGGAGTACGACTTCGATCTCGTCACCCTCGGCGCTGGATCCGGCGGCGTCGCGGCCTCGCGTCGCGCCGCCTCGTATGGCGCCAAGGTCGCCATCTGCGAGTCGGTGCGCGTCGGCGGGACCTGCGTGCTCCGCGGCTGCGTGCCGAAGAAGCTCCTCGTGTATGGGTCGCATTTCTCGGACGACCTCGCGGACGCGCGCGGCTACGGCTGGACGATCGGCGAGTCGACGTTCGACTGGGGCAAGCTCATCGCCGCCAAGGATCGCGAGCTCGATCGGCTCAACGCGATCTACCTCCGCCTGCTCCGCGACGCGGGGGTTCGCGTCCTCGATGGGCGCGGAACGATCGTCGATGCTCACACGGTCGAGGTCGCCGGGCAGCGCTTCACGGCGAAGCACATCCTCATCGCCACCGGCGGCTGGCCGGTGATGCCGCAGATCCCCGGGATCGAGCACGCCATCACCTCCAACGAGGCGCTGGATTTGAAGGCGCTGCCTCGCCGCGTCGTCATCGTCGGCGGCGGCTACATCGCGGTGGAGTTCGCCGGCATCTTTCACGGGGCCGGCGCGCACGTGGAGGTCCTCGTCCGCGCCGACTCGATCCTGCGGGGCTTCGATCAGGACGTCCGCTCGACGCTGCGCGAGCAGATGGCCAAGCGCGGCATCTCCATTCGCTCGGAGACGCTGGTCCGCAGCCTCGAAAAAGAGGCCGATGGAAGCCTCAGCGTCCGCTTGACGGGCGGCGAGCTGCTCTCGGCCGACGTCGTCCTCTACGCCACGGGGCGCGCGCCCAACACAAAGGGACTCGGCCTCGAGGCCGCAGGCGTGAACCAGGACGAGAGCGGGGCCGTGGTCGTGGACGAGTGGTCGCGCACGTCGGTGCCGAGCATCTACGCCGTCGGCGACGTCACCGATCGCATCAACCTCACCCCCGTCGCCATCAACGAAGGCCGCGCCTTCGCCGAGAGCACGTTCAACAACCGCCCGATGAAGATGGACCACCACGGCGTACCCTCCGCGGTGTTCTCGCAGCCGCCCGTGGCGACGGTGGGCCTCTCCGAGGAGCAGGCGCGCTTGATCCACGCCGACGTCGACGTCTACCGGTCCCGCTTCCGCCCGATGAAGCACACGCTCTCGGGGCGCGACGAGCAGACGATGATGAAGCTGGTCGTCGAGCGCGCGACCGACCGCGTGCTCGGCGTTCACATGGTCGGGACCGACGCGCCGGAGATCATCCAGGGCCTGGCGATCGCGGTAAAATGCGGCGCCACGAAGGCTCAGTTCGATGCCACGGTGGGCATTCACCCGACCGCTGCGGAGGAGTTCGTGACCATGCGCGATCCGGTCCCGGTTACGCCCTGAGAGGGTTCTCGCAAAACTCACTAGTCAAGCGTTCCCCTACGTGTTACTCGCGGCGCGCATTCGGTAGAACCCCGCGTCGCGGGAGGAGGCCTCGGCTCCATGGTGGTTGGAAAGATTGTTCAGGTCATCGGCCCCGTCGTCGACGTCGAGTTCCCGGCGGGCCAGCTGCCGAAGATCCTCAACGCGCTCAAGTTGACGAACCCGTCCATCTCGGACCAGACGGACAACCTCGTCCTCGAGGTCGCGCAGCACCTCGGCGAGTCGACAGTCCGCGCCATCGCGATGGACTCGACCGACGGCCTGATGCGCGGGATCGACGTCAAGGACACCGGCAAGCCGATCATGATGCCGGTGGGCAAAGAGGTCCTCGGCCGCATCCTCAACGTCGTCGGCGAGCCGGTCGACGGCGGCCCCGCGCTCAAGCGCGATAAGACGCTGCCCATCCACCGCGATCCGCCGAGCTTCATCGACCAGTCGACCAAGGTCGAGGTCTTCGAGACCGGCATCAAGGTGATCGATCTCCTCGCCCCCTACCGGAAGGGCGGCAAGATCGGCCTCTTCGGCGGCGCCGGCGTCGGCAAGACGGTGCTCATCCTCGAGCTGATCAACAACGTCGCGAAGGCGCACGGCGGCGTCAGCGTGTTCGCCGGCGTCGGCGAGCGCACCCGCGAGGGCAACGATCTCTTCCTCGAGATGAGCGAGTCGAAGCTCGACACGGGCGAGCCCGTCATCTCGAAGACGGCCCTCGTCTTCGGGCAGATGAACGAGCCCCCGGGCGCCCGCGCCCGCGTCGCGCTCGCTGGCCTCACCTGCGCCGAGTACTTCCGTGACGAAGAGGGGCAGGACGTGATCCTGTTCGTCGACAACATCTTCCGCTTCACGCAGGCGGGCTCGGAGGTGTCGGCGCTCCTCGGCCGCATCCCGAGCGCCGTCGGTTACCAGCCCACCCTGTCGACCGAGATGGGCGCCCTCCAGGAGCGCATCACCTCGACGACCAAGGGCTCGGTCACCAGCGTCCAGGCCATCTACGTGCCCGCCGACGATCTCACCGATCCCGCGCCGGCCACGGCCTTCGCCCACCTCGACGCCACCACGGTGCTATCCCGCGCGATCTCCGAGCTCGGGATCTACCCGGCCGTGGATCCGCTCGACTCGAACTCGACGATGCTCGATCCGAAGGTCGTCGGCGAGCGCCACTACCGCGTCGCCCGCAACGTCCAGCAGACGCTGCAGCGCTACAAGGATCTCCAGGACATCATCGCCATCCTCGGCATGGACGAGCTCTCGGAGGACGACAAGCTCGTCGTCTCCCGCGCTCGTAAGGTCCAGAAGTTCCTCTCGCAGCCCTTCTTCGTGGCCGCGCAGTTCACCGGCCTCGAAGGCAAGCTCGTGAGCCTGAAGGACACGATCACCGGCTTCGAGGAGATCATCGAGGGCAAGCTCGATCACGTGTCGGAGCAGGACTTCTACATGGCCGGCGGCATCGACGAAGTGAAGGCCCGCAACGCCAAGGCGTCGTGACATGGCTGCCGAGACCATTCAGCTCGAGATCGTGACGCCCTCCGGCGTGGCCCTGCGCGAGCAGGTCACCGACGTGACGGCGCCGAGCGTGGACGGGGAGTTCGGCGTTCTGCCGGGGCATTTGCCGATCCTCGCCGCGCTCCGCACCGGCATCGTCAGCTACCACGTCAACGGGGCCGAGGAGCACGTCGCCGTGCACCACGGCTTCGCCGAGGTCCAGGACGACAAGGCGCTCTTCCTGACCGAGCGCTTCGCCAAGAAGGCCGACGTCGACGTGGTCAAGGTCCGCCTCCGCCTGAAGGAGGTCGACGAAGAGCTCGATCACTGGCAAGGCGATCTCACCGATCCCCGCCGCCGCGAGCTGATCGAGGAAGAGCAGTGGCTCGCCGCGCAGCTCGAGCTGATCGGCGACGCGCCCCCGCCCACCGTGCGCGAAGACACGCGCTTCCTCGCCGCGCACGCCGAGGCTCCGAGCGAGGCCGAGATGGTCGCCGCGTCGCAGTCCGACGAGAGCCTCACCGACAGCGGCAGCACCGGCACCGCGTTCCCCGACGGTAGCTGACGCGTCTTCGCGCGACGGGGCGCTCCGGCCCCTGACCTCCTTGCGGCTTGCGCCCCGCTTCGGCCGCGGGGAAACTTCGCTTTACCTCATCCATGATTTCGCCGGAAACCATCGCCCTCGTGAAGGAGCGAACGGACATCGTCTCGCTCGTGGGCGAGACGGTCCGGCTCGTTCGGCGCGGTCGATCGTTCACCGGGCTCTGCCCCTTCCACAAGGAGAAGAGCCCGAGCTTTCACGTCAACCCGGAGCGCGGCTTCTTCCACTGCTTCGGCTGCAAGGAGAGCGGCGGCGCCGTCGACTTCGTGATGAAGATCGAGGGGCGCACGTTCCCCGAAGCGGTGCGCCTCCTCGCCGAGCGAGCGGGGATCGAGATCACCGAGACGCAGACCGACAACGAGCGCAAAGAGGCCAACGCCGCCCGCCGCGCCAAGGACGATCTCTACGCGGTCAACGCCCTCGCCGCGACGTTCTTCGAGCGCAGCCTCCGCGGCGCCCCGCACCCGCTCGCCAGCTACGCGCGCGACGAGCTCGCCCGACGCGGCCTCACGCTGCCAGATCAAGACGACGCGGTGGGCGAGGCGGCGCGGATCCAGGACACGCTCCAGGCGTTTCGCATCGGCTACGCGCCGTGGGGCTGGGACGGGCTCGCGACGTTCTTCCGTCAGCAGGGCGTCTCGCCTCTCGCCGCCGAAAAAGTCGGCCTCCTCGTCCAGCGATCCTCGGGCTCCGGCCACTACGATCGCTTTCGTCACCGGCTGATGTTCGCGGTGATCGACGTCATGGGCCGGGTGATCGCCTTCAGCGGCCGCGCGCTCGCCGACCCTGCGCCGGCGGAGATCGCGGAGCTCGGCATCGCCGGCCCGACCGCGCAGCCCGACGGCCCGCCCGCGAAGTACATCAACAGCCCGGAGTCGCCGATCTACACGAAGGGCGAGCACCTCTTCGGCCTCCACCAGGCGCGGCAGACGATCCGCACCGAGGGCGAGGCGATCCTGGTCGAGGGCAACTTCGACGTCGTGGCGCTGCACGCGCGGGGGATCAGCAACGTGGTCGCGCCGCTCGGCACCGCGTTCACGCCGGCCCAGGCGAAGCTGCTCAAGCGCTTCGCGCCCAACGTGACGATCCTCTTCGACGGCGACGCCGCCGGCAAGAAGGCCACGCGCGCGGCCCGCCTCCCCTGCCGCGAGGGCGGGCTCTCGGCCAAGGTCGGCTCGCTGCCCGACGGCATCGATCCCGACGACTTCGTGCGCAAGCACGGGAGAGAGGGGCTGGAGCGCCTGCTCAAGAGCGCCCGCGAGATCCGTGAGTACATGATGGAAGCCCTGCTCGGGGACGACGATTTCGGCGGCGCGTCCGCGAGCGAGCAGCTCGTTCGAGTCCGCGCCGTCGGCAAGCTCCTCGGCGAGGAAGACGACGCGACGCTGCGGCAGATGCTCAAGATGTACGCGGACCGGCTCTCGCAAAAGCTGGTGCTCCGCGGCCAGGCCCTCCCCAGCCTGCGCGAGCTGGAGCAGGCCCTGGAGCGCTCCCTGAGCAGCCCGAGCAAGGCCGAGGTCCGGCCCCTGTCCCAGGTCAACCTGCCCCACGACCAGGCCCGATCCCGCTCCCAGTTCGAGGAGATTGCCCAGGCTATCGTTGGCGCTTTACTCGATTTCCCCGAGCTCCTCGACGATCCTGAGGCGGCCGAGGCGGCGACGATTCTCGACGGCGATTCAGCCCTGGCCTTGGCCGCACTGCGTCAAGCGCAGACCGCCCACGACCAGAGGGCAAATGCTGGGCCGAGCCGCTCTGAGCACGATGATGGGGGTATGTCAAATAAAGGGATTTACGCCGACGTATTTCTTGCGCAAATCCCGCGCTCGATCCAAGCATTCGCGGTTGGACGGCTGGCATCCCCCCTCTTCGATCTCGTTGGCGACGCCAAGATCGAGCTCCTGGGAAACGCACGAAAGTTGAGGCGCTTGAGCTTATCGCGCGAAAACGCGGCCGGAATGGACAAACTCCACCGGGTCCAGGCGCAAGGTGACGTGGACTCCGAGAACGCGCTGATGCTCGAGGCCGTGCGGAGGGCCCAGGAGAGAGAGCGGCTGAGGTAGTGCGCCGCGCAGGCGCCATGGGTAGAGGGCGGGACGGATCTCCGGGCGCGGCGGCGCTCCGAGTGGTTTCAGTAGCGGGGCGCCGGCGCGCGGCTCCCCACCTTGTCGATGGTCGCGGCCCTTCTGCCGCGGGTTGGAGCATCAGGTAATGGCGACGAAGGCCAAGCAATCTGCCGGTCGGACGAATGGAGCGCCTTCCGGCGCGGGGAACTCCGGGGGGCGCGACCGTAACCGCGGATCCTCTCCGCCTTCCGCCGAGCGCAGCGAGAAGGATCGCAAGGCCCTCGAGAAGCTCGTCGAGACGGGCAAGAGCAAGGGCTTCCTGACCTACGACGAGGTCAACGACGCGCTCCCGGCCGACGTGGCCCCCGACCAGCTCGACGACGTCGTCGGCGCCCTCGGCGACGAGGACATCGAGATCGTCGACGGCGCGACCCAGGTGAAGATCGCGCCGAAGCGCATCGCCGACGAAGAGGCCCACGAGAAGAAGCTCGTCGTCACGCCCGAGGACAAGGAAGAGGACGTCGACTACTACTCGAAGTCCAACGATCCGGTCCGCATGTACCTCCGGAAGATGGGCAGCGTCTCGCTGCTCACCCGCGAGGGCGAGGTCGAGATCGCCAAGCGGATCGAGGTGGGCGAGCTCCGCGTCAACGCGGCCATCCTCGACTCGCCCATCGCCGTGCGCGAGATCATCGACCTCGGCGAGAAGCTCCGCAAGCACAAGATCCGCGTCAAGGAGCTGATCCGCGACGCCGAGAGCGACGATCAGGAGTTCGACGAGGAGGAGGCCGACCGGCGCATCATCCGCCTCATCGACAAGGTCAAGCGCCTCGACAAGAAGAAGCTCGACCTCCTCGAAGAGCGCAAGGACGTCAAGACCGACACCCGCAAGAAGCAGATCGACGTCGAGATCACGGAGACGACCAGCGAGCTTGTCACCACGCTCGAGGAGATGCGCCTCAACAAGAAGACGATCGACAAGATCGTCCAGAAGTTGAAGGGCCTGATCTCCAAGGTCGAGCGGGCCGAGGCCGGCGCGACGGAGCTCGAGCGGCGCACCGGGCTCAACAAGAACGACATCAAGCGCGAGCTGACCAAGGTCAAGGGCAACCGGATCGCCGAGGGGCGCCTCGCCAAGAAGTTCAACGTCACGCGCGACGAGCTCAACGAGTTCGAGTCGACGATCAAGAACGCCCAGAAGGGGCTGAAGAAGGTCGAGGAAGAGCTCAACATCGACGTCCTCGCCATCCGCGAGACGTACGAGAGCATCCGCGAAGGCGAGCGGATGGCCGAGCGCGCCAAGGCCGAGCTGGTCGAGGCCAACCTCCGCCTCGTGGTCTCGATCGCCAAGAAGTACACGAACCGCGGGCTGCAGTTCCTCGACCTGATCCAGGAGGGGAACATTGGCCTGATGAAGGCCGTGGACAAGTTCGAGTACAAGCGCGGCTACAAGTTCTCGACCTACGCGACGTGGTGGATCCGGCAGGCGATCACCCGCGCGATCGCCGACCAGGCGCGGACGATCCGCATCCCGGTCCACATGATCGAGACGATCAACAAGCTCATCCGCACCTCGCGGTACCTCGTCCAGGAGTACGGCCGCGAGCCGACGCCGGAGGAGATCGCCGAGAAGATGGAGCTGCCGCTCGACAAGGTCCGCAAGGTCCTGAAGATCGCCAAGGAGCCCATCAGCCTCGAGACGCCGATCGGCGAAGAGGAAGACTCGCACCTCGGCGATTTCATCGAGGACAAGAGCGTGATCTCGCCGGCCGAGGCGGTGATCAACATGAACCTCGCCGAGCAGACGCGGAAGGTCCTGAAGACGCTGACGCCGCGCGAGGAGAAGGTCCTGCGCATGCGCTTCGGCATCGGCGAAAAGAGCGACCACACGCTCGAAGAGGTCGGCCAGGACTTCGAGGTGACGCGCGAGCGGATCCGCCAGATCGAGGCGAAGGCGCTGCGCAAGCTCCGCCACCCGAGCCGGTCGAAGCAGCTCAAGAGCTTCATCGACAGCTAGTCTCGTATCGAGGGAGGTCCTTTCGTTGGGCCTTCTCTCTCTCGCTCGCCTTCTTCTTTGGCGAGCGGCAAAAACTTCCGAATCAGCTCAGCGCGATCAACGCTTTGTTCTCGGGCACGGCCTCGAGGAAGAGCCTTCGCTGCTCGTCGTCGGTGATCTTCGCGGCGGTCGCTTCGACGTGGCGGCGCGCGTCGGCGAACGCTGCGGCGGCCGCGTCGAGCTCCCCGGCGGCTTCGAGCGCCTGGGCGTGGACGAGCCGCGCGAAGGCGCCGCGGTAGCCGAAGGCGCGTGTGGCCTCGTAGCGGGCGATCGCCGCCTTCGCGACGGTGAGGGCCTCGGCGGGGCGCTCCTGGGCCAGGTGGACGGCGGCGAGCGTGGCCGTCGCCGCGGCCTGCTCGAGCGGCGCCATGACCAGGAGATCGATCGATCGGGCGGCCTCGGCCTCGGCGACGTCGAGGGCGAAAGCGCGGCGGGCGACCTCGGCGACGAGCCAGCGGCCGCGGCCTTCGTCGGCGGGGAGGCCGCTCTTCAGGCCGGCCGTCAGCGTGCGCTCGGCCTCGATGCGGGCCTCTTCGAGCTCGCCCGCGTCGGCGAGCACGCCGACCAGCGCCACGCGCCGCGTCGAGGCGGTGAGGCCGATGTCTTCGTCGTCGACGTGGAGCGTCCCGCGCAGGGCGCGCTCGGCCTCGGGCAGGGCGCCGAGGAGCCACAGGTTCATCCCCATCAGCACCTGCGCGAGGGCGACGCTGCGGAGGTGGCCGACCTCGAGGAAGCCTTCGAGGCTGGCGCGCCCGCGCTGCAAACCAAGCCATGGATCTTCGTTGACCCACGCCTCGCGGTAGGCGCCCGTCATGTTCAACCAGGCGTGCGCGAGCGGGTTGTGATCCGTCCTCGCGGCGAGGATCGCCCACTGCCGCGCGACGATGCCTTCGGAGAGATCGAAGCGACCGCCTCCATCGAGGATGAACGCTCCGGCGGCGAGGCCGAAGAGGACGATCCCGACGGCGTCCGGCTCGGGATCCACGCTCTGGAGCAGGTGGAGCGCGGCCATGAACTCGTCGATTCGCCCCATGCTGAGGGCGATGATCAGCTTCACCGGCGCGGCCTGGGCCCAGGGGGCGCTGCCGGGCGCGGCGAGGCGCATGAGCTCGTCGGCGTACGGGGCGGCCTCGGCCCACTCGCGACGCCACGCGTGGGACTCGCAGAGGATGCCCACGAGGCCGATATGGACCGCGTCGGGCACGTCGCATTCGAGGCCGCGCCGGGCGCGCTTCATCGCCGCGTCGGTGTCGCCGCCGCGCTGCGCCTGCTCGGCGGCGCGCAGGTAGAAGACGCCGGCGCGCGCTGAATCGCGGCCGCGCTCGAGGTGCTCCGCCAGCACCATCGGATCGTGTTCGCCGATCGTGTCGAGCCACTGGGCCGCGAGCTTGTGCCCGAGCACGCGATCGCCGTCGGTCAGCATCGCGTAGGCGCCCTCGCGGAGGAGCGCGTGGCGGAAGGCGAACTCTTGTTCGCCGGGGAAGCGGCTCTCGTGGCGGCGCACGAGCACCTCGCGCTCCACCAGCGCCGAGAGCCAGTCCTGCGTCTTGTGCGAGCGACCAGGCCCGCCGAGCAGCGAGGCGACGCCGCCGTGCCAGAACACCTCGCCGAAGACGCTGGCGGCGCGGAGGACGCGGCGCGCCTCGGCCTCCAGACCCTCGAGGCGCGCCTCGACCATCGCCAGGACCGTCTCGGGGAGCGCGGCCCCCTTCCCTTCGGCGACGGCGCGGATCAGCTCTTCGAGGAAGAACGCGTGCCCGTCGGCCTGGGCGACGAGGCGCTCCACGGTCTCGACGCTGACCGTGCTGCCGAGGACCTGACGGATCAGCCGCTCGCTCGCCTTGCTGGTGAGCTCCTTGAGGCGCATCTCCTGGACGCCGCGGTCCACCCAGAGCTTGGGGAAGAGCTCGTGGACCTCGGGGCGCGCGAGCGCGAGCACCATCAACGGCTGGTTGCGGAGATCGCGCAGCGCCGCGTCGACGAAGCGCACCGTCGGCAAGTCGCCCCAGTGGAGATCTTCGAGGACGAGGAGCACCGGCTGGGCGCCGCACTCGGCGCGGAGGAAATCTTCCCAGGCGCGGCGCATCTGATCGCCCATCACCAGCGCGTCCTTTCGCGCCGCGCGGAGCGGGAGGCTGTCTTCGTCGGGGAACGGTGTCCCCACCAGCTCGCCGAGGAACTCGGTCACGCGCCGCTGATCGGCGGCGGCCACGTGGCGCGCGATGCGGGTCCAGAGCTTCTGCTGGCGGTCGGCGACGGGCTCGCCGTCGATGATCGAGCAGGCGCTGCGCAGCGCTTGCCCGAGCAGGCCGAAGGCCGAGCCGGCGCGGAGCGAGTCGCCTCGGCCGATCCAGATCTCCACCGGCTCGCCGCGCTCGCCGACGGCGCGGAGCAGCTCGTGCGCCACGCGGGATTTTCCGAAGCCGGCGCGCGCCGTCACCAGCACCGCCTGCGCCGAGGGCGACTCGACGCACTCCGCGAAGAGGGCCTGGAGCGTCGCCAGCTCGCGGTCCCGGCCGACACACACGGTCGGCGTGCCCAGCAGCGTCCGCGTCCCTTCGACCCGCACGCGCTCGCCGTGGAGCCAGAGGCCCTCGGGGCTGCTGCGCACATCGAAGCGGCCGTCGAGCAGGCCCGCGGAGACCTCGTCGATGGCGATCGGCGCCAGGCGACCTGGATCGCCCACGCCGGCGGCGCCGCGCTTCGACAGCATGCGCGCGGCGCGATCGATGGCCTCGCCCACGGGGATCTGCCCCGTGACCTCGGCGCGGCCGGTGGAGAGCGCCATCGGCCTCCCGTCACCGAGCTCGCGCAGGGCGAGCGCGCAGCGGGCCCCGAGCGCCGCTTGATCGGTGGCGATCCGCGTCGTCCGGCCGATCGTCACGAGCACCGTGCCGTCGACGAGGAGTTCGAAGCGCCCGCCGCGGGACTCCGACGTCTCGCGCATCGAGAGCTCGGACGTGGAGAGGTCCGCGTCGCCGAGCGTCGCCGCGACGGCCATTTCGCCCGGGCGCGGCGCGCCGAGCAGCACCACCGAGAGCAGGCGCTGCTCGCCGCCGGTCAGCGCCGGGATCGTGCGGGTCGATGATCGGATCGGCTCCTCCGAGCTCGGCCCGTTCGGGATGGCCGAGCTGTTGAGCGCGGCGATCTCCATCGCCACCGCGGCGCCGTCGCGCGGGCGATCTTCGGGATCCTTCGCCAGCATCCGCGCCACGAGCGCGTCGATCTTGTCCGACACCTCGGGGCGGAGATCGCTCACGCGCGGCGCCTCTTCGAAGAGGATCTTCGCGAGCAGCGCCATCAGGTGCGCGCCGGCGAAGGCTGGCACGCCGGCGAGGCATTCGAAGAGCACGCAGCCGAGCGCGAACACGTCGGCGCGCGAGTCGAGCGCCTGCCCGCTGCGCGCCTGCTCCGGCGCCATGTAGCCGAGCGTGCCGAGCATCGTCCCGGTCTGGGTCGAGCCGGTGACGCCGCCGAAGCGCGCGACACCGAAGTCGAGGATCTTCACCTCTTCCACGCGGCGACCGACAAGGAACAGGTTGGAAGGCTTGAGATCACGGTGGACGACGCCGTGCGCGTGCACCGCCTCGAGCACCTCCGCCACCCGTGCGGTCAACACCAGGCTCTCGTGGATGCCGAGGCGCGAGCGCTGAAGGCGGCGTGAGAGGTCCTCGCCTTCGAGCCACTCCATCACCAGGTAGCGCTCTCCGCCGGGCATCGCGCCGTGCGCGACATAACGCGCGAGGCCGGGGTGGTGCATTTCCGAGAGCAGCTGCGCCTCGCGTTCGAAGCGCGACTCACCCGAGGTGCGCCCTTCGAGCAGGACCTTGACCGCGACCAACCCGCCGGCGACGCGATCGCGCGCGCGATAGACCACCCCCATCCCACCGGTTCCAGCAAGATGCTCGATCTCGAATCGTCCGTCGACGAGGTCTCCAGGCAGCACTGACGCGGAGCGTATCGCCCTCCGCGTGAAACCGTCCAGGCATCTGACGGGAGAATGGGCGCCGGTCCGCACCGCGTGGCCTTCCCAGTGGCGCGCGCGGAACCGGGGGTGTTAAATCCCGCGCTCCCATGGAACCCGAGGACAAGGCCCCCATCACGACCGAAGAGGTGCGGCGGATTGCCGGCCTCGCCCACCTCGCGCTGTCTCCCGAGGAGACGGCGCGCATGACCCGGGAGCTCGGGAGCATTCTCACGTACGTCCGTCAGCTCGAGGCGATCGACATCACGGGGGTCCCACCGACGGCCCACGTCCAGCTCGAGCGGCTGCCCCTCCGCACCGATGAGGTCCAGATCGGCCTCGAGCACGAGCGAGCGCTGGCCGAGGCGCCGCGCGTCGCGCAGGACGGGTTCGCCGTCCCGGCCTTCGTGGACGAAGGTTGACGCCATGAGCGCCGCCGACGTTGCGATCCTCGACTGGTCCATCCCCGACCTCGCCCGCCTCGTGCGCACGGGCGACGTCTCCGCGGAGGAGATCGCCCGCCTCTCGCTCGAGCGGATCGAGCAGCAGAACCCGCACCTCGGCGCCTTTCTCACGGTCCAGGCCGAGCAAACGATCGACGCCGCGCGCGCGCTCGACGGCCGCCGAGCCCGAGGCGAGCGACTCGGCCCGCTCGCGGGCGTGCCCATCGGCATCAAGGACGCCCTCTGCCTCGAAGGGGTGCCCACGACCGCCGGCTCGAAGATTCTCACCCGCGCGGCCAAGCCGGGCGAGCCCGAGCGCGATCCTGGCCGGGGATGGCGCCCTCCCTACGACGCCACCGTCGTCGCCCGCCTCCGCGCGGCCGGAGCGCTCTTTCCCGGCAAATGCAACATGGACGAGTTCGCCATGGGCTCGTCGACCGAGAACAGCGCGTTCTTCCCGGCGCGAAATCCCTGGGATCCCACGCGATCCCCGGGCGGCTCCTCCGGCGGCAGCGCGGTCGCCGTCGCCTCCGGCATGACGCCGGGCTCGCTCGGCTCGGACACCGGCGGATCGATCCGCCAGCCCGCGGCCTTCACCAACACCGTCGGCATCAAGCCCACCTATGGCCGCGTCTCGCGCTACGGCCTCATCGCCTTCGCTTCGAGCCTCGATCAGGTCGGCCCCTTCGCCGCCGACGTGCGCGGCGCGGCCACGCTCCTCAGCGTGATCGCCGGGCGCGATCCGCGCGACGCGACCAGCCTCGACGCTCCGGTCAGCGCCTACGAGGAGGCGTGCGGGCGCGACGTCGCCGGCCTGCGCATTGGCATCCCGGAAGAGTACTTCGCCGCCGGTACCGATCCGGCCGTGGAGGCCAGCGTCCGCGCCGCGATTCACGGCCTGGAGAGCCAGGGTTGCAGCGTCCGCCCTGTGAGCTTGCCCCACACGAGCGCCGCGGTCGCCACCTACTACGTGCTCGCCACCGCCGAGTGCTCGTCGAACCTCGCCCGCTTCGACGGCGTCCGCTTCGGCCTCCGCGTCGATCCGAAGAAGGACCTCAAGGCCCTCTACGAGGCCACCCGCGGCGCCGGCTTCGGGCGCGAGGTGAAGCGCCGGATCATGCTCGGCACCTACGTGCTCTCCGCCGGCTACTACGAAGCGTATTACCTCCGCGCCCAGCGCGTGCGCACCTTGATCCGTCGCGATTTCGACGAGGCCTTCCGCGAGGTGGACGTGATCGCCACACCGGCGTCGCCCGTCGTCGCGTTTCGCCTCGGTGAGAAGATCGACGATCCCCTCGCCATGTACCTCGCCGACATCGACACGCTGCCGGCGAGCCTCGCGGGCCTGCCGGCGCTGAGCGTGCCGTGCGCGCCGGTCCTCGCCGCCGGATCCACGACGCCGCTCCCGGTGGGCCTCCAGCTCATCGGCCCCGCGCTGTCGGAGGCCCGCCTCTGCGCCCTCGCCCACGCCTGGGAGCAGATCTCGCCCGCCCGCGGACTCCGCCCGCGCTTCGACGCATGAGCGCCGCGCTCGAGCTCCACGCCGAAGCGGCCGGCCCTGCGCACGCCGCCGGGCTGGTCGCGCTCTTCGAAGCCTCCGGCTCGCCCTGCTACTGCCGCTTCTGGCACTTCGCCGGGACCAACAACGAGTGGCTCGAGCGCTGCGCCCTCGCCGCTGACGAGAACCGCGCCGAGCTCGAGGCCGCGCTCGCCCAGGGCTCCGACGAGGCGCGCGGGATCGTTGCAGTAGCAACGATTGGAGCCGAGCCCCCGCGCGTGATCGGCTGGCTCAAGGTCGCCCCCGCCGTGAGCGTCGCCAAGGCCTACGATCGCCGCCTCTACCGCAAGCTCCCCTGCTTCGAAGGCGATCGCTCCGGCGTCTTCCTGATCGGCTGCGCGCTGGTGCACCCAGATCATCGACGCCGCGGCGTCGCGTCGGCGCTGGTCGGCGGCGCCGTGGATTTCGCCCCCGCCTGGGGCGCCAGCGCGCTCGAGGCGCTTCCGCGCCGGCCGAAGGAGCCGGTCAGCGACGAAGAGCTCTGGACGGTACCGATGGGCGCGTTCACGGCGCACGGCTTTGAAATCGTCAACGACTTCGAGCCGTATCCCGTGCTGCGGCGCGACCTGTCCCCTGGGTCGGGAGGTGTCAGCGCCGCGCGCGTTTGAGCAAGCTCACGCCAGGCCAGGTCGGCCCGTGATCCGTGACTTCCCACGTGTCCGCGTCGACAAACCGGCATTTGGCGCCGTCGAAGAGGCCGCCCTTGGCGACCAGCCGGAACGCATCCCCGCGCTCGTCCGCGATGGTGAAGCGCGCGCTCTCTTCGGCCTGCCGCCCCGCGCGGGCGCTCACCGCGTCGCCTTCGAAGCGGAGGCGGAGCGAGTCGAAGAGGTCGCCCATCAACGACATCGCGTCGTCGGGGATCGGGCGCTCGGAGGTGTACCGGACAATCTCCCAGGTGCCTTGAAGACGGACCTGGATCGAGGCGGGACTCACGGCCCTCGGCGGCGAGCCCGCGTCGGCGTCGGTCGCTGCGGGGCTCGACGGATCGCGCGGTTCAGGCCCACTGCAGGCCGTGAGCACGAGGCTCGCGGCGAAGGCCATCACCCGACACGATCCCTGGCGCATGGGGACGACGCTACGCAACTTCCCCGACGTCGACAACGAGACAACGAGGACAGCGGCTACGTCGAGGCGACGCCGCGCTTCGCGAGCAGGGCGCGGAGCTCGGCCGGGCGGCGGAAGCCGACGCGTCGAGCGACCTCGCCCTCGCCCAGGCCCTCGCCGAGCAGGACGCGCGCGCGCTCGGCGCGGACTTCGTCGTAGTAAACATGAGGGGAGCGCCCGAACGCGGCGCGAAACTGGCGAGCAAAATGGAACTCGGACAGATCGAGATCCAGCGCGACTTCATACGAGCGCACGCGCTGACCGGCCTCGGCGGCGGCGCGGATACGCTCGCGGGCGACCAGCATCCGCTCGGGCGTGGTACGCGGAATCGGCGGGGGCGCGGGGAGAACGAGGCGAGGCAGGGGAGTGAAGCTCCCCGGCGGCCGAGGCGCCGTCGTCGAGAACGGCATGCTCCGTCCAGGAACGGCGCTCGGTGCCGCAAATCGAGAGGCGCCCGACGCGGACATCAGCGGCCGGCGGGTCGCGGAGGCGGGGGCAGCGGGGATGGGCATCAAGGGAAGAGCGTTGCTCACAGGGACCTCTCCAGGGCCGTCGCGGGGTGGGGGCGCCCCCTTCCTGCGTAGGAAAGGAGCTCAGCCGCGTCCGCGGCGTCGACGGCTCGCCAACAACGCTCTGCAACCTGTGGGCCGTACAGTTCGATCGAACGATTTCACGACGGTTCACTGCGAAAGCACGCTCGGGGCGGGCGCGCAGTGCTGCATGACCAGGGCAGCGCTCTCCAGGGTGTGTGGACAACCGTTCACGTGACGACCTGTGCTGCAGTCAACGCTTCAAGGTCGGCGCGGATGCGTTCACACGTCGATCTCAGCGTTGGGTGCGCGCTCCATGATGAAGCGAAAACGCGCCTGCGCATCCTTGCCCATCAGCTCGGTGAGGATGCGATCGGTCTCGAGCTCGCCCTCGATCACCACACGCAGCACCCGGCGGCGGCGGACGTCGAGCGTCGTCGCCTTGAGGTCTTCGGCGGGCATTTCGCCGAGGCCCTTGAAGCGGGAGATGTCGGCCTTGGCGTTCTTCGGCAGCCCGGCGAGGACCTTGTCGCGCTCGCGCTCGTCGAGGCACCAGTGCGTCTCCTTGCCGGCGTCGACGCGGAAGAGCGGCGGCTGCGCGAGGTACACGTGGCCGCCGCGGAGCAGGCCGGGGAGGTGCCGGTAGAAGAACGTGAGCAGCAGCGTCGCGATGTGCTGGCCGTCGCTGTCGGCGTCCATCAGCAAGAAGATCTTCCCGTAGCGAAGCTTGGTGGCGTCGAAGTCCTTCCCGAAGCCACAGCCGAGGGCGCTGATGATGTCCTGGAGCTCGCGGTTGCCGAACACCTTTGACGTCGAGGCCTGCTCGGCGTTGAGGACCTTGCCGCGGAGCGGGAGGATCGCCTGCGTGCGCCGATCGCGGCCCTGCTTCGCGGAGCCGCCGGCGCTGTCGCCTTCGACCAGGAAGAGCTCGCTCTCGTTGGGGTCGGACGAGGAGCAGTCGGCGAGCTTGCCCGGCAGCGTGAGCCGGTGCGAGAGCGGCGTCTTGCGCAGGACCTGCTGCGTCGCCTCGCGCCGGGCCTCGCGGGCGCGCGCGGCGAGGATGGCGCGCATGACGATCGACTCGCCCGCCGTACCGTTCTCGAGCAGCCACTGCTCGAGCGCCGGGCGCACCACGGCCTCGACCGCCGGACCCGCCTCGGGGTTGTTGAGCTTGTCCTTGGTTTGACCCTGAAATTGCGGGTCTTGCATGTAGATCGACAGCAGACCAACCACGCCCTCGCGGATGTCTTCCGCGGTGAGCGTCACGCCCTTGGGCTGGATCTTCTTGGCCTCGACGAAGGCGCGGACCGCCTTGACGATCGCAGAGTTGAAGCCGTTCTCGTGCGCTCCGCCCGCGTGGGTGGGGATCCCGTTGACGTAGGAGCGGACGTACTCTTCGGTCGCCTCCGTCCACTGCAGGGCCGCCTCGAGGCGGATCCCGTTCTCTTTCACCATGTGGAAGACGATCGGGTGCGTCGGCGGCTTGCCCCGCTGTGCGACCAGCTTGGGGAGGTAGTCGGCGATCCCGTTGGGGTGGAGGAGCTCGACCTGCTCGCCCGTCGCCTCGTCGCGGTAGACGATGGTGAGCCCGCCGTGGAGGTAGGCCTTGGCCTCGAGGCGCTCGCGGACCACCTCGGCGTCGAAGCTGCGGCCCTGGCCGAAGATCTCGGGATCGGGGCGAAAATGTACCTGAGTGCCGTGCTTGCGTGTCGCTGAGCCCTTCTTCAGCTTGCCCTGCGGCACCCCGCGCGAGAACGTCTGGAGGTGCTCGAAGCCGTCGCGTAGCACCTTGATTTCCAGCAGCTCGGAGAGGGCGTTGACGACGCTGGAGCCGACGCCGTGGAGCCCGCCGGAGACCTTGTAGCTGCCGTCGCCGCCGAACTTACCGCCCGCGTGCAGCGTGCAGAGGATGAGCTCGAGCGCCGGCCGTTTGTGCTTCGGGTGGATGTCGACGGGGATGCCGCGGCCGTCGTCGGTGACCGTCACGCCCTGGTGATCCTTGTCGAGGATGACCTCGATCCGGCTGGCGTGGCCGTTGATCGCCTCGTCGACCGAGTTGTCGACGATCTCCCAGAGCAGGTGGTGGTAGCCGTGCCGATCGGTGCCGCCGATGTACATGGCGGGGCGCTTGCGCACGGGCTCGAGGCCCTCGAGGACCTCGATGCTCTTGGCGGTGTACTCTTCGCGCGCGGCGGCGGCGCGCGGGGGCGGGGTGGTTCCGGGGGCCATGGTCAGCTCGCTCAGCGGTCAGGGGAGAAGGTGGGCGCCTCGAGCGGAGGCAGGACGAGGCGGACGAGGGCGTCGCGCTTGGAGATCGGCGTGCCGCGGTTGGCGCGCGATCCCATGACCTCGGAGAGCTTGAAGTCTTTCTCTTTGCCCTTGTCCGTCTCGGCCTTGAAGCGATCGACTTTCTTCGGCGCGATCAACGCGCCGATCAGGCGATCGCCCTCGGCGACGTCCATCACGATCGCGCCCTTGCCCGCGCCCGCGAGGGCCGGGATCTCGTTGACCGCGACGGCGAGCGCGTGCCCGTCGCCGGAGGCGCAGACGACGATGTCGCCCTTGTGCACGGGGAAGACCGCGAGGACCTCGTCGCCCTCCTTCGGCTTGGCGAAGCGGCGGCCCGCGCGCGTCGAGGGATCGCGGTGGGTGCGCAGCGAGAAGCGGAAGCCGAAACCGGCCTTGGTCATCGCCAGCGAGAACGGCTCCTCCGGATCCTCTGCGCCCTCGGTCGCGGCGGGGACGTCGAGCACGCGAGGATCGAACGAGAGCATGGAGATCATCCGCTCGCCGTCGGCCAGCTTGAAGAGCTTCTGCACTGGATCGCCGTAGCCGGTGGAGGCCGGGATCTCGGTGACGCGGCAGGAGTAGCAGCCGCCGAGGTTCGAGAAGAAGGCCACCACCGAGCGCGTCGAGGCCGCCACCGCGGCGAAGACGCTGTCGCCCTCGCGGAGGCGCGTCGTGCCGAGGTCCTTCACCTCGCGCACGCGCTTCACCCATCCCTGAGCCGAGAGGATGATGTTGGCGTCCTCAGCGACGATGAAGTCTTCGGCCTGGTACTCGGGCTCGTCCACCGCGCCGAGCACCTTGGTGCGGCGCTTGTCGGCGTACTTCGCCTTGATCTCCTGGAGCTCGGACTTGACGAGATCCCAGAGGTGCTTCGGCGTGTTGAGGAGCGAGTCGAGGCGCTTGGCCTCGGCTCGACGCTCGGCCAGCTCTTTCTGGACGATGAGGATCTCGAGCCGCGCGAGGCGGTAGAGGCGGAGCTCGAGGATCGCGTCGACCTGCTCTTCGCTGAGCTTGAAGCGGGTCATCAGCTTCTGCGCCGCGTCGGGTCGCCCCTCGCTCTTGCGGATGATCCGGATCACCTCGTCGAGGGCGTCGAAGACCTTCTCCAGGCCCTCGAGGAGGTGGATCTTCTTCTTCAGCTCTTCGAGGTCGAAGGTGGTCCGACGGGTCACCGTCTGGAAGCGGAAGTCGAGGAAATGGCCGAGGATTTCGGCGAGGCTGAGGCGCCGGGGCGCGGCGATCTCCGAGCTGTCCGCGCCCGCTTCACCGATCGCGTGGCTCCCGGTGCGCTGCGAGGGCGGTACGGGCACGAGGCAGGTGAGGTTGACCTGCACGTGGCTCGCCATCGGCGTGTTCTTGAAGAGGTACGCCATGATCAACTGAGGGTCCGCGCCGCGCTTGATCTCGAGGACGATGCGGACCTCGGCCGTCGACTCGTCGCGCATGCCGACGATCGTCGGGAGCTTCTTGGCGATGACCACCTCGGCGATCTTCTCGACGATGACCTTGCGCTCCACGCCGTAAGGGATCGACGTGATGATGATCAGCGGCGGCGGCGCGCCCTTCTTGTCGCCCGGGTCCTCGAGCCGCCACTCGCCCCGGAGCTTGAGCGAGCCCTGGCCGGTCGTGTAGACCGCCTCGAGCTCTTTCTTCGTCGCCTGGAGCTGGCCGCCGGTCGGGAAATCAGGGCCCTTGATGCTCTTGAGGAGCTGCCCCACCGGGAGGTCGCGGTCGTTGTTGATCAGCGCGATGCACGCGTCGATCACCTCGCCCAGGTTGTGGGGCGGGATGCTCGTCGCCATGCCGACGGCGATGCCCTGCGAGCCATTGACGAGCAGGTTCGGGAAGCGCGCCGGGAGCACGACCGGCTCGCTGCGGGTGCCGTCGTAGTTCGGTCGCCAGCCCACGGTGCGTCGGCCGATCTCGCCGAGCAAATCCAGCGCGATCGGGAGGAGCTTGCACTCCGTGTAACGCATGGCCGCGGGCGAGTCGCCGTCGAGCGAGCCGAAGTTACCGTGCCCGTGGACGAGGGGCGCGCGCATCACCCAGTCTTGGGCGAGGCGGACCATGGCCTCGTAGATCGAGGAGTCGCCGTGCGGGTGATACTTGCCCATCACGTCGCCGACCACCGCCGCGCTCTTCCGCGGCTTGGCGTCGGGGCCGAGGTGGAGATCGTTGTGCATCGCGTAGAGGATGCGGCGCTGGACTGGCTTCAGGCCGTCGCGCACGTCGGGCAGCGCGCGCGACGTGATGACGCTGAGCGCGTAGTTCAGGTACCGACGCTGCGCCTCGTCGGCGAGAGAGGTGTCGGTGATGGCGGGCGGAGGCGGCTCGCTCCCGTCAGCGGGCGGAGGAGCGCCACGGCGGGAGCGCGTCGGCGCGCCTTTGGGCGAAGCGGAGGATTGCGGGTTTTGGCTGGGCATCGTTGAACCGGTGTTCAGTACAGGATCGCGGGCGTCGCAATTACCCATGGACGGGGAATCGGGTCAAGCGGACCCCGCCCGGCGCCCCCGAAGATGGACGTTTTTTGTCCCTCCAGACGGTCGTCGAACGCGGAGGCGGCCGGAGAGCGTGCAGGAAAAAAGCTGCCGAGTTCTTGCTGTACGAGCACAAAAGGCGCTCCGGCCTTGAGACCCACCGCGCGCTGGGCTACGGGGAGGCGCCTTGTTCGCGACCGGCCGTAATCTGCTCCTGTTGCCCCCGCGTCCGCGGTCAGGCCTTGTCCGCTGGGTCGCGTTCGTTGCGACCCTGACCTTCCTGCTCGTCGGTACCCCCGTCGTCCCTGCGGCCTGGGCCGATGACGCGGGCGCTCCGCCTCCCGGCGGCGGCGCGGTCGACGGCGCAGACGCCGGAGCCCCTGCGCCTGCCCCCGCCGCGGTGACGGCCCTGCCCGACACCCCGGAGCCCCCCATCCCCACCCTGGCGCCGACCGAGGCCGAAAAGGCCCGCGGAGCGCCGATCGCCAAGGTGATCCTCGCGGGCAATCGCCGCATGGCCTCGGAAGACATCGCCGGATACCTCCAGCAGATGCGCCCCGGGAAGACCTTCACCCCCGAAGGCCTCTCCAAGGACGTGCGCGAGCTCTGGGACTCGAGCTATTTCGAGGACATCGAGGTCGACCTCACCCGCAAGGACGACGGCGTCTACCTCCGCATCCTCGTGCGCGAGCGGCCGAGCATCAAGGCGGTCGAGTTCTCCGGCAACGAGAAAATCGACAAAGACGACCTGACCGAGGCGCTCTCCGTCGAGCTCAAGACGGGCAACATCCTGAGCTACGCCGCCATCCGCCGCGGCCTCCAGAAGCTCCGCGACAAATACGCCGAGGACGGCTACTTCCTCGCCGAAGTCTCCTACGAAGTCATCCCGCAGAAGGAGAACCAGGTGAGCGTCAAGTTCACCATCCGCGAGCACGAGCAGGTCAGCGTGCGGCGGGTCACCTTCGTCGGCAACGTCCACGTCAGCGACTCCGAGCTGCGCGAGGTGATGATCACCGGGCAGCAGAACCCCTTCCTCGACTTCGGCACCGGCGGCCCGTTCCGGCAGGACGCGTTCGAGCGCGACGTGCTGATCATCAACGCCCTCTACTACGACAAGGGCTTCCTCTCGGTCCAGGTCGCGACCCCGCGGGTGATGCTGACGCCGGACCGAAACGGCATCGAGATCACGCTCGCGATCACCGAGGGTCCCCGCTACAAAATTCGCCAGCTCCGCGTCTTCGAGAAGGACGAGGACGGCAAGGAGGTCGAGCCGCTCAACGGGCGCCGCCACCTCCGCGACATGATCCGCGCGAAGCCGGGCGACTTCTTCAACCGCGCCGAGCTGGTGAAGGACCTCGGCGCGATCCAGACGATGTACCGCGACGCCGGCTACGCCAACGTCGAGGCCCCGCCGGCCACCGAGCTCGATCCCGAGAAGCAGGAGGTCGACATCATCGTCGCGATCAAGCGGCGCCAGCTCGTGAAATACGGCCGCATCGAGATCCGCGGCAACACCAAGACGCGCGACCGCGTCATCCGCCGCGAGATGGAGATCGCCGAGCAAGACCTCTTCAGCGAGACCAAGCTCGAGCGGAGCAAGCGGCGGATCACGGCCCTCGGCTATTTCGAGCGCGTCGACATCTCCACCGAGCAGGGCGACGACAACGATCACGTCAACGTCAACGTGGAGATCGGCGAGAAGCCCACCGGGACGTTCCAGGTCGGCGCCGGCTTCTCCAGCATCGAGAACTTCATCGCCACGGCGCAGGTGCAGCAGGCGAACCTCTTCGGCAACGGCCAGTCCCTCGCGCTCCAGGCGCAGATCTCCGGGCTCCGCCAGCTCGTCGACGTCCGCTTCTTCGAGCCGTACTTCCTCGACACGCGCTTCTCGGCGTCGATCAACGTCTTCGATCAGCTCCGCATCTACGACCAGTTCTCGCAGACGTCGGCGGGCGGCTCGCTCACGGTCGGCTACCCGATCATCCAGCCGCAGCTCCGCGCTTCGCTCGCGTACACGCTCTCGTTGGACAAGATCTCGACCTCGACCACCTCGACGTTCCTCGGCACGGCGACGGCCGTCTCGGTCTACCAACGCCTGCCGCTGGCGAACTTGTTCAACGACGGGATCACCTCCAGCATCCGCCCGACGCTGACGTACGACACGCGCAACAATCAGCTCTTTCCCTCGGCCGGCATCTACCTCCAGGGCTCGGCCGAGCTCGCCTCCGCCGCCTTCGGGAGCGACAACGAGTTCATCCGTTACCGCGCCACGGGCCGCTATTACTACCCGATCACCGACAACAACTCGGTGGTGCTGAAGCTCAACACCGAGGCGGGCATGGTGACGAGCCCGAGCGCGGGCGGCGTGCCGATCTTCGCGCGCTTCTTCCTCGGTGGCATCCTCGATCTCCGCGGCTTCCCGCTGCGCAGCATCGGCCCGCGCCTGCCGCTGAAGCAGAGCCTCGACGAGAACGCCGCGCCGATCCCCAACGGCGCCGTCATCGGCGGCAACCTGATGTACTACCAGAACCTCGAGCTCGAGTTCCCGATCATCGATGCCGTGCAGATCCGCGGCGTGGTGTTCACCGATCTCGGCAACTCCTGGAACCTGGAGTCGGTCTATTGCAAGGCCGCGCCGGCCTCACCGAACTCGGCGACGAACCCCTGCTTCACGCCCGGCAGCCTGTTCGACGTGCGGACCTCCTGGGGCTTCGGCATCCGCTGGTTCTCGCCCCTCGGCCCGCTCCGCTTCGAATGGGGCTTCCCGTTCAAGCCGCTCCCGTACGAGCAGGCGAGCGTCTTCGAATTCACCATTGGCAACTTCTTCTGAGATTCGCGCAGGTTGCCCGGGGGGGCGCGGGCTGGTAGCTCAGGGGGACGATGCAACAGTCCCAGATGAGCTTCGGTATGCCCAGGCCGGGGAAGGCCGTACTCGGGGTGATGATCGCCTTGGTCGCGATCTGGGTGCTGTTCGCGGTGGGGATCAACTGGTTGCAGATGGGCCAAGAGGTGTTCGGCCTCCTCATCGGGAGCGGCGAGGCGTTGCGTCATGGGCACCTCTGGGTGCTCTTCACCGCGCCGTTGATCCACCATTTCAAAGCTCCTGGTAGCCTGCTCATGCCGCTGTTCGGGCTCCTTTTCTTCGGCACCACGCTCGAGGATCGCTGGGGCGCGAAGAAGATGCTGGCCTTTCTTTTTGGCTCGGCAGCGTTCGCGTTTCTCGTGCAGGTTGGCGTGGGGGCGATCGTCCCGCAGCTCGAGAACCCGGTCTGGTTCGGCTCGCTCGGGATGACGGAGGCTGTCGCGGTGGCGTGGGCGCTCAACAACCGCAACGCGACGGTGCGTCTCTTCTTCGTGCTCCCGGTGTCGGGGACGATGCTGCTCGTGTTCATTTTCGTGGCGAGTGTGTTCAGCGTGTTCGCGATAACCCCGCCGAGCGAAGGCCTGGTCACCCCCTTCGGTGGCATGCTCGCCGGCTGGCTCTTCGGCGACGTCTCCCCCTTGCGCCGCCTGTTCCTGCAGATGCGCCTTCGCCGCCTCCAGGCTCAGACCGAGGCCCTGCGCACGAGCCAGGCCTCGGCGCGTCGCCGCGCGGCGGGGCCGCCCCTGCGGATCATCCACGGCGGCGGCGATACGCCCCCCAAGGACAAGCGTTTTCTCAACTAGCCTCCCCGCTGCTGCGCGATCCGTGCTTCATTTCCAGGCGATGAAGCGAACGGCGCTCCTGCTCCTCGCCTTCGCGGCGGCCGGCTGCAGCAAGACGATGACCGACGACTCTTGCCGCAAAGTCGGGGAGAACATGCTCCAGGTCTGGCAGGCGGAGTCGGCCAAGGCCGCGTCGACGGACGGCGCCGACAGCGAGAAGGCTCGGAACGTGATCAAGAGCGAGGGCGACAAGCTCGTCAACGACTGGTTGACCGAGTGCAAGAAAGAGCTGATGGGCCGGCGCGTGGATCCGAAAGAGCTCGACTGCCTGCTCACGGCGAAATCGATCGAGCAGATCAACAAGTGCGCTGAACCCTAGTACTGGCCGGACGAAGTTCGGTCAGTGCTAGCGCGACCGCGAAGCGGGCGCGGGGTGGGGGGCGAAGCCCCACCGTGAAAGGCTAGTTTCGTCCGCGCGAAGCGGCCGCGCAGCGGCCCAAAAGTCTGACAAGACTCGGGGCGGGAAACCAGAAACAGCGCGTGGCGCGCGTTTCCGCGAGGTTTCTCGCCCCGAAGCTTTTTGTCCATGGGCTTCGACGGCACTCTACGGAACAGGACGCCCCTCGACGACGGGAACAGCGCGGTAACACGGAGCGCGACCGCTCGCCCTGGGAGGCGCGTCCAGACGGCCGCGCGCGTCAAAACGTTCGCGCGCATCCAGGCAGACGCGAGGGGGCGCAGCTCAGGGCGCGGCGCGTCGATGCGTGCGGCGAGGAGGCGCAGTTCGGAGGTGTGGCGCGCGCCGCGAGGGGAGCCGCGTCGTCGCTCGCGGTGAGCCGAGGCGTAGCTCGGGGCGTGGCGCGCGGCGAGCGGAGCCGCGTCGTTTCTTGCCGCGTGATCGCTCGCGGGAGTCGAGGCGCAGCTCGGGGCGTGGCGCGTCGATGCGTGCGGGGCCGCGTCGCTCGCCGCGAGCCGAGGCGCAGCTCGGGGGCGTGGCGCGTCGATGCGCGCGAGGCCGCGTCGTCGTTCGCCGCGTCATCGCTCGCGGGAGTCCAGGCAGCTCGGGGGATCGATGCGCGCGGCGAGGAGACGGTGAGTAGGTGGACCCTTCCGTGAGCGGGGAACAGCCCGGGCAGGGGCCGAATGCACCGCCGCGCCCGCGAGGGCGGACGTGTGGCGCGAGGACGACGTGCGCGAGGTTCGGGCGGGTCGTGGGGTGATGTTGCCTTCGGCAGCGCAGGCGGGGGAGGCTCCGAGTGGGGTTGTCCCCCCGGAATCGGTCTCACTGGGTTACCCGCCATTTTAGGAGGCCACTCGAAGGGCTACCCCGGCTCAACCAAAGTCCAGAGGTTCGAGAAGAGGCAGACGTAGATCGTCGCCTCGCCCATCAACGCCCCGTTCATCGCCACATCCGGCACCAGCTCGTTCCCAAGCTCCGGCGGGATCTGCTGATAGCCGGGGTACGTGGCCTCGATCTCTTCGGCGATCACCGCCGGCTTCTCGTCGGGCTCGCCCCTATCATGGATCCCATAATAGGGCCCGAGGAGGCTCACGTGGAAGCTGAGCGAAGCCCCACTGCTGGGCGAGGGAACGGGCTCCAAGTCCTTGGGACGATAAATGCTGGCTGAGTAGGCCGGATCGACCCAGCCCGACAACAGGCGGATCGAGTCGTTGTAAAGGCCGTAGCGATCCCCCAGGCGACGGGTCATCGCCCTCCACGTCGGGTACTCCGCTCGCCCGCGGTTGGCGGCTTCCACCAGGCGGAGGTGCTCCTCCGTGTCGTCGTAGAAGGGCTCGTTCGGGGGCGCGTGAATGCGCGAGTAGTTATGCAGTCCCCGCGGGTAGAAACGGTAAACGACGTCGAGCAGCTCGGAGCGAGTTATCCTCATTTCTTCACCGCCGTGGCCTTGAGAAAGGGGTACTTGAGCTTGAATGCAGCTTCCACCTTTTTGATGTAATAAAAACAGAAGATCCCACCCTCGAGATCGTAGTCCATGTCGCGCGCAACGCTCACCGTGATCTCCGCGCTCATGCTGGCCGCGAGGGTTGCCGAGATTTTGCCCATCATCTCGGTCCGAAGCGGCATTCCGATGGTGAAAGGACACCACCATTTGGTGATGCTAATCGGGATAAGCATTCGGACAAACTCAAGGTTGACCTTGGCCTCTTGGTACCCTCCGCCCTTGTCGGTGCCGTCGTCCTTAACCGTGGTGACGAACGGGAACTCCAACGTATCGAAGCTCACGAAGGTGTTCCTTCCAGGCGCCGGACACTTCGAGCTGCATTCAGCGCTACAGCTCCAGGAGGTTGCTCCTTCTCCTGACGGGGTGGGCGCCTGACATGTGCTCTGCGGTGATGGCTTCTCAGGCGTCTTCGGATCGACGCAGGGGTTATAAGGTTCCCCGCCGTTGTCGAGCGGACCACGGGGCGGATCGGCGTAGTCGCCAGTGGCTGCGCCGACGCCAGCGCCGATCGGAATCGTCCCGGAGCCGCCGAAGCCGCCGGACGTGTTGACGAAGCACTCGTCCGGGCTGACCGTGGTGCATCCCATCACGAGTAGCGCCAGCACCAGCAGGAGAGGAGTAAGCGAGCCAAAAAACAAACGCATGGAGGAGCCTTTCGGTTCGGTCATTTGTGCGAGGTGAAGCGGAGGAGGGGACCGGCCGAGCAGCGCACCGAGACGCCACTCCAGACGGGAGAAGTGCCGCCTGTGATCCAGGTGCCGGCGCAGTCGATCGCAATGCCGAGGGCTCCGGAGAGGTATGGGCCGAACAGGTCGAGCCGTACGCTTGCCCCTGGAACCAGGCCGCGCACCTGGCCGCAGAACCGTGGGCCGCAGATCGGGAGCGAGATCGCTGCGAGCGAGAGCCCGGCGCTCAGGTTCACGCTCTCCCAGAAGAGCCCGCCGCCGAGGGTGGTCTCGTTGTTGATCCCGAACCGTCCGCCGGTCGCGCCGAGGAACGAGGCCGTGTCACGGGCGACGAAGAACCCGCGCTCGCCGCGCAC
>Ga0209181_10001240_pt1 | contig 45220 bp, 31 predicted proteins | sample MAT05_FD_187208 | JGI IMG/M metagenome (GOLD analysis project Ga0209181, IMG submission 187208) | Freshwater microbial communities from Lake Fryxell liftoff mats and glacier meltwater in Antarctica - MAT-05 (SPAdes) (version 2) | ecosystem: Environmental > Aquatic > Freshwater > Ice > Liftoff... | reverse complement strand
CAACAACGCGGACGAGCCGGGTTCGCCACACGCCCATCGCTCTGGGTACGGAAACTGTACCCGCCTCGTCCCTACCATCGCAAAGTCGAGACACTGGCGGCGAACTTGTGAAACGGTCATCTAGGATACAGATCATTATTTTCATGCGACCATATTATCGACGAATGAGTTGAGATCGGCGCAGGTAATCGCAAGTCGGTGCAACTCTTTCAGAGGTCCTTCGTCCCTGACCGCTTGGAGGAGTGCAACACGCTCCGTGGGGACCCTTCCAAACCGAGTTGTCAACGCGGCCGCTCGGGACGCACCGCCCCGACCCCCATCCCACTTTTCGGGTTGTCCTGGCTTCATCCAGTCCAGATGTGAGGCACAGCCGGACGCTGACCGAGGTTGATACATCATCCGGGTGCGAAAATCGTTGCAGGCGGCCCGTCACGGGGGTAATCTGTAACCTTACGGCCGATTTGTGTCCGCTGTGGCGTTCATTTGGGAAAGATCCGTTGAAGGGGATGCTGCCAGCCGTGCTGGTGGCCGGACGGCACGCGACTGACGTTAACCTGCAACCGCGACGGCAAGTACGACCTCCACGCCGCGAACATCGACAACCCCGGTCGGTTCGATCTGTTCTCCGTTTCCCTTGCAAACTCACGCCGCCTCTCATCACGGATGACGTGATGCTCATGTGGTTCGCCCTCGCCTAGGTTTTGTGGTGATCGCAGAATGATTGCTTGGTGGGCTGAAGCGTGTCCAAGCTGCTAAGGACGAAAAGCTAACCTATGAAGACTCTCAAGTTCGCCATTTTGCTTGTACTCGCTGTCGCGATTCCGGTAGCCGTTGGTCAAGAGACACCGATCACTTTGGAGGCGGCCAAAGAGCAGGGGCGCAACAAATCCCGATACTTGAAAGAGACGAAGGCCGCGGCGGATACCAGCGATGCGATCCCAAAGGCCAACGTTGCTGACTTTCAGAAGTCCGTGCAGCCAATTCTGACGAAGAGCTGCGTGAACTGTCATGGTCCTAAAAAGGCCAAGGGCAGACTTCGAATCGATCAACTGAATCCCGACCTGCTGACCGGCCCTGATGTTGAGAAATGGCGCGAGGTTTTCAGCGCGCTTAGCAAATCGGAGATGCCCCCCGAAAACGAACCGGATTATGCACTCTCCCCCACGAATCTCGGCACCATTGTTGATTGGCTCAGTGAGGAACTGAATAAAGCCTCTCTCGTACGTCGAAACAGCAAAGAACATTCGTCTTTTCGTCGGTTGACGAAGTACGAATATGACTACGCTCTGCAGGATCTGCTTGGACTGCCCTACGCCTTGGCAAACAAGCTGCCACCGGAATCCAAGACTGAAGACGGTTTCAAGAATAGCTCGGAACTACTTCAGATATCGGCCACGCAATTTGAAACCTATCGTGAGATCGCCCTCAAAGCTCTGAAACGAGCGACTATTAGCGGTCCGCGTCCCAAAGCCGTCACCTACATCGTCTCGATGCAACAAGAGTTGGATAAAGCATTGTCCGCAAAGAATGCAAAGGCCTTCGATAAGAGTGAAGCAGGTTATCGCAAAAACAAGAATCAACAGCATTTATTGAATCGTGAGACAGGCAAGGGTATTCTCTTTTCCTCTTTGAATACGATGCCTCAGGCAAAAGCTATTGCTGGGCAAATTCCTCCGGATTCAGATGTTGCTCTCGTGCTTCCCGAAGGCAAAGAGCTGAAACTGAATCTGGACCGCTATCTTCCCGACGAAGGGATCATGCGTGTTCGCATTCGAGCGGCACGCTCGACCATGAACCCTGACGAGTACGCAAGCCTGCGGCTGATACTCAGTGCCCATACCAGCAACAATGCCGACTTCTCGGAGGTGATTAGTTCGCGTGACATCCCGGTGACAGCATCGGGCGACAAAGCCCAATGGATTCACTTCGATGTGTCACTGAACGATGTCCAGCGGAACCCGTTTCGGAAACTCGCCACGACGTTTCCAAGAAGAGATGAGTTCCTGCACATTCGCAATGTATCCAATGCAACTGGAGGGGAGGAGCGTCTCAAAGTCCTGATCGACTACATCGAAATCAGCGCACCGTTCTTCGAGCAATGGCCGCCAAAAACGCATACCGACATCTTTTTCGAGAGCGACAACAAACGCGACGAGAAGGTCTATGGTCGAGAGGTGCTGAATCGATTCCTCCGACGCGTCTGGCGTCGCCCGGTCACTTCGCAGGAAGTTGACAAGTTCGTGGCCCTGTTTGCGAAGTATCGGCCGGAATTCTCGACTTTCGAAGATGCCATGGTGGAAGTGCTGGCGACTGCATTGGCCACGCCGGAGTTTCTTTATCTGACACAACGAGCGACGGCCGACGACAAGAAATCGCCAGCCAAGATCAGCGAGTTTGAACTGGCCAGTCGCCTGTCCATTTTCTTGTGGTCGAGCATACCGGATGAAGAGCTCTTGAAACTCGCGGAGCAGGGGACACTACGAAAGCCAGAGGTTCTGACGGCTCAAGTGAAACGTATGCTGGCGGACCCGCGTGCGAGGCGATTCTCTCAGAATTTCGTCGAGCAATGGCTGGGCTTGGATGGCCTGAACAGTGTGACGCACGTCCCGGCGGGCCCATTGAAAGAGGCGATCCAGGAAGAGCCGATCGCCTTTTTCGAGGAAGTCCTCAAGAACAACCATAGCATCATGGAATTCATCCATTCAGATTTCGCCGTGGTCAACGAACGACTGGCGGCACACTACGGGATGAAGAAGGTTTACGGCCCTCATTTCCGCAAAGTGCCAATCGCCGCACAAATGAATCGCGGCGGCCTTTTGACGGGGGCTGCCATCCTTGCCATGAACTCCGATGGCAAAGATTCTCATCCGCTGAAACGGGGCGTTTGGATGTTGAAACGCATCCTTCACGATCCGCCGCCGCCACCTCCGCCGGATGTCCCGGAAGTCGACCTGACGAATCCGGAGATTCTCAAATTGACTTTGAAAGAACGGATCGCCGATCACCGGAACAAGGCGGCCTGCGCATCGTGTCACTCTCGGATCGACCCGTGGGGAATCGCGTTTGAGAACTACGATGCCCTCGGAGTCTTCCGGACGCACATCAAGGACAAGCCTGTCGATGCGACATCAGAATTGTTCAACCGGCAGACGCTGGCTGGGATGGATGGGCTTAAGCGATATCTGTTGGCGGACCGACAAGATCAATTTGCCCGAGCGATGGTGCATAAGTTGACGGCCTACGGACTTGGCAGGCCACTCACTTTTGGCGACCGCGCTGAAATCGATAACTTGACCGCGCAATTACGACGACGCGGTGACGGCCTGCGCGACCTGATCAACCTGATCGTTAACAGTAACCTCTTTAACTCGAAGTAAGTGTCAGGAACAGACGATGAATATCAAATCCGAATCGCTGAGCCGGCGAACGTTTCTTCGTGGTACCGGGGTCGCTCTGGCACTGCCGTGGTTCGAAACGTTTGCCGCAGGCGCTCCAAGTTCAGACGAGACTCCCAAGCGGTTTCTGAGTGTTTATCACCCAGATGGCGTGGGCCTACCGCTCAAGTCCGACCCGGCGTGGAAGGACTGGTGCTGGTTCCCTCGGGGTGGCGAAAAGGACTTTGAATTGACGAAAGTGCTCGATGTGCTCCAACCGTTGCGCAACGACATCACGATTTATTCGGGGTTATCGCATCCCGCCGCGAGACAGGTCCACGGCCATTCGAATGCCGATCAGTACTTGACGGGCGCGCCCATCGGCGGTTCGGGTCCGTATCAGAATTCGATCTCTCTCGATCAGGTCTATGCGGAGTACGCGGGCGACTTCACTCGACACTCTTCGCTGGTGATGTCGACGAACGGGGGTGTTGGCGGCCCGCGTGGCGCGCAGACTCAGTCCTTCAATCGTGAAGGGCGGCCAATCCCGGCGATGAATAAGCCAAAAGAAATCTTCGATATGCTGTTCGTGACGAGTGGCAAAGACGCGGCCGCAAGACTGGCGAGAAGCAAAAGTGCCCTGGATCTCCTGACCGAGCATACGCGCTCACTGGCACGCGATCTCTCCAGCAAAGATCAAGAGACCCTCAAGCAGTATCTCGACGCAGTTCGCGATACCGAGTTGAAACTCGCGAAGGCCCAAAAGTGGATTGATACGCCGATTCCCAAAGTCGATACCCGCAACCTGCATCTGAATGCTGAGCCCAAAGAAGCCAAACTCTATTTCCAGACGATGTATGAACTGATCTATCTCGCCTTCCTGAGCGATTCGACCCGCGTGGCGACATTTCAGTTGGGTCGAGAGAATGGTGAAGGTCCACACGATCTGCTCTCACTCGCCGTGGGGCTTGGTGCTGCTCATGGCCTGACTCACGAGGTCAAGAAGCCCAACGGTTGGAAGAACCTTGGCACCTATAATCGCTATCAGGCCGCAGAATTCGGTCGTTTCGTGCAACGCCTGAAGGATACTCAAGAGCCGACCGGCAAAGGAAACATGCTGGACAACACGTTCGCCATGCACGGCTCGGCGTCCAGCAGTTTCCACCTCTCACGCAACTATCCGATCATTTCCGCCGGTGGTAAGAACCTCGGCTTCACCACAACGGTCGATCTCAAGTTCGGCAAGGGAAATGAAGACAATCAAGCCGGCGCAGGAATCGACACGGATGCTGGCTGGCATGGCAAGGTTGAAGTGGAAGAGCTTCCGCTGGCGAAGCTCTTCGTCACCGTCTTGCAGAGGCTTGGTATCAAGACCAATTCGTTCGGTGGGTACACCGGATCGTTGAGTCGGGTTTAATTCGGGTGGTCCGCCGCCACCAGCAGGCATGGTGACGACTCCGCTGCCTCAAGGCGAGCGGCTTCTTGGGACACCCCGCGATCGGGGTTGAGTCCCACAGGCTCCATCCGAGCCTGCCTCGCGCGAGCGAGGATGTTGAGTGCGGCATTGAGATCCCGCTTGAGGATGATCCCACAGGTTGGGCCGTCATGAGTACGAACTGAGAGTTCCTTACGAACAATCGATCCGCACCCACTGCACTCCTGAGACGTTCCGCGACAATTCACCTGCGTGACCACTTCCGTTCACCTCTGAACGACAAGCACACCTGGGACGAACTTCACGGTTGATGGTCCATGATGATTGTCCGCTCAGGTGCCGCAGGTGGAGGATCTTGCCGTGCTTCCGGTAGCTCTCGGCCACGACCTGGATGGCCTCAATCCCGGAGTGGTCGAACACCCGGCTGTCGGCAAAGTCGATGATGACCTCCTGCGGGTCGGTCGCCGGGGTGAAGAGCTGGCGGAACCGGTTCGTGCTGCCGAAGAACAGTGCCCCGTGCAGGTCGTACTCCCGCGACCCGTCCGGTAGGGTTCGGTAGGTCCATCACCTTGACCTGGATCTTCTTAGCCGACTCCCACGCGAACACCAGGGCCGACACCACCACGCCCGAGAGCACGACCACGGCCAGGTCGGTCGCCAGCGTCACTACGGTAACGAACACGATGACGAAAACGTCGGCCCGCGGCACCCGCCGCATCATCTTGAACGACGCCCACTCGAACGTCTCGATCACTACCATCAGCATCACCCCGGCCAGTGCGGCCAGCGGGATGCGCTCGATAACGGCCGACCCGAACAGGCCGAACCCGAGGAGGAACAGGGCCGCAGCGACCCCGGACAGCCGGTGCCGGGCACCGGAGTTGATGTTGATCATGCTCTGCCCGATCATCGCGCACCCGCCCATCGCTCCGAGGAACCCGGACGCCACGTTGGCCGCCCCCTAGGCGACGCACTCCCTGTTCGGCCAGCCGCGGGTCTCGGTCATCTCGTCGATCAGGTTGAGGGTCATGAGCGTCTCGATCAGTCCGACGGCCGCCAGGATGGCGGCGTAGGGGAGGATGAACGTGAGGGTCGTGAGGTCGAGGCCCACGCCCGGGACGGCAAATGCCGGCAACTCGCCGGCGATCCGGGCGATGACCCCGACGGTCCGAAAACAAGATGTTGAAACGAATGGGGACCATTCTTGATCCGGGCACGGTACGACCGCGACCGACCTCACCGAATTGGAGCCTTATCCCCTTCAGGTTCCGACGGTCGATGCTTGCCCGTCGTCATCCCGCGGGGGCAAACAAACATCACGGAACGGACGGAGCTGGAGCCCGGGCGCGTGGCTCTTCCGGTAGCGGATCGTGAACGGGTGAAACGCACGAGACAGTGACCACCGGCTCGAAGTGCGGCACCAGGATACGTCCACCGACCTTGTGCTGCGGACGAGTGCGAAAGTCCCTTCTGGAGTTCTGGAGCCAGTCCGCGTCCTTCGCTTGTTCCTGTTCGGTTAAGCATCACACGTCGCCCACCACCGCCTTCAGGCCCGGGGCCATCGACTCGGCTGCCCCGACGACCAGCAGAGTGCCGTTGGATGGTTATCTCACTCTGAAGAGCCCACAGCGCCTCTCGGATAGATTTTCGGATGTTTCGCTGCTGTAAAGTCACATTCTGAGAAGACTTCGGGATTCATCAGAGCGGGTTCAGTGGTCTCACTGTGATTCCGGGCGATGTAGGAACAGAGTGAGGAGGGAGAAGATCGGGTAAATGCCAATCCAGGCGCGAGAAAATCGGCTATCAACAAGCGGCATAGTGAGTGTCTCGCTCGTCGTCGGGATGCTTTCGAGGGTCGCTTATGGCTGCGAACGCCGGACAGTCCGTGCTCCGGCAGTTGCGCTTCGTTGTCGCCTCCTGGAAGGAGGACGGCCGTACGGACGTGGAGTTGCTCCAGCACTTTATCGAGACCCGAGACGAACAGGCTTTCTCAACCCTGGTCGGTCGGCACAGCGAAGTTCTCTGGGGCGTGTGCCAGCGTGTGCTCCGCAACCCGGCCGATGCCGAAGACGCACTTCAAGCGACGTTCCTTCGACTTGCCCGCGATGCCGCCCGCATCGTGAAACGCGAAGCCCTCGGGGGATGGCTGTTCCGCGTCGCCCGGGACTGCGCGATTGATCTTCGCCGCTCGATCGCCCGGCAACGTCGCATCGAAGTGCGCATGAGCGAAGTGGCGAGTCGGGCCGATGAGACACCTTCAACTGATCTGCGACTACTCCTCGACGATGAACTCGCTTTGCTATCGCCATCCGAGCGCGCGGTGCTGGTGTTGGTCTGCCTCGAAGGTCGCACCTACGCAAGTGCGGCGCTGGAGATGCGGTGTTCCATTGCGGCCGTCCATCGTCGCCTGGTCCGGGCGCAGAATCGGCTGCGGAGTCGGTTCGCACGCCACGGTGTGCCCACGGTTGCGATGCTCTCCGGGTTGATTGCCGTCGGCGGGGTGTGTGGAAGTGCTTCCGCCGCTCCGCCGCTCGTGCTGGCCCGCGTCGTCGATTCGGGACTCTCATTCGCCCGAACGGGAATCGTCCCCATCACTCGGGCCGGGGCACTTTGTGCGTCAACCTCTGGCGCAATGGGCGTCGCACGAGTTGCTGCCATGCTTGGTGTTCTGGCCGCGACCTTCGTCGCTGGGTTGGCCGCATCGCAGACGGACGTGGTCGACCCAGCCAAGAACGCTCCCCTCACATCTCTCCCAGCGCGGAACCCCAAGATAGCCGAGCGAACCGTTCCGACATCCGAGGTTCGCGGTGTCGTCCGTGGGCCAGATGGCAATCCCGTGCCGGGTGCAGTTGTCACTGCTCTGGCCAGGCAACCATTCGGACCCAGTGAACGCGGACTTCGCGACGAGGTTCTTGCATCCACAACGGCGGACACTAACGGGCGGTTCACATTGCGAGTGCGAGTCGACTTCGCGACGTGGCTCCCCGACCGAGTTGTGACTGTGCAGGCATCGGCAGCGGGAATGGCACCCGCGACACTGCCAGTTCGGTTTCCCGGTGAGATCGGAGCCGAGATCCGTCTGGGTGCGGCAACCTCGCTGCGTGGTCGGTTGATTGCTCCTGATGGTGGACCGGCCGCGGGTGTGCGTGTCGAAGTAGCCCGAATCGGCGGTGCTGTCGCGGAACCCGTGGTTGGCGGCACGGATCGTCGGTTGCCGCCGGGATGGCCGGAAGCCGCAATGACCGATCGGGAAGGGCAGTTCCGTCTGCCCGACGTTGGTGGCGCCGCGAACGTGTGGGTTCGTGTCGCCGATCCACGGTTCGCCTTCGAGACGTTCCGGCTCAATGAACAGACCGCCGGAGGGTTTCAACTCGAAGTCGCCCATGTTCTCAACATCGAAGTCGTGGCAGCCGACACCGGTCTGCCGCTTCCCGGGGCGCGGATGACGGTGATCACCGATCGAGTCGGATCGCACCCGCACTTCTGCGCGACCGAGCACTCAGTCCTTGGGCCGCACACACTCCCTGCAGACATCGATGCCGTCGCCGATGCAGGCGGGGTCGTTCGTGTGGGTGTATCACGCACCGACAAAGTTGAACTGCTCGTTCACCCGCCAGTCGGGGTGCCTTATGTCGGGATTCGCAAACGGCTCGAACCTGGCTGCGGCGGTGACAAGCAGCAGGTTCGATTGACCCGCGGCCGCTGGGTGACAGGGACCGTTGTCGATGGCGATTCGGGACGCCCGTTGGCGGGTGCGGCAGTTCACTGGGGACAGGAGACCTCGATACTTCCGGAATGGAAAGCCGATGTGATTAGCGGCCGCGATGCCGTCACACGCACGGAAGCAGACGGCTCGTTCCGACTCCCGGTATCGCCCGGTGCGTGTTCGGTCCGGGTCTACGGCCCGAGCCTCGATTATCCCTCCGTCTCAACCCGATTGGCCGCGACAGCGAACACCACACTCTTCGCTCACAACATTTCGGTTGTTGAAGTATCTGAGACGGAAGACCCGCCACCAATTCGGGCCGTTCTTCACAAGGCGCGTGCGGTTGTCGGAAGTGTGGAATACCCCACGGGCGTGATGGCTAGTGGCGCGTTGTTGCTCGCTTCTGGTCGCGTCTCGCCGGTGCGTGGCTATGCGGGTTTGCCGCTTCCGCTGCGGGATAGTCAGTTCGTCGTCCCGGGTTGCCGGCCGGGACACGTCACCAGGGCGTATCTTCTCGACCCGGGTGCCAAGGTCGGGGCTGTCATCGACGTGACGCCCCAGGCCGACAAGCCCGCAGTTGCGAAACTTGTCCCGTGTGGGGCGATTCGCCTTCGGGTGCTCGGTGAGGACGGATCACCGCGTGTAAATCTACCCGTCTCGATCTCACTCCTGCTCGACCGGGACCGCCCCGTGAATGCGCCAGTTGCAACCGAGCCTGTTACGGACGCGCAGCCCGCCGAGTGGTTCGACGCAATCAACTATCCGGGCAGAACGAAGACAGACGTAAAGGGACGGGTGGAACTCCCCGCACTCATTCCGGGTGCGCGATATCTGGTTGCTGTCGGTACAGGCGAGGCGAGGGTCAAGGTCGGGCACTTCACTGTGGAGCCCGGCCAGACCCTGACGCTTACCGATGTGGTGTTATCCAATCCGGCTGAAGAGGGACAACGATGAGGCTTCGATTCCTGGCGCTTCTGTGTGCAGCAACTGTGGCGGTCCTCGCTCCCGCGGCCGACGTCCCGGCGGCGAACCGTCAGACGCTGACCTTCCAGCAAGGTGTGAACGGCTACACCGGCACGATTGACACAGAGATCTGGGCCGTGGCTCCAAATACCAGCCTGGAAGGGAACATCAACGCCAGCAGCGATGCCGACAACGATGGCGGCGAGAGCCAGGTTCTGATGCGGTTCGACGGCATCATGGGGACGCAACCGGGCTTCCTGCCACCGAACGCGACGATTCACTCGGCGACACTGATCGTGAGTGCGTTCGACGAAGGGACCACGGTTCACCTGCACCGGATGCTCGTGCCCTGGAAGAAGACCGCGACCTGGGCGACGCTCGTCGGCGGGGTCACGGCCGACGGGCTTGAGGCATCGAAGAAGAAGGACAGCTTCACCTTTGGCAAGATTTCCGCGAGCACCTCGGCCATCACGTTCGAGGTCACGGACACCGTGCAGACCTGGGTGAACGGCGAGGAGAACCACGGCTGGGCGTTCATCAACACCGGCGGCAACGGCTGGGACTTCTACACCTCCGAGTTCGAGGAAGTGAAGCAGCACCCGAAGCTGGTGGTCGAGATCAGCGTTCCGAAGAAGTGACCAGAGTTCAACGAGTTTACAACCCATCAACGACAACTGTGGAGAAGATACAGTGCAGCATTTGCAACCCGGAACCTGGGCAACAGACCCCGCCCACTTCTCACGCCCGACTCGCCGCGATCTCATTCGCGTCGGATGCCTGGGCGGTCTCGGCCTGACCCTGGGCGATATGCTCAAGCTCGAAGCCGCGCAGCCGTCCAGGAAGGTCGAAGCCAAGGCCAAGTCGGTGATTCACATCTACCTCCAGGGTGGGTTCGCCCACATGGACAGCTTCGACCCGAAACCCGACGCACCGCCCGAGTACCGCGGCGTTCTGAGCACGGTCGAGACGAAGATGCCGGGCGTGCGCTTCAGCGAACACATGGTGAAGATGGCGACGGTCGCCGACAAGCTCACCGTCGTGCGAAGCATGTCGCACACCGAGGTTGACCACAGCCGTGGTGAGCACAGCATGTTCACGGGCTACCGGCCAAGCCCGGCGCTGGTGTACCCGAGCATGGGGAGCGTGACTTCGCAGGAACTCGGGCCACGGCACGACATGCCCCCGTACATCGTGGTCCCGACTGCGGGGAGCCAGTACCTGGGCAGCGGGTACCTCAGCACCGCTCACGGGCCGTTCGCACTCGGCACCGACCCTGGTCGCCCTGGGTTCGCGGTCCGCGACCTCGGCCTGCCAAAGGGTGTGGACGAGGCCCGGTTCAGTTCGCGCAAGGAGTGGAAGGAACTCGTCGATGACCACTTCGCGAAGACTGAGAAAGACGACGCCCTCGCCGCGATGGACAGCTTCTACCAGCGGGCTTACGGAATGCTCGCCTCGCCGACCGTTCGCGACGCGTTCAGCCTCAAGGGCGAAACGGAAGAGACCAAGAAGCTCTACGGGATGGCCGGGTTGTCGGGGCCGCTGGCGTTCCGCAACGGCGGCGCGGCTCGTTTCTTGATCGCACGTCGCCTCGTTGAAGCGGGCGCACGGTTCGTCACGGTCACGTTCGGTGCATGGGACACGCACGCTTACCACTACAAGGGGATCGAAACGCAGATGCCCGTGCTCGACGTCGCACTCGCCGGCTTGATCGCAGACCTCGATCAACGCGGCATGCTCGACAGCACACTGATCGTCGTGAACAGCGAGTTCGGCCGCACGCCGAAGGTGAACGCGGGCGGCGGTCGCGACCACTGGCCACGAGTCTTCAGCCTCGTGCTCGCGGGTGGTGGTGTGAAGCGGGGCCAGGTGTACGGTGCCAGCGACGCCCTCGCTTCGGAGCCAGCGAAGAACGCGCTCGGCGTTGAGGACTACGCCCACACGCTGTACCACCTCCTCGGCATCGATGCGAAGAAGGATCTCATGTCGCCGGGGAATCGCCCGCAGCAGATCGTCATGAACGGGAACGTCGTGAAAGCGCTGTTGGCCTGAGTCGATTCGATCGACCTGCGTTGACCCTTGGGGGTCAACGCCAACCGTCTACCGAGAAACACCGATGCTCCGCAGCCTGCTCGCGCTCTGCCTTGTTTGCGTTCTCAGTGCTCAATCGCTCGCAGCGCCGCCGACCATTGAATCGGTCGCGCCAGCAGTGGGGCAGCGTGGCACCGAGTTCACACTGACTCTCACCGGGGCACGCCTGACCGACCCCCAGGAAGTGCTGCTGTACGCTCCTGGGGTGGTCTGCACGAAGCTCGCCGCGACCGACGAGAACGAAGCCACCGTCACGCTGCGGGCCGCGGCCGACTGTCGACTCGGCGAGTACGCCTTTCGGCTCCGCACTCCCGGCGGCGCTTCGGAACTCCGCACGTTCCGCATCACGCCATTCCTCGTCGTCATCGAGAACGAACCGAACGACGACCCGAAACAAGCTCAACAAGTGCTGCTCAACACGAGCGTGGCCGGTGTGATCGAGGCGACGGGTGTGGATCACTACGCGGTCACCCTCAAGAAGGGCCAGCGGCTCGCGGCCGAGGTTGAGGGAGTTCGCATGGGTGCCGACGTGACCGACACCGTTGTCACGGTCTTCGGCCCGGACGGCAAGCAACTCGCCACTGCCGACGACACGCCACTGTTTCGCCAGGATCCATTCGTAACGCTCATCGCGCCGACCGACGGCGTGTACCTCGTGCAGGTGCGAGAAACGAACTACGGTGGCGGCGACACGAACCGCTACGTGCTTCACGTCGGCACATTCTGCCGCCCCACGGCTGTGTTCCCTGCTGGTGGGCAAGCTGGAACCGAGGTGTCGGTGCGGTTGTTCGGCGACGCAAGCGGCGAGAGCACACGCAAGGTGAAGCTGCCCGCGACTGGCACGGGGTTCGACTTCCACCCACAGGACGCCGCCGGCCCCGCAGCACCGACCGCGAATCCATTCCGCGTGTCGCCGTTCCCAAACGTGATCGAGGCGGAGCCGAACGACGAACCGAAGACGGCAACCGCGAACCCGCACGGCTGGCCCGTCGCGTTCAACGGCATCATCGAGAAGTCCGGCGACATCGATCACTTCCGCTTCAAGGCCAAGCAAGGCGACAGCATTGATGTGCAAGCGTTCGCGTACCGCATCGGTTCGCCACTCGACCCCGTGGTGGCCGTGCTGCATCCGAACGGCGAGCTGCTTGCCGCGAACGACGACGACGAGACGCACGACAGCCGGGTGAAGGTTGTGATCCCCGCTGATGGCGAATACCTCGTCCGCGTGAACGACAAGCGAAAGCAGGGCGGCGCAGCGTTCATCTATCGCGTCGAACTCACCAAGGCCGAGCCTGGCTTGGCCGTGTTCCTCGCGGGCCAGACACGCAAGTCGCAAGATCGGCACGTCATCACCATCCCGCGTGGCAACCGGGTGACGGCATTCCTCGCGGTACGTCGTGATAGATTTTCTGGGCCAGTCTCGATTTTCGCTGCTGACCTGCCAGCAGGAGTGAAACTCGCGCTGAACCCACTTTCGGCTAACGAATACCTGCTGCCGGTCGTCTTCGAGGCCGCAGCAGATGCACCCATCGGGGGCAAGCTCGTGACGCTCACGGGAACATCCGGCCAGCTTGATGCGCCGATCCGCGGTGGGTTCGAGCAGGTCGTGGTGCTAGTCGGCGGCCCCGGCGACTCGGCCCTCCACGCGGTCGCGGTCTCGAAACTCGCTGTGGTGGTAGTCGAGCCTGTGCCATTCAGAGTGTCGGTCGTTCCCCCAGCCACCGCGCTCGCTGCTGATGGCACCCTTGATGTGACCGTGAAGGTTGCGCGGGCCAAGGACTTCGTGGAGCCGCTGGAAGTGTCGTTCCCGTCGTTGCCGCCGGGTGTCGAATGCCCGGCGAGCGTAGTGATCCCCACAGACAAATCTGAGGCAGTAGTAACGATGGTCGCCAGTGGTGATGCGGATCCGGGCAACTGGAAGCTCATCGCCGAGGTGGGTGTCGCGCGGCCTCAACGTGGAGCACGCGACCCGCTGCAGGTCGGCATGAACGGCCTCGGGATTGGAGGTGTTCCACCCAAACGCAAGGGTCGTCGCAACGTCGAGGGGCTTCCGCCGGTCGCGTCGGAGATCACGCCGATTCGCGTTGCCGCGCCGCCCATCACGGGTCGGTTCGAACCGGTTGCCGTCGAACAGGGCAGGGCGGTAAAGGTGGTTTGTCGCTTCGACGCACCGGTCACGACGGCGTTCACCGCGAAGCTCGACGGGCTGCCACCGCGAGCAGTTCCTCAACTGGTCGAGGTGAAGCCCGGAGCGAAGCAGGTTGAGTTCGCCGTCACGGTGGACCCGACAACACCTCCCGGCACAACCCCTGCGCTCGTGTGCGAACTGGCCGGCACCATCGACGGGCAGAAGGTCGTGTACCGCGTTGGCCGTGGTGGTGCGATCAAGATTGATGTGCCCGGTGGTGTGAAGACCGACGCGAGCGGCAAGCCGCTCAGCCCACTTGACGCCCTGCGGCTGGAGCAAAAGAAGCCGTGATCGGCAATCGGCGGTCGATTTTGGCCGCTCGCTTCGAAACGGCAAATGTCTTGGTCTTGACCTCCCCCCTTGTGGGGGAGGTCGCCACGAGTCTTCGAGTGGCGGGTGGGGGGTAAAGCACCAACCGGTGTAATGGCAATACCCCCCACCCGGCTCGCAAAGCCTCGCCACCCTCCCCCACAAGGGGGGGAGGGCAAAATATCTGCACCGACCAACGCCAAGAGGTTCACCCGATGCGGTTCTCGCTCCTCGTTCTGATCGCGTTCGCGTCGCCCGCATTTGGTGCGGAGCCGGTTCCCGTGCGGATCACTGTCGCGCCAACTGAGGTCGAACTCTCCGGGGCACGCGACCGCCAGGGGATCGTCGTGCAGGCCCAGTTCGCCGATGGCAGCACTCGCGACGTGACGGCACTTGCGCAGTTCACGTTTGAGAAGCCGTTCGCGAAAGCGACGAACGGCTTCCTCGCTCCGCTCGCGGACGGGAGCACAACACTCACGATCGCACACACGGGTCACTCGGCGGTCGTCCCGGTCACCGTGACGCAATCTGCCTCCGTCGAGCCGATCCGGTTCCGCACGGATGTCATGCCCGTCTTCACGAAGGTCGGGTGCAACACCGGGAAGTGCCACGGCTCCGCATCGGGCAAGGACGGGTTCCGCCTGTCGCTGTTCGGCTACGACCCCGACGGCGATCTCTTCCGCCTCACCCGTGAACTGGGCGGTCGCCGCATCAATCTCTCGACGCCCGAAGATTGCCTGCTCGTCAACAAGTCCACGGGGAAGGTTCCGCACACCGGCGGCAAGCGGATCGAGCCAGGCTCCGAGAACCACATGCTGTTGTTGCGATGGCTCGAAGCCGGTGCGCCGCGTGACCCAAAGGACACGCCGAAGCCGATCGCGATCGAAGTGTTCCCCAAGACGGTCGTGTTCGCTGCCAAGGGCGACACTCAGCGAGTCGTCGTGCGTGCGAAGTACAGCGACGGCACCGACCGCGATGTGACGCGATTCTGCGTGTTCGTGGGCAACAACGACTCGGCTGCAGTTGCGGGCGAAGCCGGCTTCATCAGCGGTGTTGGCGCTGGTGAAGCGTTCGTACTCGCTCGCTTCGATGAGTTCACTGAAGGAACCGCAGTGATCGTTCGGCCAGGCACCCCGTTCACCGATCCGAAGACCACCGAGTTCAATTACATCGACGGCCACGTTCACGCGAAGTTGAACCGCCTGCACGTCGTTCCTTCGGATGTCTGCACCGACGAAGTCTACGTCCGGCGCGTGTACATCGACCTCGTGGGTCAATTGCCCACACCGGCCGAACGTGAAGCGTTCCTGGCTTGCGCCGATCCCAAGAAGCGTGAGAAGCTCGTCGATTCGCTGATCGAGCGGGAAGAGTTCCGCGACATCTGGGTGATGAAGTGGGCCGAACTGCTCCAGATTCGCACTGTGAATGGCATCACGCCGAAGGGCCTGCAACTCTACGACAAGTGGCTTCGCAATCGCATCCACTCCGGGGTCACCATCGACCGCGTCGTGCGTGAGTTGTTGCCCGCGAACGGCGGCACGTTCGAGAACCCGCCGGTCAACTTCTACCAGACGGAAACGACGCCGCAGTTGCTCGCCGAGAACGCGGCCCAGGTTTTCCTCGGCACTCGCATCCAGTGTGCCCAGTGCCACAACCACCCGTTCGACCGCTGGACGATGGACGACTACTACGGGTTCGCCGCGTTCTTCAGCCAGATCGGCTACAAGAACGCTCAAGACCCACGCGAGCTGACGGTGTTCAACGCCGCGGCCGGTGAAATGCTTCACCCCGTGGGTAACCGAGTCGTGAAGCCCAAGTTCCTCGGCGCGACGGCCCCGGAGATCAAGCCTGGGCAGGATTACCGTGCCGTTCTTGCAGACTGGCTCGCGAGCACCGAGAACCCCGCGTTCGCCAGGAACATTGGGAACATCGTGTGGGCTCACTTCTTCGGAAAGGGGATCGTCGATCCCGCGGACGATGTGCGAGTGAGCAACCCCGCGAGCAATCGCGAACTGCTCGACGCCCTCGGTCAGAAGGTTTCCGCGTACAAGTTCGACGTGAAGAAGCTGGCTCGCGATATCTGTCTGAGCCGCACGTACCAGCTTTCGACGAAGCGGAACCCAACAAACGAGTGGGATGAGCGGAACTTCGCACGGCAGACCGTTCGACGGATGCGTGCCGAGGTGTTGCTCGATTGCACCAGCCAGGTGACGGGGACGAGCGACCGCTTGCCCGGGTTGCCCCTCGGTGGCAAGGCCGTGCAGGTTCCGGACGGCCGCGCGATGAACTACTTCCTCACCACCTTCGGCCGCGCGTCGCGCAACACCGCGTGCTCCTGCGAGGTGAAGACCACGCCAACGCTCTCGCAAGCACTCCACCTGCTGAACGGCGAGACGACCAGCGGCAAGATCGTCGAGGGGAAGCTCATCGACAAGTTGATCGCGGAACGCGATGCCGCAACGGTGGCGAGCGAGTTGTACGTCCGGTGTCTGGGCCGGAAGCCGACCGCTGCTGAGGCCGAGTTGATCGCAACTCGACTTGAGAAATCGGCTGACAAGAAAGCCGCACTCGAAGACCTGTTCTGGGCACTGCTGAACACGAACGAGTTCATCTTCAACCGTTGAACATCCTGATTGCAACCAACTACGGGAGGAACCTCGTCCGTGATACACCGACTTACCGCAATCGCCGTCTTCGCACTGCTCGCGCCGTCGGCCCGTGCCGATGAAGCTGCCGTCAATTTCGAAGGCGACGTGAAACCGATCCTTCGCAAGCAATGCCTCTCGTGCCACAACGCTGAGAGGCCGCGTGGCGACCTCGACCTGTCGAGCTTTTCCGCCGTGATGGCGGGCGGCACATCGGGCAAAGCGGTTGTTTCTGGGAAGGCCGACAACAGCCCGCTTTACACAATGACGGCACATCTTGAAGACCCAAAGATGCCGCCGAACAAGCCGAAGATTCCGCAGCGGGAGCTTGACACACTCCGCAAGTGGATCGACTCCGGGTTGATCGAGAAGCCCGGAGGAATGACCGCGACGACCACAGTTGTGAAACCCGCTGTCGTGGACGGCATCACGGCCGCGGCCAGTCTGGCACGGCCAACAGCGATCACCGCGCTTGCGGTCAGTCCAACCACTCCGCTTCTCGTTGTCCCCGGCAAGAAGCAAGTGCTCGTTTACGAACTGCCAGCAGGGAAGTTGCTCGGCGCTCTCGCGTTCCCCGAGGGTGAGGTTCACACCTTGCGATTCTCTCGCGACGGGAAAGTGCTGATCGCGGGTGGCGGCATCGCGGGGCAATCGGGAATCGTCGTCGGTTTCGAGGTCGCGACGTGGAAGCGACTCTTCGCGGTGGGCGAGGAAACCGATGCTGTGCTGGCTGCCGACATCTCAACCGACAAGACGCGGGTCGTGTTCGGTGGCCCAAGTCGGGTGGTGAAGGTTCTGAGCGTTCCCGATGGCAAGGTCATCCACACGCTTCGCAAACCAACCGACTGGGTGATGAGCGTCGGGTTTAGCCCCGATGGCTTGCTGGTCGCGGCGGGTGATCGGTTCGGGGGTCTATTCGTTTGGGACGCGAAGTCAGGGAAGGAGTTCTACACGCTCCGGGGCCACACGAAGGCGGTGACCGGGTTGGCGTGGCGAGCCGATTCGGATGCTCTCGCATCGAGCAGCGAGGACGGCACCGTTCGCGTGTGGAACTTGCACACGGGTGCCGAGACCGCCAAGTGGGATGCTCACGCCGAGGGAACTTCGGACATCGCCTTCCACCCGACGGGCATCCTCGCGACCGCTGGCCGCGATGGTCGCGTTCGCGTGTGGGATCAGGCTGGCAAATCACTCGGCGACCTCGGACCCGCAGCCGACGCTGTGCTGAAGGTTCAGTTTTCACCCGACGCGAAGACGCTGCTGACTGGCGACTGGGTCGGCGACGTAAAGGCGTGGAAAGTGGACGGCGGAACGGCTGTGAAGTTCCCAATGCCGGTTGACGCGAAGCCCGCAACGGTCGCGCTGATTCCGGTGCCAACTCCGACATATACCGCTGCCACAATTCTGAAGCCGGTCGCGATCGCGATTTCGGATGTTGCACGGAAACGAGGGACTCTGAAGGCCATCGAGGAGGCCACGGAGAAGTTGCGAGACGAAGCCGCTCGCGATCCGAAGAACGCGGCCCTCGCTAAGGCTTACCTGCAACTGTGCGAAGTGTCGCTTGCGATGAAAGCCGAACTGCTCGCGGCCGAGACCCTCAACTCGGAGGTGAATAAGTGACACGCCTCATTAACGCCAGCATCCTTGCACTGAGCCTGCTGACGGCGTCCTCCACTGCGGCCGACTGGCCCGTGTGGCGTGGCCCGAAGGGCGACGGTGTCGTCACCGATAAGGCCATCCCGGTCAAGTGGAGCGCGACCGAGAACGTGCTGTGGAAGGTGCCGGTTCCGGGCTCGGGTCAATCGTCTCCGATCGTCTCGGCGGGCCGCATCTTCCTCACGTCGTTCGACGCGGGGACCAACGACCGGTTGCTGCTTTGCTTCAACCAGGACGACGGCAAGTTGCTGTGGAAGCGCACCGTGCTCACCGCAGCGCCCGAGAAGATGCACAAGCAGAACTCACCCGCGAGTTCGACCGCTGCGGCCGATGGGTCCAGCGTGTGGGTCACGTTCCTGGACGGAGACAAGATCGCAGTCGCATGCTACGACTTCGCTGGAAAACAAGTGTGGTTGAAGGCATTCGAGGGGTTCGTTTGCAGCCACGGTTTCTGCGGCACGCCCGTGCTGTACGGCGATCTGCTGATCGTGAATGGCGACTCCGACGGCGATGCGTTCCTCGCGGCGCTCGACAAAGGCACTGGCGAAACTTGCTGGAAGATCGAGCGACCGAACCGCACTCGCTCGTTCAGCGTGCCGTTGTTCATCGAGGTCGAGAAACAGCAGCAGATGGTTCTCGCGGGAAGCAAGTCGATCGCGGCGTTCGAGCCGAAGACCGGCAAGCAGCTCTGGGTTTCCGACAGTGCCACGGACAAGTTCGTCGCCACCGTCGCCTTCACCGATGGCACCATCTTCGCCACCGGAACAAGCCCGAAGCCGACCCTCGTCGGCATCGATCCGACCGGCACGGGCAACGTCACAAAGTCTCACGTGCGGTGGTCGGATACCAAGGGCGGGTCTTACGTCCCTTCGCCGTTGGGGATCGGAAAGCATTTCTTCGTGGTGACGGACACGGGGATTGCGACGCTCTACGTCGCACGCACTGGCAAGGTGATCTGGTCGGAGCGGCTCGGCAGTCGGCTTCACCACGCTTCACCATTACTCATCAACGATCTGATCTACTGCGCTGCCGACGACGGCACGACCTACGTGCTCAAGTCTGGCGACGAGTTCGAGGTGGTTGCGAAGAACACTCTCGGTGAAGAGTGCCACGCAACGCCGGCGGTTGTTGACGGGCGGTTGTACATCCGAACTGCGGCGCATCTGTGGTGCATCGGTGAGAAGCCGACTCGCCGCTGATACGACAAAGATTCGTGAACCTCAGTCGGTCTTCTCAAGTGGTTCACATGATCTTCACTATGGTCTGATAGACTCAAGATGTATCGCAAATAACTAACTAATATCTCTGAAAATGACTCTTGAGCAGCGAAGTGCCACTCCCCCGAAGACTTGCTGTCCCTCAGGTAGCTTCAGCGGGCTTGCGGCCTGTTGGAGCTGCCAGGCTCCGCATCAGTTCGCTCAGCGTTCGGAGTTTCTCATGAACTCGAATCCCCCGATGTTTCATCTTGTTGTTGTTGGAGGCGTTCATGATGGCCGGGTGATCCCTGTGGTTCCACCGTTCTTGATCGGGCGAGCTGCAGAGTGCCATCTCCGCCCGGCGAGTACCGCTATCAGCTCGCGGCATTGCGTGATTGAGGAACGGGAAGGCCAGGCCTTCATCCAGGATCTCGGCAGCACCAACGGCACGTTCCTCAACGACGACAGATTGGTTTCCGATTGCCCGTTGCGAGACGGCGACGAGTTGTGCGTCGGACCGTTGCGATTCCTCGTTTCGAGCGACAGCCCCATTCGCATCATTGAAGAACCCGTCGGCACGCCGAGTGGGTCCACGAGCGAGAACGAAACCATCGTGAACGGCGAGTTGAGAGACGCAGACGAAACTGTCGTGACCAACCCTCAGATGACAGACGACGAGATCTCTCGTCTCTTGCTGGGCGATGACGAGGCAACGGAGCAGGGATGGAATTCGAGTGTGGCCGAACTCCCCACGGAAGCAATGGCGGTGATCGAACCCACCACGCCTTCCAAAGAGTCGCCATCATCAGCCGCCGGCGACATCCTGCGGCAAATGCGCCGCACCAAGAAATGACTCATAACCGACGAGTGGATTCGTTCCCTTGTCAACCGCGTAATGGTTCTTCGAAGTCTTCAACCTCTGAAGGAGATCCGATGATGTTGCCAGCTACCCCAGAGAGCACGTGCCGCGAACGACGCGGCTTCACGCTCATCGAGTTGCTCGTCGTGATCGCGATCATCGCCATCCTGATTGGTCTCTTGTTGCCCGCTGTGCAAAAGGTCCGCGAAGCTGCGGCGCGTATGAAGTGCTCGAACAACCTCAAACAACTTGCTCTGTCCTGCCACAATGTGGAGAGCAGTACCGGCAGCTTCCCACCTGGCCTGCCGCGATTCGATCAGACTCTTGCTGCGAACGCACCGCACTACCCGCCGGGCACGGGTGCCGCGACCGCCGATCCGCCCCTGTGGTGGGTCACAGGGAATCAGGCGTTCACGGCTGGGCCTGAAGCACGATGCTATGGGGTGCCCTGGCCGTTGCACATCCTGTCTTACATGGAGCAGGCTCCGCTTGAGGCGATGCTGAGTGGCAACGCCGCAGCGACGGGCGGGACTTACAACATCGATCCCGCCTTCGCAGAGGAAAGCAATCCAGCCGACAACTTCGACGGCCTTCCATGGCGTCGGCCTGAAGTGAGCATGCAGTACACGATGATCCCCCGAATGATGACGTGCCCAAGCAGCCCACACGATTCCGGCGTTCTCCTGGGTGATTTCGCGTTGGAGAACCTGATGAAGGGGAACTACGTCGGGTGTTTCGGAGGGAACACTTTTGGTTCGGCGGCGGTATACGGCGGGAGTGCCACGTCCGGCGTGTTCACGATGGTGCAGGTCAACAAGTGGCCGGTCGAGCAACGGTTCGGGGTCGGTCGTGGTACGACCATCGTTGCCACCACGGACGGCACATCGAACACAGTGATGTTCAGTGAAGTGCTCCCCTTTGGCGAACCGCTGGATTCGGCGACCGCTTCTGCTCCGCTCGGCCGCAACAAAGACGGTCGTGGTGTGACGCTCCTTGCGGGTCCAGGGGGTGCATTCTTCCAGACGTACACGGAGCCTAACAGCACAACGCAGGACGCGATGATGTACTGCGACACCCGAATCCCGGCCACCCACCCAGACAAGCTCGCTTGCGTTCAGAATCGGACCGATGGCAACCAATGGGCTGCGGCACGAAGCAAGCACACGGGCGGCGTGAACGCAGCGTTTGCCGACGGAAGCGTCCGTTTCATCCGGAACTCAATTAACCTGCAAACGTGGCAGGGAATGGGGACCAAGTCGGGTGGCGAAGTCGCGAGCAGCGAGTGACCTGTTGTCTTTCGCGGCAGTTCACCGGAACTGCCGCTCCGCTTCTGATTCGGCTCGTTCAACTTTCGGAGTCGCACATGAGATCGAAGTGCCTGATGTTCCTGGGATTTCTTCTACTGTTGACCGCTGGATGCAATGACTCAGCAGTCGCCCCGGTGCCACTTGACTTTGGTGGTGGGGACGAAGGCAAGCAGATTGCTGAACTTGTCGATCGGATGAACGATCAGAGCAACTCGGTCTCCCGCTTGAAAGCCTCCTTCGCGACGGGTACGGCGATCGGGTATCAGGCCACGAGGCAGTACCCAAAATACCGATACGAGCTGAAAGGGACCGTGAGCGTCAACGACAACACTGCGTCTGCGACGATCGCGATTGAGCCACACGCCGGTGGCACTTTGGTTGAGAAGCCGTGGACGTTCGTGAAAGAAGGGACTGCGTGGAAGATCAAGTCTGCTCCCATGCCGTGACAGTTGCCAAGGCGACCGGCCGGGGTTGGATCGTCTCCCCGGCCTTCGATCTCCTGTTCCTGGCGAACCTCGGCTGGCTGCTTCTCTTGCTGCCCGGGTTCGCGACTCCGTTCGATACGGCCATCGACTTCTGGCAAATCTACTTCCTGACTCTCCCTCACCGCTGGATCACGCTCGTTCTCGTCCTCACCGATCCGGACAGTCGCGATGGTCGGGGCTACCGGCTTGGATTTGTAGCCGCAGCATTCGCAGTTCTGGTCGCGGGCGCGTTTCTCGGCACAGGCGCGTTCCTGTGCCTGGCGATGATTGACTACGTCTGGAACTCCTGGCACTTCGCGAGCCAGCACTCCGGCGTGTTGCGGATCTACTCCCGCAATGTTGGGGGTGGTTACGATTTCCTGGAGCGTTGGGGGCTACGTGGCTTTATCACCTACGGCGCTCTGCGTGCTGCTGGGTGGGCAACCGGCTGGATCGAGGCCGACGGTATCTACCTCGTGTGGTTACACACAGCCGATCTGCTTCTGTTGCTCGTGCCGATTTCGCTGCTGCTCACGAACCTCATCGGAGCCAGCCGCGACCGCATCGGGAAACTTGCATACCTGACGAGCGTTTGCCTGCTGTACTCCGGATTCATCCTCAGTTTGCGTTTCGGTTGGGGTCAGGGAATCGTCGTGTTCGCGGCCGCCGGGTCCATGTTTCACGCGGTCGAATACCTTGCGATCGTGACCCATTATGCCACGCGGCGTGAGACTGTCGGGAGCGAATCTCCGTTTCGGAGCCTGGCTCGATCCTGGCTCCTCTTCCTCGGACTCTACTTACTCGTCCTGGGATCGCTTGGGGCCTGGATGTCGCTCCCGGAGAATGGATTCGTTGTGCTCTGGCAGGGTCTGAATCTGTGGATGGCGTTTGTGCATTACGCCTATGACGGGATGATCTGGAAACTGCGACGCCCCGCGACGGCGGCAGCCCTGGGAGTGACGGCAACGTGAATCATTCAGAGTTGCGACTGGTGCTCGGTGCGATCGCGGCTGTCGCCGCGCCTGGGATCGTGTTGCATTTCACGACTGGCGACGAACGGCTGGCCGCAGGGTTGACTGCTGCCCCATTCGGCTGGCCTCGCGTTCTTGTCTCGCACCTCGTCACAGCGCTGCCGCTTGGACTCATTCTTGCAGGGTGGGCACGATCAATTCCGGACGTTCGCGAGTCCCCGCGCTGGTGGTGGTTCATGGCTGGTTTTGCCGCGATCGGCCTCGTCTTGCTGCTCGGCCCCGGCGGTGGTGAAGCGGTGAGCGCGGGAGATGTGGGCCCGGTTGCAGCGCTCGTGCTGCGTTCTCTGCTTGCGGTGGCCCTGGTGTTCCCGTGGTGTGTGGTGGCGCTCGACTCGCCTGTTATGGGGATGCGAGCCGCTCGCCCCGGAGCAATGCTCGGAGTGGGAGCGTGCTTGGCGATTGTTCCGTGCGGGCTATATGCGAACGCCGTGATCGAGGCCCGGACCGAAACGACCTCCGAGCTATTCAACCGCGAACGACTGGTCACTGCCGAGAGGCAAGTGGAGGGTTTGTGCGAGCTTGGCAGCGACCGACCACTGATGAATCGTTTCCCGGTCGAGGTCCGTCAGGCGCTCGCGGCAGCAATCCCCAAGTTGAAGCTGGCCGCTTCCAGCCCACTGCCCGTTTCCGCATCCGCTACCGCTCGCCTCAATCGTGCGGTGCTGTTCATTCGCCTCGACCGGCTTGACGACGCTGCGAAGTTGCTCGAATCACTTCCGCCGACTGCGACCGTTGAGTTGCTTCTGGCATCCGTGTATCGCGATCAGCACCGCTGGTCCGAGAGCGATTCGCTCTACACGCAAGCTCTGGAGCAATCGATGCCGCGAGTGACTGCCGACCCCAAGGCGAGAGATGCCTGCCTGACGGCGATCGAGGGGCTCGCGTTCAATGCTCGCGCTTCACGCCGGCCTGCTGATGCTGAGCGAGTGCTTCAACTGGGACTTGTGGCGATCCCAACTGAAGCGGCACACTTCCACTTCCAACTCGGCAAGCACTATGCCGATGGCGGCCTTGCGGAACGGTCAACCGCACACCTCCAGACGGCGACAAATCTCGATCCCGAGAGATTCCAGGCCTCTGCATCGAAGATCCTCCGTCAACTCCGCAACTCCACCCCGGCCTGCTTGGCTCCGATGACCAATATCACGGTCGACACGAAGTGATTGGCTTCATACTCGACCCGATGTGGCGTGGCCGGACAGGGCAGCGTGTCATGCTTGCGCCCTCTCATACTTGGACAGATGGACGCCGACCTTGCCCGCCTCGCCCGGGCAGTCGGCCATGGTGCCGCCGCGATTGAGGCTGCCGTAGCCCTTCAGGTGCAACTTCACCATCTACGGGTCCACGCTCTTGTTCTCGTCTCTGACCAGACGGAAGAGTGACGTGAACTCGTGCATTGCACTTGGGCCGGGTGCGAGATTCCCTCTCGAACCTTCGCCACAGGGCCACGCACCCTGATAATGCACAATGCACAGTTGGTTGAAGCGATCATGCGAGACTACTCGGCAGACCCGCATCGCCTCAGACTCGACCCGTTACCGCTATTGCCGAGGACGATGAGTGATGTTGCCCGATGGTCCGATGACTACCACTTGGCCGACCTGCTCGCCCCCTGCCAGAAACTCGCCGATCGGCAGCAGGAACGCATGAGCACACGGCTCGAGACGAGCGAGGCCCAGTCGGCACGCGCCGACGAGGCTCTCGTCGGGCTCGGCCTTGCCAGCAGCCTGGCGGGGCTTCTGAGCGGATACAGCAGGCGCGGAGCCGGGTCGCAACCGCTTCAACAAGAACCGGGCGACGATACTTCGGACACCAAACGACGTAATACTTGAGTGAGTCAACCGCACCAGCGTTCCGTCTGTTACGCTCTGTTACGTGCTCCATGAAAGCATGATGCCGTTGCCAACTGTCTCACGTAATGTTGGTTGGTCTCTTTTATTCATGGGCGCGGTTTTTCCCGTCAGCTCAAGCAGACGGTCCCCAACCGCGAAATTTATGGATTTGCCTGCCGCCCGCACCAGTGTAACCCTACTCGCGCGCCTCGGTGGTTCCTCAGCGGACACCTCCGCGTGGGAAGAGTTCCTTCGTCGATACGGCCCGCAAGTTCTCGGCTGGTGTCGGCACTGGAGCTTGCAAGAAGCCGACGCTGAAGATGTCGCGCAGGACGTCCTCCTCCGCGTCTCGAAGCAGATGCGCACCTTTCGCTACGATCCTTCTCGCAGTTTCCGCGGGTGGCTCAAGACAGTCGCTCGCGCGGCCTGGAGCGACTGGCTGGATGCGCGTCAGCGTATCGTGCAAGGCAGCGGCGACACGAACGTTCGGCGGGCACTCGAATCCGTTGCGGCGCGAGATGATCTGGTCGGTCGGCTGGAAGCGGAGTTCGATCGCGAACTGCTCGACACCGCCTCAGCGCAGGTTCAACTTCGCGTCGATCCGAAGACGTGGAATGCTTTCGCATTAACCGCCATCGACGGGCTATCCGGAGCCGAGGCTGCGGAACAACTCGGGATGAAAGTCGCATCCATTTACGTTGCCAAGGGTCGAGTACAGAAGATGCTTCAGGATGAGATCAAGACGCTCGACCTCGAAGAGAATGCGCAGGAGGAGTGATGGCTGAGTGTCCGACCCAAGATCAATTGCGGTTACTGTTGGAATCTGCCCTGCACGGGCCCGAGCAAGCATCGGTCGAAAACCATGTCGATCGTTGTGCCGCGTGCCAGCTATCGCTGGAACAACTGACGGCCGTCCCTCTACGAGTCAAGCAAGCGGACATCACTCCGAACGCCGTTACCTTCATCGCGCGCATTCAGGCGATGTCGCTTGGCGTGGACGTGGGGCCACGCCAAGCGTCCAAACCTGCTCCTCCGCCGGATGTCCCCGGCTACGATATTGAAGGCGAACTCGGGCGAGGCGGCATGGGCGTTGTCTACCTCGCGCGGCACCGCCGATTGAACCGACTCGTTGCTCTCAAGATGCTGACCGAGGGCGGCCTCAGTGATCGGGGCGTTCGGACGCGATTCCTCATTGAAGCCGAGACGATCGCGCAGTTGCGTCATCCGCACGTCGTGCAGGTGTACGAGTTCGGCGAGCACGCCGGCCGACCGTATCTCGCGATGGAGTACGTCGAGGGCGGCAACCTCGCGGAGCGACTTTCGCAAGGTCACCGATTCACCCCGGTCGAGGCGGCGGAACTGATCGTGTGGATGGCCGACGCCGTTGCCGCAGCCCATGCCAAGGGGATCATTCACCGCGACTTGAAACCCAGCAACATCCTGCTGGCGACGGCCGATTCGAAGACCGTACCGAAGGTGGCCGATTTCGGAATCGCACGCGTCAGTCAGTCCGAGATCACGGCAACCGGGGAACTCCTGGGCACTCCGAGCTACATGGCTCCGGAGCAGGCTGACGGCCGAACACGCGAGGTCGGCACCGCAACCGACGTCTACGGCCTCGGAGCGATGCTCTACGAATTGCTCTCGGGGCACCCGCCATTCCAGGGCGAAACCGTAGTCGAGACGCTTCAGCAGGTCGTGCACGCCACGCCACGCGCCCCCCGCTCGATCTCGCGCGCCGTTCCCCGCGACCTCGACACAATCTGCTTGAAGTGCCTGGAGAAAGAGCCCAAGAAGCGTTACCCCACGGCCGATGCGCTGGCCGCCGATTTGCGTGCCTACCTCGACGGGCGGACGATTACGGCGCGACCGGCTCGGTCCTGGGAGAGAGCGGTCCGACTTGCCAATCGCAACCCGGTTCCCTTCGTCGCGCTGTTGCTCGTCGCAGCCACTGTGGTCGGTGCGTTCGTGTGGGTCAACGAGGCGAGGCGGGAAGAGAGACGCGCCCGCATCGGTGAGGAACTCGCCCGCGTGACGGCACAGGACAACGAGAAGGAAGCGATCTTAGCTCGCAATCTCGTTGAGCAAGGCGCTGCGCGGACTGTATTCGATCAGGCGATGTCACTGTGCGAAACCGGGAACGTCGCCAGCGGGTTGACCGAGTTTGCTCGCGTCCTGGAACTTGCCGAACGCGCGGCGGACCTCGACTTCGCGGCCGTGGTCCGGCGCAACATCTCGGCATGGGAAGTTCACCGTCCTCGCGAGGTTCGTAGGTTCGATCCTCCGAACGCCACCCGCCCCGTGACGGCGACACTTTACGCCGACGAGGGCCGGTTACTCATCACCGGAAGTCGGCGAGGCGGTCCGGTGCGTGTCTGGCCAGTGACGGGGACGTTGCAAGACGGTCGAGCGTTTCTGGAACTTGCACCACCGGATGCGAAGTTGCCGGGCGTCGTCTCTCTCGTTCCGGCTTCGAGCACCCGGGTGTACGCCGTCTACGAATCCGGTCACGTCGTGGAGTGGGAGCCGCGAACCGGAAAGGTCATCCGGCAAGACCTCGCGTTCGACCTGCCCTGCCCCATCCGTTCCGCAGGGATGACTCAACCCACGCGGTCGGTCTCCGGGAAGTTGCTCTGCGTCGGCTACGAAGACGGTACGTTCCGCGTATGGGATCTGGATCGTCGTGAGTTGTTCGTCGGGCCGGACGAGTCGCCAGTTCTCACCCACTTCTATCGCGGCCCGAAGAAGAAGCAACGGTTCACGGGACTGCCAGCCAAGGACGACCCCCAACCGCCCCCCGGACCGGTCAACGCGATCGATTTTGGCGATTCTGGCAACATGCTGCTGACAGCCGGGGAGACAGAGGGCGTCATCTTGTACGGCCTACCTGTTCCTAAAACCGGTCGCGTGCCCGACCCCATTCTCGCCGACGGGAAGGTCGACCCTCGGATCCCCTACCACCAGTTCGATCTGGGAGGAGCGGTCTTCCAAATGCTCGTCAGCCCGGACCGACAGTTCTTCCTGGCAGGCGGGGCGACCGCGGTGAGTCTCTGGACCATTCACGAGCGAGACCGGCCCGTGTGGGTTCACAGTCACCCCGACAGGATCACGGCGCTCGCATTTAGTCCGGACGGTCGGTTGTGCGCCAGCGCCGACCATGGCGGCACCATTCGATGTTGGGATGTGCTATCGGGTGCTTTCCAGGCTCAACTCCATTTCCCCGAACCAGTGCGCTCTCTCCGATTCCCGCCAACGGGAACGAACAACATTCTGCTCGGCAGTCAGAATGGATCATCCGTGTTGTGGCAACTGCCGCTCCGGTCTGAACTGGAGGCAAGGCCTGCCGAACCCACGCCGGTCGGCCCGGGGGTCGTGATCCGAATCGGGTCGAATTCCGAGCAGGCGGTTTTGGCCGGTTTCGAGTCGTTGCGGCGAGGCGAGTGGGTTGCGACTTCCCACAGGCTGTTGTTCTGGCCCGCCGACGGCTCGCCTCGATTCGGAGTCAAACCCAACGAAGGCGAGACCATCGCTAGAGACAGCGTTTCCGTCAGCCCCGATGGTAAAGTCGCGCTGATCTCGGTGCTGGGTCGAAAGACCTTCTCAGTGTGCGACCTGACCTCGGCAAAATCGACCGCCCAGCGGATCCCTACCGCGGGCGTCACTCGCACCGGCTTCCTGAGCGAAACGCGATTCTTCACGGTGTCAGAGGAGCTGCAGCCGGGAACGAATGAACTCACGGGTCAGTTCCGTTTGTGGGAACTGACCCGTGAGAAGGGCGTGAGCCAACTTGCCGCGTGGCCGCTCAGTGCGGTGACGTGTGTCGCCCCTCACCCCGACGGAAAGAGCGTGCTCGTTGGGCGTGCGGGTGAGGATCGGGTCGTGTTCCGCGACGCGGCGAGTGGCAAGGAAGTTGGGTCGGGATTTCCACACATGGGAGTCACAGCCGTGGCTGTCGATCCGGGGCAGCGCTGGGTGGCGACGGCCGGACAAGGTCAGAGCGTTCGCGTGTGGCCGTTGACGCCGGGCCGGACGGGCCGCCCTCTTGACAGAACGCCGCTGCACGGCGACCGGGTGAACGCACTCGCGTTCGGGACCGGCCCATCGGCCGGGGTGCTTGCCACAGCGAGTTCGGACGGCACCGCGCGTTTCTGGGATGCGAAGACCGGGTATCCACTTGGCCCGCCGTTACGGCATCCCGAGGCCGTGCTCTCGGTCGCCTTCGATGCCAGCGGAGAGCGTGTGATCACCGGTAGTCGCAACGGGTACGCGAAACTCTGGCCGGCTCCCAAGGCGGTCACGCCCTGAGCCGCCGTGAGAGGGCCGAACAGACAACGCTAAACGAGAGTGGGCCCATCCTTCCAAAAATTCTCCGGTGGTCGTGTTAGGTTTCGGGCCACTTGGCTGAACGGTATGGTGTTCCGCGACCGCGCTGGTCGCACACCGATGTCGGAGTTTCGCCCGTGCCAACCCGAATTCACCCCCGTCGTGCGTTTACACTCATCGAATTATTGGTCGTGATCGCGATCATCGCGGTTCTGATCGGACTGCTGCTGCCGGCCGTGCAGAAAGTCCGTGAGGCCGCATCGCGGATGAAGTGCAGTAACAATCTCAAACAACTTGGCCTTGCGGCCCATAACTTCGACAACGCGAGCGGCCGACTGCCGGCCTTCTATGAACAGGATCCGACCACAACGTCTGCCCAACGAGTCAGGCAGCAAGGGTTTGTGATGTTGCTCCCGTACCTGGAGCAGCCTGCGCTGTTCGCATCATTCGGCAGCAACCCGATCGTGCTCACCTCGGGCAACAGGTCCACAGGAACCGGCCGCGCGGGGGTTGTGCCGGGGTTCGGATGTCCTTCCGATCCCACTTACAAGGGCGGAACAGCGCAAGGGGATTGGTCGTCCACAAGTTACGGGATGAACTTCCAGGTATTCGGAGCCTCCGCTGCCGGGAATAACTATCTCACGAGTGGAATTGGCCGGACCAGCTTGGGGGGCGGCTTTGGGGACGGTACTTCCGGCACGGTCCTCTACGCCGAGAAGATGGGCCAGTGCGCTCAGAACGGCAGCGGGACAGCACCCGACCGTTTCAACCTCTGGGCCCACGGCGGATGGGATCCGAGTTATGCTCCGATCTTCGCGGTAGGCCCGGCGAATGGCTTGACGCAGTGGTCTCCGCTGCATTCGACTGTCGGCGCGACGCAAAGTGGTCGGGTCGGCGTGGATTCGATGTTCCAGGTGCAGCCGCAGACGGCCGACTGTGGTAAGGCGTCCGGGTCGCACACCGGCGGCATCCTTGTTGCGATGGCAGACGGTAGCGTTCGCAGCATCTCCGGATCGGTCAACGTGTCCACGGTGTGGTGGCCGATTCTCACGCCAAATGGTGGGGAGATTCCCACCGACTACTGACCGCACAGAACGCAATTCCGAGAGGTGCAGGGACGTCGCCTGCTGGACGATTCCCTCCCCATCCCCGAACCGACCTTCTTGGGGTTTTGCTTGTGGCTGACGGTCTGTGCCGTCCGGGAATACCCGGCCTTCAGAGGACCTTCAGAGGTGGCAGGCAGCGGCGTACTTGCAGGGCACTGAGCGTGATACCGGCAGGACGCATGGCTTCAGCCAGTTGCGGAGCGGTCCAGGTTCGTTCGAGGGCCATTTGGAGGCCGAGTTGATCGCGAAGTCGATCTCGTGAGGTACAAGAGCGTTGTGTGCGTTTACCAACGATCTTCACGTGAACGTGCGTCCCAAACCTCGGACCTGACGGAGAAATTCAGGTGAATATGCGAATTTTGACATAGTGCTTCCTGCCTTCGACTTGCGGCTCACGGCTCATGCGATGTGCTACTTCCTTGCTAACACAGGCACCACAACCTTGCAAACCGTGACCTGGCCTCTCTGGCCCGCCAGTGCCACCGTCAGATCCTCCACGGGCTGGATTCGTCTGGTATAATCACTCTCCGAGATGAAGCCATGAATCCAGTGATGACGGAAGATGCGGACGTTCCTGCCCTGGCTGTGAAGGGTTTGAACGAAGCGACCCGGAAGGCCCGCAAAGGGGGTGCGATCTTGGTCATTCGGAGCGGGCAACTGCTCAAGATTACTCAGGATGTTCAGGTCGTGGTGTCACCTGCGGTTCCGGGCCGGAAGAAGGTCACGGTTCGAAGCAAGAGGCTCAAGCGATGAGTGACAGTGTCCCGCGTCTGCGTAATGTTTGCGGGGCCGAACGGTTCGGGGAAGACGACCGTTAAGAACTCGCTGAGCAAGCCGGAAGGCTGGTTCGGGCTGTACATTAATCCCGATGAGTTGGAAGCGACTATCCGACAGACTAGCCTGCTCCCCACGGAACCGCTGGGGTTGTCCGTTACGGTTAAAGCGGTCCGTGCCTACTTTGCGGGGTCGCCCTTTTTGGCGAAAGAGGGGTTCGCCGATACCGCCGCCACGATCCAGTTGTCGGACGGTAACCTCGACTTTCGCGGGCTAAACTTCAATTCTTACCACGCCTCCGTGCTCTCGGATTTCCTTCGTCGTCGAGCTCTGGAGGCCCGCGTCTCGTTCAGCTTTGAAACAGTCATGTCGGCCGAGGATAAGGTCGAACTGCTGCAAAAAGCCCAGTCTCGCGGCTACCGCACCTACCTGTACTTCGTGGCGACCGAGAACCCGGCGATCAACATTCAGCTGGTGAAGACGCGGGTCGCGGCCGGTGGTCACGATGTTCCCGAAGACAAGATTGTTTCCCGGTATCATCGTTCGCTGGCCTTGTTGGGTCGAGCCATTTCCCACACGAACCGCGCCTTCCTGTTCGACACCAGCAGGGAAGACGCCTGGTATTTTGCTGAGATCACCGACGGGGGTCAGTACGGCCGCCCGTGCCTGACGGGCCTGCTTATCCATGCGGGTCTCCTGCGTAGTGTGTTCGAGATGACGCTCTACTGGTATGAGATGGACAAGCCTACGAGGCAAACCGGTCAGACACAGTGATCCCAGTCGAATGAAGGTGTCCCAAACGACTCGGATCGGTCGAGTTGAGTGAATGGGTGTTGCGAGTGAGACAATAGTGGAGTGAAATGTTGTCCGTTGCAGTTGTCATCGCAAGCCTCCAAACGGGTAGGGTGATCGCCCTTCACACTAACGCACACGGGCTTGCATGGATGCTTTCGGCGAAGCTAACCTTGCCGAAGAAAACCGGAAAAGACGAACTCGTGAAACAAATCATTCGGCTAATTATCCTGACGTTGATGCTGCATTCACCAGAATCGCAAAGAGCCGTCGCCGCGGCGGATGCGGACGTCATTGTTTATGGCTCAACCCCCGGCGGCTTTTGTGCTGCGATCGCGGCAGCCCGTGAAGGTGCATCCGTCATTCTCATCGAGCCGACCGACCACATCGGCGCGATGAATACCGGCGGACTCAGCCACTGCGATTCCAACCAGATGGTGCGCAGCACGTTGATGGGGCTGTTCCACGAGTGGCACACGCGCGTGGTAAAGGACTACACCGACCGCGGGCTCAAGGCCCCTTACGACCCTGCGGTGAAGGATCAATCGCGTTGGGTCTTCGAGCCCCACGTCGCGATGCGAGTGACGAAGAAGATGCTCGTCGAAGCAAAGGTTAAGGTCCTCACCGGGGAGCAACTGAAGTCGATCACCAAGGATGGCAAGCGAATCGCATCCCTGGTCACGAAGAACGAGACGTTTACCGCCAAGGTCTTTGTCGATGGTACCTATGAAGGTGACCTCATGGCGGCCGCGGGAGTCGACTGGACGATCGGGCGTGAGGGACGTGCGGAATACGGAGAGCCCCTGGCGGGCAAGAGGTACCCGAAGCAGAAGATGAACATCAATGGGTTCGATGACGACGGCAAACTTCTGCCTCTGGTCACGACCGACAACGGTGGGCCTGACGAGGCAGGCGACAAGAACATCATGACCTTCAGCTTCCGCCTGTGCTTGACCGAAGACCCCAAGAATCGCGTCGCGATGCCAAAGCCGGACAAATACGACCCGGCCCGCTTCGAGATTATTCGCCGATTCCTGAAGGGCGGAGGTAACAGCAATCAGGTTGGATTTGATCTCTACCCGATGCCGGGCGACAAGTACGACGGCAATAACTCAATCGGCCGTCAGTTCTCGATTGGCCTGGTTGGCGGTTGCAACGACTGGCACAAGGCAGACGAGGCGGGGCGCAAAGCGATCTGGGAAGCGCACAAGCAGTACACGCTCGAGTTCTTCCATTTCCTGACGACCGATCCCGTCGTTCCGGCGGAAGTCAGCAAGAAATACATCCGGCTCGGCCTGTGCAAGGACGAATTTGCGAACTACGACCACTTCTCGCCGGCGCTGTACGTTCGCGAGTCTCGACGGATGAAGGGCCTGTACGTCATCTGTCAGAAGGACATCCTCGACGAACCGAAGAAGGACGACCCGATCGCGATCTCCTCATTCCCGATTGACTCGCATGATTGCCAGCGGATCGCGCTCAAGGGCGGCGGCGTGATCAACGAGGGCACGATCTTCCCGGTGCGCAAGAAGGATCCGCAGCAGGGGTACGCGTATCACGTTCCCTACCGCTCGGTTCTGCCGAAGCCCGAGCAGTGCGTCAACCTGCTGGTCCCCGTCGCGCTGTCATGCACACACGTCGGAATCTCGTCGTTGAGGATCGAGGGGGCGTGGATGGTGATCGGTCAGGGCGCGGGCGTGGCCGCGGCGCTGGCGGCCAAGGAGGGCGTGACGGTCCAGGACCTGTCGTATGCAAAGTTGCAGAAGCGGTTGTTAGCACAGGGGCAGATCCTGGAACTCCCTGCCCGGGGAAATCCCAAACCGAAATGAGGCGAACCGCGCTCGTGGCCAACCGACGTACATAACAACGAAGATCCCGGTCGGGCTCAACCCCCGTCATGACGCATTTTGACGACCAATCAACTCGCACTCGTACACCGCGTCGGTGAGTGCCAAAACCTCAGCTACTCCCTGACGATATCGTCAGGGGTGGGTTCGATCGGCCGGAATGATGTCCCCCATCGCCCCCATGTCACCCGCAACGAAGGGAACTTGATGCCAACATCATGTACCCACCAGGGTGACATGGGGGCGATGGGGGACATGGTTCTGCTCGGTGGAGAATCGTCTCGAAAGCCGAAGCCCCACATCATCCAAAATCGCAACCTTGAGTTGCTCGATGCACTTCCGCCATCACAATGCTGTGATGGCGGTGGAAGCCATCAGACGATCGCCCGACAAGGGAGGCGTTATGACGCGATCAACCATGCGAAGTTGGGGTAATCCGTATTCAGGGGTTCCGTAACCACTGACTGATCTCAAGTTCAACATTCGGCTGGAGATACTTGTGTCGGACACCAGGCCGGGGTATAGTCCCGATCAATTGATCGAGCTTCGGATCGGGAGGCACACGACGGGACATGGGAATCTCCAACCGCGACTACTACCGTTCCCCGAGTTCGGTCGGCGAGTGGGGGTCCTCCAGCCTGACCCCGGCAGTCAAATACCTCCTCATCGCTACCGCGACAGTCTTCGTCCTCCAATTGCTCATCACCCGAGACGATCGCACTTCGTTGCTTGACCGGCTACGGCGATCAAACCCGGAGTTGAATCGGCTCATCTCGGATGCGGAGACCAACCCCGAGGCGAAGAAGGCTCTTGAGCGACGGCACCCAGAGTTGGTTCGTCTCATGGAGGGTGAGTTCGACGACCCGCTCACGCCTGCTCACAAGGTGTCGGTCGTCCAGGAGTGGCTCGAACTCGACACGCCCAAGGTCGTCTACTCCGGGCAGATCTGGCGGTTGGTCACGTCCGCCTTCTGCCACGACCGCTACGGCATCTTCCACATCATCTTTAACATGTTCTTCCTGATCTGGTTCGGGTGCACACTGGAGCGGATGTACGGCACCTGTGAGTTCCTCCTGTTCTACTTAACCTCCGCCGTCGTCGCGTCATTAGCTTTCGTGGCCCTGGACCTGTATACCGGATCGACCTTGCCTGCGGTCGGCGCGTCTGGGGCGGTCTTCGGCGTGTTGATGCTCTACGTCATGCACTTTCCGCACGAGACGTTCTGCATCTTTTGGGTACAAGTCGAACTGCGTTGGCTCATTCTCATCTACATCCTCTGGGACCTGCACCCGGTAATACTCGCGCTCGCGGGTGACCGGATGGTCTCTGGTGTTGCTCACGCAGCCCACCTCGGTGGGCTGGCGTTCGGCTATCTGTACTCGCGGTCCAGTTGGCGGCTCGAAGCGGTGTTCGATTGGCTACCCAGCGCGAGGTCGCGGCCGTCGCGCCCCCGCCGGGCCATATCCGAGCCGGCTCGCGGAGAGGATCCGGAAGCAGAGCGTATCGATTCGCTCCTCGCAAAGATCTCACTGTCTGGTGCTGACAGCCTGTCCGATGACGAACGCGAGTACTTGAAGCGGGCCAGCCAACGGAGGCGACGGGCTGGTGGGACGGGGAATTGAGCCGGCAATTCTCACGAAGTTTTACCGCACTTCCGTGTCCTTTCCCGCACTCTGGTTGCACTTCGGAGAATCTTGCCGAATTGCCATCGGAACGGGTGATCTGGTTTTCATAGAACTTCGCCAGTCGTCGATAATCGTTCGCCAGCGTTCCACAATACGAGGAGCATGCACGGCCATCACGGGTCTCCTTCCAAGTGAAGACAACCCTAAGATTACCTCGCACCACAAGACGACCATTCCCGGACGCTAATGGTGTAACGGTGAAGGCAGGATCGTTGATCGTCGAACTGGACATCCTGCGCCACACCTTAACGGGCGTGCTTCGGACGAAGTGATTCTGCCTCGTCGCGGAGGGTGCGGATCTCCACAGACGCGACCCAATCGAAACTCAGAATTTGCCCTGCTCTATCCTGCGTGGCCTTCCTGGCTTGAGCCGCGAGCCACGCATCCACGGTCTGCAGGAGGCGTTCAGCTTCGCCCACCCGGTCTTGCCGCAGATAGACGAGCGCAAGTACCACGGACGGGAACGCACAATGATCGGTTCCCTCCCACGCCTTCAACGACCGAAGCAGCGGTCGCATCGCGGGCTCGCCAAACTCACCGGCGCGGTAGTATGCCAGCCCCAGGCACGTCATTGTGATTGGCAGATCGGGCAACGAGTCATGATACCGCCGCGTGAACGTGAGCAACTGCAACGCCTCGGTCGGCGTGACCGGGAGCGACCCGGACATGCGAATGATCGGGAGGCGGTCGAGCGTGTACTCTTCGCGAGTAACGTCCGCCAGGACTCGCCCACGGAGCTTTCGGTAGGCCGCCGTGTCGCCACGCTGGAGCAACAGCGCGGCATATTCCTCGCGCAGACTCGGGCTCTCGGGTGGGTCGCCGGCAAAGAGGGGCGCATAGTCCGCCGCCGCCTCGTCCCACCACCCGAACCGGGCGAAGAGGCGGCCACGAATCTGGCGATCTCGGGGAGCGATCACCGGCAGGGCGCGGAGCTGTTCGAGGTGGAATGCAGCTGCGAAGGGTGACTCGTGGTGTGCTTCGACTCCACCGACATGCCATGCCACTGCCCGGTTCGCGGCGCGATCCGCGAGCACGGCCTTTCCACACCGTGTGGAGAAGTCGGTCGCGTCCCACACGGTTGCGGTCCGGTTCCAGTTAGACGCGGCGAGTCGCATTCCGTCTGAACTCCAGGCGACCCTTGGGTTGAAGGCGTTGTTGGAAAGTCGGCGAGCCGCACCACGAAGGAATAACACGTCCTGCCCCGTCGCAGCGTCCCACACCTGGACCCGCTCCCGGTTGGCACCGGCCAATCTCGCACCGTTTGGACTAAACGCTAAACAACCGAGCCCTTCGGGACCGGCGAGCGGACTTTCGTAGCGTGGCCTGCCGTCGAGGTCGTACACCTGGACCGCACCAGTGGTGCTGGCCGAAGCGAAGGAGTGCCCATCCGGGCAGAACGCGAGTGCCGCGACCGATCCGGGCGGAACCAGTTCTCGTGACGGTTCCTCACCGCTCAACCGCGTAAGGATCAGCCTCCCCATGTCGGACGCCCGAGGAAGCCCTGTCTCGGGCGACAAGGTTCGGTACGCTTCGAGCAAGCGCGTACCGTCGGGGCTGAGAGCGAGACCGAGGCACTGCTCGCCGCGAGCGGTTCGCTCGTGAAGAATGCGTCCCGTTCCAGCGTCCCAGACCTTGATTTCGCACACCGACTGGCCATCAACCGCGCCGTCCGCGCCTGTGGCAACGCGGGTCCCCTCGTGGTCACAAGCCACGAACCGAATCCGAACCTTGTGTCCATGGAGCGCCGCTATTTCACGCCTTGTTGCGGCGTCCAGAACTCGAACGACGTTGGTGCCTCCGACAGCAACCAGGCGCTTCGCGTCCTCGGAAAACGTGGCCTGGACGGCGGGAACAAGCCACTCGTTCGTCATGGGGAATTCGCGCTCCTGGGTCGTCCCGGTACGGCAGTCCCACTGATCGACTACACCGCCAAGGCCGAGGACCAACAACTCGTCACCCGCGAAGCCGAGTGCTGCGATATCGCGATACTGAGTGGCAAACGAGACGGCTTCGACCCCCTCGGCCCGACGGGTCGCGTCCCAGATCTTCACCTCACCGGGTGACATCCCTCCCGAGGCGAGTGCCCTGCCGTCGCGGCGAAAGGCCACCGTGGCAGCCCGTCCCGTGTGCCCGCGATACACAATGGGCTCGCCCTCGGTCCAGAGCTCTCGGAGCCGAACAGTTCCATCCGCCCCGGCAGTTGCCAGCGCCCGCCCATCGGGACGGAACGCCACGGCGAGAACGCCCCCCTCGTGGCCGTCGAACGATTTTGTGAGCGTGATGCTGAGTCGCTCGCGATCAGTGGCAGTTCCAGTCCCGTGGCGAGTCACGTTCCAGATCGAGACCTGGTCACCGGCCGCGCTGGCGAGCCATGCTCCGTCTGGGCCGAGCGCCAACGTTCCGTGGATAGTCGGGAAGGTCTGCACCAATTCACCATCGATCGTTCGGTGCAACTCAAGCCCGTTCGGGCCAGTGAAGAAGAAGCGCTCGCCGGTCGGGGTGAAAGCGACGCAATCCCCGCTCGCAATCCCCGCCTGGAAAAGTTCCTTCCCGCTGGCTGGGTCCCAGACACGGACAGGCCGGCCCGGGCAGACCGTGACCAACCGACGTCCGTCCGGGCTAAATGCAATCCCAAACATGCCGCGTTCGACCCGCTCGGGGAAGTCGCACACTGGCTCACCGGTCGCCGCATTCAGCACCCGCACTTGGCCGACCCCGAATTCCCGCCAGGGCGCACTCGCGGTTGCCAGGAACCGCCCGTCGTGACTGTATGCGATGCCTCGAACCAGCGTCGAAGGGTCCGACTTTCTCCAACGGAGTTGACCTGTGACGGCGTCGTGAACTTGAACGATCCCGCCCTCGGGTTTCGTGAACGGATCGCCACCAGCGCTTGCGATGGAACGCCCATCCGGGCTGAACGCCACACGGGTAACCCACGGCCCGCCCGCGTCGGTGATTGTCAGTAAGTCGCTGTGGTGGAGGCTGCGGAGGAAGTGCCACTCCCAGCCACGGCGGCTCTCTCGACACCGCTCCAGGAGGCATGCCGAGGCGGACACATTGTTTAACAGCCACTGTGACCGGGCCTGAGCAACCGTTCCAAAGTAGACGCTGCGCTCGGAGCGATCGAACGCGTCCTCGGCCCTGGCACGCTGGCGTGATTCCTCGTCGCGGGCGGACCGGGCATCGAGCATCGCCAAGGTGACGCCGGCGAACCCCGCGCCTGCCACAACCACGACCCCCGCGAGCAGTGCGGCCACAAGGGGGTAACGCCGCACCCACTTGACCGCACGCTCCCGGCTGCCGATCGGTCGCGCGAGCACCGGCACGCCGGTCTGGAAGCGGCTGAGGTCCTCCGCAAGCTCCAGGGCCGTGGGGTACCGCCGCGCGGGTTCCTTGCTGAGGCACTTCAAGCAGATCGTTTGCAGGTCGCGTGGAATCGAGGGATTCAACTGTCGCGGGGGCACGGCGTCCTCGTACCTCACGCGGAGCAGCGTGTCCACCTCGTTGTCCGCCGCGAAGGGAACGCGACCGGTGAGCATCTCGTAAAGGATCACCCCGAGCGCATGGACGTCGGTCGCCGGACCGACCTCGTCACGCTGACCCTTGGCTTGCTCAGGGGCCATATACTGCGGAGTGCCAAGCACGTCGCCCGTGCGAGTCAGCCCAAAGTCGGTGTCCTGGTGGAGAGCGAGACCGAAGTCGGCGATCACCGGGGTGGCTCCGGCCAAGTGACTTGGAGCCACGTTCCCGGTCCCACGCTCCGAAACCCGCAGCAAGATGTTCGCTGGCTTGAGGTCGCGGTGGATCACCTCGGCCAGGTGCGCGGCGTGGATCGCACGGGCCAGAGTCTCGACGAGCGCCGCAGCCGCTGCCGGGGAGTGCGGCGTTCTGCCGAGCCGGTCCCTCAGGCTGCCGCCTTCGACCAGTTCCATCGAGAAATATGGTGTGCCGTTGTGATCACCGATTTCGTGGATCTGGATGATGTTGGGGTGGCGCAGCCGCGCGATGGCCTCGGCCTCGCGGCGGAACCGATCACGCTTCAGGGCCGGAGCATGGCGCCCAGCCAGGATGATCTTCAGCGCGACGAGACGGTTTAACCCAATCTGACGGGCACGGTAGACGACGGCCATCCCACCGTGACCCAACTCGCCGAGGATCTCGTAACCCGGGAACGAGGCGTCTGGTGTGGCGTACGGAACTGCGTCGCAGGTCCGTCTTAACTCGGCGAGGAAGTCGACTGGGGGCGGGTGCAGGTCGGGGTCCGGGCGAAGCAACTGCCTCTGTCGTTCCAGCTCAGTCGCGTCTGCAGTGTCAGTCGCCAGCCCGAGGAGCGTTTGCTGGCAGCGAGGGCAGTCGCTCAGGTGGCCTTCGAGAGTCGCCTTTTGGGTCTGGAGGAGTTCCTCGTCGAGGAGGGTCGCGAGCTGTTCAGTTGAGGGACAGGGAGTCACGTTCAGACCTCCGTCGGGCAGTGGCTTGCGCTACGATGGGGCCTGGGGCTCATCCCCACCGGGGTCGAGCCGGCGGACCTCTTCTCGCAAGAATTTCTGCACCTTGCTCCTGGCGACCCAGACGGAACCAACCTGCATCCCGAGTTGCACGGCCACCTCGGCTCCGGACATACCCTCGATCGCAGTGAGGACGAACGCCTGCCAGATGTGCGGTTGTACCCGCAGCCGCACCTGCGCCATCGCCAATTCCAGGATCTCCCGCTCGGACTCTTCTTCGAGCCGGCGGATCAGGTCGTTGCTTGCCGCTGTGTCGACGAGTTCATTGAGAACGCTCTCCTGGCCGTCAGGGGGAACCCGCCTGCGCGAGGACAGGTAGTCCCGCCAGGCACGGTAAGCGATTGTCTTGAGCCAACTTCGGAAGCTGCCCCCGGCGCGGTACTCGAATTTACGCATTTGACGCGTGAGTTCCAGCATCACGTTCTGGGTCACGTCGCGGGCGTCGGCCTCCTGGAGCCCCCACCGGCGGCACCAGGAGTAGATCTTGCCGCCGTAGCGATCGACGAATGCAGTCCACGCCCCCGGGTCGCCGGGAACCTGACGCAGACGAGCGAGCAGCGTCGGACTCGTTGCGGACCAGGCGGCGTCACCCATCTGGTAATTCTCCCCACACCGACAAAACCTAACTGCCCGAGATTCTCAGAATTGCAACCGCTGGCACTTCAACACGGTCTTAAGGGGAATCTTGGTATCAACCCAAAATTTAGCATTCCGCACGATTAGGTTCAAACGGCAACGGGAGAAATACTCTCGTGGAGATCTCTTTTGTCGCCCGATTGGTCTGCCCTCCGAGAAGTTCCCCATGCCCTGGTCGAACCCACTCCTTGCCTGGTGTCGCTCGTACAGACGCCGTCGTGCCAGCCGAACGATCCGCCGCCCCGCCCTTGCTGTCGAGTCGCTGGAGCCGCGGTGCGTGCCGGCCACGTTTACCATCCAGACCTTCGTCGACGCTGGCCTTGGGTCGGGGAGCCTTCGAGACGCCATCATTCAATCGAACACGACGTATCAGAACCAGACCAACATTATTAACCTGAGCTCCGGCTACTACGGGCTGAATCAGACGGGACGGTTCGACGACACGGCCGCGACCGGCGACCTGGATATTACCGGCACGCAGACGATGATCATCCAGGGGGCCGGGGTCGGGATCACCGTCATCAGCGCCGGGCAGATCGACCGTGTGTTTCAGGTCATCGGGTCCGGTGTCACGGTCACATTCAAAGATCTCACGATCACCGGCGGTCTCCTCGTTGCGAACCCCGACGATCAGATTTATAACCCAACGGATCGCTTCGACGATCAGTATTCAAAACTGTATGGCGGCGGCATCCTGAGCACCAATGCGAACGTGACTCTCGATCACGTTGCCGTGTCGAGCAACGTGACACGAGCCGGGATGTTCGCCGAAGGTGGCGGGATCTACGCCTCAGGTGGCTCGCTCGTCATTCAGAATTCCACCATCAGCAACAATATCGCGACCTACACGACACAACTCAGACCGTTGCCACAGGCTTTCAACGGCGCACGAGGAGCGGATGCTCCAAACGACCCCCTGGGCACGAGCACGCCCCCCGATGGATATCCTGGCGGATTTGGGCTGGATGGCGAGTTCGCACGCCCCCCGGTGGATGCTTCCGGCGGCGGGATCTACGCGAACAACACCACGGTTCAGATCAGCAACTCGACGATCTCGTCGAACTCGGTGGTCGGTGGGAACGGCACACAAGGTGGCAATGGTGGCACGGGTGGGAACGGCGCGGTCAACAACTTGAGCAACGCGGGCCACGGCTACGGCGGCACGGGCGGCTTCGGTGGCCGTGGCTCGCGCGGCGGCAGCGCGACTGGAGCGGCCATTCAAGTTGCGGGTGGCTCGCTTTTCCTCAGCAACGTACGGGTCACGAATAACCTCGCACGGGGCGGAACCGGTGGTGCGGGCGGAGCAGGTGGGGCGGGCGGTGACGAATACGATGGCCCCGGCGGCCAGGGCGGAGATGGTGGCAAGGGCGGAACGGCCGGCGCTGCGATCACCGTGACCGCCAGCGCTTCCATCCAGATCGTCGGGGCCACATCAATCTCAAGCAACTCGGCGTCCGCAGGTGCAGGCGGTGTTGGCGGCTCTGGTGGTAAGACAGGCTTGCCAACGGGAGGGTTTAGCTTTGCATTTGGTGGCACTGGCGGCGTTGGTGGGGCGGGAGGCAATGTCAGTGGAGTTGGGCTCTCGATCGACAGCGGGACACTCACGATGAGTGGCGCCTCCGTGTTGTCGAACACGGCTGTGGCCGGTGCAGGAGGAACCGGCGGTGGCGGCGGTCTCGGCCAGTCGGCCCAGGCGGGTAGCAAGAACACAGGTCAGTTCGGGGGCAACGGCAACGCCGGTGGTTCAGGTGGTTCTGTGATGGGCACAGGAGTCAACATCACGGGCGGAACTGCCAGCATTCTGGCTGTGGACATCGAATCCAACACCGGCACTGCCGGGAACGCCGGTACTGGAGGCGCAGGCGGTGCGGGCGGGGCGGGTACCACTGTCGCGGGGTTCTTTGGAACGGTCGGCACCGGTGGCGGCAGCGGCGGGGATGGTGGGGGTGGGGGAGTTGGCGGCGGGGCGTCTGGCGGCGGGCTTGCGGCGACAAACGCCCTTCTTACGATGCGGAACTCGACCGTGGCGAACAATACCCTCGCCGCGGGGGCACCTGGTAACGGCGGCAGCGGCGGCAGCGGCGGCAACGGCGGGTATGGATTATTCGCAGACGGTAACGGTGGTGACGGAGGCGACGGCGGCAGTGCGGGGAACGCGGGCACTCTCCGCGGTGGCGGTGTTTACTTCAACACTTCCGCTGGTTCCACGGTCGCGAACACCACCGTGGGTCTGAACACGATCTCCACGCCCACCGTCACCGCGAAGGGCGGCAAGGCTGGCGCGGGCGGCAGCGGTCACTCCACAGGCACAGTTGGCTCCGCCGGCAGTGACTGGACCGGCTCGGCAGCCAACCTCGGCGGTGGGGCGTACGCGACTGGAACCCTCGTGGTGGCCAGCACCACCATCGCGAAAAACTCGACGGGGTTGGCCGGCGGCGGCACCGGGGTGAAATTCATCAACACGATCATCGCCTCGAACGCCGGCACCGACGTGAACCCGTCGCAAGGGAGTTTCACCAGCGTCGGACACAACCTCATCGGCACAACAACAGGAACGACGGGATTCGGAGCAACCGGCGACAAGATCGGTTCGGATCCGCTCCTCACCACCCTGGCACTCCGCGGCGGGCCGACTCCCGTGTTCGGATTCCTGACCACCAGCAACCCGATTATCGATGCTGGGGTGGACCCGTCCTCAATCCTGGGATCGTCCCTCACCACGGACCAACGCGGATTCCCCCGCCAACTCGGTTCGGCTCCGGACATCGGGGCCGTCGAGTATGCCAACAACTACGTCTCCGCCAGCTACTCAGTCCCCTCGACGGTCACGGCTGGGACCGACATCCAGGCCACGGCCACAGTCCTCCTTGGGGACGGGATCTTCAAATACGATGCCTCAGGTGGCGTGAATCTGCCCGGCTCGCAAGTGACACTGACGCCGGGAACCCTTCCCAGCGGTTGGACTTGGGCCTCGACTGGCACCGGCTACACGCTCCATGCTTCCACTCCTGCGTCAGGGATCTACACAATCCCGATCACGATCCACGTCGATTCGGCCATCGCCTACGGCACGGCGATCCCGCTTGTTTTCACCGATGGCATCAATGGGAATCCCCAGCCGGCTCGAACGACGCCCACCGTGACGGTGGTGTACCCAGTGCCAACACTCACTTCGATCAGCCCGGTCTCGGTGAATGAGGGGCCCGCCGCGACCCTGACCGTGACCGGCACCGGTTTCGGCGTGGGCTCCGTTCTTCAGTGGAACGGGACGCCCCTCGGAACGCTGTACAACAACAGCACCACGCTCACCGCTTTCCTGCCGGCGACCCTTGCCGAGAGCGGGAGCATGAATCTGAAGGTCGTCAACCCAAGCCCCGGGGGTGGGACCTCCAACACGCTCAGTTACTCCGTGAACAACGTAGCCCCGACTGGCCTCGTTCCCGACCGGTATCTCGTCTATCCGGGGTCTGGTGTGGTGAATGTCACGGCCGGGTTCGCGACCAGTTTTGACCCCTCTATTGCCGACAGAGCGGCCGGCCTGCACTACTCATACGCGACGACTCTCGCAGGACTGGCGAGCACCTACGCTGGCGCGGGAACGACGAAGACATACCCCGTCGCTGTGGCAGGGGTCGGGACCACCACCTACTACGCGCGGGTGTTCGACAAGGACGGCGGCTTCACCGACTACACCGCCAAGGTGTACGCTCTCGCCTCCAACACTGCCCCCACACTCGGTGGGGCGAACGATTTACCGACAATCAACGAGGACCAGACGGCGAACACGGGCGTGCTGGTGTCGGACCTGATCGCGGGGCACTTCGCGGATTCTGATGCGGTGTTTGGGAAAGGGATTGCCGTCACGGGTCTGACGGGCACCAACGGCGTGTGGCAATACAGCACTGATGGCGGCAGCGCTTGGATCGACTTCCCGCATGGGTTCCCGCTTGGGGTGCCTCCCTCCGATGCAGCCGCCACACTTCTTGGGGCTGCGCCATCGGATCGGGTTCGATTCCTGCCGAATCGCGAGGACGGGACGACGGCCACGATCGCCTTCCGAGCCTGGGACCAGACTGACGGGCGAAACACAGGCACCGTCGGTGTCGATGTCTCGGCCAGTGGCGGCTTGACTGCGTACAGTTCACAAACGGCCACTGCCACGCAAATCGTGACTGAGGTGAACGACCCTCCGATCGCATCCCCGCTCAATTACACGATGGCCGTGAGCGGCACCCTCCGCATTCCAAAAGCAGAGATCCTGGCCGCGTGCCAGCCTGGGCCCACGGCCGAGGGTGGCCAGACGCTTTCGGTCGTCAGCGTGCGAGTGGATACAGGGGGTGGATCATCGGGTGTTGCTACCGTCTCGGGGTCCGACATCGTCTACCGCCCCGTGACCGGGGTCTCTGGGTTCCAAACTCTCTATTACACCATCGAGGACAATGGGACGACCAACGTACCAGGCCGACGAATCACGTTGTCGAAAGCATGGCAAATCGCAC
>Ga0209181_10001239_pt1 | contig 45254 bp, 37 predicted proteins | sample MAT05_FD_187208 | JGI IMG/M metagenome (GOLD analysis project Ga0209181, IMG submission 187208) | Freshwater microbial communities from Lake Fryxell liftoff mats and glacier meltwater in Antarctica - MAT-05 (SPAdes) (version 2) | ecosystem: Environmental > Aquatic > Freshwater > Ice > Liftoff... | reverse complement strand
CGGCACTTGCCAACGCAAGCACTCCGGACCAAGTCTGGGTTACTTCAGGCAGCGTAGACCTCGGCGCTTCCCTGCCCGCAGGCTACAGCGGTCCTTTCGTGATCGGCTTCCGCTATACCGGCAGCGACCCCAACGGCCAAACAACCAACGTTCGCATCGATGATGTGGACATCCAGTGATCCCGCATACCCGACCCCCTAACAACCTACGATGATGAAACACATTACCCTGAGCGCCCTGCTTCTCTTGGCAGGCGTTGGCACACAGGCCCAAGTGGTCTTTGAAAGTGACCTCGAATCCTGGACGAACGAACTGCCCGATGATTTCATGGGCGCCAAGACATCCATCCTGCCAGAGAACGTGATCGAAGTGACGGAGAACCCACATGGTGGCACCTCGGCTGTTCGCTTGATCAACACCCCAACTGTGAGCGGCGATCACAAACGCTTCACCACCCAACCGCTGACGGTGGTGGCCGGCCAGCCGTATGTGATCAGCTTCTGGGCGCGCGGCAACGGCCAAGTGCGTTTCGCGATGTACGATGAGCGTGCTGGCAACGGCTACTCATCCTACTCGGCTTGGACACCGGTGAGCGGCGACTGGCAAGAGTTGACCTTCAGTGTACTGGGAGCGATGAACTCCGACCTCGGTGAATTCATCATCTCGGTGTACTCGACCGTCGAGCCTGAGCATATCGTGATCGACGACGTGACCATCTCCCTCGGCGAAGTGCTTCCTCCGGTGGAAGCCACGATCCAGGAGATCCAGGAGACCGCGGATATGAGCGGCAACTCGCCATTGATGGACCAAGGTGTGATCACCGGCGGCATCGTTACGGCCGTGGTAGCGAACGGAAGCACGAACGGTTATTGGATCCAGAACAATGCTGCGGCATGGAACGGGATCTTCGTTTCCGATGCAGGCAACATACCGGCGATCGGCGATAGCGTGACGTTGAGCGCACGTGTGGAAGAGAGCTTCGGCTTGACACGCTTGGCCACGGTGCTGGATCTCAGTGTTGTGAGCAGCGGTAATGTATTGCCAGCCGCAAGCATGATCACCACCGCCCAAGCGAACACCGAAGCCTACGAAGGCGTGTTGAGCCAAGTGATGGACGTGGAGTGCGTCCTGCTACCGAACACCTTCGGTGAATGGACGGTACTGGGAGGAACGGACTCGTTGGTCGTGAACGACCTGATGTTCGCCTACACACCCGTCTTGGGCACCTTCTACTCGGTGACCGGTCCCATCCACTTCGCGTTCGGGAACTTCTCCATCGAGCCACGCGACATCAACGACGTGGAACTGGGCAACAGCATCGGCGAGTTCGCTGGTGTTTCCGTGACCTTGTTCCCTAACCCTGCGAACAACGTGATCACCTTGGACCTCGGTGGCCTCACCGGTCGTACGGAATATACGTTGCATGACGCCACCGGCCGCGTGGTATCGAGCGATGTGATCACCGCATCGCGCGGAACGATCGATATGAGCGCACTGACCAATGGCGCTTACGTGATGACCTTGCGCAATAGCACCGGAGCGCACTGGAGCACGTCCGTGATCGTACAGCATTAAGCGAACACGTCTTGGGAACGCCCTACAATGGCTTCGGCTGTTGCGGGGCGTTCTGCTGTTATCAGGTGAAAGAGTGAAAGGGTAAAGAGCGAGAGAGTGGCACCTTCTCTCGCACTCGTTACCCTTTCACAAACTCTGGTGGGCCTGTGTTGCCTTAGTAGTCCTTGCCACCGCAGAGTAGCTTTACGGCAATTGCACATGATGATGAGAGCCTTCCTTCCGGCCGCTGCGCTGATCACCTTCACCACCTCAGCGATGGCGCAAGTGGTCTTCCAATCCGATCTGGAATCCTGGACTGCCGGTATTCCCGACGGTATGGTAGGACCGCATTCCGACTATCCGTTGGAACAGCTCGCTGTTGAACTGGAGAACGTTCATGGCGGCACACAGGCCGTGCGCTTGGACCTGGGGGTCCTCCCGGAAAAGAAAGTGACCACCGGACCTCTGACCGTTGCCTCGGGCCAGCTGTACGACATTCGTTTCTGGGTGCGCGGCAGCGGTCTCCTCCGCACCGGTCTATACGATGGCCGCGCCCAGGCCGATGGTTACGCGCCGTTCAATGAAGTGATCGCGGTGGACGATAGCGTGAACTGGCAACAGATCATCCGGTCGGTGTATGCCGAGAACGCCACGGACCAAGGGGAATTCGTGTTCGCCGTGGAAGGCCCTACCGACGGGTCACACCTGGTGATCGATGACATCCTCATCGTCCAGAGCGCACTGGACCCCGTGGTGGCCTCTATCTCCGAGATCCAGTTCACCGGAGATCCACAAGGCATCTCCCCATTGAACTTCCAATTGGTGCGCACGCATGGCATTGTAACGGGCATCGGGAACAGCAGCTACTTCATCCAAGACGGCGCCGGTGCATGGAACGGCATCTACGTGAACTATCCTCCACAGGACGATCTCGCCGTTGGCGATTCGATCACGGTGATGGCTACGGTACAAGAGGTGGAAGGCCTCGACGAATTCTGGGACCATACCTTGACGCAGCTCATCGCGGTGGAGCACTTCATCCGGCACTCTTCGGGGCGTCCCGTTCCGGAACCGCCATGGCTCACGGCGTTCGATGTGGCGGACGAACAGTGGGAAGGCGTGCTGGTCCGGATCGCCTCCTTGGAATGCTTGGAGATCCCTTTGCCCACCGAGAACCAATGGCTGGCCGCGAACTGGCAAGGCACCACCAAGATCGATGACCTGCTGTACCTCACCTCTCCCACTATCGGCAGTTTCTACACCATCACCGGCATCGCACATTACTCGGCCGAGCGCAAGATCCTGCCACGCTCAGCGGCCGATATTGAAAGCGCTGTGGGGATGCACGAGACCCGCGAAGCGGCGATCAGCATTTTCCCGAACCCGGCGGATGATCACCTCACACTAGACTTTCCTGACCTAGGCGATCGAAGCAGCTACACATTGGTGGATGCGACCGGTCGGACCGTTATCACGGACCGGATCCTGCAGCAACGGGTCACGATCAGCACGGCAGTCGTGGCGAATGGCTTGTACACGGTCGTTCTGCGCAATGCAACGGACGCGATCTACAGCACGGTCGTGGTGCAGCACTGAACTGATCAATGTTCCCTCGTCTAGAAGTAGCACGAACGTTGCGTGGTATCGCGTTCGGAAAAGACCTTGTCCCGAGTAGCTTTGGGAGACCCGACGCGCACCATATGAAACACGTTCTACTCCTTGAAGCTGTGATCTGCAGCAGCGTAACGCTCCACGCGCAGATCGTTTTCGCATCCGATCTGGAGAGCTGGAGCCTCGGATTACCCGCCGGTATGGTCGGACCGCACACCACGTTCCCGAACGGTGACATCCTCGAAGAGGGGTTCACCTACCACGGTGGCGCGGCAGCGATGCGTTTGGAATTCGGGTCTACCAACGAAATGCTTGTCACCACGTGGTCACTCCCGGTGGAAGAAGGCCAGCTCTACGACATCCGGTTCTGGGTGCTGGGCAATGGACGCATACGCACCAGCGTGTTCGATGGACGCCCGGAGACCGATGGCTTTGCACCGTACAACACGACATTGACGATAGCAGAAGCTGCGGGTTGGCAAGAGGTGGTGCAGACCGTGTATGTGACCAACACCACCAACGCTGCGGAATTCGTATTCGCCGTGCAAGGCCCCACAACGCTGAACTACCTCCTTATAGACGACATCACCATAGGCACGAGTAGTTTGCCCGATCCTGTTGTCGCCACCATTGCCGAGATCCAGACCACGGCATCGCAGCTTGGCACATCGCCGTTGAACGGCCAGTTCGTGCGCACCAGAGGGGTGATCACAGGCTTTAGACCGTCGAGCTTCTTTATCCAGGACGGCACCGGACCTGGGCATGGGATCATGGTGCAATGCCCATCGCCACCTACCTTCTTCGTGAACGCCACCGTTACCATTATGGCCACTGTTGAGGAGTACGCCGGGCCTGATGGAAATTGGTCAGAAACGCGGACCCAGCTGATCGACGTGGCACAGATCATTGAACACGGCTACATGGACCAGCTACCCCTGGCTACTACGGTCTCCGTCGCTGATGTGGATCAGGAGCAGTGGGAAAGCACGATGGTTCGCATTGAAGATCTCGAGTTTCTGGAACATTTGAATGATGACGAATGGACCGCCGCCAATTGGCAGGGGGGGATTGTAGTAAATGACCTGTTCTATCCACTAACCTTCAACCCCGGTGACATCTTGAGCATAGAGGGGTTAGTGCTCTACGAAGGCCAATGGAAGATCGCACCATGGAACTTCGATGATGGCGTTGACATTCAGGAACACAGAAAACTCAGCGTTGAAGTGTACCCGAACCCAGCTACAGAAAGCACAACTATCCACTGTGGCACATTGCGCGATGAACTGGCCTATTCTTTGTACGATGCAGCCGGGCGCTTGGCGCAGAGTGGTCGAGTTACCGGTATCCTTACACGCATAGACCTGCTTCAACTGGATGCTGGGAACTATGTTCTCGTTCTAGCCGATGGACGCGGAACGAAGCGTTTCAATTTGATCGTCTCGGTCAGTAGGTAACACACAACTGGTGTTGGGTGATGAGTAGATGGTGTAACTTGGTTGGCCTCAATGAAATGAGCGAAACATCGATCAGCATCTTCCCGAACCCTGCCAGCAGCGTGCTGACGATCGACTTTGGCAGGCTGGTCGGACGCACCGACTACACCATGGTTGATGCCACCGGCCGTGCGGTGATCACGGACCACGCAACCTGGGACCGTAAAACCATCGATGTGAGCACAGTGGCGAACGGTGTCTATGTGCTTCGGCTGCGCACTAGCGGTAAAGCGTGGAGCACGCGCATCTTGGTGCAACACTGAACGAGCAGGACTTCTGGACGGGCCGCAAAAGCCATGCTAGCACCGGGCGTGCTCCTTCGTCCGCCGAATAACGGCCACCACTGCAAAAGAGCGCTTCAGTGCCGATGACTATATTTCCGGCTACAATCACCCGACGATGCGCACTATCTCAGTCCTCACTTTCCACCTCATCATTGGCATGCAGATCTATGGTCAAGCCGGTTCATTGGACCCCAACTTTGATGCCGATGGAAAGCTCGTTACTGATGTATCCAGCATAGGTTCTCACGACGGAGTTCGTTCGGTTGTAGTTCAACCCGACGGAAAGATCCTGGTAGGGGGTTACGCTAACGAGGCATCGGGTGGCATGTTCGCGCTGGTGCGGTACTATCCCGACGGTTCACTCGATAATACCTTCGGTAGCGACGGGATCGTGACCACTGGCTTTGGTCCTGAATCGGCAGGCTGTTATGCCATCGCTCTACAGGAGGACGGGAAGATCGTGGCGGCTGGTACTTATGGTTCCGAGACTGATCATGTGTTTGCTCTGGCGCGCTATATCCCGAATGGTTCGCTTGACGATGGCTTCGGCGTGAACGGCAAAGTCCTTACCGATGTTCTTCCTGAAGAAGACCAGTACTTGACGTCGATGAGTCTTCAATCCGATGGCAAGATCGTGGTAGGCGGATATATTGATGCTTCTTTCGGAGCTAGCGACGACTGTGTCGTGCTCCGCTATCTCCCCAATGGGACATTGGATGCCAGCTTCAGCTTCGATGGCAAGGTCATCACAGATCTTGGTGCCAACGACCGTGGAAATGCTCTTGCCGTGCAACCCGATGGGAAAATTCTTCTCGCTGGTCAAGGGGGACTGGTGCTGGGGGAGTCATCCTCCATTACGCTCTTGCGCTATGATCCCGATGGGGTTCTGGATGACACATTTGGTTCTAATGGGGTGGTGATCACGGAAAACGGGGATGCGTTTTCCACTGCGCTTGCGATGGCACTGCTGCCCGACGGTAAGATCGTACTTACAGGCGATGCCTATGAGGACACAAACATGGTATTTGGCGTCGTCCGTTTCAACAGCGATGGGACACTGGACAATAGTTTTCATTTCGATGGGAGGAACACCTTTCCCATTGGAATCGCGCTGGCCAGATCAACGTCAGTTTGCGTTCAGGCGGATGGCAGGATCTTTCTGGGGGGCTATGCCAACATTAATGGGAACTACGATTTCGCACTTGCCCGATTCAACGAGGATGGTTCAGTTGACACCAATTTTGGCTCCAATGGCAGCGTGACCACTTCTATCGGCCCAGCGTTGGACTATGCGCGTTCAATTGCGATCCAATCCGATGGAAAGGTGCTGTTGGCGGGGATTACGGAAGAGGATAACGACGACTTCGCGCTCGTGCGCTATCGCAATGACCTCGACATCGGCGTTGTGGAGTTCGGAACGATCAGCGCCCTTGTCGAGATCTACCCAAGCCCGATCGGCGAGGCGGCTACACTGGCCTATGAACTGAAGACCAGCGAGACCTTGAACTGTGATCTCTTCGACGCACAAGGTCGTTTGGTAAAAACGATGTTCTCCAAAGCGCAACGCTCGGCAGGTGTGCATCAGGAATCCCTATACCTTTCAGGCATTGCGGCTGGGGAGTATTCCTTGGTGCTCAGCAACGGATCGGGTCGCACAACGGTGAAGGTGGTGAAGGAATAGGAACGTTGTGCCTTATCGGGACCAGCGCCATCCAATGCATTTATCCAGGACTTTCCAGTAACGTACGATCCCTCCCCATGCGCTCGCTTTTGATCCTCTTGTTCATCTCCATTGCGGTCCACGTTTCCAGCCAGGCCTGGATCTTGTATCCCGATCTTGACGGCGACGGTATCGTTTCCACTGCGATCGGCAACAGCAACAGTCATGAATGAGCCGTGGTGGTGCAACCGGACGGAAAGATCCTGGCAGGGGGCTACTCCCGCTTCGGACCGAGTGTGGAATTCACCCTGTTGCGGTACCACCCTGATGGATCATTGGAACAGTCCTTCAGTTTCGATGGGACGGTGACCATCGGCAACGGTGACTTCGACAGGGCCTATGCGGTCGCACTGTAGCCGGACGGTAAGATCCTGATCGGGGGTGGTGCGCCTCGGCCAATGCGAAATATTTACTTCACCTCCTTCACCAGGATCACGAACACGGGAAAGTGGTCGCTGAAACCGTCTTGGTAGGTATCACCCACATACGTGCGCAACGGATAGCCGGCGAAATTGCCTTCGGTCTGCCGCAGGTAGGGTTGGTTGAAGATGCGTGCACCGTAATAATGGTAGTTGCCGCCTTTGCCGGTGACGAGTGCTGGCGATAGGAGCACTTGATCGAAGAGGTTCCAGGAATCGCGCCAAGCGAGCGTGCCGATGCCTTTCTGGTAAGGGTCGTACATGGCGTTGTAGAAAACGCTTCCAGTTGCTTTGGTCTTGTCGCCCGTTGCATTCACGAAGCGCGAAACGCTCACGTTCACAGGATCGTCGTTCAGATCACCCATGAGCATGATGCGGGCATCGGCATTGATGGCGAGGAGTGAATCGATGATGTGGCGGGCGAGTTCGGCAGCGGCTTTGCGGTTGGGTTCGGAACGCTTCTCACCACCACGACGCGAAGGCCAGTGGCAAACGATCACGTGCGTGGTATCGCCATCGAGCACGCCGCTCACGAGCAGTTGATCACGCGTGCGGAAGGAAGTGTCCACCATCGCGAGGCGATACGCTTTGTGCGCGTACACCTTGTAGCTCTCCGGGTTGTACACCAGAGCAACGTCCACGCCCCTACGATCGGGTGAATCCTCATGCACCACTTGGTAGTTGCGGTCCTTGATGAACTTGCTCTTCATCAGGTCCTCCACCACGGTACGGTTCTCCACTTCACACAAGCCTAGGATCGCCAACCCGTGTGGATGAATGTCCTTGCCCATCTCCGAGATCACGCGGGCGTTCTGGTCCAGCTTGCGCCAATATCGATCGCCGGTCCATTGCTTGCTGCCCGACGGCAGGAACTCCCTGTCGTCCGTATCCGGCGAATCGATGGTGTCGTACAGGTTCTCGATGTTGTAGAAGCCTACAAGCGCCGGTACGAACTGCTGCTTCTTGTCCTGCGCGAACGATGCGGAGGACAGCAAGGCAGATAGACCGAGAACGAGGTGTCGGAAGGTGCATAACATGGCGGCGGTGGGCGTTAGGGCGTCGGTGCGCCGAAAGTAGACGTTCGGGGAATGACTGAGGGGAGTGCGCAGCATTTGAGCGGTCAGTGGTTTGTTCTTGAGACTCCCGCCTGCGCGGGATCGACCGGTCCACGGAAGGGAGTACACCAACCCCGTGCCGATCAGTCGGGAAAGGTGAGCGGGTGCCGGTCGTTGTACATGCGCAAAAAGCGGAAGAGCGCTTCGGGGCTGTTACGCTGCTTCTTGGGCAGGTTGCGGAACTCCTCGGACAGGACACGGTCGTGCTGCAAGGCTTGATCCATACCGGCGGCGTTGAAATCGAGGAAGTTCCCGGTCTCCATATCCAACAACTGCTGCACGAGCACGGTGCGTGTGACACCTCCGTAGGGATAGCCGTACATGCCGGTGTTCCAGTCTTGGTAGGTCTGCTCCACCACCAAGTGCGAAAGGCTGCCCATCAGGCCGATGCGGTAGAACCCGTTGCCACCGGCGATGTAGACGGCATCATTCTGGCAAAAGCCCCAGAGTTTGTCGGTGGCCAACGCTTGGCGTTCACCGGAATCGGGCTGCCAATAGAGCTTACCACCTGCTCGCCGCAGATCGGGAACGGCCACCCCTTGGTCATCCCGGATCATTTCCAGCGGGACACTCGGTGCGTTGTTCCGGAAGTCCTGGAAGTTGCGGTAGAGCCCTTCGCGAAGGTCCGCGACGTCGACGTAGTCGATGCCATCCTGTGCGGCACAGAACAAGGGAAGCGACAGCAGAACAAGGAGAAGCCCCCGCATGGTGGTGATCACTGTCCCGCGCGGATCATGGCCACCACTTCGTCCGGCGCTTGGGCGTGTACCCAATGGCCGGCATACGGCACGGTCTCCACCCGGCTGTTCGGGAATTGCTCTTTGATGGCGGGCAGGTCCTCGCGCAGGATGTAGTCGCTCTGCCCACCGCGGATAAAGAGCGTTGGCACGCGCACGGTCTCCGACCCGATAGCCGCCAGGATCGCTTCCAGATCGCGCTGCACCAATGCGGCATTCACACGCCAAGCCAGTTGTTCCTCTGTTTTCCAATAGAGGTTCTTCAACAGGAATTGTACCACACCGGGTTCCTTCACGCGGCTCGCGATGTGGGCTTCCACTTCCTTGCGCGTTCTTCCTGGCGATAGGTCGGTGGTCAGGATAGCATCAAGGATGTGCGCATGGCTATTCTCGTGCTCGCGCGGGCTGATGTCCACCACTACCAAACGTTCCAGCAGGTGCGGCCACTGCTGTGCAAAGACCATGGCCACTTTACCCCCCATGGAATGACCGACAAGGGTGATATCGGCAAGCCCCAACGCAGTGACCAACACATGGACATCAGCGGCCATGAGGGGGTACGAGGTCGCATCGGTGTGCGGCGAACGACCGTGATCACGGAGGTCTACAAGGAAGACCTCGAATGCAGGCGTGCCGGGTCCTGATGGTTCCGCCAACTCCTTGCCCACACTGCCCCAATTGTCGCTGGTGCCGAAGAGCCCGTGAAGGACGACCACAGGTGGTGCGCCCGTGGGGCCGAGGCGGCGATAGTGGAGATCAGCGGTGCTCATGACTTGCGGCGGCTCTGCGTTGTGTTACGGGATCGTGGCCTGCGCCGGAGTACCCTGCGTCAATGAGATCACTTGGCATCGTCATCTCAATTCACGCAGATAGAGTTGTACCGTATTCTGAAGGCCGAATGTGAGTGCATCGCAGATCAACGCGTGGCCGATGGAAACCTCCAGCAGACCGGGTACATGCTGGTTGAAGAAAGCGATGTTGTGGCGGTCCAGATCGTGACCGGCATTCGATCCGAGCTTGAATTCCAATGCGCGTTCCGCTGCTGTGGTGAACGCTGCGACGGCCGCGTGGCGGTCGGTGTGAAAGCTGGCCGCATACGGTTCGGTGTACAGCTCGATCCGGTCGGTACCGGTGTCCGCAGCATGTGCGATCTGTTCCGGATCGGTGCCCATGAAGAGCGAGGTACGTATCCCTTCCGACTTGAATTGCGCGACCACCTCCTTCAAGAAGCTCTTCTGCGCGCGTGCGTCCCAACCGGCATTGCTCGTGAGCACGCCCGGCGGGTCGGGGACCAACGTCACTTGCGCGGGTCGCACCTGCAGGACAAGGTCGATGAAGTCGGCGCTGGGATAGCCCTCGATATTGAACTCCGTGGAAAGCACAGACTTCAACGCGTACACATCGGAACGTCGGATGTGGCGTTCATCGGGCCGTGGATGCACGGTGATCCCTTGCGCGCCGAAACGTTCGATATCGAGCGCCATGCGCACCACATCGGGGTTGTTCCCACCCCGCGCATTGCGCAAGGTGGCCAGCTTATTGATGTTGACACTGAGCCGCGTCACAGACGTTCGTTTACTTTGTTCCACCGAGAACAGACGTCCAAAAGTACGGCCGTCGGTATCGGGGCGCACTTCAGCCCATGCACGCGATCGACCTGATCACACCGGACATCCCGCCCTTGCGGCCACAGGATGATGTAGCGCGTGCCTTGGATTGGCTGGAAGAATTCAAGGTGGGCCACCTTCCCGTGGTGCAGGACGGGCGACTCGTTGGCATGGTGCGCGACCAGGACCTAGTGGACCGCAACGACCCGCGCGGCACGGTGAGCAGCGTCATGGAACAGGTGGAAGTGCCTTTCATCCGCGGCAACCAGCACATCTACGACGTGATGAAGCTCTTCAGCGAGCGCGGTCTCACGGTGGTGCCGGTGCTGGACGAGATGGGCAAGTACCTCGGCGCGATCACCGAACACGAAGCGCTGAAGCGTCTTGCAGAAGTGACCAACATCCATGAACCGGGCAGCATCGTGGTGCTGGAGATGAACCAAGTGGATTACAGCCTGCAGTTGATCGCCCGCATCGTGGAAGGCAATGACGGCAAAGTGTTGAGCGTTTACAGCCACACCCTGCCCGGTACCACGCGCGTGGAAGTGACCTTGAAGATCAACCGCGAGGACATCAGTGACATCCTACAGAGCTTCGAGCGGTACGAGGTGCAGGTGAAGACCACCTACCAAGGTTCGCGTTTCCATGACGACCTGCGTGGCCGTTATGATGAGCTGATGCGCTTCATCAACCTGTGACAAGTGGGCTGTCCATCGAATGCGTACGCCATCTCCGCCCCCCTTTCCCCCTTCTGCCGCGTTGGGCCATTTCGCCGCAGCTGTCACTGCGACGTGCATGTCCCGCCTTGCATAAGGAGGAATTGGTGGCAGATCTTCGGTCCGCTCATTTGATGGACAGCACATTGGCGGGGATATTCCGCGCACGGCCGCTTCTTTTCCAACTCGCCCTCTTGTTCGCCGGGAACGCCACGTTCGCGCAGCACGTGCCTGACACTGCGGCCACCATCCGTATCTACGGGGTCACGGTAGCCGGCAACAAGATCACCAAGGACCGCATCATCATGCGCGAGATGGTGTTGCGCGAAGGGGATACGGTGAGCGCCGCCAGCTTGTACAGCCGCTTGGAGCGCTGCCGCCAGAACCTGATGAACACGGGGCTCTTCAACACGGTGAGCGTATCACCCTTGTACATGGACCCCACATCGGTGATGGTGGAAGTGACCGTGAACGAACGCTGGTACTTGTGGCCCGCGCTGATCTTCGATCTGGCGGACCCCAACTTCAACACCTGGTGGCTCACCAAGGACCTGGACCGCGTGAACTACGGCCTGTACCTGTACCGCTACAACCTGCGGGGCCGCAACGAAACAGGGTACATCAAGGCGCAGTTCGGCTACACCAAGCAGTTCGCCTTGCGCTACAAAGTGCCCAACTTGGACAAGCACCAGCGGTGGGGCATCAGCGTGGGGGGCAGTTACTACCAACAAGCGGAGATCAATGCCGGCACGGTGGACAACCTGCGGACGCTGATCCGAAATCCGAATGCCAGCAACCGCGACGAATGGAAAGCCGATGTGGAAGCCACGTTGCGCCGCGCGCACGACATCCGTCATTTCATGCGGCTCGGTTTCACACAGGCCGAAGTAGCCGACACCATCACCCGAACGGCGATCGACTACTTCGACGGACCCAGCACGCGCACGCGTTTCCTCACGCTCGGTTACGGCGTGGTCTGGGACCAGCGCGATTCGCGGATCTATGCGCGCGCCGGTCACTACGAAGAGTTCCGCGTGGACCGCTACGGCCTTGGCCTGCTGGACCGCTCCGCGCCCGACATCACCACCGCGTACGGCACAACGAAACAATGGTGGCGGTTGCACGACAAATGGACCCTCGCCCTATCGCTGCGCGGCAAATACACGCTGGGCACACCACCCTACTATGTGCAGGAAGGCCTGGGCTACAAGAACTTCGTGCGCGGCTACGAGTACTACGTGATCAACGGCGAGCACTTCGCGCTGGGGAAAGCGAACGTGGTATTCCAACTGGTTAAGCCACGCACCTACCGCATGGAACAAGTGCCCATCGAAGCGTTCCGCACATTGTACTTCGCGCTCTACCTGAACGTTTACAGCGACATCGGTCGCGTATGGGACAGCCGGTATGCGGCCAACAACTTCCTTTCCAACCGCTGGATCAACGGCAACGGCGTCGGGCTGGACCTGGTGACGAGCTACGACCAAGTGCTGCGCACGGAGTTCTCGGTGAACGCACGTGGCGAAAGCGGTTTCTTCCTACATTTCACACAACCCTTTTGAACGGATGCGCATCGGTGTGAACGGTCGTGCAATGGATGCCGCAATAGCCCCAGTGGTGCTGCGGACGATCGAGCGTATGGAAGCCCATGGGCTTACACCGGTGCTTACCGACAGCTTGGCCGCGTGGTTGAACGAGCTGGGCCATCCGGTGCGCTGGTCGCTGCTGGACAGCCGCGCCATGGACAAGCAGGACTTGGAACTGTGCGTGAGCGTAGGCGGTGATGGCACCCTACTGGATACCGTTGCCCTGGTGGGCCGTTCGGAAGTGCCTGTGCTAGGTATCAATCTAGGACGGCTCGGATTCCTGTCCAACGTACGGTCCGATACCTTGGAGAGCGCCCTCGACGCCATCAAGCACGGCCACTATTCCTTGCAGGATCGATCACTGGTGGAGGTGACCGACCACCATGAGCTGCTGGGTACACAGAACTTCGCCCTCAACGAGGTCAGCATCCACAAACGGGACAGTGCCAGCATGATCGCGGTGCATGTCCACTTGGGCGCCGACTACCTGAACACGTACTGGGCCGATGGCTTGATCATTGCCACACCAACGGGTTCCACGGCCTACTCCCTCAGTTGTGGCGGCCCGGTGCTATACCCCACCAGCGGTGCCTTGGTGATCAACCCGATCTGCCCGCACAACCTGAACGTGCGCCCTTTCGTGGTGCCCGACCATTACACCATCCGGCTGAAGTTGGAAGCCCGTTCGGACCGTTGCCTGATGAACCTCGATTCGCGGAGCGTGGCTATCGACGGACAAAGTGAGATCACCATACAACGCGCCGAATTCACCGTGAAAATGGTGCAGTTGGAAAGCTCCGACTTCCTGAGTACGCTCCGGAACAAGCTCAGCTGGGGACTGGACGTTCGCTCCGGTCCGCCCAAGCCCTGAAGGGTGCGCGGAACCAACTGTTACCTTCGCGGCCGTTCGAGCGTCACGTACCAAGGCGCCATCAACCACGTTCACCAACCGATGTTCCGCACCCTCGTCCTCTCCAGTTCGCTGATCGGTGGCCTCGGGCTGCACGCCCAAGTGAGCGAATTGGGCATCACCGGCGGGGTGAACTACTACATCGGCGACCTGAATCCCACGCGCCACTATCCGAAGGACACCAAATTGGCGTTCGGCGTCCTGTACCGCTACAACTTCAACGACCGGTATGCGGTGCGCTTGCAGGCGCTGAACGGCACGTTGCAGTCCTACGACAGCCATTCCACCGACAGCCTGCAACTGCTGCGCAACCTCGGTTTCCGGGCGCGTCTGCTGGAGTTCTCGGGCTTGATCGAGGTGAATTTCCGCAAATACCGGAGCAAGGACAAGGACAGCAAGAAATGGACGCCCTTCATCTTCGGTGGGTTGGCCTACTTCCGGGCCTCGCCACAAGCGCAGGTGGATGACACGTGGTACGACCTGCAACCACTGGGCACCGAAGGGCAAGGCACCTCGGCCCGTCCGGGCTCCGACGTGTACAAGGTGGACAACATCTGCATCCCGTTCGGTGTCGGATTCAAGGTAAATGCGGGCCGCGTGGATCTCCAGTTGGAATGGGGCCTGCGCCGCACCTACACGGACTACATAGACGATGTGAGCACCACTTACGTGGACCGCGACCTGCTCGCCTTCGAGAACGGCCCGTTGGCCGCCGCCTTGGCCGACCCCAGCGTGTTGGGGCAGTTGGATGAATACCCCAACGCCTCCCGGGCGCGGGGCGATGCCAACACCCGCGATTGGTACCAGTACACGGGGTTATCGGTCACGTACATCATCAGCCGTTTCTCCGATTGCGAGGAACAGTACAACTGGATGCGCAAACGGCGCTGAACCAAGGGTTTTGGCGAACTTCGCACCCGCTTTTGGAAAATCCCCAGGACATAACGGCTGAATTGCGTGCGCGGATCGATGCTGCGCGCGTGCCCCGGCACATCGCCATTATCATGGACGGCAATGGTCGCTGGGCCGAGCGCCAAGGCGAACACCGCGTGATGGGCCATGTGAACGGCGTGCGTTCGGTACGCGAAGCCTTGACGGGAGCCACCGACATCGGGGTGAAATTCCTGACGCTCTACGCCTTCAGCACCGAGAACTGGAGCCGCCCGCAAGCGGAAATAGATGCGCTGATGGACCTGCTGGTGAAGACCGTGGTGGGTGAAGTGGACGAGCTGAACGCCAATGGCGTTCGGCTGCACGCCATTGGCGAACTCACCTCGCTGCCCAAAAGCTGCAAGGACACCTTGGAACAAGCGATCCTCGCCACGGCGAAGAACGACCGCATCACCATCACCCTAGCGCTGAGCTACAGCGCGCGGTGGGAACTGGTGCGCATGGCCCGGCAACTCGCACAGAAGGCGAAGAACGGAGAGCTGGACCCTGCCTCGATCACGGACGAGACCATCGCGGCACACCTCGCCACGGTGGGCATGCCCGATCCCGAACTCTTGATCCGCACCAGCGGCGAGCAGCGCATCAGCAACTTTCTGCTGTGGCAGATCGCCTACGCAGAACTGTGGTTCACTCCGGTGCTGTGGCCCGATTTCCGAAAAGAACACCTGTACCGAGCCGTATTGGACTACCAGAACCGCGAACGCCGCTTCGGCCTCATCAGTGAACAAGTCACCCCGACTTAGGATGCGCATTGCCTCATTGTCGACCTTCTTCCTGTGCGTGCTTTCGGGCATGGCCCAGACCGAACGCCCTGTGATGGATGCGGCGGTACCGGCCGAATACGAGATCGGTGGCATTACCGTGAGCGGCACAAAGACCACCGACCCCAACGCGGTAAAGCTCTTCACCGGCTTGCAGGTGGGCGACAAGATCACCGTGCCGGGCGAACGCATCACCAAGGCGTTGCGCAACCTGTGGGACCAGAAGCTCTTCAGCGACATCGCTTTCGAGGCCGCGGAGATCCGGGGCCGCACCATCTTCCTGCACATCGTGGTGGTGGAAAAGCCACGCCTCTCGCGCTTCAAATTCGAAGGTGTGAGCAAGAGCGAAGGCGACAAGCTGCGCGAGCAGATCGAATTGGTGCGGGGCCAGCAGGTGAACGAAGCGACGTTGGCCAACACCCGGTCCACCATACGGCAGTACTACGTGGACAAGGGGTATTTGAAGGCCTCGATGACCGTGACCGAAAAGCCCGACACCCTGATGGAGAACAGCGTGCTGCTGATCCTCGCGGTGGATCGCGGGCCCAAGGTGAAGATCAAGGAAGTGGTGTTCAACGGCAACGAAGCCGTTGCCGATAAGCGCTTGAAGCGCGCCATGAAGAAGACGCGCGGAAAGATCTGGTGGAACCCGTTGAGCGGTAAGAAATTCATTGCCTCGGACTTCAAGAACGACAAGGTCAGCGTGATCGAGCTCTACAACGAGGAGGGCTACCGCAACGCAGCCATCGTCAAGGACACGACCTATTACATCAAGGAGAGCCGGTTGCGGGTGGAGATCACCGTGGACGAAGGCAGCAAATTCCACTTCCGCAATGTGAATATCAGCGGGAACAGTAAGCACACCACGGAGGAGTTGAAGGAGATCATCAACATCCAGAAGGGCGACGTGTACAACAAGAAGAAGTTGGACAGCCGCTTGTACATGAACCAGAGCGGCCGCGACATCAGCTCGTTGTACATGGACGATGGCTACCTCTCCTTCTATCCCGATCCGGTGGAGCTGCTGGTGGAAGGCGACAGCATCGATCTGGATCTGCGCATCCGCGAAGGGAAGCAGTACCGCATCCGCAACGTCATCATCAAGGGCAACACCAAGACCAACGAACATGTGGTGCGCCGGGAGATCCGCACCAAGCCCGGTGAACTCTTCGACCGCAGTCTCGTGATCCGCACACAGCGGGAGTTGAGCACCTTGGGCTATTTCAACCCGGAGACCTTGGGCGTGAACCCCGTGCAGGACCCGCGCACGGGAACCGTGGATCTGGAATACACGGTCGAAGAAAAGCCGAGCGATCGTCTTGAGCTCAGCGGTGGTTGGGGTGCGGGTCGTGCGGTGCTTTCCTTGGGCCTCTCCTTCACCAACTTCTCGTTGCGCAACACCTTCAACGGCAAGGCGTGGACACCATTGCCGGCCGGCGATGGCCAGACCTTGAACCTGCGCGCGCAAACCAATGGGTCCTTCTTCCAGAGCTACAGCATGTCATTCACAGAGCCTTGGCTCGGCGGGCGCAAACCCAACGCCCTCAGCTTCTCCATCTACAACTCGGTGCAGACCAACGGGGTAAGCAGGAACATCAACACGAACGAGGGCAAGGTCCCCAATCCGTTGCGGCAGTCGCTGAACATCATTGGCGTCACGCTCGGTCTGGGCAAACGCTTGACCTGGCCCGATGACTATTTCATTCTACGACAAACGCTGGGCTACCAGAAGTACGATCTGCGCAACTACAGCAGCGGCGCCGTCGTGTTCGCCTTTACCAACGGCACCAGCAATGTGCTCTCTTACCAGGTGCAGCTCTCACGCAACTCGGTGGATCAGCCGTTCTTCGCCCGCAGCGGATCGAACATCTCGCTTTCGCTGAAGGCCACACCACCGTTCTCGCTCCTGCACCCCGATCGCGACTACGCGAGCATGGAGCCGCAGGACCGCTACCAATGGGCGGAGTTCCACAAGTGGAAGTTCACCATGCAGTGGTTCAACAAGCTCACCAACAGCAAGACGGGGCACAACATCGTGCTGATGACGCGTGCGGGCTTCGGCTTCTTGGGCAAGTACAACACGGCTGTGGGCAACTCGCCGTTCGAGCGTTTCTACATGGGCGGTAGCGCCCTCACCGGTTTCCAGTTGGACGGTCGCGAGATCGTGGGCCTGCGTGGGTACGATGACTTCTCCCTCTCGCCCAACACGGGTAACTTCATCGTCGCCAAGTACACCGCCGAACTGCGGTTCCCCATCTCGCTGAACCCCTCGGCGACCATCTACTCCACGCTCTTCACAGAAGCGGGCAACACGTGGAGCAATTTCGACCAATTCGATCCGTTCAAGCTCTATCGTTCGGCGGGTGTGGGCCTGCGCCTCTTCCTGCCCATGTTCGGGCCCATGGGCTTGGATTACGGTTGGCGTTTGGACGATGTGCCCTACCTGCCCCGAATGGCCCGCAGTCAGTTCCACTTCACGATCGGCATAGATCTTGGCGAGCTTTAGCGTGGTGTCCCCTAAGTTCATGAACCATCTGCGCTGGTCTTTTGCTCCCCGGTTTCGTTGTCACCCTTGGGCGCTGTACTTACAGCGCCACGTGGGTTCCGCCTCGCCGGAGGCCAAAACTTCTCGCCCTCTTTGGGTTCGGCAACTTATGGGATACCACACTTGTCTGGATCGCCTATTTTCGACGGCTTCCGCATGAACCGCACGATCCTCCCGCTCTTCGCGCTGGCATTCACCCTTGTTACGGGGACCGCTGCGCATGCACAACGCATCGCGTTCGTGAACACCCGGTATATCTTGGACCAAATGCCCGAATACGAGTCGGCGCAGAAGGAGCTGGACCGGTTCTCCAAGCAATGGCAGGAGGAGATCGATGAGCGCTATGTGCAGATCAAGCGCATGCGCGATGCCTACAACGCGGAAGCGATCCTGCTGACCGAGGAGATGAAACGCTCCCGCTTGGACGAAGTGGACCGCCGCGAGCGCGAAGCGCGCGACCTGCAGAAGAAACGTTTCGGTCCCGATGGTGACCTTTTCAAGAAACGCGTGGAACTGATACAGCCCGTGCAGGACCGCGTGTACAACGCCGTGAAGGAAGTGGCCGGCACCAGCTACGTGGCCGTGTTCGACCTCGGCGGTCAGGCCAGCAACCTGCTTTTCGCCAGCGAGAAGTACGACAAGAGCGATAGTGTATTGCGCAAGCTCGGCATCCGCCCAAAGAAGGATGGAGACAGCGGCAACACGAAGGACGGCGACGAAGAATTCGGCGAACCACCACCGGACGAAGCACCCAAGGACGGCGGCGGCAAGGATGGTGGCATGCAGCCCCAGCAGAACCAGCCCCCCGGAGGTGGCACACAAGAACCCCAACGAACCAAATGACGACCCCGACAATGAAGACTCTCGTACTCGCCGTGGCCCTGTTGCTCACCGCAGCACCTGCCGCTCTGGCACAAACGGCCAAGCTCGGCCACATCGACCGCCAGAAGCTGATGCTGCTGCTCCCCGAGCGCAAGGATGCCGAGACCAAGATGCAAGCCTTTGCCAAAACGTTGGACGATCGCTTGAAGGCCATGGGTGCCGAATACGAAGCGAAAGTGGCCGACGCACAAGCCCGCGCCGAGAGCATGACCCAGACCGAGAAGGAAGTAGCCGTGCGCGAGATCGGTGAGCTGGAGCAACGCATCCAAGCCGCCCAACAAAAAGCACAGGAAGACCTCGGCAAGCAGGAAGAGGAATTGTTGAAGCCCATGGTAGACCGCACCAACGCCGCCATAGCCGAAGTGGCCGCAGCGAACAACTTCGCCTACATCTTCGACGTCAGCACCGGCCTCGTGCTGTACTACGACAAGGGTGAGGACATCATGACCTTGGTGAAGACCAAGCTCGGCGTACAGTAGGGCAGTCGCCATACGATGTGCTGTCTATTGCATTTCAGGACCACACTACTCGCTCTCTTCATGTTGCTGGCCAGTGTTGGTCATGGGCAGTCGCAGAAGTTGGGGCACATCGATCGTAGTGCGTTGATGCGTTCCTTACCGGAACGCACAGAAACGAGCACCAAGTTGGAGACCTTCGCCAAAACGCTGGACGCGCGATTGAAGGCCATGAGCGACGAGTACACCGCGAAATTGGCCGGAATGGACCCGCCACCAGGGGGAATGACAAGCACGGAACGCGACATGGCGCAGCGGGATCTGGGCGAACTTGAGCAGCGCATCCGCGCCGCGCAAGAGAAGGCCCAAGAAGACATGGTCCGCATGGAAGAGGAGTTGATGAAGCCGATGATCGACCGGACCAACGCAGCGATCGCGGAAGTAGCCGCTGCGCACAACTTTGCATACATCTTCGATGCCAGTTCAGGTGCACTTCTTTCCTTTGGCCAAGGCGAGGACATCCTTCCGCTCGTCAAAGCCAAGCTCGGCATCCCGTGACCACCAATATCGCGACCGACCAACACCCGATCGGCATCTTCGATTCCGGGATCGGTGGGCTCACGGTAACCGCCACGATCAGGCAGGCGCTTCCCTCGGAGCGCCTGCTCTATTTCGGGGACAGCGCGCACGTGCCCTATGGGCCACGCACGCTGGAAGAGGTGCGCAGCTTCAGCTTCGCCATCACCGAAGCGTTGCTGGCGCGTGGTGCCAAGGTGATCGTGATCGCCTGCAACACCGCCTCCGCCGCCGCCTTGCGCCCGTTGCGCGAAGCCTACCCCGATGTGCCCTTCGTAGGCATGGAGCCCGCGGTGAAGCCCGCCGTGGAACACACGCGCACCAGGGTGGTGGGCGTGATCGCCACGGTAGCCACCTTCCAAAGCGAACTCTACGCCACCATCGTGGAGCGTTTCTCGCATGGTGTTCAAGTGCTCCACCAACCCTGCCCCGGCTTGGTGAAGCAGATCGAAGCCGGCGAGTTCGACACACCCGCCACCGAAGCCATGCTGCGCGGCTGGCTACAACCGCTGCTGGACAAGAACATCGACGCCCTCGTACTCGGCTGCACCCACTACCCCATCGTGCGCCCGTTGATCGAACGCATCGTAGGCCCCGCTGTGCGCGTGATCGATCCCGCACCCGCCATTGCACGGCAATTGAAACGCGTGCTGGAACGGGACGGAATTGAAGCCGCTGCCGATGCCGAAGGTGATCTTACCGCTTACACCAGTGGTGACCCGACGAGTTTCATGCACATGATGGACCGGTTGGGCATGTACGGTGTGCGCGTAGCGCATGCGACGTGGAAGGGCGGTGCGCTGCATCTCTAGCGCACTGGACTCTCGCCCGGGTGCGGCGATCGCGGCCGCGCCGTTGCGCCCGCCCGCTATTTTCGCTCCATGTCCGCCGTAAAGAACAGATCTGAACGAATGCAAGCCTTACAGGCCAATGCTACAGGCATCAAAGCCTTCGGCATAGCCCGTCTGGGCGTGTTCGGCTCCTTTGCGCGCGATGCCGCCACACCGCAAAGCGATGTGGACCTATTCGTTGAGTCCTTGCCTAGGCGCAGCACACTGAAAGACCTCATGGGTCTATCTCGGCACTTGGAAGCCCTGCTGGGCCGAAAGGTGGAACTGGTAACCCGCAAAGCGCTCAACCAATTCACTGGCAAATACATTCTCCAACAGGTGCAATATGTCGCCCTCGCTGCTTGATCTCCTACGGCATATCGCGCACGAGTGCGATTACCTCAAGGGTCTGAAAGAGGGTAGCGAGCGCACTGCACTGCTCGATGACCCCACGAACAGCCGGGCCATTGTGCGCAGCGTGGAGGTGATCGGCGAGTCGGTAAAGAAGCTGCCCCCTGAACTTCGGCATAAGTGCCCGCAGGTGGAGTGGGCGGATACCGCAGGCATGCGCGATGTGTTGATCCATCACTATTTCGGGATCGACTTCGACATCGTGTGGGATGTGCTACAGAAGGAAATACCGGATGACCCGTCCTGAAGAAGGCGAAACGGTGATCCACTCTACGGCAAAGTGACCGCCTGCAACTCGCCTATCCAAAAATCTTACCCGGGATCCTTTTTTGTAGGAGTGGTCGCCACCATCTCCACCATGTGCTTCCAGTGCCGCTTGGGCATGTGCTGCATCTGTAGTTTCAAATTGCGCCGTTCTGGTATATCCACGCTGCGGAAGTAGGTCTTCCACAAGGCCACATAGGCCGGCTCATTGCTCGCGGCTTCAATGTGCGGTGCTGGAAAAAGGCTATCCGGCGTGTGTACGAATTGAACCGCATGAAGCTTCCCATGGCGGTGGTGCAGGCCGTAGCCACGCAACTTGTCGGCGATCACCCATTCCATGTCCGCGTAGCGCTTGCGGAAGTGCGTAGCGATGAGCGGAAGCACATTATAGGCTGGCGCAATGGTCGCCGTCCATACGCCGTCCGTGTTCTCTTGGAAGCGGACGAACGCTTCCATCTGGTGCTTCTCGTGGCCGACGTGTTTGCGCCACTTCCGCAGACCCATCACTGTGGGGTCCCGCGTATCATTCACCGCACCACCTGTAAAAGCGAGCGTAAGAAATTCCACCAGCAGGAGGTCCACTTCCGCACGTTCTGCCAAATGGCAAAGCCGCAGATCGCGCATTCGCCGCGCACCCAAGAGGCTGCATGCCCGGCTTTGCACCCTTGCCGCAGAAGGGTCATTGGTTTCCACCGCGCAAACGTCAACGAAAAGGTCGGTCACTTGCATCCGGTCGCGCACCACAGAGAGAGCAGGTCGTTTCTCGGTGAACAGGGTGAACACCACGGTGAGCAGCCCCGGCCACGATCCGTCATACACATAGTGGCGCGCTCCAGTAGCCGGCCAAGTGGGTCTCATGCAAAGAGGTCCAGTTGTGCGGCTTTCTGGCGCAAAGGCGCGATCAGCTGGGGCCGCAGAATGTCCGGCCGATGCACCAAGACGTGCGCGGTTCCGCTGAAGCTGAGAAAGTAGCGCGCGCGTTTCAGCACCACGCCCATCCGCTTCAAATGCTCCATGCGTACCCGACCATGGCGACGGGCTTGGAGGATAAGCCGCACGCTCTTCTGCCCGATGCCGGGCACACGCAGCAGGAGTTCCTGCGGCGCCTCGTTCACCTCCACTGGATAAAGTTCTGGGTGGCGGAGCGCGTAGGCCGTCTTCGGATCCAGATCGAGGTCCAGATCGGGTTGTTCAGCGGTCAAAAGATCCTCCACGGAAAATCCATAGAAGCGCAAAAGCCAGTCACTCTGGTACAACCGGTTCTCCCGGATCATCGGTGTGCTCCCGGTGGCAGGCATGCGCACATCGGTACTGATGGGCACGTAGCCGCTGTAGTAGACGCGCCGCAAGCCGTGCTCTTGGTACAGCCCGTGCGCCAGGCCCAGGATCGTATGGTCGGTATCCGGCGTGGCCCCTACGATCAGTTGGGTGCTCTGCCCCGCTGGTGCGAACAGCGGTGCGCGTTTCACCAAGGCCCGTTCCTCCTTGAGGCCCACAATGGTCTTGTGCAGGTAGCGCATGGGCTTGATGGCCTGCTCGTGCGTTTTCTCGGGGGCCACGCGCTGCAGCTCCGCATCGCTGGGAATCTCGATGTTGATGCTGAGCCGGTCGGCCCAAAGACCTGCTTCGTGGATAAGCGCCTCGCTTGCGCCCGGTATGGTCTTCAAGTGGATATAGCCATTGAACTTATGCAACGTGCGAAGCTCCTTCGCCACCCGCACCAAGCGCTCCATGGTGGTATCCGCATCCTTGAAGATGCCACTGCTCAGGAACAACCCCTCGATGTAATTGCGGCGGTAGAAATTCATGGTAAGGTCCACCACCTCCTGCACGGTGAAAGCCGCTCGTCGCACATCATTGCTACGCCGACTGACGCAATAGGCACAATCGAAAATGCAGTGATTGGTCAACAGGATCTTCAACAGGCTTACACATCGCCCGTCGGATGTGTAGCTGTGGCAGATGCCCATCTTGCTCGCGTTGCCCAGCCCACCATTGTGGTTACTTCGGTTGCTGCCGCTGCTTGCACAGCTTACATCGTACTTCGCTGCATCGGCCAGGACAGCTAGTTTTTCCGTCAGTCGTTCTTCGTTCATGGATCGACGCAGAACTTGGCGATCCGCGTTCGCATAAGATAGTGCCGCACTGCGGCAATTCTTTGAACCGTCGCCAGGTCTAAGTTTCAAGATCCGCCTTACCATGGGGCATCGGGGTCCCTACGAAGGAGGCGGTACCGCGGCTTAGCGCTCAGGCTCAGTGCCGGCATACAGCGCGGTGTGGTCGGATCATTGCTCTTGCGAGAACGTATCTCCTGCGGAGAGGTCACCCGTCTCGTACCCTTTCTTGAACCAGTACATCCGTTGGGCACTTGTGCCGTGCGTGAACGACTCTGGCACCACCACCCCTTGAGCTTGTTGTTGAAGGCGGTCATCGCCGATGGCGTTCGCGGCACGCAGGGCCTCTTCAAGGTCTCCATCATCCAAGAGGTCCTTTCGAGCGGTGTGATGCGCCCATACGCCAGCCAGGAAATCGGCTTGCAGTTCAAAGCGCACGGAGTTGGCGTTATACTCTTCTTGGCTTACCCCACGCGCGCGCAGTGCGTCCAGCTTTTGCGTGGTACCCATAAGGGTCTGCACGTGGTGCCCCACCTCGTGGGCGATGACGTACGCCATGGCGAAATCGCCGGGCGCACCGAACCGCTGGCGAAGTGCATCAAAGAATGAAAGGTCCAGATAGAGCTGCTTGTCCTGCGGGCAATAGAACGGTCCCGTTGCCGAGGAAGCCGAGCCGCATGCCGATGCTACACTTCCATTGAACAGGACGAGGGTCGGTTCCGAATAATCGAGGCCCGCCTCCGCAAATACGTTGTTCCAAACGTCCTCGGTCTCCTTCAGCACCACCGAAGCGAACTGCGCCATTTCCTCCTGAACGGCTTTTTCCTCAGTGGAGAATGTTCGCTGGCTTTGCACGGGTAGTTGGGAAAGATCCACCTCACCACCCAGCAAGAAATTCAACAGCATGACAACCACGGCAACGACGCCGCCACCCACCGCAACGGTGCCGCCCATGCTTCTGCGGTCGGAGATGTTACCGCTTCCTTGTCTTCCCATCCAGCGCATGTGTACCGTGTTTTATTCGTTTAACGATGATCATTCCAGATCCTGGGCCATTGCCTTCGTCCTACGCGGCCTGTTCCAATACTCCGGCAGGGCTTGGGTAGTTGACTTAACCCAGTACCATACTGAAGCGGTTTCCAGCGGCGGGCAAATTGCCATGGTCCGTGCCCGTTGTCCAGCAGCCCAAGCGTCGGGCTTATGCCTGTATGCGGACCCATCCTGCGGTGCACGTGGTAGCACAGCGGTGCGCTGCGCTTTACTTTGGGCACGATGGCCGACCTCCTGCACGAGAAGCTCGCCGACCTGGACGGCTATACGCTCGCGGCGCTGGAACGGCTTGCGGCCGGTGGGCATGCCGATGCGCTGAACAACATGCGCAAAGCCGCCGAGGCCACGTGCAAGGTGCTCTTGCTGCACGCCCTGCCCGCGAAACGGGCCGTTGCCCTCATGGAGGGCAGCGCCATGTGGACTTTGTTGGAAGCTGTGCAGCGGCACGCGCGTGTGCCATCGGAAGTGATCAACCACTTGAAGGCCTTGCAGATCCATGGTAACAAGGGTGTGCATGATGGGGCCGTGAGCGCAGGCAGCACGCTGATCGGTGCGGTACACCTGCGCGCATTGGTGCAATGGCTGCATGTGGAGCACTTGCATGTGCCCCTGCCCAAGGCGCTGGCCAATGCCATGAGCGGCGAGGATCCGCAAGCCCCGATCGAGGCGGCACGCCGGGCGCAGGAAACCGAGCAACGCGCCACGCTGGAACGCATAGCCGCCACGGAGGAAAAAATTACACGCCTCGCCGAGCAAGCACAACGCGGCGATACCGAAAAGGCAGCCCTGGCGGCCGAACTGAAAGCCATGCGGGCCAACGCACTGCAACAGGCTGAATGGCGCGCCGAGCTGGACCGCGCAAAGCAGGTGGTGGAAACGCCGCATGCGCCGAACGAAGCGGAAGTGCCGGTGCCACCCGCGCCCATCGCACAGCGCCCATGGCGCAGGATGGCGCTGCTGGCAAGCATCATCGTAGTGCTCGCTGCCGCCGCGTGGTACCTCGCTGGTCGCGGCAATGGGAAGGATGCATTGAACGAGGCCGTCTTGGCGCCCCCTGCCGACACCGTGCTGCGCGTGGTGCTGCTGTCCTTCAACGTGATCCAGGACGACCCCAACGTGCAACTACGCTTCGAGGAAGTGTTGCGCAAACAATTGCAGGAACATGCCACCAAGTTCCGCATGCCGGCGGAGATCCTCGTTGTGGAACATGCTGGATCGCGGACGTTGACGGCGGATGAAGCCGTACACCTGGCGGACAGCCTGCACGCACGGCTGCTGTTCCACGGCGAGATCGCCGAACCAACGGCCACGGACAGTGGCACGGTGGCTTTGCACTATGTGATGCGGCGCATGCAGGACCATGAGACCGAGACATACCCACCACTGCGGTTCCGCACCCTCACCGAGCAGGCCACCGAAGTGCTCGTGGCCACCACAGGCAACCTAATGGACAGGGCCATGGCCAACGTGCACGCGGCGCACGGCGAGTGGTCGCGCGCACTGGCATTGCTCTATGCATCGGAGGCCACCACGGACCGCGCCGAATACCTGAACCGCGTTTTCCGCGTGGATTGCCACATGCGCCTGAAACAGTACGACGAAGCCTTGCGTGAGAGCGGCGCGATCACGGCCATGGTCCCGGACAATTACTACGGATGGATGCTCGCGGGGAATGCACTGAAAGCGCAAGGGCGGATACCGGAAGCACGCGGTGTTTACGAGGAAGCGCTGAAGCGGGCGCCGCGCCACCTCGACCTTCTGCTCGACCTTGCCGACCTGTGCGTGAACATCAATGATCCGCGCGGTCACGACTCGCGTCGCGTACGGGAACTCGTGGAACGTGCTATGGAAGTGGACAGCACATCGGCGCGCGTCTGGTTCTACCGGGCCAGCGCGGACTACCTGGCTGGCAACTGGCCGGAGGCCGCAGCGGGCTATGAGCGGGCCATTGCGCTGGGCAACGCACCCCCACAAGCCCGGGTGAACCTCGCCGAACTTCTGCTCTTCAGGCTGAAGCCACCCGATGCGAAGCGTGCCGAGTCGCTCCTGATGGACGTCTTCCGCGCAGACAGCACTGGACCTAAAGCGCTATACCTGCTCGGTGAGTTGTATACCAAGAGCGTGTTGAAGGATCCCATCAAAGCGAAGGACTTCTACGCGCGATCGCTGCAACGCACGCCACAGGCCGAATGGGAGAATAAGCTGGGGCTGGCCACCGCCGCCCTGGAGCAGCAGCGTTACGCTGAGGCTATGGAGCTGCTGTCGCCACTGTGGCAACGCGATAGTTCGAACTTGGCGGTGGGTCAAGCGCTGGGGAACGCGTTGCTCAACAGCGGCCAACACGGCGAGGCCCTGCGCGTGTGCGAGCGGTTGCTCGTGCTTGACCCGCTGGACCATGAAGCCAACTACAACATGGGCTACGTCCGTTGCTTCGGTGGGGCGAACGTGCGCGACCTGCACAAAGCCGTGGTCCATTTCAAGGAAGCCCTACGCACTGATCCGCTGGATCCCTTGGCCCTGGAATACGTGGGCAATGCACTGGTGCAACTGCACGATCCGTTGGGTGCCGAACCGTTCCTACGCCGCGCCGTGGCGATCACACCCAATGGGTACGGCGCCAATCGCGGCCTAGCGTTGGTGCTGGATGAGCTGGGCCATGCGAAGGAGGCGATGACCTACTACGAGAAGGCGGTGGCGGCCCGCCCAGATGATCCACTGGCGCTCTCCAACCTGGCCTACCTATGCCTTGCCGAAGGGCCCACCAAGGATGTGGCCAAGGCGTTGGTCCTTGCCGAGCGCTCCGTGCGTGTGCAGCCGAACGCGCCCAACCGCGTGGTGCTTGCCATGGCCCTGTTCTTCAACAAGCGGTACAGCGAAGCGGCTACCACCTATCGGCAGGCTGTGGCGGAAGACCCGTCGGTGCGCAACGCGGAGATCGAAACGGGGCTGGCCGAGCACGGGTACTGAGGTGCGGCGGAGTTGGGCCAAAGGGGTCCGCTGCCGTTGATCGTGGCATCGTACCATGCATGAACACACTACCCGCGCAGCGCACCCCCGTGCGGGACTGTAGGTAGGGCCCGCAGTGACGTACCCGCAAGCGTCACTGCGGCCTTGCGCCGCAGTCCCGTATCCGCGAGAGGGACTGCGGGTCAGTGCTCGCAGTGAGGTGAGTACGACCGGGACTGCCGGTCGGGTCCGCAGTGACGTATCCCGCGACCGTCACTGCGGCCTTGCGCCGCAGTCCTGCATCCGCGACCGGGACTGCGGGTCGGGGTGCGCCGTGACGTGCGTACGAGCGGGACTGCCTGTCGGGTCCGCAGTGAGGTACCCACGAGCGTCACTGCGGCTTGAGTCACCTCGTGTACTCATTCTTCCTGGTCCCTCTACCGCTGCACCACCGCTCCATTCACCGAACCCGGCGTAGCCGGTGATCGCGCTACCCAAGTACCACCGCCATCCGGAAATCTGCTGGTGGTGCGGCCGCCGACACAGTCTTTGGGGGCGTAGCGCATGGAGTCGATGATGATGGATCGGCCGTTGGATGAGCGCACCACGGCGAGCCATTCGCCTTTGCTGGCCAGCCTGAAGTTGGCGTGGATACCGGCCCCTTCGGTATCGTCGCACCAGATGCGCAGATGGCTGTGTTTTACGAAGGTGATTCCGGGCAGTTCGAACTTCAGCAGGTCGTCGGGATCGTCGGTTAGGAACCACGCGCCGCTGGTGAGCTCGATCGTGGTATCGGCATTGTAGATCTCGAGCCAGTCGCCGGAGGTAGCGTCCTTACCACCGGCGGGGAACACTTCGTTGATGAAGAGGGCCACTTTGGACCCGCTGAGCGGTCCGTTATCTCCCTGTTTGGAACACGCTCCGGAAAGGAAGCACAGGAGAACAATGGCCATGCGTTGCATGGCGCAAAGCAACACCCCGAGTATTACCTCAATTGGGCACCGACGTTATGCTATGCGGCAGCTCCCTGCATCACTTCCCGGCCACCTTCTTCACGCTGCGCGCCGTGCGGCGCAGGTCCTGTGCGGCGGTGCTGAGGGCTTTGCGGCTTTTCACGGGCAGTTCCACACCGCTTTTTCGCAAGGCGTTGAAGAACTCGCGGGTGTAGGCGCCCAGTAGCACGGTGTCCTTGTGGAACTGGTCCACCGCGGCCAGCACTTGCTGCTCGCGCGCGGCGCGCTTCACCTTCTTCTGTTTCTTCGCGGTCTTCTTCATGGAAGCGGCCTTCGGTGCAACGGCCTTGGGGGGCGCTGGGGCATTGGTCGCCGTTTTGCTAGCGCCGGTCTTCTTCTTCGCTACAGGTGCAGATGCCTTCTTCTTTGCCATGGTGTGCTGTTGTGGTGCCGCAAAGATGGCACAAGGCGGCGGGGTGGTCAATTGCCCGCACGGATGACGATGAACACCGGTCCGGTGTACAAAGGTGCTCCTAAGGCGTGGACGCTCTCTAGCACTACCGCAAAAGCAGAACGGAGGCCTTCGCCCCCGTCCCTTCCCTTACTACGGTGCAACCAACACCGAATAGTGCGGCAAAAGAAGCGGTGTCACATGTCCTGAACGCGATGTGCAGTTGACGGCACCATGAGGTTTTCGCATCCTGTGTAACGTTCATGTACCGGGCCGTTCACGAGGTGGCCTTGGCCCGCATGGCCCATGGTCACTGCGCTAGGACGATGACCCGCGTCGTGGCCACCGTTGCGCCGTGTTGTGCGCGCAGCACATAACAGCCGGCGCCGGAGGCACCAAGGTCCAACACGGTGTGTGGGCCCAGCAGCCGGCCCTTGGTGATCTGCTGGCCCGCTGCATCGAGCACTTGGAACTGCGCACCCACCAAAGCCGTGTCGGCGTTGAGCGTGACGCGGCCATCCGAAGTCACCGAGGGGGCTGCGATGAGCAACTGTTCATGCCCACCAAGCTGCACCGCTACGGTACTGGAAAGGCTCCATGTGCCAGCGTTATCCACCTGCCGCAGCCGGTAGTAGGAGATGTTGGGGAGTGGGCCTGCGTCGTAGTTGGTGTAGGTAACAGGGATACCGCTATTTCCTACACTGGGCACCTCGGCAATGGGTCCGAAGATGACGCCATCGGCACTTCGCTCCACCACGAAATGGTGGCTGTCGTGTTCGCTGGCCGTAGTCCATTCCACGCGCACGCGGTCCCGTTCCGGCACCGCATCGAACTGCACTAGTCGCACTGGCAGCAGCAAGGCACAGCCGGTGCCGGTGAGGTCGAAGTCCACTTGCACATCATCAATGGCCAAGTGGTGGTCGTTGTTCGCATCGTCCACATCGGTCCAGCGCAACAGGATGTAGCTGCCGTTGGCAAGTGGGGTGGCCAATGCGATGCATCCATTGATGAGCGTGGACTGCGTGCAGGGATAGCCGTTGATCTGGCTGGAACCGGCCACCGGACTGTTCTGCACCTGTGTGAAGTTCAGCGCTGGCAAGGCAGCTGTTGCTGCGGATGTGATCCCGGGAAGCGATGGGGAGACGACATAGTCGAATGCGATACGGTTCACGACGTTCCCGTTCTGTGCCAGCGAAAGTTGATACCCACGATACCGCAAGCGAAGGCTGAGGATGGACATGCCTGTTTGGTTGCGCAGCACCACCCCATACCGTACTTGCGAGGCACTGCCGCTGGCGCGCGAACCTATCTTCTGGTCGTTGAGGCCATTGCACTCGTAGGTGTAGAAACCGCCTGTATTGACCAGTGTAGCGCTCGTCACGTTCACATGGCCGGCGAGCACGGGTTGGTTGTGGTACCAGCCGGGATAGGTACTGTTGTCGACCCACGCGGCAACATCGGCGGTGCCGAACGATTGGACGTACGAACCGGTCGTGACCGGCACTTGTGCCCTGACCCCCATGGCTATCAGCAGGAGAACGAGGACAACACTGGTCTGCTTGATCACGGCGCGCTTTCGAGCCGCAAAGCACGCGGTCGCATGTGGCGTAGGTATTGACCGATCATTATCTCCTACTCACGATCACATACATCCTAGCGCGACCAGAACGTTACACTGCGCCAATAGACCCTTCTGCGTTGCACTCCTTTGCGCGATCGTTGTGCCGCCTTCCGGCGCTGGGCCACGGAGGATGATGGAGCCACAGCACGAAGGCACGATCCAGCGAACCGGCCCCATAGGGCACCACACCACTGCGCGGCGTTGTGCAATTCCGCGAAAACGCACACGCGGCGGGCCATCCTCTTCTCCCGATGCGCCTTAGTCCACACTCCGATAATGCTCAAGAACGATGGAGCGCAATCGTTTCCGTTCCATGATGCGGCGCAGGTCCTCTACACGCAACGGCGTATCACGCCCGCGGTGCAGCATCATGTGGCAATTGGGGCACACCGGCAGCAGGTCGGCGATCGGATCGCATGTGCCACGCACACCGGACCTTGCCACGGCCGGTTGGAAATGCACCTGCATGGCACCCGCAGCCAAGACGCCATAGCGTTGTTCGAGGTCCACATCGCACACCTTGCACCGCAGGCCGTGGTGTTCCAAGCATTGCGCAATGGCCAGCGCGTCGCGTTCGTACCCGTTGACCAGTACCGCGACCACACCCGATGCCTCGGTGGGCAGGAACTCCTCGGCGCGCCGCTCCACCACGATGTTCGCGGTGGTGGCCTCGCACCGCTTGCACCTGCGGATCTCGATCAGCGGGACCGACTTGACGGACGTGGTGTGCGCGATGAGCGCGCCGATGGAAGCTGAGCAGAGCTTGATCCCCCCGCGCTGCGTGAACCCCCCGACGGATGCAGTATTTCGCACGGCCAGAATATGCGCGCAAGTGGCACGGTGGATGGAACAAGCGCCATCCGTCGCCAGTCGTTTCGTATTCAGTACGAAACCGTCCGGGTGTTCCGCCAACCATTTGAAATAAGCCTCATCATCGCTATCATGAACGGTCACTTGCACCTCTTCCACCGGATCCATCGCGCCGAAAGTATCCGGTACCTGTGCGGTCTACTGCGATCGACCAAGGAGATGACGATCTCATATACATGCGGTGCGGTTGTGTTGACCTGCACGCAACGTTGGACATGGAGTTCACACGGGGCTACCAGATATTAGATCACAGATAATGCAGCACTAACATCGTCGGGCGAACACTGCGGCAGCTTTGCGCCCTTCCATGAAAGCGCTGATCCGCACCACTCTCCTTGCACTCGTGGTACTAGTGCTCTCCAACGCCACCAGCGCGCAGGGCACCGTACGCGGACGTGTCATCGATAACCTCGGAGAAGCCTTGATCGGCGCGACTGTTATCCCGAAGGACCCCACGATCAAAGGGGTCTCAACAGATCTCGATGGCAACTATACATTGAGGATAGACGTCGCTGGATCGACCATCGTAGTGGTCACGTTCTTCGGTTTCGATGCGAAGGAATTCACCGTTGCCCCTGTTGGAGGCGAGGTGATCGTGAAGGACATCACGTTGGGCGAGAAAGCCTTCGAACTCGGTGCCGTTGAGATCGAGGGTAAGGCGCGCAGAGCCAGTGATACCTATTTGGACAGGATGAAAGCAAATGCCCCGGTGAGCTTCGACTTCATCTCCAGTGATGCGATCAAAAAGACCGGTGATTCCGACGCTTCCCAAGCCGTCCGACGGGTCACGGGTGTCTCGACGGTGGGTGCCTTCGTAACGGTGCGTGGCCTTGCAGACCGCTATTTGGTGACCACCGTGAACGGTGCACGCATACCTACGTTGGACCCCCTCACCAACAACCTGCGGCTTGACATTTTCCCTACCGGCCTGCTGGACAACATCATCATCACCAAGACCCTTTCCCCGGACCTTCCCGGAGATTGGGCCGGTGCGTACATGTCGCTGAACACGACCGATTTCCCACAGCGTTTGCAGATCACGGTGAACAGTGCGGTCGGCTATAATACGAACGCCACGTTCAAAGAGATCATCACCTCGAAGCGGAGTTCCACCGACTGGCTAGGGTATGATGATGGACTGCGCGCCATACCGGACGGTGTGTCACCAGCGGTTGAGGAATTCCCCGACTTCGTGGAGCCAGACCTCTATCAGCAGTTGGGACTATTAGGACTTTCGGGATACCTGACGTCGCACGGCATAGTTCCCTCTACCCCCGGATTCCAGACAACGAACATGTCCTTGGACAATCCTTTGCAACACCTGGCACTTACCGAACTGGGCCTATTGGGATCCGCACAGTTGAACGACCCGAACGCTGTTGCGAACGCGGTATCCACCTACAACACGAACTATGGTCTCACCTACTTCTCACCAACACTGAACGCCGATATCGCCGAAGCGAATACGAAATTCAACAACGAGAATTGGCTTGTGAAGAAAGAGCAAGGGCGCCCCAATCTTAGTCAGTCGTTCAGCATCGGCAACCAGCTACAACTCTTCAAAAAAAGCAGGACACCGCGTTCGTTGGGCTACATGTTCGGGTTCCGTTATGGTATGGAAACAGAGCACGATCCGGCATCTGTCCAGCAGCGCACAGGAGAGCCCTTTGATGACAGCACGATCGGTGATGATTTCGGCCGCAAAGGCACACAGGCATTCACCGTGGAGACCAACGGCTGGAGCGCGGTGGGGAGTTTGGGATTCAAGCTGGACCGCAACAACAATTTCACCTTGCTCGTGATGCCCAGCCGCATGGGTCAGAACTTCGCCCGGTACCAGGAATTCCTGAACCCGGGTGTGGGTACGGAGCTGTATGTGAGCGAGGACCAGTATTACGAGCAGCGTGCGCTTTGGGTATACCAATACGGATCCAAGCACCTGATACCGTCGCTGAATTTGACGGTGGAGGCCGATGTCTCATATTCGGATGGCGACCGCGACCTACTTGACCTGCGTGTCCTTCAATACGCCAAGCCGGTGGCCGGCGCGCCTGCGGGTAGTGATGGTGCGCTGACACAACCGGGGCGGATCTACCGGTTCATGGACGAGACCATCTTGGATTCGCGAGTAGGTCTTGAGCTTCCATTGAGCGAACCTTTACCGGGCAAGGTACGGAAGCTCAAATTCGGTGGTGCCTATCGCCGCAACGAACGGGAGAACACCCAAGCCTACTTTGCCGTGCGCGGCGCCCCGGGTCCTACTGGGTGGACGGATCCGGGTCGTTTCGAGATGAGATCCGATGGTCGGTTCACATCGTTGTACACTCCCTTCGGCACCTTCAAGGACAATGACATCGGGATACTAGAGGTTTGGGCCTGTTACCTAATGACGGACTTTGCGTTCACACCCCGCTGGCGGGTGGTGGGTGGAGCACGCGCCGAGCATACGCAATTGGTCACGGACATCTTGCGCTTCTACAAGGAAGGTATTGCAGCAGATGACCCCGTTCGTGGCTCGGTGGGTGAATTCGGGATCAATGGAGCGACCCCGGAACAGAAACCAGCTCGCCCGGGCATCATCGATCAATGGGATGTTCTCCCGAGCATTAACGTGATCCATCGCTTGGTCGATGATGAACAAGCCCCGACGAACCTGCGTTTCGGATACTTCCGTTCGCTTGCCCGGCCGAGCTTCCGTGAGTTCTCCGTTGTCCAGCTCTTTGATTTCCAGTTGAGTTCACCGGTCTTCGGCAATCCGAATCTCCGGATGACGCAGGTCGACAATTTCGATGTGCGCTTTGAACGCTTCTTCGCGAACACGAACAACCTTTCCCTATCCGGATTCTATAAGCGCTTCATCGACCATATCGAACTACTGTACACGATCGGTGGTGGTTACACGTGGCGGAATGCCGATCTATCCGAGGTCTACGGCTTGGAGTTGGAAGGACGTATTTCAGTGCTCCCAAGTATCGAAGTGCGTGGCAACCTCACGTACATGTACTCACGTTCGGACCTCCGGACCACAGTAGCGAATAGCGATGTGAGCTACTCCACCCGCATGTTCGGCCAAGCACCGTGGATCGTGAACACCACGGTGAGCTACACCCCGGATAGCAGCGGCTTCTTCGCCAGTGCGTCGTACAACGTGCAAGGGGCGAAGCTGGCGATAACCAATTCAGAGGTGAATCCCGATGGCATCCGGGCCTACGAAGTGCCACGCCACATGATCGACCTAACGATAGGACAGAAGCTCGGCAAACATTGGAGCCTCACCGCACGTGCAAGGAACCTGCTCAATGCCCCTTTGCGGCGCAGCTACCTCTTCGCTAGTGGCTACGATTACGACTTCGATAGCTACGCATGGGGTACGGAGTATTCGTTGGGGTTCTCTTACGCCATCAAGTGAGGCTCGCTGATCCATTGCCATGAACCTTAGAAGCCTGATCACCCTTACGCTGTTCTTCCTGTTCGGCCTGTTACATGCACAGAACGAGATCGAGGATGTGCGGGTAGAGACCTACTACATCGCCGATGCGAACGATGCCACCGACGGGACCGGCGGCGTGCTGGCCCCCGGTTCGCGCACCTATCGCGTCTTCTTGGACCTTGGCGAAGGGTGCTCGTTGCTAGCTATGTATGGAGATAGTAACCACATGTTCACGGTGGCCAGCACGGCCCCATTCTTCAACAACCTGGACCGTGGCCGCACCTATGGGCACCAGATCAGCAACAGCGCATTGGACGAGAACACCGTGGCGTTGGATTCGTGGCTTTCACTCGGTGCGGCGAGCAACCAGAAATACGGTGTGGAGAAAAGTGTGGACACCGACGGCTCCATTGTGGGTGGTGTGAACAACGATGGTGGAAGTGCCGCGATCGCTGGAGGACTGTTGGTCAACACGGACGTTGATGCCGGGATACCGTTGATCACGCAGGATGGCCTTGTTCCGCTCAATGGTGGCACTGTACCGCCGAACGGCTTCTACATACAAGGCAACGAACCCACGGCCGTCTTGCTGGACTCCACCTTGTACACGGAATTCACGTCGCAGGATTTCATCATGGGTTGTTCAACACCCGGCGTCTCCGGTCCAACGGCGGAGAACACCGTGCTCTTGGCACAACTGACCACCAACGGAGAACTGCGTTTCGCGCTGAATGTGATCGTTCGCAGGCCCGATGGTAGCACCGTTCGTTTCGTTGCGAACGACTCGATCCTTGTGGACGGCGAGCAAGGGGTAGCACTATTGAACTATCCACCCACCTGCGGATGCACGGACCCCGACTTCTTGGAATTCGACCCCGGAGCAGGATGTGATGATGGTTCTTGCAGCACCATCATCGTATTCGGTTGCATGGACATGACGGCATGCAACTATGACCCGGAGGTGAACTTCGACGTACCACGGTTGTGCTGCTACGGCATCAACGATTGCAATGGGCTTGACCCCTACTTGATCTGCCCCGGTGTGGGGTTCGATGACACATCGACCGGAACACCGTTCAGCTACTACCCGAACCCGGCCACGGAAACGTTGACCATTCGATGGAACGGTGATCCTGCTAATTGGCAACTCGCCTTGGTGGACCCGTTGGGAAGACAGGTGGCTACCCGTGTGAACACCGCATCGCACGGTGAGGTCGTACTGGATCTTGGAGCACTCACCGATGGTCTTTACCAGCTCCGTGTTGAAGGAGAAGGACGCACGTTCATGCGCCGGGTGATCAAGCTCTGACGGAGGGGTCCCTCCTGCGGGAACAGATCCAGGCGTCACCTTCTGTTCACATGCCGCACAAGATCCATCACAATTTCATAATGCCATAGTACCAAAGGCAGGCAAAGGCCAACGGTAGTTTCGGCCTCACAAAAAGTTCGCTTCCCATGACACGCGCCATCGCCCTTCTTCCGCTTGTGCTCTTAGGAGCAACTGCATCTATACAGGCCCAGTACACACCGCCCGATCCCGGCGGTCTGGAAGGGATCATCGTGGAGAAGTACTATGTGTCCGATGCGAACGACGCTGCGGATACCGACGGCGGTCCGAATGGTGGTGTGCCTTTAGGTGCAACCACGTACCGTGTGTTCGTGGACATGCTGGATGGATACAAGCTCCTGACCGTTGCCGGTTACGTGGACCATGACCTCACCTTCAACACGACCACGAGCTTCTTCTATAACGAGGATCGCGGCGAGGCGTGGGCCGATGACCTGAACGATGTTCACGTGGGAAGCAACACCGTGGCGATCGACTCGTGGCTTACCATGGGTGCCGCTACCGATGACCATTGGGGCGTTCTCAAGTCGGAGGACACCGATGGTTCGATCGTCGGAGGCGCCAACAACGATGGTGGAAGCAATGCGGTGCCCGGCGGGCTATTGGTGAATTTCACATCCGAAATGGGTCTCCCTTTGACCGAAGCGGATGGTCTCCACTTTACTTCGGAAGGGCCGCCTGCCGTGGTATCCATTGGAACAGCACCCACCATCTTCAACGAACTCGGTGGAAGCACTTACACGGCACAGGACTTCGGCTGGACGATCCTTGGCGGCGTGCAATCGCCCCTTCCAGGAAATAAGATCCTCATCGGTCAGTTCACAACGGATGGCACGTTCTCATTCTGCCTGAATATCTGGTTGAAGATCCCGACGGAGCTTGTCTGCGGATCCCTTAATTGTCACGAGAACCTGGAATTCTACGGCAACCTGTTGGAATCCGATACGGCAGGGACCGATATCAGCGGCGATGCCAGATTCACCCACCCCACACTATGCTACAACTCCGCAGAAGGTGTCACGGATTGTTCGGGCGTGACCGGTGGACCAGCACTTCCCGGAACGGCGTGTGATGATGGGAATGCCGACAGCTCCAATGACCGGTATTCAGCGGACTGCGTTTGCCAAGGTGATGATTGTGCCGGCGAATTCGGTGGCACAGCACTTCCCGGAGCACCTTGTGATGACAACGATCCGGAGACCACGGACGACACGTGGGTAACGGGTTGCTTGTGCGTGGGATCCACCAGCATCCAAGCTTACGACGCCCTTGCCATTACGCTGACCGTTCACCCGAACCCTACGAACGGTCTGCTGTGGTTGGAGCTCTCCGAGCTTACCGGACAGTCCATCACCTACGCGGTGAAGGACGCACAAGGCAGAAGCATCCTGACCATGGACCTCGGAAACCTGAGCGGCCGCTGGAAAGGCAACGTCGACCTTTCCGACCTGAGCGCCGGGATCTATTTCCTTGAGATAGCTGTGGATGGTATCGTGAAGACGGAGCGCATCTCCAAACACTGATCGGTCCTTGTCATGTCGCCACTGCGCATTCTCGGGTCCTTGGCCGTCGTATCGTGCACGGCGCTGGTGCGCCCTTGCGCTGCACAGCCCGTCGAAAAGGTGATCGTGGAGAAGTACCACGTGCAAGAGGCTGCCGATGGCAGCGCACCGCTGGTCACATACCGGGTCTTCCTGGATCTGGCCGAAGGTCATTTGCTGCAAATGGTGTATGGTGATGAACACCATGCACTTCGCTTGGAAACCTCGACCACGTTCCACAACAGTGAGACCGACAATGTCCGTTTCGGCGATCGGCTCCCCGTTGATCCAAAGGACTTTGGACCGCTGGCAACGGATTCCTGGTTGACCATCGGCCTGGTCGGGATCGGGCATATCGGTATACCAAGGGAGGCGGATACGGACGGCTCGATACTGGAGTGCAGCACCGCAGGTCAGCGGAGCGGAACGGATACGAATGCAGTGGACCCCTTATGCCGGACGGACGGGCTTCTTCCTTTCGAGCAAACAAGGGAAGTGGTGAATTTTCTGCTGGAGCCTTCCTACCTCGGCAACATGAAAGGTGCCATCATCGAGACCAACGATGGTGCTTGGGCGATGCTCGGCGGCATGAAAGGTCCAACGTCGGAGAACCTGGTGCTGGTTGCGCAATTCGCGACCACCGGCGAACTTCACCTCGTGCTGAACGCACAGATCGGCCTGCCGGACGGTGGCTACGTGAAAGTGGTGGCCAAGGATCCGAGGGAAGGCGAACTCCAGTCCGACGCGTTGATCTACGGTACACGTCGATCGAACTGATCGTTCCGGGAACGATCAGGATGCGTTCGCTCCAACAGGTTGGAACGTACTGGACCACCTTGCGCTGAACGCGTGGATAACGGTCTCCTTTTCTGTGTTAGGTGCATGTTCCCATGTTGTGCATTCGCCATTGCCCAGAGGTAAGATCGAGCGCTTCAAATGGCCAAAAGGATAACCCAACCGTAGCCATTCAATAACTGGTCCGCAGCGAACACGGGGTCAGATTTGTGCCACGCAAAAAGCGCAACAAATCCTGAAACCCCTAACTGTTCTGAACCATGAAAACTTTCGCTAAACTGACCATGGCAGCCGGTATCGCTGCTGTGGCGGCGACCAGCGGCTCCGCCCAGAATTTCGGCGAGTCGTGCGGTTGTCCCGCACTGGGTTCCCGCTCTGCGGTGACCTTGAACAACACCGCAAGCCCACTATTGGTGAATGCCAATAACGAATTCATTGGTGCGGTAACTACCCTCACCTGCAACAACATCTACACAGCGAACACCAAGCTCTATGTTACCGCTGGCAAGGATCTGGTGATCGAACCGGGCACTGTGATCAAGTGGGTCGACAATGCTGGTATCAATGCAAATGCGCTCATCGTTTCACGCGACGGTCAGATCTTCGCTGATGGTACGGAAAGCTGCCCGATCATCCTTACCTCCGCTCTCGATCCGTTGGACGGAAGCTACGCCGTGACCAACCGCGGTAAGTGGGGCGGTCTCGTCATCTTGGGGAACGCGTTCAATAACGTACGCAGCACGGACCTCCGCGATGGTGGTCCAAATCCCTCCAGTTCAATTACTGGTACGGATGGCGTGGGGGCTATCGAGGGCCTGGTCAATACAGACCCTCGTCATTACTACGGCCAGCCCATCGGTTCCGAGATCAACAATGACAACAGCGGTATCCTGCGCCATGTGAGCCTTCGCCACGGCGGCGAATTGCTCGGCACGGCCAACGAGATCAACGGCCTCACCATGGGTTCCGTGGGTAGCGGCACGATCATCGAGCACGTGGAGGTGACCAGCAACTTGGATGATGCCTTTGAGTTCTTCGGTGGCACGGTGAACGCCAAGTATCTGGTGGCCATGCATTGCGACGATGACTACATCGACTACGACCAAGGGTACACCGGCAAGATCCAGTTCGTCTATGGCCTCCAGGGTCCGGACAACAGCGGTGGCGCCTTGAACCAAGGTGACAACAGCATCGAAGGGGATGGCGATGACGGACCGGGCAACACTGCCGCCGATAGCGATCCCACGATCTACAACGTCACGATCATCAACCGCCTCGTTGCCACGTTGGACGAGGGTCTGGAGATCCGTCGCGAATCAAAAGGCACTATCGCCAATAGCATTTTCGCCAACCTGAACCGTGGTTTGAACTTGGCTACCGGAGCAAGCGCCAACTGGACCAACAACACGTTCAACGTGAACAACTGCACCTTCCAAAGCGTGCTGACCCCACTCCGCATTGATGGTGTTACAGCCACCGCAGGACAACTCGCGACCTTCACTGCTGATGGCAACCTCAGCGTTGCCGATGGCAGCTTGATCGACGCCAGCTTCGCGATCCTTCCGTTGACCACCAACACGGTCACCAACCGGGTGAATCCGATCCCTGCTTATGGCCAAGCCGCAAGCACATTGAGCCCACCTGCTGATGGCTTCTTCACCAACGCGAAGTACCGCGGTGCTTTCGAGCCCGGCGCTGAGTCGTGGTTGCCACGCTACGCTGTTGCAACGAAGATCGGTTCCGACAAAGGTGTTTACACCTGCGTGGGTGATCTGAACGGCGACTTCTTGGTGAACACCACCGACTTCTCCATCTTCTCTGGCCGCTTCAACAGCAACTGCAACTAAGATCATCGAGGCCTGGGCGGAGTGCAAAGCGCACTCCGTCCCGGTACCTCGGAAAAAGCAAACAACAACGACCATGAAATCAACATTGAAGAAACTGTTCCTCGGGTGTACCGTGGCGCTGGGCAGTCTAGCCGCCAGCGCACAAGGTCTCGAGGGCATTATCGTGGAGGAATACCACACGATAACGGCAGCAGATGCCACATTGATCAACAACAATGGTACCCAGACGGACCCCATTCCCGTGGGCGCGAAGGTGTACCGTGTCTACGTGGACATGCTCCCGAACTACCGGTTCCTGTCCGTAACGGGTGGATCCACAGCTCAGGGGATCCCCTTGAACTTCAGCACCACAACGTCGTTCTGGAACAACGATGTCTTGGCCGATCAGTTCTCGACACAAACGCGCTTCTTGTTGCAGAACGGCAACGCGTTCGATAGCTATTTGACCATCCATACAACGAGCAAGGCCGGTGGCAGCGCTCCTTCCTGTGCCGCTTTCGGCGGTGGTAGCTCCAGCAACACCCAACAAGTGGGTGTGCTGCGCAGCGCTGACCCGAACGGCAACCTCACACTGTGCAATGCCTTCTCCGGCTTCACGGCGAACGATGGTAACCTGTTGGTGCCTTTCACCATCACCCCAAGCCTGTCCGGTTTCTTCACCACGACGAACTTCGACGCCTTCACTGCGGCGGCGAACACCTTCACCATGGTGGAAGACGGCTTCAGCTTGCTCCCAGCCGTTACGGGTGTGGATCCAGCAGGCACGAACCGTGTGTTGATCGGACAGTTCACCACGGATGGTGTATTCTCCTTCAACATCAACGTGGCACTGCAAAGCCCGAGCCAGGTGGATGAGTTCTACGTGTACGCGAACCCGCTCGCATCTGAGCAGCTTTCTACTGCCTTGACCTACCCTAGCGCTGCTTGCAACGCTCCGGTCCTCTCCACGCCTACCAGCAATGGTCCGCTCTGCGCTGGCCAAACGTTGAACCTGACCTCCTCCGCTACCGGTGACGCGACGATCACCTACAGCTGGGCTGGTCCGAACGGCTTCACCTCCACCCAGCAAAACCCGAGCATCGCTGGTGCAACGGCACTTGCAACGGGCACCTACACAGTGACCGCCGCGAACGGTTGCGCACCTGATGCTTCCGCAACAGTAAGTGCAACAGTGAACGCCCCAGCGAACGCCGGGACGAACGGCACACTCACGATCTGCGCAGGCACCACGGTTACCGGCGCTCAGCTCTTCGCACAACTCGGTGGTACGCCGAACGCTGGTGGCGCATGGAGCCCTGCTCTTGCTGGCGCTGGCACTTACACGTACACGGTAACTGGTGTCGCACCTTGCGCAAATGCCACTGCACAAGTTGTTGTTACAGCTCAGCCTGCACCGAACGCTGGAACGAACGGCACCCTCCTGATCTGTGCTGGTAGCACCGTTACCGCAGCTCAGTTGTTCGCGCAATTGGGTGGGACCCCGAACGCCGGTGGCGTTTGGAGCCCAGCTCTTGCTGGCGCTGGTAGCTATACCTACACCGTTGCTGCTGTTGCACCTTGCACAGGCTCTGCCACGGCACAAGTTGTTGTGACCCAACAGGCTGCTCCGAGCGCTGGCACGAATGGTGCTCTCTCGATCTGCCCTGGCACAACGGTTACTGCTGCTCAACTCTTCGATGCGTTGAACGGCACGCCGAATGCAGGTGGCGTTTGGACCCCAACCTTGGCTGGCGTAGGAACCTACACCTACACGGTCAATGCTGTTGCTCCTTGCACAGGCACCGCCACAGCTCAAGTGACAGTGACCGAAGATGGCGCGCCTAACGCCGGCACAAATGGTGCTCTGACGATCTGCGCTGGCAGCACGGTGACCACGGCTCAACTCTTCGATGCCTTGAACGGAACACCGAATGCAGGTGGCGTTTGGACCCCAGCCCTTGCTGGCGCTGGAACTTACACCTATACAGTTACCGCTGTTGCTCCTTGCACAGGTACCGCTACTGCACAGGTCGTTGTTACGGCACAACCAGCTGCGAATGCTGGCACCAATGGCAGCCTCACGATCTGTGCTGGTAGCACGGTTAGCGCGGCTCAGCTCTTTGCAGCATTGAGCGGAACCCCGAACGCCGGTGGCGTTTGGAGCCCAGCACTTGCTGGCGCTGGAACGTACACATACACTGTTGCCGCTGTTGCACCTTGCACAGTTGATGCAACGGCACAAGTGGTCGTTACCGAGCAAGCCTCCCCGAATGCAGGCACAAATGGCACGCTCTCGATCTGCTCCACGGCTTCCGCCCAGAACCTGTTCGCCCAGTTGGGTGGAACACCGGACGGTGGTGGAGTATGGACCGGACCAAGCCCAGTAGTTGGTGGTCTGTACGACCCATCTACCATGACCCCTGGCGTTTACACCTACGCCGTAGCTGCGACCGCCCCATGCACAGGAGCTGCCACCGCAACGGTGACCGTTACCGAGACCGCAACCGGTACCTGGTACCAGGATTCCGATGCCGATGGTGCTGGTGATCCCAACGTGGTGTTGGACCAATGCGATCAGCCGGTGGGTTATGTAGCCAACAACAACGACCTCTGCCCTGCTGATGGGAATAAGATCGCACCTGGTGCTTGTGGCTGCGGCGTTGCTGATGTTGCTGCCACCTACTACGCTGATGTGGACGGTGATGGCTTCGGCGACCCTGCCTCCCCTGTTGCTGGTCTCACCTGCGTTTTGCCTGCTGGAGCTGTGAGCAACAACACCGATAACTGCCCGATCCTGTTCGGCCGTCAAGGTGATGCGTGCGATGACACCAATGCGAGCACGAACAACGACGTGATCACACCAGCTTGTGTATGCGCAGGAACGCCAGTTGGCGCAAACGACTGTCTGGGTGTCCCAAATGGGCCTGCACAACCAGGTACGCCTTGCGATGATGGATTGACCACGACCGGCAACGATACTTGGAGCGCCTCGTGCCAGTGCGTCGGACAACCCTTCGATTGCTTGAACGTGGCAGGTGGTACGGCATTGCCCGGAACGTCTTGCGATGATGGTCTGGCGACGACCGGCAACGATATCTGGAGCGGTAGCTGCGTATGCGCCGGCCAAGTGATCGACTGCCTCGGTGTGATCGGCGGAACGGCCCTTCCCGGCACATCCTGCAACGACAACAACGGTCTTACCACGAATGATGTGTACTTGGCCAACTGTACTTGCCAAGGCACCCCGATCGGTGGTTGCACGGAGATCGTGTCCATCGAATTCGATACCGATGCTGCACCTGCACAGACCAGTTGGGAGATCATTCCAGAAGGTGGTGGAGCAGTGGTTTGCGCCGGTGTCGGTTCCTATGCTGCCAACACAACGATCACCGAGACCTGCTGCCTCGCCCAAGGATGCTACGCACTTCGCGTCCTGGACAGCGCTGGCGACGGGATCACGAACGGCGGCTACGTCCTCACGGAGCAGGCCACCAGCAAGCGCATCATCGACAACCGCGACAACTTCAGCACGGGTAGCGTAAGCGCGATCAGCGGTGTACAAGGCTTCTGCCTGCCACTGGGTACCGATCGCCTGATCTCTTCGAGCTGCGATAAGTTGAGCTGGCTCATCGGCCAATACCTTGTAGCAACGGAGAATACAACCGTGAGCTCCCAGTGGGTGCCGAACGGTGTGAACGCGGTACAACCTGCGAACAGCGGTTACGAGTTCTGGATCTTCGATCCGAACGGGTCCTACAGCTTCCGTCGCTTCCGCAGCCACAATGTGAGCGATGGTCGCTCGCCCGCAAACGCGGTGCGCGCCTGCCATATGAAGATCAATGGCTGGGTGAACACCGTGAGCACACCGCATATCCCAGCGAACGTTCTGATGAACATCCGGGTACGTGGCCGTGTGAACGGCACCAACCAGGTCTTCGGTCCTGCGTGCCGTTTCAAGGTGGACCCAGCACGTGCTGCTTGTCCTTTGACGAAGCTGCTTAGCTCAACGGGTTCCACGAATAGCTGCGGCGTTACCCGCAATTTCGGCAACGGCAACTTCCTGTATGCCCAACCGCCGCAATTCAACCCGGCCGTCGCAGCTTCGCTGTTGCGCTACCAGTTCCGGTTCCGCAGCGCAGGCTTCGAAGTGATCCGTCAGAGCAACACCTACATCCTGCCGCTCAACTGGACAGGAGCTACGGCACTTCAGTGCGATGTCACCTACTCGGTCGACGTTCGAGTCAGCAAGGATGGTGGCGCTACATGGTGCATCGACACACCAACGCCATCCGCCCAGTTCACGCCATGGGGCGATGCCTGCAACGTGACGATCACGCCTTGCGCAAGCGGGTTGGCATTGGCTACGAGCACATCGGGAGAAGGTACCCTCACGATGTATCCGAACCCGAACCGTGGCGACCAGCTCTTCATCTCGCTCACCGAGGTGGCTGCTGATGTCCGCACGGCAAGCGTGGATATCTTCGATATGACAGGTAAGCGCATTGCTACCCGCACCATTACGGTGCAGGATGGATTCGTGAACCAGTCTGTTGAACTGAACGGTGAATTGGCCGGTGGTCTGTACATGGTCAACATCACCGCTGGTGCCAAGACCTACACGGAGCGCTTGCTGATCCAACCGTAAGGATCCGCACAGAGCGTTCGCGCTCTTTGAACAACTCGATGCAACCCCCCTTCCGGTGATCCGGGAGGGGGGTTTCGCATTCCATGTAAGCAGACGGGAGGTGCGCGAACAACTTGTTAGTACCCCGATGTCGGTGACAGTACGTTAGCCCCGCTGTGGAGATGCAACCTGCGGTCCTGTTCACTTCGGCACTTCGCTTACCCTCCAACGAAAGAACCCCGCCATAAGCGGGGTTCT
>Ga0209181_10001238_pt1 | contig 45290 bp, 34 predicted proteins | sample MAT05_FD_187208 | JGI IMG/M metagenome (GOLD analysis project Ga0209181, IMG submission 187208) | Freshwater microbial communities from Lake Fryxell liftoff mats and glacier meltwater in Antarctica - MAT-05 (SPAdes) (version 2) | ecosystem: Environmental > Aquatic > Freshwater > Ice > Liftoff... | reverse complement strand
CAGATCCGACACAGAAATTCTTTTCCTAGGATCCAACCAACCTACGCCTCGTTTTCCATTTTATCGGCTCACCTTACTTCCGGTAGGTCAGGAGTTCTGAGCCTAGCGTTGCAGGCGGGCATTCTACGGAAATCATCAGCATTTGTTTCCAATTGGCAGCGATGCGCAGCGCAAGCTGGAATCTTACGCTACATTGCTTCGCTCCTCTGGCTTCGCCAGCACCTCCCTTAATCGCACCCCGCTGCAGGCGGGTCCGCTTTCCGGTCTCCGGTTTTGCATAGTCACGGCTAAGAAGTTACTCCCCCTACTTCCCAAGCGCAAAGCGCCTCGCCCCTTTTCCTTTGTCCCTTTTCCTTTTTCCTTCTTCTCACACCACCCGTTCCGCGCCTGTGTAAATGTTCAGCGCTTCGCCGCGCAAAAATGCTACCAGCGTCTGGCCGCTTCGCTCGGCAAGCTCGACGGCAAGTGAGGACGGCGCGCCGATGGCGGCAACCACCGGCACCCCGGCGACAAACGCCTTCTGCATCATCTCAAACGAGACGCGTCCGCTGAGGAGAAGGATGTAACCTGCAAGCGGGAGATGGTTTTCGAAAAGCGCCCAGCCTGTGAGTTTATCGAGTGCGTTGTGACGTCCAACATCCTCCCGGACCGCCACCAAATTGCCTGTTGCGTCAAAAAGAGCGCAGGCATGCAAACCGCCTGTGCGCTGGAACGCAGGTTGATGCGCATGGAGTCGCGAGGGTAGCTCGTGCAGCAATCCTGCGGAAACACACAGCGTGGAAGCGATCCCCGGCAAGTCCCGCATCGCGGCGTCCAGTGTCACGGTCCCGCAGATGCCACAACTCGAACTCGTGATCACATTGCGGCTGAATTTTTCAGCCTGAAAACCCGCCGGATTCTTTAGCATCACATCAACGGTGTTGATCTTGTCCTCTGCACCTCCCGGCGGCAGCACGATGTCCTGCAAGTCGTCCCTTCCGCAAATCACTCCCTCGCTCAACAACCAGCCAGCCGCCAGCTCCCGATCATTCCCCGGCGTCCGCATCACCACCGCGATCGACTTCCCCTCCACGCGAATCTCCAGCGGTTCCTCCACTGCAAGCTGATCGCTCCGCTGCTCCAGCAAACGCCCGTTTTCAAAACGCGTAATGATCGTCTCGGAAATCATGCTTTGGTAGACGACGCCTTCACGCTGACCATCGCATTGTAATCCGGGACGCCTCCGCCTGCATCCACCACACCGCGACGGATGATCACATTCCCTTCCGGCCACATGATCTGCAAATTACCCGGCGCGAGCGGGGCGATAAATGCGCGCCCTTCGTAGCTTCCCAGATCGTTTTTCAAAACGAGCGCGTCTCCCGTCTTCACACCAAGCGTCGCCGCATCCGAGGCCGCGATGAAAATGGCGTCGCGATCTGCGCCCGTCAGCGGATCGGTCTCGGCATAAATCAGCGTATTAAACTGCTTCCCACGTCGAGTGCTCACATGAAAGCGGAAGCTTCCATCTTCCTTCGCATTTCCATCACCTGCGTCGCGTTCTCCCGGCAGCTTTGGCGTGATGATCTGCGCCCGTCCATCTTCTGTCTCAAAATTCCCGTCCGCACAAAGATGCGCCCCGCCATACTGAAAGGAATCCCCTATCTTCCGCAAATGCTGCACGCCTTCGTAAAAAGGAACGACCCGCGCAATCTCCTCGCGCATCGCCCAACCCGTCTCGCACTTGAGCTCACTCGCGCGTTCAGGAAAAGCCGCCACTGCAAGCTCCCGCAATATCTTCCACTCCGCGCGACATTCCCCCACCTGACGCCGCAACTCCGGCGAAAACATCACCCGCCGCTCCGTGCTCGTCTCCGTCCCGCCGTCGTCCTGCTCATAGCGCGTCTTGGCTGGAAGCAAGAGCACATCTCCCCTGCCCTCAATAAACATCTGATCGGTAAGGATGATATCCTGATGCACCCGCAGCGGCACGTTCGACATCGCCTTCGCCACATGATCCGGCTCCGGCAGCGTCCGGAGAAAATTGCCACCGAGACAATAAAGCAGATCCAGCTCGCCGCGATCACACGCTTCCACCATATCCACAGCAGTCATCCCCGGCCACTCGGGAACAGGAAATCCATACTCCTGCGACAGCCATGCGGCGTTCTTTGTATTCACCGCCTTCACTCCGGGAAACGCCGTGCAATACGCACCCATTTCCGCGCCGCCTTGCACTGAACTATGTCCGCGAATCGGCATCACGCCGGTTTTGTCGCGTCCGATCCATCCCTGCGTGAGCGCGAGATTTAAAATCATCTGCACGCCATCGGCTCCGTGCGGATGCTGGGTAATTCCCATGCTCCAGACCAAAACCGCGCTTTTCGCCTTGTGCACAAGTCCGGCGAATTCCTCCATGCCAGACTTCAACATTCCAGATCGCTTTTCCAGCGTCGCCCAATCGAGCGCCTCCGTCTGCGCACGCAGCAACTCCACCCCGTTCGTCTTGTCACGCAAAAACGCCGCGTCCACCCAGTCGTTCACAAAGAGCACTTTCAGCACGCCATATATAAACGCGATGTCGCCGCCTTGCGTGACCGGAAACCAGTAGTCTGCGATATCCGTCCCGAAGAGCGCGCTATCCACATTGCTCGGCACCCAGTAGCGCTGCATCCCCGGCTCCAGCAGCGGATTCACCAGCACGACTTTCGTCCCCAGCTTTTTTGCCTCGTGCAGATACTTTGTGGAAACCGGCTGATCGTTGGCCGGGTTCGACCCGAAGAAAATCACGAGATCGGTGCCATACCAGTCTTTGTAACTGCACGTGCTCGCCGCCACGCCAAGCGACGCTTTCATCGCCGCACCACTGGGCGAGTGACACAACCGCGCCGCATTATCCACATGGTTCGTGCCGAGAAAACGTGCGACTTTTTGCGCCATATAATACACCTCATTCGTCACCCCACGCGACGTGACGAAAAACGCCAGCCGCTTCGGATTACTCTCCCGGATGCGTCGTCCGATCCGCGCATAAGCCTCGTCCCAGCTCACCCGACGAAAACCGGTTTCTCCGCTTTGACGCAACATCGGATACGCCAGCCGCCCCATCTCCCGAAGCTGATCGTTCCGAAGCCGCGCGAGCCCGGCAACATCACCGAGCCGCGAGTGATCAAGCGCAGGCGCCGTGTTCAGACGCAGTAGATTCAAGCGCGTCATACACAAATGCGGACCTTTCACCGTCCAGTCATATAGCCCCGCAACGCCCAGCGCACAGCCATCGCAAACCCCTTCCGTGATCACCCTCCACGCGTAAGGCAGATTATCCCGGTTCTTCCAAACGATCTCCAGCATGTCGCGAAAATGCCGTGGTTTCACGGCATCCAGCCCGAACGGAATCAACCGCCGCCAAAAGCTAGTTTTAGGAATCGCATGAGAAGACATCGCGTTTGGTTAGCAAAGTATCCAACACAGCGCAATGCAGCGGCACATTCCTAAATCTAAAATCTTAAATCCTAAATTCCCCCTCTCCTGCCTTGTGCTCGCAATTCCCCCCATGCAATCTCCGCGCCTTCCATGGATATCAAGAAAGCCGTGATCACCGCTGCTGGCAAAAGTCAGCGAACCCTTCCCCTGCAAAGCCTCGTTGACCGCGACGGCGTCAACAAAACCGCTCTCGCCATTATTATAGAGGAGGTCCTGCGCGCAGGGATCGAACAAATCGCCATCGTCATCGCTCCCGGCGATGAAGCCGCCTTCCGGGTCGCAGCAGGCACCCACGCCGCCAATCTCACGTTCATCGAACAAAAGAAACCGCTCGGCTACGCGCACGCACTCAGTCGCACGGCGACGTTTTGCGGAAAGGATCCGTTTCTCCTGCTCGTTGGCGATCACCTTTACCTCAGCCACACCGGCAAAGGCTGCGCACAACAGCTTGTCGAACGCGCCCGGGCCGAAAAATGCGCGATCTCGGCGGTTCAAAGCACGCACGAAAGTCAGCTTCCCTACTACGGCGCAGTCGGCGGCCAGCTCGTGGACTCCACCCACCGACTTTACCTGGTGGATACCGTGCTGGAAAAACCAACCCCCACGGAAGCCGAACAGAAGATCGATGTCCCCGGCCTGCGCGCCGGCTATTACCTCTGCTTTTTCGGCATGCACGTCCTGACTCCCACGGTGCATCGTCTCCTCGACAAAATGCTCGATGAAGCGACCGGACGCGAAAACACCGTCCACCTCCGCGCCGTGCTCGCCCTGCTGGCTGATCACGAACGCTATCTCGCCGCCGAGCTTGACGGACGCCGTTACGATTTCGGCGTTAAATACGGCCTCCTCACCGCTCAACTCGCCCTCGCCCTCGACGGCTGCGACCGCGACGAAGTCCTTCGCGGACTCGTGGAGTTGATGGCGACCAAACAATCAGCGGATAAGAAATAGCAGGCAACGCTTTTCATGATTTTCAACTCAGATGCAGCGCTAAAAACCCGGAGGGTTTATCGGACCATAGCCGGGGGTAAGACCCCCGGATTAGCCGCCCATCGCAAAGCACTCCGGAGGTGTGCCGGACTGCATTGTCCACCACCCCTGCCGGGGTGGATTACTCAATTCAACTATCCTCCGGGTGTTACCTGGAGCTACGGTCCACTATCCCTCTGGGATTCTTGCAGCATTCCATTCAAGCGTAACGGGATTAGCGTTCATCTTTCCTCATTGTGACATCCTCCTTAATCCTTCTCATCACTTCTACTGACCCCGCCATCCGCGACAGCTCGCTGGATGAGCGTTGCGGCAAAGCGAGCCTGGATCAGCTCATGGTGGAGTGTGAGGCGTTGGAAGAATTTCGCCGGGCGTCCACCAATCTCTACGAACGCGTCCGGGCGCTTTTCTTCCTTTACGCGATTCACCGGTTCCACCTGCCAACCAAGCTCGCGGCCAACCAAAAATCCTTAATCGTAAATCATAAATCACAAATCCCTTACGCCGCTTTCGAGCATCTGCTCCAGCGCCGGTTTGAGGAGGCGATTGATCTTCTTTCACAAAAGCAGGAAGCCGAAGGCCCCAGCGACACCATTTCCTCCGCACTGGCCGCTGCGTATCACAAGCTGGCGTTCCAGACGCTCGCCGATCAGGTCCGACGTAGCGTCCGCACGGTGCGCGGCAATCAATGGATGTTCCGCATGGGCCATCCCAAAGATCAGCCGCTGCGGATCCGGCCAGAGCTTTTACAGAAAAGCGAAGACGGCACGTATCCCATCCTGCGCGAGCGCACGCCGGTCCGGATGGACCTCACCCACTCTGCGTGGAGCGATATTTTCTTTTTGGGAATGGATTACCCGCAAGGCGCACGCGTGCTGAACATCTCGGTGGATCTCGGCGTGCATGGACGCGACAGCGAAACACAGCCGCCCGTCAGCGCATGGCTTCGCGTGATTGATGAACCGGTGCTGCGTCTCGTCAGCGTAGACCTCGGCGCCAGCGCGGAAATCACCTCCCTCTCCGAAGTATTCGACTTTGCAAAAGACTATCTCGGTTTGCTCAAGGCGGCGGTCATTGCCAGTGGCATCGTGCCCCCCGGCATCGAAGGGAGCGGACAATCCCTCACCGACCTGCTGGCGGAAATGCTCGGACCCGGTCGCGGCCTTGAGCTGGTTAGCAGCGTCAACGACATCCCGAAAGGATCGCGCCTCGCCGTCTCCACAAATCTCCTCGCAGCGCTCATCGGCGTCTGCATGCGGGCGACCGATCAGGCGGAATCACTTACCGGTCCGCTGCTGGAAGAAGAACGGCGTCTCGTCCTCGCCCGCGCACTTCTGGGCGAATGGATCGGCGGCAGCGGCGGTGGCTGGCAGGACAGCGGCGGCGTATGGCCTGGCATCAAGCTTATCGAAGGCGTGGAAGCGCAGCCCGGCGACCCGGAGCACGGTATTTCTGGCGGACGTCTCATGCCGCGCCATCATGTGTTCGGCACCAACGAGATTTCCAACAAGGCACGCAAGGCGTTGCAGGATTCGCTCGTGGTCGTCCACGGCGGCATGGCGCAAAACGTCGGCCCCATCCTCGAGATGGTCACGGAAAAGTATCTCCTGCGCAGCGGGGCGGAATGGACTGCACGCCAGGAAGCGCTCGGTCTGCTCGATGAAATCCTCGATGCTCTCCGCAACGCTGACATTAAAAAAGTCGGTGAGCTTACCACACGGAATTTTTACGGGCCCATCCAGACGATCATCCCGTGGGCATCCACGCATTACACCGAGCGTCTCATCGAACAGGTGCGTGCGGAGTTCGGCGCTGACTTCTGGGGTTTCTGGATGCTCGGCGGCATGAGCGGCGGCGGAATGGGTTTCATCTTTGCTCCAAAACGCAAAGCCGAGGCGCAAAAGCGTTTGAAGGAGATCATGTGCACAGCGAAAGCGGAACTCTCCGATTCCCTTCCCTTCGCGATGGAGCCGGTCGTCTATGATTTCAAAATCAACGAAAACGGCACTTTTGCAGACATGTTGCACAATGACGACGCGCTGATGCCCAAGGGATATTACCTCATCACCGCCCCGGCGTTGATCCGACAGGACGCCCGCTCCCTTTCCGTCATCCGCCGCACCGAGCTGGACAAATTCGCCTCCGCATCGCGTTCGCGTCCCGAACTCACCACCGTCGTCCAGGAACTCTTCGACGCCCTCCTTCCGCGCGGTCGCTCCGAGAGCAAAGGCACGCAATCCCTCGATGCGCTGCTCGATGAAAACGGCTTTGATCGTGAAGCCCACGAACAAATCCGGGGCGATCTACGCGCCGGTCGCATCGGTCTCGCACAAAACCGTCTTTCCGCAAACACCACCATCGAGGATGTGCGCGAGGGCGATGTCTGCAACATGGACACCACGTCTGTGATCAATAGCGCATACGGACTCAAAAACACTCTTCACGCTCGCGGGATGGCTGCGCTGGAAGCCGGCGAAGTCGCTGTAGTCACACTCGCAGCGGGCGCTGCCAGCCGGTGGACACAAGGTGCGGGTGTGGTGAAATCGCTCCATCCGTTTTGCAAGCTGGGCGGACATCACCGTAGCTTTCTGGAAACCCATCTCGCGAAGAGCCGTTGCACTGCCAAGGAAGCAGGTACGGCAGTGCCGCATATTTTCACGACGAGTTACCTCACGCACGGACCGATCTCTGCGCTTCTGTCTGCCCGGCAAAATTACGGTTACGACGGCCCGCTGTATTTAAGCCGGGGTAAAAGCGTAGGATTACGCCTGGTACCCACCACGCGCGATCTTCGTTTTGCCTGGGAAGAGATCGCGCAGCAGGCACTCGACGAACAGCAGCAGAAAGTCCGGGACTCGCTTCGCAAGGCGCTCATCGGCTGGGCGGAAAGCACCGGCGAAGCATCGGAGTATCGTGATAATCTTTCGCTTCAATGCCTTCATCCCGTCGGACATTTCTACGAGATCCCCAACCTGCTCCGAAACGGCACTCTCGCCGCGCTGCTGAAAAAACGTCCGCAATTGCAGACACTCATGCTGCATAACATCGATACCGTGGGTGCAAATCTCGATCCTGCATTGCTGGGACAACATCTTGGAAGCAACACAACGCTGAGCTTTGAAGTCATCACACGGCGGCTGGAGGATCACGGTGGCGGACTGGCCCGCGTGGATGATCGCGTGCGTCTGGTCGAGGGACTCGCGATGCCGCGCGAAGAATTGGAATTTGGCCTGACCTACTACAACACCATGACCACCTGGGTGAGCATCGACGGGCTGCTTACTGCGTTCGGGCTTACCCGCAAAGATCTCTACAACGAGGTGAAAATCCTGAATGGCATCCGTTCCCTTGCAGCGAAAGTGCCCACCTACATCACGCTCAAGGATGTAAAAAAGCGCTGGGGACACGGTCAGGAAGACATTTTCCCCGTGGCACAATTTGAGAAGCTATGGAGCGACCTCACTGCACTCCCGGAAATTAACAATCAGTTCATCGTCGTCCCGCGCGCCCGAGGTCAGCAGCTCAAGGAGCAAGCCCAGCTTGACGGCTGGCTGCGTGACGGCTCAGCGGCCTATGTGGAGTCGCTATGCAAATGGAAGTGATGCCCGAAAATAAGGATGAATTACTTTTTGTCACTAGCGCGGAGTCTTTCGTAGCAGCGCAAATTTAAGTAGTATTTCGAGTAGGACGCTCTGAGTCGCTCTAACTTCCGGCGCATAACGTGTTTCGTTGAAACAGGATGTTACAGTATCCAGAAATAGAGAAAGAACCGTCGATCTGATTTACGAGATGAGGGCTGTCGTATGTAAACGGTTTGTATCCGAAACGTTCTAAATGACGATAAACTGGCCATTCTGCGAGGATGGGTGAGGCAAGTAATGTTGTATTAAACTCCACTATCAACCAAGGAGACGACTCTGCGATTATGCGCGAGGCTCCCTCAAGGGAGGCAAGCTCATGTCCTTCTGTATCCAATTTTATTCCGGCTACAGTAGCTCCTTGGAGCACGGAGTCCAAAGAGACGGCTTGAACGGAAACCACATGCTCTGCATTGGGATCATCTGAAATTTCGGAGATATTATGTTGGGTTTTGCAAGAAAAGGATACAGAGCCATTGATGCTTGAAACCGCCTTTTGAAACGCAGTCACAATAGCGGTTTTCTCGTTCCTTTCGACGTTTGCAACGAGTTTGCGGAATGTCATTGGGTTTGGTTCAAATGAAAAAACTTTCCCCTCCGGTCCAACTGTCTTCGCGGCAACAAGTGTCCAAAGGCCCATGTTCGCGCCGACATCTACGAACGTGTCGTTCCGGTGTAGCTGGTGTTGCAAAAATTCCAGTTCCCGCCACTCCTCGTTCTCAAGCCACACCATGCGTTCGTATGGGATATCCATATCAACTTCTAGAATCGATCCTTCGGGCAAGCGTGCCAGGCGACGCTCATTATTTGGCAATAAGCGCTCCCACAACCGTTGTAATCTCCATTTCCCGCGAAACGGCGGAGTTGTTCTGAGTATGTTTCCGAGAAGGTCTGCCATATTCGTAGTCTATTGATCCGAACCTCAGCCTTGCAACATCAACGACCCGAGCTCGATAACAACTCAGTTATCACTCTGAGTTTGCCCACCGATATGTGTCCTTACTATTTCAACTTCCGTGGTTCCGTGGCCCCCATACTGACGGATGAAACCCGTGCGAAGACTAGGCAGCAAGCCATGCATTATCCGAGGCCGCTTTAAAGCACTTGGGTTCTTTGGAATGAAATCAGAAAGTGGCTTGTTATTGGTGGGCCCACAAAGAGTGAGATTTCCAAAAGCGGGTGTTTTTCAGCAGGCTGCTACTAATATCGACTCCCCATTGAACGTGCCTTGACGGTTTAAAAAACTATCGGCACAAACGCCAGCCTTTCAAACGAGTGACTTCTCCAGCGAAACAAACAAACCCCATTAAATCCATCCAAGTCGTCTTAAAGTTGATCGCCGTGATCGCAGCGCTCGTGTTCTTCCCGAGCTGCGCCAGCATCACCCAGCAAAACCAAGACATAGCAGTCGCCTCTGGTTTTAAAGTTATCACTCCGACCACACCGGAACAGGTCGCGCTACTTCCGACACTGCGCAAAGGCAAGGTCACACAGATCACCCGCAACGGAAAAGTCTATTACGTGCTGCCCGATTTGAAAAATAATCAGGCCTATGTCGGTGGCCCCAAGCAATATCAGGCTTATCAAAAACTCCGTCTCGAACTAGGAACACATGATGGCGGCGCAGATGAACCAGTCAGCCTCCATGAATATGGCTGGATGGGGCGGGTGGGGTGGTCCCGGCTGGATGGGCGACTGGTATTAAACAGATCACTCACAAACCAATTTTAATCCTAAACTCAATACGCAGTTCTCTTCTTTATGAAAAACGCACGTTTTTTTCTGTCCGTGGTAAGTGTCGCGATCTTCGCCGGTTGCACCACGATCCATGTCCCGATCAAATCCGGAAAGAATATCCCTTCAGCGAAATATTTAAAAGAGGCACGATCCACCAAGCTTCAGGAAGAGGAGCGCGTGGCGTTGTATCTGCAAGCTGCCGAGAATGCGGCGTCCATGTTTGGTTCACAATATGACGCAGCCGCCCGGGAGGTTTACAATGCTGCGGCAGCAGAGCTTACTGTGATTCTGGAGGATGCCGACAATGGACGGCTGTGGAATCGTCCGCTCACCGTATCCAGTGGCAGCAAGACTTACCGACTGCGTTTTCAAGCTGGATCGAAGGACGGAGCTTGGTCGCCGACCTACTTTGATTCGTACATTCCCGTACACAGGATGGATGAAAAGCGGGTGACCAAACCGATTCGTATTGATGGAGTGGGCGGTGCGCTCGTGGGAATTCGCAAACCTGTGAAGAAAGAGATGTTTATTCCAAAGCAGGGAATGGCGGCACCCGTGACTGCCACGCTGGAATTTAGAGGACAGGATGTGACGCTGGTTCTCAACGATCCAAAGAGACGTTCAAACATGAATATTGCCGGAGTCAGGCGGGTTCTCTCAGCAGACTTCTCAGCACCACTCACTCATTACAAGACACCGAATCAGTTGAAGATCGAACTGCTCGGCGGATTTCGTCCGGGCAAGATTTTGGACTACACCGGACTCTACACCATCGAGCCTTATGATCCGTCCCGTATCCCGGTGATTTACGTGCATGGCCTACTGTCTTCGCCCTACATCTGGATAGACCCGATTAACAATATCAACCAGGACCCCGTGTTGCGTAAGCGTTATCAGGCGATGGTGTTTGCCTATCCAACGGGTAATCCGGCGGCATATTCCGCGCTACGATTCCGGGAGGCGCTGGCTGAGTTTGAAAAGCGCAACCCGCTGCCGAACGGTTTCGTCATAATCAGTCACAGCTTGGGTGGAATCATTTCCCACATGCAGGCAGCCACTCTGGATCGCGAGGACTGGCGCAAGGTTCTCGGAAGCAAGGCAGACAAAATGTTCGACAGCTTGCCGTCGGACAACATCATTACCAAGTCGCTGTTGTTTGAAGCGAACCCCCACGTGAAGCGGGTGATTTTCATCGCGACTCCTCATCGAGGTGCAACCATGGCGGAAGGATCGCTTGCGGGGTTTGCGCGCAGACTCATCCGTCTTCCGTCCTCGCTGGTGAACACGATGAACTCCTCGGTGCTAGCGACGATCAAGGTGGTTTCCGGGGATTCGGAGCAGCTTCCGACGATTGTGAATAGTCTTTCGCCGAAAAACGTGACCTTGAAGGTGTTGGATACCGAGCGCATCATTCCACCGTGCCATTCCATTGTCGGCACGAAAGGCAAGATCGGCCCGTTGAAAGATAGCTCCGATGGCCTGGTGCCTTACTGGAGCTCACATCTTGATTATTCAAAGTCTGAGATAACGGTGCCCGGTCCTCATTGCTGTTACAATTATCCGGAGGCCATTGCAGAGACGAAGCGCATCCTTCATCTCCATCTCCAAAAGTAATTCCAGTTCTTATATGATGATGAATATATACATTCTATCACTCCTCGCGGCCCTGACGTTGTCTTCACGTGCACAGGAGGTCGGCGCGCCTTTATCTGCTGATTTTGAAGAGCCGCCGACCTTGAATTCCGCCTTAATTTTGCAGTCGAAGCTTTTGACGGGCTTGAATTATTCGGCAGACTTTTATTGTTCCAGAGTGTCTTTTTTCTCCGGCGGTGGCTGTGACCAAAGCTGGCCAAGCATGTGCAGGGTGACTTGTGGAACAATCTTCAAGCTTTCCGGGCTGACTTTGTCCATCGTATCGCCGCCTGTGTGCCAGTAGAGATAGTCAAAATCGATAAGAACCACCGCTGGAATCAGCGCAATGTTTTCCAGCATTTTGTGATCATCCAGAATCGGGGTTTCGATGTGACTGAAGTATTTCCTGAGGCCCAGAGTTTCTGCTGAAGCGAGAATTTTCTCTGTAATCTCCTTATTGGAATCCGGCGGCAAAGTGATGGTGAGATCGTTGTCACCAATCATGTCCCATAAAATCGCAAAGCTGAACTGCTGCGCGCGGCTGGTTTCCTTAAGTATAGAGGAGTAGTGGCGGCTGCCTACGAGCCCATCCGTCTGGGTGTAGGTCTGGAGTGCTTCCTCTCCATCGAAGAACACAATTTCGACCTGTTCTGCCGCCTTGGGAGCAAGTGCCAGAACCCTTGCTGCTTCCAGCAGGGCACCGGTCGAGGAGGCGGCATCATTCGCACCCACAAATGAATTCACTCCAGTATAGAATTTTGTGTCGTAATGAGAGCAAAGGATGATGCGTTGGGTGGTATCGGGAGCAGGCTTTTTATCCTTTGAGGTAAAACGCCCGATGATATTAATATATTCGATTTCAGGACGTCCAGGAACGGGCGCAGTTGTAATGCTCTGGCGTTCCACATCCCAGCCATGCTTTTTGAGTGTTTCTTCGATAAGAACCCGGGCTTTTTCCAAGTTGGGAGAACCGCTGGAGCGGGGGCCGCAATCGACCTGTCTTTTGGTGTAATCGTAAGCCCGATCCCCCGAAAATTCCTTGTAAAGCTCCGCGCTACTAATGCCACCCTTGGTGTCTGTTTTTTTCTCTGCTGGGGCGTCTTTTTTGGAGTCACATGCGGTAAAACTGCAAAGGGAGATGACTGCAAGAATGCGCATCCAGGCGTGAATATTATTGAGGAAAGGGTTCATATTCGATTTGGGGTGGCGGGAATCATTACTACAAAAACGATCGGCAGCGCAATGGGCGAGGCAGACAGATTTTCTCTCTGCTCAATTGATTGTATCTGAAAAGAGGAGGGTGGTCTGATAGCGTCTTGCTCCACATGGATGAGAATGCACGACCACGCTTTCGCAGGAGACACGCTCATTTTTTTTCTCCGACTCCGGCCAATGCATCTGGATGGCGATGCGTTTCATCGGTTCAAAAAGCCAGGGAGATTCGAAAACTAGACCGTTTTCGTTCACCTGAAGATAATCACAAGATGCCTGATCAAGGCCGTCCTCTAGGCAGATTAAAGGGTAGGATTGGGCAGTGTCAGGGTCGGCGCTATCTTTAATATGCATAAATAATACTAGAGCAAGCACGGTAGGCATGGAAAGGCATCTGTCAAAGCCCGGAATGCAAAACAATGGAGATAATTTCCTTATTCACTGTCGTTTACCTCATTTCCCCCTCCGCTTTCCCTGATGATTCGTAAAGAGAGCCTTCCAAGGATGATGAGTATCCCGATGGCCAGTAGCAGCCCGGTTACCCAAGCCAGCCAGTCTTCACTGGAGATGAACTTGTCTCCTTTCCAAGCACCGATTCCCCGCTGGGCCATGGTTCCAATATAGGCGTAAAGAAACAATCCGGGAGCCTGCCCCAATGCAATCCAGAAGAGACAAGTAGAGGCGCGGATGGGGGCGAGTCCGTAGAGATAATTGAGAAGACTGGTAGGAAAGAGCGGATGAAGCTGGCTGAAAAACACGATTTTCCAGCCCTCTTCCTGGACGCTGTTTTCCAGTTGCTTCCAGCGATCCTGGTTTAAAAGTCGGTTGATCAAACCGATGCGGCCAAACTTTCGGGAGAGTAGAAATGAGATTGCGGCACCCAAGACACTGCCGACTACATTGAAAAACCAGCCAGTCCAAAGTCCGAAAAACAGGCCTCCACCGACAGCGAGAATGCCGCCGGGTAAAAGGAGGACGTTGCAGAGCGCGAAAAGCAGGGAGTGTAAAATGGCGCCCCAGACTTCTATTCCAGTTACCTTCCGCTGCGCGCTGAGGAGATAATCGGAGACAGGGAAAAAGCTCACGGCCAGCATCAACCCACCTGCCATAAAAATCATCCAAACCAGTTGGATGACGATGGCGATCCATATTTTCCGGTTATCGCCGGATGGCTGGTGTTTGGGTTTTTCCGATGAGTCTGACAACGCGTGCCTCATAACGACGGGCTGTGTAGGGTGCAATCGAATTTCCAGTAAGATCACGAGCAAGACAAAGAGTAAGAACCTTCGGTCTCACGCTCCGATTCCATAGAGAGGGTATTTCAACAGGCTCCTAAAGGAATCCACCTTGCGGCTTGCGTCGTTTTCCAGCGTACCTAATCTGCGCGCCCGTTTCCCATGTATAAACCCTACGAAATCATCGCCAAACTTCCGCCCGCAGTCTCAGCCGAACTTTTTGCACATCTGATGGAAAAAGAGCAGATGCTGGTGAAGGCAACGATTGGCACATTGTGCAAACAGCGCAAATTGCGTCCGATATTTGTAGAGCGCAAGCCGAAGACCGAGCGTGTTGCGTGGTTGCAGGACGCGTTGGGGCGCAAACAAAACGAAGGGGTCGCCGCGCACTTTTTGCAAATCTGGCTGGTGAGCGCACATAGTCAGTTGCTTTGCGATTTTCTGGACGGGCTTGGAATTCCTCACGATGAGAACGGCACCATCGAGGAGCTCCCTTCTGCTCCAGACAAAGCGAAGCTGGTTCCCGTCGTGGAAAGTCTTTTCAGCAAGCATGATCCTTCCGTTGTGGCGGTGTATCTTCATGCATTTCAATCAGTTGATGAAAGTGGATGGGAAAGTTTGGAGGGATTACTAGCGGAAGACCCACGGCTCAAATTGTGAATGAGATAAGATAAATGTATTATTAATAGTAATTAATAACTGTGAAGGCACAGATGAGGCTTTAATCCATTCGTCTCTACTGCCCGAGACACCTTGCAGGCGCAAAGGTATGTCCAAATCAATTAAAGCATTTTTATTTAATAAGCCCGACCCACAGCGATTTCCGTTGTTGCTACGCTATGGAGCAGCCTTGTTTTTTGCCTACTTGGCAATTGTCCTCCGTATCTCCTTGAAACCGTATCTAGGAGAGCAAATCCCGTTTTTACTCAGTCTCTTCGCAGTAACGCTCAGTGGTTATTTTGGAGGATTTGGACCCGGAATGTTGGCCACCGTGGCGGGGATCTTTGATGCGATGCTTTGTTTTTTTGAGCCACCGTTGTCGTTGTTCTATTTGAACGCTGGAGAGCAGGTGATGGTTTCTATGTTCATCGCATTGGGAACAGTGATCAGTGCGATGAATGAGGCGTTGCACCGCTCCTATCGCGACGCGAAAGAAAATCTGATCATTGCGAAAAAGTCGCAGGATCAAATGGAGCTGGTTCTAGCAGGAATTACGGATTGCTATTATAAGATGGATCGAGATTTCCAAATTCTGGAGATTAACGACAAGGCATGTGAATTTCTGCTCCGTCCAAGGAGCGCTTTTATTGGAAAAACGATGTGGGAATGCATGCCTGAAACCGTGGGTTCGGTTCTCGAAATTGCTTTTCTGAAAGCGATGAAGTCGATGCAGCCGGTGCATTTTGAATATGAATCCAAGCTGACAGCCGGGCGCTTCATGGAGGTACACGTTCAGCCATCGGAATCGGGTGTTGCGGTTTACTTCAGGGATGTGAGCGAGAGAAATGTCGCGATGGAGAAAACAAAACGGTCAGCGCAACAGTTGCAGATTATTACAGACCAGGTGCCAGTGATGGTGTCTCAGTTGGATAAAAATCGGCGTTATGTCTTTGTGAATCGTGCGTGTGAAGAGTATTTCGAGAAACCGAAATCCCAAATTCTGGCTCGTGAGATGTCAGATTTCATGACGCCAGAGGAATTCCAGAAGATTGAGCCGCTTCTGAACGAGGCTTTTGGCGGTGAAATGGTGCAGTTCGATATGAAGGTGCCGGGATTCAAGCTGGAAAGGGAGTTGCGGGTGAGCTATTGCCCGGCCAAGGATGAGACGGGGAAGGTGTACAGCGTGGTGATCCTTGCGATGGATGTTACTACTGAAAAGCGCGCTACAGAAGAGCGCGCCAAGCTCCTTCATGCAGAACACGAAGCACGCATGGAGGCAGAGAAGGCAAGGACGGAAGCGGAGCGCGCCAACAGAGCCAAGGATCATTTTCTCGCCGCACTTTCACACGAACTCCGCACGCCCCTGACCCCAGTGCTGCTTTGTTCCACGATGTTTAGTAGAAATGAAGCTTTAAGTCCCGAAGTGCGGGATGCTTTTGAAATGATCACCCGGAATGTGCGCCTAGAGGTGCGCTTGATCGATGATCTGCTGGATCTCACCCGGATTGCGCAGAAGAAAATTGCGATGCAGCCAAAGCCGACGGATGTACATGATATTTTGCGCAAGGGAAGGGAGCTTTGTCTTACCGGTGTCTCTCATGAGCGCAAAGTGGAGATTGTGCTGGAGCTGACAGCCACGGAATCCACGGTATGGGGTGACGAGGCACGGTTGGAGCAGGTGGTATGGAATCTATTAAACAACGCCATGAAGTTTACACCAGATGGAGGGCGCATTCTGATCCGCACTTATGCAGCAAAAGATAATGCGATCGCCGTCGAGGTCAGCGACAGTGGGGTGGGTATTAATCAGGGTGTGCTCCCTCAGATATTTGATGCATTTGAACAGGGTGGACCGGATATCACGCCACGCTTTGGTGGATTGGGACTGGGACTGGCAATCAGCAAATCCTTTGTGGAAATGCATGGTGGACGTATCTGGGCAGAGAGTGCAGGACAGGGGCAGGGTTCGGTCTTTACCTTCGAACTGGATACGATTCCGGCGTCAGCAAGCAGCATGCGTAGCGTAAAAAACTCACAGCCCGCGATAGCTCCTGTGGGTCTAGTCATTCTAGTGATCGAAGATCACGAATATACCGCGCAGATGCTTTCCCAGATTCTTGGCAAGAAGCATACGATCAAGATTGCGCATCGTTGCTCCGAAGCTCGTGAGATTCTGGAAAGCCAGAAATTTGATCTTTTGATTTCCGACGTAGGATTGCCTGACGGAAGCGGGTTCGATCTGATGAGGGAGGCAAAAAATAAGTTTGGTTCCATCGGAATTGCGATGAGTGGTTACGGTATGCCGTCAGATATCGCCACGAGTAAAAAATCGGGTTTTGCCGAGCATCTGGTAAAGCCAATCGACATCGTGCAACTGGAGGCGGCTATTGGCCGGGTGACGTCAGGCAGCTGACGAATCCGCAAACCGCCAGCCTTGCGTTGTGAAAAGTAATCTGAAAACCTAGGAATGATGATGTGTATTAGTAAACCAGTTTTGTTCATGATCGGGAGTATTCTCCTGATTGCTGTTCAACCGCTCAGCGCTGATGAGGCGGCCATCAAGGAGGAGCTGGTAGTGCTCCGGCAAATGATGGAAAAGCAGTCCAAACAGATTGAGCTGCTTTCCTTGGAATTTGCGCAGTTAAGGCAGCAATTAGGAGCACCTGTCGCTGCACGAGCACTTGTTCCGACACCAGCAACAGCAGTTTCTGTCGGCGCGGCCACAAACGAGTTTGCACCTGCAGCTATGCCCATTGAACCACTCAATGTGCATATCGTGGTGAAAGGGGAGTCGCTCGATTCGATCGCAAAACTTCACAAAACCACGATTGCCGAGCTTCAAAGCCTGAACAAGATTACGGACCCCAAAAAGCTTCAGATAGGACAGTCACTTTTATTACCCCAACCCCCCAAGACTCAATAGTATGGATGATCTGAAATGGTACCTCAAAAAATCTTCCGACAATTCGCTGTTCGGCCCAGTTTCATTTGTTCAATTGCATGAATGGTCGGTTAGCGCCCAGATATCACCACTTGATCGTGTATCGTCCGATCAGAAAACCTGGCTCAAAGCACCCATGGTGAGGGAATTAGAAATGGATTACTTGATCGAAGTAGGGCCGGATCAGTTCTATGGACCGACGTCAGTCGGAGCCGTGCGTGAGTTTTTGGTGGCGGGTGAAATTACCGCGACCTCGATCGTGACCAACTGTTGCGATGCCACGGAACTAAAGGTTTCCGACCTAGTGCCGCCCATGGAATTGCCAGTGCTAACAGGAGGAAACAAGGGTGGACGTTCCAGCATCCGGCTAAATTTACAGCAGCGGGTTCGGGAACTGGAGGAGGCATTGATGGAGGAACGTCGCGCGGCTGAGACTGCTAGGATGCAGGTCGAAAAGCTCGAGGCAAAGCTTGCGGAACTTACACGCTAGCTTCTGTTAACCTGCCTTCAGGCGCTTTTGCACATCGTCCTGAATCCATTTCCAAAGTCCATCGAGCGCTTTTTTGGTTTCGGATTTCACCTTTTGTAGCTCGACTGACTTGAAACGTTTGCCTTTGGCGGGGTCGCGCTGGGAGAATAGGTAGAATTTGATCTTTGGTTCCGTTCCCGATGCGCGGACTGCAACGCGGCGGGAGTCGGCGAGATCGAATATGACCATTTTCTCCTTGGGCAGAGTATCGCCTTCGCAATCCTTGATCGTCTGGCGTTGGAAATCCCGGATACCCGAAACCTTGGCGTCATCCATGATTTTGGGCGGCTGGCTCGCGTAGCTTTCTGTCAGTTGCGCGATCTTTGCAGCACCGTCGGCACCTTCAAAGGTGATGGTCCCGTTCTGTTCCAGATAAAAGCCATATTCGGTGTAAATCTCATCAAGTAGTTGAGGAAGGGTAATGCCACGTGATTTTGCATAGGCGGCGACTTCCGTAAACATGATCGCCGATGCGTTGGCGTCCTTGTCGCGCACGAAATCGTGAGCGCTGTAGCCATAGCTCTCCTCGCCACCTGCCACGTAATAGACGGAATGCTTCAGCCGTGCATCGCGGGTTTCCTTTTCTGAAAGCTGACGATACTTCGCACGGATTGCAGACGGCAACGCCGCTTCATATTTCCCGAGTTTCGCGCCGATGTATTTGAAGCCGGTAAGTGTCTCGACGCAGCGCAGGCCGTGCTTGGCAGCGATGGCCTTTTGGAGATCGGTCGTGACGAACGTCTTGATGATCGCCGCGCGCTTCACGTTCTCTGAAGTGAGGACGCCTTGCTCCTTCAGCTTCTCAACGCGATAGGCTGCTAGGAGCGAGCCAATCTGATTGCCGGTGAGGAGTTCCATTTCCCCTTTGGGATTGCGGACGGCGACGCCGAGGCGGTCGCTGTCGGGATCAGTCGCGAGAACCAGGTCCGCCATCTCCTTGTTTGCGAGTGCGATTGCCATGGCGAGTGCGCTAGCATTTTCCGGGTTGGGTGAGGAGACCGTGGGGAATTGGCCGTCGAATTTATCCTGTTCGGGTACCGTTGCGAAACGCACTCCGAGTTTTTTTAACATCGGGCAGGTGATCACACCGCCCGTCCCGTGAATGCTCGTGAAGACCACTTTCAGACCGCGTGCGGACTCCAGCATTTTACGGTCGAGAATCAATGTCTCGAGGCGGTCCATGTAGGCCTTGTCCACTTCCTTCCCGAGTTTAATGCGCTTGCCGCGCTTTGCAGCAGGGAGCGGCTTGTAAGTGTCGCCCGAAGTTGCGTTTACTTTCGCAATGATCCCGCTCGCGTCGGGTTCGACGACTTGCGCACCTTGATTGAAATAAACCTTATAACCGTTGTCGTGGGGCGGATTGTGCGAGGCGGTGAGGACAAGGCCTGCGCTGGCGTTGGTGTGTCGGACGGCAAAAGAAAGCTCGGGGGTCGAGCGTGGACCTTCAAAAATACAGGCGTCGCAGCCGAGATCAGTGGCAACCTTGGCAACCAGCTCCGTGAATTCTGTCGCGAAATGGCGGGTGTCGTGCGCAATAACGATCTTGGGGCGGCCGGAGATTTTCTTCCGCTTGAACCAGTCGTGCAGATAGGCGACCAGCCCCTGCGTTGCGCGACTGACATTGAAATAATTCATCGCATTCGTTCCCACGCAGGGTGATTCCGGGCGAGGGCCAACCTGCTTACCAAGCTCGGCGGCGGTGACGGTTTTGCCTATGGTCCGGCCGCGCAACCCGCCGGTGCCGAAAGCGATGGTTTTATAAAAACGATCCACGAGTTCACCCCAGGCGCCATCGGAAGCCAGTTGCGCGATACTTCTGTTCACCAGATCAACGCTGCCGTCGTTAATCATCAGGCGGATATTTTTTGCCGCCGCCTCGAAAGTTGCCGCAGCATCCAGTGCAGCTTGAAGGGAAGGATCGTTTTTTGTCTTCATGTTCTATCATCCATGCACAAGACATCGCCGGGAGAAAAGAATGGATTTTGACGTCAGGCACAAAAGTCTTTTGCAAACTGCCTTTGCCCTGCACAAATGCGCCGCATGGAAAATCAGGAGAAATCATCGGGATATCCCAAGGGCGCTGTTGGAGCGCTCGTGCTCCTGTTTGTCATTAATCTTTTTAATTACATTGATCGCCAGATTCTCTCCGCCGTGGAGCCGCTGTTGCGTAAGGAGCTGGGTCTGGATCGGGCGCAGACAGGCATGCTCTCGACGGCATTTCTCGTAAGCTATATGATCGGTGCGCCGCTTCTGGGTTCACTTGCGGACCGATTTTCACGCTGGATAATTATTGGTGCCAGCGTGATGGCGTGGAGTCTTGCGAGTGGATGGACGGGAATGGTGAGCTCATTTGCAGGATTGGTGACGGCCCGTATCTTCGTGGGAATTGGCGAGGCGGGGTATGGTCCGGCTGCGCCCGCCTTGATCGCCGATTACTTTTCCGAAAAAAAGCGTGGGCGGATGATGTCATTCTTTTACCTAGCGATCCCAGTGGGCAGCGCGCTGGGGTATGTTCTGGGTGGTGCGCTTTCCGCAGCGTTTCAAAGCTGGAAAGCCCCGTTTCTAGCCGTGGTGATACCGGGCCTGATTTTGGGCGGAATTTGTTTCATCATGAGTGAGCCTAGGCAGAACAAAGCGGGCAGTGAGGCCAGGCCTAAGGCTGGAATGAAAGACTACCTCGCGCTTCTGCGAATCCCGTCATATTTGTTGAACACCGCTGCAATGACGGCGATGACTTTTGCCATTGGTGGGATTTCGTTTTGGGTTCCGAGCTATATTGTGGATTTTCGCGGGCATGAACTCGCGGGTGGAGCGAGCCTGACGACGGAGCAGTTGACTGCTAAAGTGGGGATGATTTTCGGCGGGATCGTGGTAGTGGGCGGATTGATCTCCACGCTGCTGGGCGGATGGTGTGGGGATAAATTGCGGGAGCGTTTTGGCGGTGCCTATTTTTTGGTTTCCGGCTTTGGCATCTTTCTCGCGTTCCCGGCGACGGTCGCAATGTTGTATCTGCCATTTCCCTACGCGTGGGGGGCGATTTTCTGCGCAGTGTTTTTCTTGTTTTTTAATACCGGACCCGCAAATGCCGCGCTGGCAAACGTCACCTCATCCCACGTGCGAGCCACTGCTTTCGCGCTGAATATTTTCCTGATTCATGCGTTGGGTGACGCTATTTCCCCTCCGCTCATTGGTTGGATTTCAGAGTGGAAATTCGTAAGCGATGTCTTCGGCCTGACTACTAAAAAAGCAGGAATGGATTTCGCGATGCTGCTCGTCGCGGCGGTCATGATCGCGGCCAGCGCGCTGTGGCTGTATGGAGCGCGGTATCTGGCTGCGGATACTGCGGCGGCCTCGGCGATCGATGATCAAGATAAGGGGTGATGAGTCGAGGGAGGAAGGCAATCGAAGTGCGCTTTTTAAGAGAATGTTTTTAACGCCGCCCAGCGCTGGATCACCTCGCCTGTGGTTTTCATCTGGTCGAGTAAATGGCTGGCGCTTGCGAAGCCGCAGCGGATCGCGAGGCGCTTTTGTTCGAGTGTGTCTTCAGGAAGACGGGAGACAGGCGTGTCGTTCATGCGACGCAATACGGTTTCGAGCTGGCGCAGCCATAAATAAACGGCGGCAAGCTCTTGGGTTGTTTCGCGGGAAAGTGCGCCCGCACGTGACAATGCATCCAGTGCGCGCAAGGTGTTCGGCTCCCACACGCCGGAGCGCATTTGATTTGCCTGCACGAAAAACTCAATACGCATCAGTCCGCACGGGCCGGTTTTGAAATCGAGCAGCGGATTGCCTCCGCGATGTTCCGCTACGCGGCTGAGCATGGCTGCGATCTCGGGAAATAAATCCTCTCGCTGTCCGTGCTGACGCCAAACACTTTGCGCGCTCTCTAAGAATTCCTCCTGCAAAGGTCCGGAAATCGGCCGTGCTTTTGTCAGTGCCTGCGCCTCCCACAATCCGCCGCGTCCGCGCGAGAAGTAATCCCTCCACTCACCCAGCGTGACTGCAAGCTCGCCCTTTTCGCCTTCGGGCCGCAGTCGCGCATCCATGGCGAAGACGCGTCCTTCCCCACTTTGTTCAGTCATTGCCCGTACAAGCTGCGCGCCTGCCGCCGGATCGCTGCCAATAAAAACGACATCCAGATCCGCGCCATAACCAAGCTCCTGCCCGCCAAACTTGCCGAGCGACACGACGGTAAGTTGATCCTCCAGTTTCAATTGTCGCTGGGTGAAAAGCAGGCAGGCATCGGCAAGCGCCGTGTGTTCAGCAAAGACCTCGGGCAGTGTTGCAAAGCCCAGCAGATCGCGCAGTCCAATCCTCAACTGCTGCGCCCGTCGATACACCCGCACCCAGTCTTGCCACGGAAGATTTTCGTCGTTTCGTGCAAGCCCCGTGAGCTGTGTATCTACGTCGGATGCATCGCCCAGATTTCCAAGCCGCGCGACTTCCTCGACGAGTTGTGGACGCCGTATGGCGATCTCACTGAGAAAGGCGCTGGAATCGAAAAGCTTTATCAGCAGCTCCATGACACGCGGATTTACCAGCAGCGTTTCGTAAAGCGCGCCACGTAATCCGTAGCGTTCGGTGAATCGCACAAAGCGTGTTAGTGTGGCGTCGGGATCGGCGGTTCTAGAAATGGCATGTAAAAGCTCGGGCTCGAGCCGACCGAACAGTTTGCGGGTGCGGGGTGAGACGAGTGATGAGCCGGAGCCTTCCCCTAACTCTTGAAGCGATTTTTGCGCACGAGCCGGATTTTCGAAAAATGTGACATCGCGCAAAATGGTCTCCTCTTTGTCCGATTTCATGACGGCTTCAAAAATCTCTCGCACCGCCGTCGTGTGTGTCTCCAGTGTTCTGAGAAAAGCCTCCGTGTAATTGTCTCCTGAGATCAGACCACTGCACGCCAGGCTCTGCGCGATCAGTTCCAGCGCCTGCGGACTGTCTGGCAGTGTATGCGTCTGCGCCTCCTCCACGATTTGAAGCCGGTGTTCTGTAATCCTGAGGAAACGGTAAGCACGGATGAGCGTCTCCATTGCCTCTCTTGGCAGGAGATCGAGTTGCTGCAAGGCGTGCAGACTTTTCAGTGTGCCGCGCTCTTGCAAAAACGCATGACGCGATCCGTGCAGTAGCTGGAGCGACTGACTGATGAATTCGATCTCCCGAATTCCGCCGCGCCCGAGCTTCACATTGCGGTGTAGATTCGTCTCGCCGACAATCTCGCGTTCGATCCGCCCTTTGATGTGCGCGACCTCCTCGATCATTTCCGGTCCGACGCTGCGTGGATAAATGAATGCCTGTAGCCGCTGGGAAAACTCATAAGCCAGCTCGTCGTCGCCTGCGACAATCCGCGCCTTGCTGAGAGCCATCCGCTCCCATGTCTCTCCGAAGGCGGCGTAATAATTTTCCATACTGTCGAGCGAACGCACCAGCAGACCGGCGTCTCCTTCGGGACGCAACCGCAGATCAATACGGAAGAGCGGTCCGGCGGGATCGGTCGTCTTGAAGACCTCGATGATTTTCTGCATCAAGCGGGCGAAAAATTCCTGTCGGGTGAGTCCGGATGCTAGTTGTCCCGTCTCGCCGTAGTAGAAGACGACATCGATATCGGAACTGTAATTGAGATCGTTCCCACCAAATTTACCCATCCCCAGCATCACAAACGGCGTCCCGGGTTCGCCGAGCCTGCGAACCAAATCCATATAAAGACGGTCCGTGATTTCGCGCACACAGATCTCAGCGAGTTGGCTCAATTCCAGAGTTGTCTGCTCCACATCTGCAATGCCGCCGACATCGCGCAGCGCGATTCGGAGCATCTCACGCTGCTTCCAGCGGCGGAGTGCAGTGAAGTCATTTACCCGTTGCGGCGGTTTGGTTGATAGTTCCTCGAGATCCTTTCGCATGCGCCCTATTCCACGGGACGAAGCGAGCACTTCGGGTTCGCTCAACCACACCAGAGCCTCCGGATCGCGCACGAGCTTTTCGCTAGAAACGGGCGACACAGCGATGAGATGCACGATGTCGCGTTTTCTTTCTCCGAAACTTTCCAGGAGAACGCGAAGCGGCGGCAGGTCTGCCAACCATGATTCCGAGATGCGCAGGAGCGTGTTACGCACTCGTTCAGGAGCGAAGCTTGTGCTGGAAATGGCATTAATCCATTCCATGAGTTCAGACTTTCGGAACAATTACTTTGATCCGGCTCCCAGTCCGAAAGCGCACCGGTGTGGCACCAGACAACTCGCCATCCAGCTCCACCGGCACTTCATTTTCCGAGGTCACCGTTGCGTCATCGGTTTGCAAATACTTCACTCCTGCGAGGCCTGTGTGCGTGCGCAACAATACGCCAAAGACATAACGCATGATGTCCAGAAACCCGAGATCCTTGAAGAAAAGCATGTCCAGTTTTCCGTCATCCATCCGGGCTTTTGGAAACAACGTGATTTTGCTGCCGTAATAGCGTCCGTTGCCCACGATGACAAAAGAGCAATGATAGCGTTCGCCATTGCACTCCACGAGAAGGCGTGGTTGGGGGCGCGTGGCGACTTGCAGGGCGGAGAAAAAATAGCTGAGCGGACCGAACTTCTTTTTTGCCTGCCAGGTGGTCTCCTTCACAATTTGCGCGTCCAGCCCGACACCGGCAAGCTGCACAAAATGCAGATCGTTTGCGAGGGGGAGATCAATCTCCCTGCTAGTTCCTTTCAAAATCACATTCCACGCCTCCGACAAAACAGCAGGAAGCCCGAGTTCCTTGGAGAAAACATTCATGGTGCCGATGGGCAACACTCCCAGGGCGGTCGCGCTGCCTGCGAGACCGTTTGCGACTTCACTCACCGTTCCGTCTCCTCCAGCGGCTACCACAATTTTTGCGCCTTCCGCCGCAGCTGCGGCTGCGATTTTACGGGCGTCACCCGCTGCGCTTGTAAACCGGATATCAATATCCCCTCCCAGTGCCCGCACGGATTCAATCATTCGCGCAGCGCGTTCGCTATGCGCGGATGGATTTAGAATAACGGTGATATCAGCCACGATGAATGCAAAGTCTGTCCACGAAAGGCACCAAAGACACGAAAAAGTTTTGATCCGCTAAACACGCCAAACACGCGAAATAAAGGCAGGCTTGTCCACGGAAGAAATAGACCCGCCTGGTCACCTATAGGAGTCTGTTAAAAATCTTGGACATGGTTGGGATGAATTAAACCGAAGGTTCTTACACTTTGTCTTGCTCTTGATCTTACTCCAAGCGGGCATTTTCAGATTACGATCAAGAGCAAGGCAAGGAGTAAGATTTAGTAGCCCCGGCGATATGCGTCGCTGAGTATTTCAACCTAGGAATTCTGTGTTATTCCGTGTCCTTCCGTGGCCCCCCCGTCTTCATCTCCCTGTTTTATTTCGCGTGATCTGCGTATTTAGCGGATCAAAATTATCGTGCTCCTCGCGGACAACAAAAACGCTCCAGCCACAAGTGACTGGAGCGTTTCTGAAAAGATTGTCCCGCCTTTGCCGTTTTCGGCGAAGTTCCCGTTCCCTCGTTTGGTAAACGGGCGGATAACCTGGGACGGGACTCGGTCTTCCAATAAAGGCATGACCTAAGCTCGCCCACCCCGGCCTCCTAAGTAGATACATCGGATCGGGATTTCCACCGTATACTCGAACAACGCAGGACAAATTTTATAAAGCCGGAAAAGAACTGCGGGAGTCTTCACCGCACGTATCGGTTAGTCAATGGCTGGTTCCATGAAACCTTTTTTTGAAATCTTTCACGCCCTTTCATGTGGTGGCAGAGGATTTGCTACGCGCTACGTGCCTTCGTTAAATCTATGAAAAAACTATTACTAACTACCGCCCTTGCCATCACTTCACTCGCCGCGTCCGCACTTGCTGAGACGTATAAACTTCCAAAAGAGGAGCCCGCAGCCTCCATCACTTTCCCGGATAAATGGGAGGTTGAAGCCGAAGAAGAAAGCATCAACGCAAGCTCGGAGGACGAAGAGATCTATATTAATATAGAGATTCATGATGCCGAGAGCATCGAAGGCGCAATTGAGGAGACATTCGGCTATCTCAAAAAGAACAAGGTCAGCGTAAATAAGGACAGTGAGAAGAAGACCGAGTTTGAATCAAATGGAATGCAGGTCGTCGATTTTTCATGGGACGGAGAGGACAAGGATGGTCCTTGCAAGATCAGCGTGACTATCGCCGGAGTGAGCGACGATAAGGCGCTCGTGTTTCTCTTCTGGGCTTCCCCAGAGGGTGAGAAAAAGCATGAGAAGGAGCTCGGTGAAATCGCTGCCAGCATCAAGCCCGTCAAAAAATAACCATTTCAGAATTCTCCATTTAACCAGATGAGCCTGCCGTAATCGGCAGGCTCATTTGTTTGAACTCGATAAGGCAGGACGACATTCTGGGATTTAGCGTGATTGATCGGGCTCGAAATGGCATAGGTGATCAATGCTCGTTTGTATCGCATCCGCCTTGATGGAAGGCCTTTCTATCATTGGTCTCGTCTGTCTGTTGATCGGATGGTGCGGTGTGATTTTACATGGGATTGCATTGGGAAGATTGCGGCTGCATTTACAAAAAGCCCCGTGGGAAGGAGAGCGGGTTGCAGGGCCGGTGACGCATTGGCGCGCGATCAAAAAGGGGGTGCCTGCGCTCGCGGCCAAGCTGGAAAGTCTCATTCTCAGCACCCGAAAAGGGGACCAAGTATTACTGGGCGCTGATGAGGGTTCGCTGGACGCTGAAATTTGCACGACGGTGAAACACAAGTTTCCAAAACACGATATCGTCTTGGTTCTCTGCAAGCCGGGTATTGCGATCAATCCCAAGATATCGAAATTCATCCAGATGCAGCCGCAGGCGAGTCACACACTGTGGATGCTTACCGACAGCGAGGCGATTCTGGAGGCCGACTTTGTAGACCGGGTGCTGCAGGAATGGTCTGAGGGCGATGTAGATGCGATCACCTGTGGCTACCGTTTTGAGAAGCTGATAGGCTGGTTTCAAAAGCTGGATGCGACTGCAGCGCTCGCAACACTCTGGCCAGGATTGATGCTTGCGAAGAATCGGAAGTTTACTCTCGGCGCGTGCACTTTGCTCGCGGGGGACGATGTTAAAGCGGCTGGTGGCTGGGAGGCATTCGGTGGTTTTCTGGCTGAGGATTGCGAGCTTGGAAAAGCGCTGGTGCGTGCGGGAAAAAAGATTGGCTTGAGCCGGTATGTCCTCTCGCTCGAGGCGGATCCGATGACGTTGATCCAGTATGCGAAGCATCAGCATCGTGTTGCAGTGACGTATCGTGTTGCCGACATTTCTGGAGCGGCCGGGCTTCCTTTCATGCACGTGATCCCCGCGCTCGTCGTGGCAGTCTTCCTTTTACCCAAATACCTTGCCATTCTCGCCAGCGTTGGGGTGTTCGTGAGGCTGGCACAGGTCCAGACCTCTGCGCGCCTGCTTCGCTGGGAAAACCCCGGGCTTTGGTTCAGCGCGCTGATCGGTCCGGTAATGGAATCGTTTTTCTGGCTGCTCGCCTGGTTGCCATTGCCGGTCTGGTGGACCGGACGATGGCTTGGCGTGGGATACGATGGAAGGCTGGGCGGGACGAAAAACTTGCAGGACGGGCAGTCCTGACGCGTGGCTTTTGAGCCGGAACATCGTTCCTTCTACGCCATCAACTCCACTATCCGCGCCGCTAGTTTGTCGCATTCGCAGGGTTCGCCGTTTGGGAAGCTGTCCATGCGCCCGAGCTTGTCATCTTTCCACACCAGCGCGTCCGGACGATAGGGGCCCACTTTGCGGGGATCGCTCCAAGTGTGAATGGCGAGGAGGCGCGGCGCGAGGGCTGCGGCGAGATGCATCGGGCCGCTGTCTACACTGACGACAAAACTGGCGTGTCGCAGCAGCCAGCAAAGCTCAGGCAGGCTGGTTTGATTCAGCAGGTTATGAACATGCGGGACGCTTTCGATTTGTAAATCAGAACGGCCTGCGATCACCACCTGGAGTGGCGCGAGCGTACGGCAGAACGACTGAACTTGATCTATGGAGAGTGACTTGCCTTCTCCTCTGGAAAACGGATGTAACACAACGAAGCCCTCTTTAAGGGCGAAGCCCGCAGGCGCGTTTCCCGTCGGAAGGGGCCACTCCAACGGAGAAGCGATCTCGCAGCCGAGTGCTTTAACCAGTGCGAGCGTGCGATTCACGGCGTGCATCGGCTCGTCGCGCGACGGCACTTGCACGGTGTGATTGTAAAAGAAACGGGCTCCTTCGCGAGAATCCGACAACCCCCAGACGCTTCCTGTCGTGCAGCGGCGCGCAATGAGCCCGCTGCGAAACAGCCCTTGAAAATCCAGTGTGAGATCGGCGTGGATACGGCGCTTAATTTTACCCAGCCAGCTCAGTGCCCGTATCCAACCGGAAATTCCACGAAATCGGCTGCGCGGAAACTCAATCACTTCATCCACATACGGGTTCCCCTCCAGCAAAGGCGCCCACTCGGAATTGATGATCCAGCTCAGGCGCGCCTGCGGCCACTGCTTCTTAATACACGCGACGGCGGGCAGCGTGTGCACGATGTCACCCAGCGAACTCGGCTTGATGATGAGGATGGAGGATGGAGCGGGCAATTTTTGGTAGTGTTAGCTTTCAGGATTAGCGGTTCTTCCTCTTTGTCTTATTGCCTCGCCTACGCCTGCGGTTATCTCCGCTGCGCTACGGTTCTTGATCTTACTCAGTAACCGTAGGGCCTGCTCATACTTTGTGGAGCGGAAGAAATCCCGGAGGGATTGACGGACCGTAGCCCCGGGTAGCACCCGGGAGTTACAATGAATGAATGATTTCACCCCGGCAGGGGTGGTGGACGAATCCATTCCAGCACACCTCCGGCGTGCGGTCCTCTTTAACTCCGATCCGGGTGTGCTACCCCCGGCTACGGTCCAATAAACCCTCCGGGTTTCAGCTCCTCTCGGTAAGTTCATTTCAAAGAGCATGACAGCCTACAAAAAGAGTTTCTTCCATTCATCGGTTTTAAAACCGACCGCGCCGCCTTTTTTAGTTAGCACAAAAGGCCGTTTTACCAGCATTCCTTCGTCCGCAAGCATCGCGAACGCTTCGTCTTCCGTCAGGGTATCCATCCGTTCCTTCAGGTTCTTCGCCTTATAAACGAGCCCGGAAGTATTGAAGAGTTTGCGCAGTGAACCGACGTGCTGAAGCATCGTTTTCAAGTCCGCCTTTGCCGGGGGCTTGTCTTTGATCGGAATCACCTCGTGCGGAATTTTCTGAGCTTTCAGAAACTTCAACGCATCGCGGCAGGTGCTGCATTTTTCGTAGGAATAGACACGGGCTTTCATCCCGGCAAGGTTGCCAGAGATGCCCGGCTGCTGCCTACGAAATTTTCAACAGCGCCAGATCAGCGGTAGCGACTTCCAGTTCATCGGCATCGAGGCCGGTGTTTCGGGAAATAACAGCCTCACTTTTGCCTCCGAAAGCCACCACCGTGACTTCGAGCACCTGGTTTTCATTGTAATAATAGGTTACTTCCACCGGTGCGCCCAGAGGCAACGAGGGCGGTAGCTGGATGTCGCAGAGACCCAGCATGCTGCATTCGCTAGGAAGCGCACTTTCACCTTCCACCACGCGAACAATGGCGTTTTGCATGTTCTGTTTCGCAATCCCAAAACTGTTTTTCATCAACGCAGGAATCGCCGTCATTTTCGGAATCATCGGAAACACATACTCTTCTTTTTTATCCTGATCCCATAGAACCACTCCCAGCGAGTGGGTGGTGATATTGGTGACTTTCAACAAGGCGCCTTCTGGCGTGGAAAACTGATCGCGAACCTCCTGGGCGATGACGCGTTCGCCGTCTTTGTCTTCCTGTTGCAGCAGTGCAATCATGGATTGCATAGCCGCGCCAATTGCCACCGCTTCGTCCGGACTGATCTCGTCTGTCACCTCGCGACCGGAGATTTCGGCGATCATTCCGCGGACGCTTGGCATACGAGTCATGCCGCCGGTCAAAAGGATGCGGTCAATTTTATCCCAGCCTAATTTCGCCTCCATCATGGCGATTTCGCAGATGGATTTACACCGCTCAAGCAGAGGGCGACAGCGTTCCTCATATTCTTCGCGAGAGAGATCCATCTTGACGCTGTTCCCATTGTAGCTGTGGACGATTGTTGTACGCGTGCGACTGGAAAGCTGGATTTTTGCAGTCAGTGCGCGGCTATAGAGTTCCTGATAGTTCTGAAGATCCAGAAGCGGGTTTTCGCCATGCTGATTTTCAAATTCGACCGCCACCATATTGACGATGGCATCATCCCAGTCTTTTCCTCCCAGACAATGATCGCCGCTGCTGGCAACCATCCGAATGCTGCCGTTTTCAATGCGCATGATCGTTACGTCGAATGTGCCTCCGCCAAGATCGAAAACAAAAACGGTCTGATTGCTGTCGAGCTTGTCCAGTCCGTAGGTGAGCGCGGCTGCGGTGGGCTCGTTGATGATTTGCAGGACATTCAATCCCGCGAGCTGACCGGCGTGCAGGGTTGCCGTGCGTTCGGCATCGGTAAAATAAGCGGGAACTGTGATCACCGCATCGGTGATTTCCTCGCCAAGATAGGCAGCGGCGTCTTTCTTGAGCTTGCGAAGGATCACCGCGGAGAGCTCCTCGGCAGAATAGACCTTCCCATCAAATTCACGACTGTAGTGCTCCTTGCTCTTCCCCATCTCACGTTTGACAAACTCCACGATTCTATCTGGTTCTGCCACGGCATTTTGCTTCGCTACCGAACCCACGGAAACCTCCTGACCTTCAAATAAAATCACCGAAGGCGTAACGCGTTCATTTTCAGAGTTCGGGATGATTTGCGCTTTTCCATAGGCATCAATATGTGCGACAGCGCAAAACGTTGTGCCTAAATCAATTCCTATGGATTTACGGTGGGAGGGGGATGGAGTTGTCATCTATCTTAATAAGAATTTCGGTTTTATTGAGGCCGTATAACTAGCGCTCAATAGCCGATTCTAAATATTACTAAATAAAAATCTGCACGTTCGCGCCTCTTCTGTCTTCCGCTCTGTTTTGCTCTCATCACTACCAATCACTCGCCGCCGCGACGGTCTGTGGCGGTGGCTGGAGCTACATCCTATAGTCCCAGCCGACCCCAGACACTCAACCGTTTCTCTAGTCAAGGCCTAGTCATTATTCGCCACCTAAATCTCCATCATCCTTCCCCTTATCCTCAAAGAGAGCTTTCCGCTCTTTGCGAATTCGGCTCTTTTCCATAAACCAGATCAGCCAGATGCAAAATTCGTAAAGCACCACGATCGGTGCGGCGAGAATGAGCATCATCATTACGTCCGGTGTAGGCGAGATGATCATCGCGAGGATGAGGATCAGCATGAAGGCGTAGGCGCGTGTACTTGCCAGCCATTTGTAACTGAGGACTCCCAAGCGGTTGAGCACCACTGTCACGACCGGAAGTTCCGCCAGCAGCCCGAAGCCGATCACAAAGTGAGTCACAAACCCGCAGTATTCCCTAAGTTTATAGGCACCGCGTATCCCGAGTTTGTCGGCTTCATTGCCTAGCCACTGAATAGTCGGCGGCAGGATGTAAAAAAAGCAGCAGGCAGCCCCGAGCAGAAACAGCGCAAATCCAACACCCAGCGCGGGAAAGACGACGCGTTTTTCCTTTTGCGTCAGCGCCGGCAGGATGAATTGCGCGAGAAAATAGAGGAGGACAGGAAAGCTGAGCACCAACGCCGCATAAAATGAGATTGTGATCGCAACCGTGATCACCTCGGGCAACGCCGTAACGATCAAAAAATCCTTGGGATTCATCCCGGCCAGCAACAGTGGATATTGCAAAACCTCGAAAACTTCATGACGAAAGGTGAAACAGAGCGTCATGCCCGCAACGAGCGTGATCGCGATCTTCATGATCGTCCACCGCAGATCCTCGAGATGATCCAGAAACGGCTTTACCGCCTCATCACTGGACTGCTCCCGCATTTTAAAAAGTTTCTTGAGTAACATCATCGGTCGCCAGACTAAGGCTGAAATTCGGAAAGCATTAGGAGATTGCTCAGAGCGTGAAAATTCCCATGGCCAGAATGCGCGCGAAAGCCGTCAATGTATTGGCGTCGCAGATCTCTCCGCTAGCAACCATCGCCTGAACCTCCGCCAGTGTGAACGCCTTGCTCCCGATGATCGCTTCGCCGGGATCGGGTTTATTACCGGATGCTGTCGGAACTACCGGACGCACCAACACCAGATGACTGTGCTCGTCGGTAAAACCGGCGCTTGGGAAAAAGTGTCCGAGCGGCATGACCTCGCCACCGGGCGCAAGTTCATAGCCCGCTTCTTCGTGCATTTCGCGCAATCCGGTTGCGCGGATGACATCCGCTTCCTCACAATCATCAATTTGCCCAGCAGGAAACTCCCAAAGCTCGGCTTTGATCGGCACCCGCTCCTGCCGCACCATAATAAACTTTCCATCCGCAGTCACCGGAACCACCACGACCGCACCCTTGCGATGACAAACCGTCCATTTGAAAGACTGTGGACGCACCGGGGAGGTCATCGTCACGACATGCACTTCGAGATGCGGGTTTTGAAAAAGAAGCTCGTCGTGTTCAAGCGTCCACCCTTCGCGTTCAGGAATAAAATGATGGAATGGCATGAGGTGAAAAAGGAAGAAGGCAAAAGAAATCAGGCTAACGCCAGTTTCCAGCGGGCAAGCTGTGAAGCTACGTTTTCAGGCGATGGCGCACCGATTCCTTTGCGTGCAGCCATCGCGGTAGAAAGATTAAAACACTCAAAAATATCCGCTTCAAACGCAGGCGACAGCGCGGTGTAATCCGTCAGCGCGAGCTGCGAGAGCGGGCATTGTTTACTGACTGAAAGCGCGACGGCTTTTCCGATAATCTCATGCGCTTTGCGAAACGGGACGCCGTGATTCACAAGGTAGTCAGCAAGATCGGTCGCCAGCAGCATCGGATCAGCCACCGCCTCGGCGCAAACTGTCTCGTTCACATTCATCTCGCCCAGCATTCCGGCGTAGATAGCGAGCGCGGCTTTTACTGTGTCCACGCTATCGAAAACGGGTTCCTTATCCTCCTGCATGTCGCGATTGTAAGTCATCGGAATCCCTTTCAGGACAGTAAGCAAAGCGATGAGATTTCCAAAAACGCGCCCCGTTTTCCCACGGGTGAGCTCTGCGACATCCGGGTTCTTTTTCTGAGGCATCAAGGACGAGCCAGTCGTATAGGCGTCACTGAGCGTCACAAAGCCAAACTCACTCGACGTCCACAAAATGATATCCTCGCTTAGCCGGGAGAGATGCGTGGCTACTAGCGCAAGCGCGGCGAGTAGCTCCACGGCAAAATCCCGGTCACTCACGGCGTCCATGGAGTTTTGGGTCACCGCAGGAAAATCCAGCAGCTTCGCGACCATTTCGCGATCTAGCACGATCGTGGAACCGGCAATCGCTCCGCTGCCAAGTGGCATGACATTCAGACGCTTGCGGCAATCGGTTATCCGGCCTGCATCACGATTCAGCATTTCCACATAGGCCAGAAGATGGTGCGCGAAATAAACAGGCTGCGCGCGTTGCAAATGGGTGTAGCCGGGAATGATCACTGACTGAAACCGTTCACCAACTTCGAGCAGCGCCTGTTGCATCTTTTTGAGTAGCTCCGAAATTTCATCGCACTCCGCACGGAGATACAGCCGGATATCCAGCGCAACCTGATCATTCCGGCTCCGTGCCGTGTGGAGCTTTGCCCCTGCATCGCCAATCCGCCGCGTCAGTTCCGACTCGATATTCATGTGGATGTCTTCCAGCTCCTGCTTGAACTGAAACTTCCCCGCCTCGATCTCGTAGCCGATCTCTTTCAGCGAGGCGACGATCTGTGTCCGCTCTTCATTGGAGATCAGCCCGGCTTTTTCAAGCGCGGCACTGTGCGCGATGGAACCCAGGATGTCGTATTTCCACAGTCGCCAGTCGAACGAAATACTTTCGCTATAACTTTGGAGTAACTCTGCTGGTTTTTGTTGAAAGCGGCCTTGCCACATAAAAGAGACACTTTGATTACTACGGAGTGCCTATCGAGCGCAAGGTGCGGGATGATCTGTCTGGAGAAACCGGGTGTGATTGGGAGTGGTGAGAAAAGACACCAACTGAAGTCGAGATAACCCGGAGGGTTGACAGCCATTAGCCGTAGGTCGAGTGCAGCGAACACCTACGGGTAACGTCCCATTTCGTATCCACCCCGGAGGGCGTGGAAGCAAACGCACCTTTAAGAGGTTCTTCCACACCCTCCGGGGTGGGTTCTGTTTTGAGTATCCGTAGGTGTCGCCTGTTGGGCTCAACCTACGGCTAATGGCTCCCAACCCTCCGGGTTGCCCACTTCCATTTCCCTACGTTCTAATCTATTTCTCACCCACTTTAAATCACACCCTGCAGAAACCGCAGATCAATTTTCCCAACCTCACACAATCTGCACCGCAAAATCATCCACTGACATCACGGTGCCCATCTCCGTCAGCCTGGAGAATTTTTGTGTTTCGTCCGCTTTCACAATCACGCGGGCGATCGAATGCGCGGAGACACCAAACGGCGTGCTGCCATTTACCGTCTGGATGCCTTTAAGTGTCAGCTTTCCAATCTGCGAGGCGGCCACATTGGTATTCATGAAATTCCCGTCCGGCTCCAGTGCGCCAATAATGGTCAGCCTGCCAATTATCGCATCTGCAATAAAGTCGCCATCGATCGGGAGCCCGTTCACGCCACCAGCAATGCCCGCGAGAATGTTGCTGTCCTCAAGAATTCTGGCCGTCACCGCGCGGATATTGCCATCCGTTTTCAGATCAAGCGCCGTCGCGGCATTGAGTCGAAGCGATGCAAGGTCACCCGTCACACCATTTCCATCCCGGATTGTAATATCCCAGCCCTGCACTTCACCCCGCACTTTGACTCCACCCACCTGACCGGTAATGTCCCAGCTGACAGGGTTGTCCGCATCCGTTCCTAAATTACCTTTGATGGATGCGCTCCCCAGGGTTTTAGTGAGCTGCTCATTCCCGGCCAGATCCAGCGACGCATGGAAATCACCCGCGATGACAGCACCGGTGCGTCCGGCAGCAAGCAGGCGCCCGATGGAAGGCGCTGAAATAATATCGTCGCCGGCCGTATCCAGCCATTCCGTGGTTCGGAGCGTCTTAATCTTCAGATCGTTGGTCGTAATCGCTGTGTCCGCTACCTGATCCATGAAAATGGAAACCTTGCTGCGCACATCCAACAAAGACGACATATCAGTCCGGATCGAAATCTGACCACCGATGACATCATCCAACCGCAGCGAGGTGAGACGCCCGGTTACTTCCAGCAGCCCCGTGAGATCCGTGGTGCGCGCTGTGATTTTTTTCATATCACCGTTGACGATGATATCCCCGATCGTCGTTTCGTGACCACGTTTAGTGCTGATCTTTAAAGATGATTTCGCAGTGGTATCCTGAAGTATAATCGCCTCTGCATTTGCAGACCCCAAGGCAGGCAGCCAGATTTTCCCACTTCCGCCTCCGCTCAGTATCACGGTAACGAGATCGCCATCCGCATCAATATAGGTGGCTTTTTTGGTGAAATGAATGATCGGAGTAACGAAAATCGAAACGGCGTCGGTATCTGTAAGCGTCCCGCCCCCGGTGTTTCCAAGATCATCCGTGATGATCTGCAATGCAGTCATCCCGTTAAAATCATCGGCCGGCAAAAAGATCAGATTTTCGAGGGCGACGTTGATGTCTGTCGTGGTGCCACGGAAGACCATGCTGGAATCAGCGGTGCCATCCCCAATGGTGAAGACCAGCCCTGCCACACCCCCCAATGACAGAGTCCCGTCGGCTGCGCTGAGGGTGATTTCAACAGTAGAGCCGCCGACATCCAAATCGGAAATGGTGATGCTATTTCCGTTGCCCGTAGAAAAAACCAACGGCGTGATTTCGCGTGTCTGCTGCGCCCCAGGGACGTTGTTTACCGGAGCATCATTCACCGGCGTCACATTAATCGTGAAACTATGTGGTGCGCTGGTATCCACTCCACCATTCGCTGTCCCACCATCATCCTGCAGAGTGACACTGACCGTTGCGCTGCCATTGACGTTTGGCACCAGCGTATAAGTGAGCGTTCCATCCGGAGAAATGGAAGGTTGGGTGACGAACAGCGCGTTGTTGTCATTAGTAACCGTGAAGACAACGGATTGACTAGATTCATCAGCAGGACCGGACGTGATCGCCGTCACCCAAGCAGGTAACGAGACGGGAGCGGAATCCTCATTCAGCGTAATATCCGCGCCGAGCATGAACGCAGGCGCGTCGTTTGCCGGATTGATCTGAATGATGAATGTCTGCGGGGCACTCGTATCGTCGCCACCGTCCAGCGTGCCGCCGTCATCATGCAATGTGACACTCACAGTGGCCGTGCCCACGGCGTTGGTTGCGAGCGTATAAGACAACGTTCCGTTTGCGCTCACCGCAGGCTGGACGGCAAATATCCCATTGTTGTCGTTCGTTACATCAAACGTCAGAAGCTGGGCTGATTCATCGGCTGGGCCGGCGGATAGCGCAGTAGCCCAAGCTGGAATCGTGATCATCCCGGCGTCTTCGTCCGGAATTTGATTAGCTCCGATCACGAATGATGGCTGATCATTCACTGGATTGATCTGAATGGAGAATGTCTGCGCAGGACTCGTATCTACTCCGCCATCTTGTGTGCCGCCATCATCGTGCAAAATAACACTGACCGTAGCCGTGCCCACTGCGTTACTTGCGAGCGTGTAAGACAGTGTTCCGCTTGCGCTCACCGCAGGCTGGAAGGCAAACATCGCATTGTTGTCGTTCGTCACTTCAAACGTCAGAAGCTGGGCAGACTCATCAGACGGGCCGGTGGATAATCCAGTTGCCCAGCCCGGAATCGTGATCGCACCCGCGTCCTCATCCGGCGTCTGATCCGCGCCGACGACAAACGCCGGCGCGTCGTTTACGGGATTAATCTGAATAGAAAATGCCTGCGCGAGGCTTGCGTCTGTGCCGCCGTTGAGCGTGCCGCCATCGTCGCGCAGGATCACACTCACCATAGCCATGCCATACGCCTGGGCTGCAAGGGTGTAGGTCAGTGTTCCGTCCACGCCCACTGAAGGCTGGACATCAAACAGACCGTTATTGTCGTTCGTAACCTCAAACGTCAGAAGCTGCGCTGCCTCATCCAATGGCCCTGCTGAGATTGCTGTCGCCCAGCTCGAGATCGTGAAAGCACCGGCGTCTTCATTCACTGCCTGATTTGCACCTACCACAAAAGTAGGCTGGTCGTTGATGGGGAGGATCTGAATTGTAAAAGTCTGCGTGGCGCTGGTATCCACACCGCCGCTCAGAGTCCCGCCATTATCGTGCAACGTCACACTGACCATTGCTGTGCCATTAGCACTCGCTGCCGGGGTGAAGGAAAGTGTTCCATTCGCGCTCACCGTCGGCTGAATCACAAACAGACTATTGTTATCATTCGTAACTTCAAACGTCAGAAGCTGCGCCGCCTCATACCCGTTTCCAGCAGTGATTCCGGTAGCCCAACCGTTGACTGTAACCGGATCATCTACATCCATCGTCAGGTCGTCTCCTTTGATGAATGCAGGCAAGTCATTGATCGGGGTCACGACCGCTTCTGCATGGGCGGTTGCTACGCTGAATGCCGTCGTGCCTCCATTTACGAGCGTGCTAGCCACTGTTCCATTGGCTCCACTGCTTCGATCCCACGCAACAAAGGAAAGGGCGTTCGTGACGGTGCCTTGGAAATCGGGCGCTGGGATAAAACGAAGGACCGCGTCCGTGGCAAGCAGACGGGCACTTGCAGGCGTCGTTGTTCCCATCGGGGTCCAGTTATTCCCGCCATCAATGGAGAACTCCCAAGTGATGCTGGAATCGCTCCCCACAATCGCAAGACCACTTTGTGCGCCGGGATCATAATCAGTGATGAAACCATTTCCTGCCGTAGCGATCAGATCCGAAACTAAAATCGTCTCACCATCAGGATCATCTTCACTCACCGAGACAGCCGCCTGGCCTGTTCCCAAAACGGGGGCATCATTCGCTGTGCTCAGCAGGTAATGCCCTCCGGAATTGTAGCCAACCACAGCCACCGTATAAATTCCCGGTGCGGGAACCGTATATTGAATGAGCGCATTTAGGCCGTCACCAGCTCCGTCGTCATCATCCGCGACCAGCGTTCCTGTGGAATCGTATAGCTCCAGCGCAGGATTAAAGGGAACCTCGCCGGAAGTCAGCGCATCGCCGAAAGTATCCGTTGAGATGATGAGCAATCTACCAGCCTCAGTAACGTTGAATGTGTAAAAATCCCGACTGACAGGAGCGACCCCTAAATGCCCCAACGCCATGGTGGAACTCCCAAGATTTTGAGCGTTGGCGATACTGTCATTTGCCTCCGAATCGAAATCCGCGTTCAGCAACGCCACGAGGTTATAAATTAACCCAGAAGAGCCACTGACCTTCACGTAATAAGTTCCCGGAGATGGTGCCGTGAAGTTGTGGATCGCTGAGTTGCTATTGGTATGCGAAGTGACTCCTGTGGCGAGCGTGAGTCCCTCAGCATTCTGTATTTGAACCTCGGCGCTTCCACCAGCTGCCAGTTTCAAAACCACACTGGCCGTCTCTCCTGCAGCAATCTCGAAAAAGTAGAAATCACGTCCCACTGCTATGGGTGGTGTAGTCGTGGTCGAAAGGTAAACATCAGCAGCGTAACCATCAAAAGTCCCGACCCCGGAAACTTTCACGTAATAAGCACCGGTGGATGGAATCCTAAACCCGTAAATTCGGGAGTCCAGTCCCGGTCCGCTGCTTCCTTCGTCGTAACCAATCGTCGCACCACTAGAGTCCAGAAAAGTGACATCCGTATCAAACGCCGATGTAGAATTCACATAAACACTCACCAGATCACCTACAGTAAACTCGTATCGAAAATGGTCGTTAGATCCCCCCTGCGTGGCTCCCGTGGTATGAGAGAGGTATTGCACTGCGCGCCATGCGCTGGATACGTCATTGGCTGTAGCAGCCGTGTTATTCGTTTCCGTCTCGCTGAATATGATCGCTCCCGTGTTCGGTGTAGCACCTGAATTCTCAAGAAACGCCGCCATTTGATACGTCCCGGTTCCCGAGCTGTAAGCCCGCGACTGGATGTAATAAGTATCGGTGGTGGAGATCGTGTAGCGGTAGATAAGGGAATCCAGTCCGGGGCCACTATCATCATCCTGCGTCATTATTACCGGCGAAGCTGCCGATCCACGATAGAGGGTCACATAGCTATCACTGAGCGTTCCGCGCGCGGTTGAGGAGGCCGACTGTGTGATGGTGATGACATCCCCAGCCTGCATGGTGCCTATGTTATAAAAATCAAGATCTCCGTTGGAGCTGATATTTCCCTGCAACCCGAGCTGGTAGAGATTACCGTTGTAGGCGGCGAAATTGTAAGTCGCCACGTTGGCTTCATAAGGAAAATTGTTTGGCTCTGTTTCATTGGGCAACACTCCCAAAGAAACATCGATCACGCCCTGGATGGTTTGAACCTCCACATTCCCCCCGATGGAAATAAATCCTCCCTCCAGACTCTGCGCATTCCCGATAGAGTTATTGTTTTGTCCGCCGAAATTTTCGCCTTCCAGTCCACTGTTTACTAGCACCTGCACGGTGGAATTCCCGATGGTTCCTCCGACTGAACCCAGCGTGATGGTGTAAGTGCCGGTTGCGGGGGCAATTATGGAACCGAGCACGAGCTTATTGCCTGCCGAAGCACCGTCGATATTGGCGAGCAAACTTCCGCCCGGCCCCAATAAGGCAAGTGTGGGATTCAGCGTGAGAGCTGGAGTTGCGATGATTCGGATGGCCTGCCCCTCCACTAGATCGACAGTGAAGTTATCCGTGTCACCTGCGCTGATAGTGGTGGAAAGGCTGCTCTGAAAAGCGAGGCTCCCCAGCGGCGCGATTTCCTGTAGCACTGGAAATGCGAGATCAGGTCCTTCCAGTGAAAAGGGAATCACGGTGTTACCACCGGCAACTCCGTTGCCCGAGGCGTGCGGGGGGAGTGGATAGCTGGAAATTTCCCCATCAAGATCATTTCCGGCGCGATCTTCAAAACGACTATTCCCACTCAGCAATGTGAGCGTGTAATTATCCACCGGCAGATTGATGAAATTGATGCTCAGCGTATCGCCAGCCCCATCAAAACTGAAATTTAACGGCGTATAGAAGACGTTGAGATTAATGCCGCGCAATGTGAAGTCGCTGCTGTCCAGCGCTGCCGTGGACATCGCTTCATCGAAGCGGACCTGATAACTGATACTGTTTCCTGACAAAGTGTCGTTCGGAGAAATGGAGCTGCCCACCACACGCGGAGCAGTCGTATCGATGGTGAAATACCCCACAAAAGTATCTATCGGCGAGGCAATCGAGTCCAAGATCGAGCCTGCGGCGATACTCATATCATGCACGCCAGGAATAATCGGGGTGGAAAGGTTGAAGCGGACACTGCTCGCCCCCAACATGCTAAATCCTGTGGCGGCAACACCATCTACTCGAAAGTCCGACGCCTGTAACGTAGCCACATCAATAACGTCACTAAAAATGACATCGATATACGAAGGCGCGCTTGAGATTGAAGCGCCATTTTGTGGGCTGGTGCTCGAAACCATAAATGCAGGTGCAATTCGGCTTTCCAACGGCTCGATAACGGCAATACCCGCAATATGGCGTTTGTTTTCAATCAAATTGATCTCAGGGTTTATTCAGGGGCAGACAAAATGAGCCTCGTCCATGTTACTTCCACAAAAATGAATTTGGACTGAAGCATACCTTGCTCTAACGAGCGAACGATTTGTTCGATACCCGTACCGAGATGATTATCTTCAACATTTTATAGCGCCTTAAATAATTCATTAATCATTTATTTACAGCTACTTAAGTAAGGTAAACGTGATTTTTTCTCCTAAATATCTGCGCCTTACATGAACGTGTAGATTCCCTCGCCTAGCTATTAATTGGTATTAATTTCCTATTTGCGCTTCATTTTGGACTTACAAGGATCGCAGACCAAAAGCCTTCTGCTTTTGATAATCACATGATTTTTGCGCCCTTTCATTGGAGAACTGCACAGTTTGCAGTGAACAGTAAACAACCCCAGAAATTGACGAATGAGAAATTTCATTACGTTAACCTACCTTTCTGACTTTAAGAAAAATTGCTTTTGGCCTCATGTAGTAAATGAGGTTTTTTATAAGTCGGTAAAAATAGAATTAAAGATTAAAGTCTTATATACAAATAATAATTAATTAAGAAACAGCCTGCCGACATGACCCTCATGCCTCTCCCTTAAAAGTCCCCTCAGTTGCGTCTTACAGAACCTGCTGGTCTTCAGATAGAAACACACGAAAACGATTCTTATCGATGGCTTTCATATAGGCTTCGAGCGGGCTGACAATTCCCTGCTGCATCGCCTGCCAGATCGCGTCATCCATAAACTGCATGCCCTCGGACTTGCCGCTTACCAGCACATCCTGAAGTTTTTGGGTTGCTCCTTCGCGGATGATTGCCGCCGCCGCGCTGTTTACTACCAGGATTTCATTCACCGCAACGCGCCCGCCGCCCGATTCTAGGGTTTTCTTTAAAAGCAACTGCGCCACCACACCACGCAGAGAATTTGCCAGCATAGTGCGAACCTGCGCCTGCTGATCGCTCGGGAAAACGTCCACCATACGATCCACGGTTTTACGCGCATTGTTCGTATGTAGGGTTCCGAAAACGAGGAGCCCGGTTTCAGCCGCCGTAAGCGCTAGCTGAATAGTTTCCAGATCGCGCATTTCGCCGACTAGCACGATATCCGCATCTTCACGCAACGCCGCCTTTAACCCACCCGCAAAGCTCGGCGTATGCTCGGGCACCTCGCGCTGGGTAATAATGCTGCGCTTGTTCCGATGTACAAATTCGATCGGTTCCTCTACCGTGATGATGTGACGGTTGAAGTTGGCGTTGATGTAATCCATGAGCGCCGCCAGCGTTGTGGATTTTCCCGATCCAGTCGGGCCCGTGACAAGCACCAGCCCGCCACGCACGTGACCAAATTCCTTCACAACACTCGGAATCCCAAGCTGCTCCAGTGTCATGATTTTTGTCGGAATCAAACGGAACACGCAGCCGTAACCGTGGCTTTGCTTGAGATAATTGCACCGGAACCGTGAGTGCTCATCCATCTCGTAAGCAAAATCAAGATCGCCTGTTTCCTCAAAACGCGCCCAGCGATCGGGTCCGCAAATTTCGCTCATCATCCCTGCCATCTCCTCGCGAGTCAGCGCTTCCTCACGAATAGGTGTGATCGCTCCGTGTGCACGGATTTTAGGAGGCTGCCCCTCACCGAGATGCAAATCCGATGCACCCGCTTCAACTAGCACGTGAAAAAATTGATCGATGTATGCCATGGTTCCTCTTGATTAAATTCCGAGTTGTTGACGCATGATTGTTTTTTGATCCGACCGCATGAATGCCTCCTCTGCGGTGATGATGTCGTCACTATAAAGTTCAAAGAGCGAATCATCCATGATCCGCATCCCCTGTTTGCGTCCGGTCTGCATGACGCCCGGAAGCATGAATGTCTTGCCGTCACGAATGAGCGCCGAGACCGCCGGAGTGTTGGTGAGGATTTCGAGTGCGAGCGCCCGGCCGCTGCCATCTTTTTTGGGCACAAGCTGCTGAGAAACCACGCCACGTAGTGACTCGGAAACCATCACGCGAATTTGATCGCGCTGCTCCACCGGGAATACATCGAGCACACGATCCAGCGTGCGCGCGGCATTTCCAGTATGGAGCGTCCCAAGCACAAGATGTCCCGTCTCGGACGCGGTAATTGCGAGCTGGATGGTCTCCAGATCGCGCATTTCACCGACCATGATAATGTCCGGATCTTCACGTAATGCACCGCGAAGCGCATTGGCAAACGAGCGTGTGTGCGTGTGCACTTCGCGCTGGGTCACATGGCAGTTTTTCGAGCCGATGATGTATTCAATCGGATCTTCCAGCGTAATAATGTGATCGTGTCGCGTCTGGTTGATGTAATCTACCATCGCAGCCAAGGTCGTGGATTTTCCCGAGCCCACCGAACCGGTCACAAGGATCAGGCCGTTGTGATATTGCGTGAGCATCTTGATGATATTGGGCAAGCCCAGCTCATCCACGGAACGCAGTTTTGTATTAATGATCCGGAAAACCAAATCGTAGCCGAGGCGCTGCCGCACCACGCTGGCGCGAAATCGCGCAAATTCCGTCACGTATGCAAAATCGATGTCACCTTTTTCTTGAAGCCGCTTTTTCTGATCCGCATCCAGATACGCCATTGCCAGACGCTCGGTATCTTCCGGAGCTAAAATATCTGCATTATCCCAGATCGGCCTCAGGTTTCCATGCAGCCGCCAGATTGGCTTGGCGTTCACACCGAGATGAATATCCGACGCCCCTCCATCCAGCCCGATGTGGAGATAGTCATCCACATGGTGCAACGCAGAAACTTCGATGTTTTGCGGACGAACGCTGATCCACGGAGAGGAGGCGGCTACAGCGGGGCGGGGGGCGAGAGTTTCTTCCATGAGCTAGGTTTATGGGGGATTTTCAGAGTGGTGCTTTGTAAAATAGTTCTGCAACAGACCACCTAGACGCTTGGTCGCGAGTGCGATTATTGTAGGCCGGGCATAATTCCAGGCAAATTTAGCGGCGACCAGCGCCAGTCCCGCCTTTGTAGCTCCGTCGGCCGCATGCGCGATCGAGGCTGCGGCCTTTTTACGAGTGACGATTTTTGCGAGCAGCACACCGGCAACTGCGATCGCGCCAATCCACATTCCACGATGACTCCGGAAGCTTTCTTTCACACGTGAGGTGACATCAAACGAATGACTCAAATCCGTAGACGCCTTCGAGAGCTGGGCACGTGTGCGTGCAAGCTCTGCGATTAATTGCGATCTGTCCGTTTGTTTTTCTCCAGCCATTCCTGATCCTTCTTAAATTCATCCAGCGTCTGTGGAAAGAGCGGTGTTGCGATTTTATCTTTGAGGATAAAGGCAATTCCAGCCACCCCCAGCAAATGAAATACCGCCATTCCCCCCACTATCCACACCCACACATGGGGATCATCGCAAAAGCCAGCGATAAGAAACGCAATCGCGAGACATAGCAAAACCCAGCCCAGCGCAAGCAGGACGACCATCGCCACAACCAGCACTAGAAGTTTGATGAGATGCTTGCCAGCCTCTCTTCCCTCCAGTCCCGCCAGACGCAACCTCAGCGTAATATGCGCCCCGATATTCTCTACGAAAGTACGCACTCCTTCCAGAATACCCGTGCGCTCCCCCGCTTGCTGATCCTTGCTGCTCATGCCGGTCTATCGGCGTAGCAACAGTCCCATCACAAAACCTGCACCTGCTGCAATCAGCACTGATTTGGTCGGGTTATTGCGAACGTAAACTTCAAGCTCATGCTTGAGGTCATCCGCCTTGTGTTTGATATCTCCTGCCACAGCCTCGCCCCGCTGCTTGATGTCGCGGAACGCATCGGCGGCGGAATCACGCACTTGTGATGCAGTCTGACGTGCTTGATTTTTGATGTTGTCTACTGGATCAGCTTCTTCGCTGTGGGAGTTATTAGGTGAGTTGCTCATAATGTTTATTTTTCACGGAATACTATGCGGGCTTTGGTTAAATCGTAAGGCGACAACTCAACTTCGACTTTGTCGCCCGGCACGATGCGGATGAAATTCTTGCGTATCTTGCCGGAAATGTGGGCGAGAACAACGTGTTTGTTTGGGAGCTCAACATGAAACATCGTTCCGGGAAGCACGTCTTTGACTGTGCCTTCAGTTCTTATGCAGTCGTCCCTGAGCATCCGCAAAATCTGCCTCGCGTCATATTGAAAATCAACCCTTCAGTCACACACAACATGGCATGGCTTTTTAGAGCGAGCCGTCGTGCTACGGTGGTTTTGAAACGCTGAGTTTAAAAAAGGGATCGCGGCTGGATCGTGGCTTACTATTTAATCTAAATCCATGAATAGGATCCGCGAAACACGGGCATGTAGTCAGACAAGAGTTTTGTTGGATTATTTTGGGGTGAGCTTGCCGAAGGCAAGCGAGGGAGAGTTCCCCCGAACGCCTGTCGCGGCGAGCGGTGCGGGGGTTGGG